>Ga0209211_10002946_pt1 | contig 28535 bp, 24 predicted proteins | sample RifGroA2_FD_183992 | JGI IMG/M metagenome (GOLD analysis project Ga0209211, IMG submission 183992) | Groundwater microbial communities from Rifle, Colorado, USA - Groundwater A2 (SPAdes) (version 2) | ecosystem: Environmental > Aquatic > Deep subsurface > Groundwater | place: Rifle, Colorado...
TTTTAAGATCCATTTTTCCTATTCCCGCAGGGATTGAGATAAGATGCCTTACTACAGGGATAAATCTGCTGATGAATACTGTCTTTTCTCCTTTTTCACTGAACCATTTCTCTGTTTTCATAAGATCTGTTTCGTCGAGAAACATATATTTTCCAAATCTTAGCACAACTTTATTTCCGCCGTATTTTCCTATATAATAAGAAATGAGCGAACCAACCAAACTTCCCAAAGTACTAAAGATAATCACCAAAGGAAAGTTCATCTCTCCTCTAGCAATTAAAAATCCTGCAAACGGCATAATTAATTCAGAGGGAATAGGGAAAACCATGCTTTCAAGAATCATCAGGAAAAATACTCCCCCATACCCTAAGAATGAAATAATGTTCATGCTCATTAATCCGATGTATCCCAATGCTTCAGAGATTATGCTCATAATAAGTTAAAGCATTTTATTTATTTATAAAATTTCTTCTTTGGAAAAGCGAATACTCTGACCTTAAGGTCACAGATGAAGTCTTTTCCAAATTTAAAAATGGCAACAATCTGCAACCTTTAGGTTGTAGTTGTTGCCATTTTTTTTATTTCAAACTGTAAAAACAGGACATTTCAATAAATAAAACACAATAAACAACAACTAAAATAAAAAATAAAGAACAAAGAAAACAAAAGAATAAATTATTAATACATAGGCATATCGCCGCCCATACCGCCCATTCCTGGCGGCATTTTATCTCCGCCTGCTGATGGTTTGCCTGATGCAATCACGTCATCAATTCTCAAGATCATCTGCGCGACTTCTGATGCTGAGCTTATTGCCTGTGTTTTTATTTTTAATGGCTCAATAACATTATTCTTCCATGCATCCATTACTTTGCCGCTGAAAACATCAATGCCTGCCCATTTCATGCCTTTGTCGTGTGCAGATTTAAGTTCAGTAAGAATATCTATTGGATCAATGCCTGCGTTTTCTGCTAGTGTTCTTGGAATTACTTCGATAGCCTCAGCAAAGCTGTTAACAGCTAATTGCTCTCTTCCGCTTAATGATTCTGCATATTTTCTTAATTCTCTTGCAAGTTCCATTTCAGGAGCGCCTGCACCAGCTACAACACCGCCGTTTCTTAATGCTGCAGTCACATCGCCAATGCCGTCTTCAATTGCTCTCTTTACTTCGTCTGTAACATGCTCAGTGCTTCCTCTTAACAATAAGGTTACTGATTTAGGATTTTCACATTCTTTGACATAAGTCATGTCTTCATCGCCAATCTTTTTCTCTTCTACTATACCTGCTTTTCCTAAATCATTTACATTTAAATCATCAAGATTAGTTGCAACCTTTGCGCCTGTTGCCCTTGCCAATGCTTCCATGTCTGATTTTTTCACTCTTCTTATTGCAAGAATATTTTTCTTTGCCAAAAAATGCTGTGCCATGTCATCAATGCCTTTTTGGCAGAACACTACATTTGCACCAGATTTTGCAATTTTCTCGACCATGTTCCTTAACATTCTTTCTTCCTGATCCATAAATGCCTGTATTTGTGAAGGGTCACTTATCTGAATTTTTGCCTCAATTTCTGTATTTTTTATTTCAATTGCTGAATCTATCAAAGCAATCTTTGCATTTTTGACCATCCTTGGCATTCCAGAATGAACCTTTTCCTTGTCGACAAGTATGCCGTTAATAAGCTCTGAATCCTCAACACATCCTCCAGTTTTCTTTTCAATCTTTATGTTGCTGGTGTCTATCAATAATTTGCCATTTTCTTTTTCCATGACAGACTTAACTGCCTTGACTATTAAACTGGACAATAACTCTTTTGATGTTTCTGCGCCTTTTCCTGTCATTGCAGTCATTGCAATATGTCTTAAAAGTTCCTCATCATTTTCAGTTACTTTTTCTGCCATTTGATTAAGAATAATCATGGATTTTTCTGCTGCTAATCTATAGCCTCTTGCAATTACAGTTGGATGTATTTCCTGCTCAAGCAGAATTTCTGCTTTTTTAAGAAGTTCGCCTGCAATGACAACTGCAGTTGTTGTTCCGTCTCCGACTTCATTCTCCTGTGTTTTTGCAACTTCAACAATCATTTTTGCAGCAGGATGTTCAATGTTCATTTCCTGCAAGATTGTGACGCCGTCATTTGTAACCACAACATCGCCCATACTGTCAACAAGCATTTTGTCCATGCCTTTTGGCCCTAATGTGGTTCTTACTGTTTCAGCGACAAGCTTTGCAGCCATAATGTTTGTTCTTTGCGCGCTTCTGCCTGTTGTTCTTTGTGAACCTTCCGGCAAAATAAAGATTGGTTGTATTTGGTTTGTCATATTCTCTGCCTCCGTTATTATTTTATGTTAATTAAATCTTATCTTCTATCTATACCCAATAAGATTTTGACACCTTTTAATAGTTTTTTGGAATAGAGGGTTATTTATAAAGATTATGGATACTTACACATAACATTTTGTCTATCATTAAGTAGTAAAAATATAAAGATTTATAAATAAGTGTGTTTTAATTCTTCAAAGTGCGGAAATAAAATGAAAAAAACACTTAACGCATTAATAGCAACATTAGTTTTGGCAGGTACTGGTTTTAGTAGTGTTGGCTGTAGTGGTGCTATTGCCACCCGTATTACCCAACATGCAGATGATAATCCAGAAAGTATTGAAAATTGTGTTGAAAATTCAGATTCCAAAAAATCACCTAGTATTGAAGATTCAGACTCTAAAACCCCAGAAGAATGTTATTGCCTGAAAGAAAACGAGCATGTTTTACCGAATAAAGTAGTAGAGAATTTTCTTTCTTTGGTATTTGGTGATGCAAGGGCACATTTGTATCTGGCATACTATTTTAATGGTCATGAGTTGCATCCTGACGCCAAAACCGAAATGGTTGAAATTGAAAAAACCTTCTACAAAAAAATGTCAGGCCTTGGATATTCACCAGAAGAAACTTTGTTGTATTTAGTTGTCTTAAATCAACCAAGTGGTATAGTTATTAAAGAATCTTCTTTTAGAGAACCTGTTTCCAGTTCAAATTCATTTAAAGATACTCTTGAGCATGAGAGAATACATTATGAATTTGATAAAAGGCCAAGACAAGAAAAGGAAATGCTTCTTTCTTTTCACCAAGAAATAATTAGAAGAGATGATGTATGGAACAAGTTCTCGCACATGATGGGATTAGTGTTTTATAATAATAATTTTGGAGATGGTGAATTTGTTGCTCATTTAGTTCAGAGGGCTTGGTACTTAGTCGACTCTGTAAAAACAGAATTTCCAAGAGAGTATGATGTTCTGCGTGAGATAAGAGAAGCAGCAGAAGCAAAACTGTGTGAGTGTGATTTTGTTGTTAAATAAACTTCTTGCAGGGGTTCTTTATCTTTCACCATTCCCCAAAAGTAATAAACAATTATAAAGGCTAAGTATTCTAATTAGATAAAGGTAGATAAAGATAGGTAAAAATCTAAATTTAAGCACAAATGTGAATTGATAACAAAAAAATAACTGACGAAGAACAAAATAACAAACAAATAACAAATTAATAACCATGAAATCAAAAATCGAAAAAAAAGATGTGCCTTTGGCAGCAAAGTATCCTCGAGAGGATTATGACATTGCGAGGAAATTTGCGTCTGCCACATTTAAAGAATTCGGCGCTTTTATCCGCGCAATAGTTATCTTTGGCGGCCAGACAGATTCTTCAAAAAGCGACATTGATATTCTTATTATTGTAGATAATGTTACATTCTATTTAACACCAGAAATAATAGAAACATACAGAATTGTTGTGGAAAAGGTTGCGAGGGAAACATCGCTAAGACTCCACGTCACAACACTGAGATTTACAAGTTTCTGGGAATATATGCGCGTTGGCGATCCCTTGGGTGTAAATATCTTAAGAACAGGCATTGCTTTGGTCGACACAGGTTTTTTCTATCCATTACAGCTTTTGTTGTACGAAGGCAGAATAAGACCAAGCCAAGAAGCAACAAACGCATATTATGCGCGAAGCGCTTCTGTGCTGCATAACTCGCAAATGAAAATTCTTCAGGCAGCAATGGATTTATACTGGTCTGTGATAGATTCAGCTCATGCTGCTTTGATGAAATTACAGGAAATCCCGCCGTCGCCAAAAGATATTCACGAGCACATTGAAAGAAAGCTTGTCAAACAGGGCTTAGTAAATAAAAGATGCCCGTCTATAATGCGGGAATTCTATATTCTTTCCAGAAAGATTCTGCACAGGGAAATAATTGAAATGTCTGGCAAAGAATGGGATCATCTGCTTGAAAAAGCGAAGTTCTTCACAGAAGAGATGAAAAGAGTAAGATAGTTTCAGGTTAATCATTCTTTTGTTATTTAGTAGATGTCTTTCAATACATTAACTTTTTAAAATCTTACTCTTTTTCTAAATGTATGATTTATACCCCCGCTTTCAACAACGACAAAACCCAATGCTTATCTAAGATGAAGAATATTGACAAATCAAAGAAGGGCAGTGTAGATGCGTCAATAATACCGCTCCTTAAACTTATTAATTCAAAAAAAGATTATTATACTACCTCTTCATGTTCTGGTAGAATTATTGTCATGTCTATTCCTCCTGACGGAAAAAAACTTAACACAAAATGGTTGTTTGTCAGTCATGATACTATTAAATTTGAAGAATTTAAATTTAACTTTCCATTGCAAAAAGAATTGTCAAAGAAAAGCAGCATCGGCGAATCAACTTATCTGAGGTTTGAGCCATTTATTCTGCATGTTGCAGCGCGCGACTTAGATTCTGCTCTTAAACTTTTAAAGATTGCGCAGGCTATTGGCTTTAAAAGATGCGGTATAATCGCAGCAAATCACAGAATTATTTTAGAGTTAATGGGCGTCGATAGGATTGATGCGCCTATTGCAAAAGACAAAAAACTAATTGTTTCAGAGGATTACCTGCGATTTATAATAGAAGAAGCAAACAATAAGCTCAATAGAAATAAAGAAAGGATAGATTTGTTTTATGAAAAAATAGACTCTGCGCTTTAATTATTAAATAAAACTTGTCTTTTTAGTTCAGTTCCTAGGCGAACAGGTTGTGTTATAATTCAGAAAAGTAAAAATCAAAATCCAGCCAAAAAAACATTTTTCTTATGGTTTCTCCCAAACCACCACCTATTTTTTTCAACTTGTTGTGTATTTTTTTTAAATTATAAGCAACAGAGAACAAATTAACTTCAATTTCACATGATTTCTTTGACCTCATCTTAAATTCTCTATATCCTAAGTTATGAAAGATGTGTGCTTGCGCTACTTCTCCCTTATGAAATCTCTTATTATATTTTTTCAAACCAATCTTCGTCTTAAAACGTAATCTAATCTTTCTCATAAAAGGGTTTATTCTAACAATCTTGTTTATTTGTTTACATTTTTCACCCATGCATTCTTTTCTAAACATAGCAATCGTGTGAAAATCAGGGTTTAGATTCTCAGATAAGTACCTAAAAACTATATTTTCATAAGTTAGTTTCTCAAGTTTTCTCGTCGACGTTACTCTTTCACAAACACCATTAACTATTATTTTTAGTAGTATCCTTGGGTGATAAGTAGGATTCCCTGGACCTTCCACTTTTTTGTCAAAATAGCTGTAATCCAACTGTTCAACGACATCTTCTATCAAATAGCACATATGACCTTTTTGGATTATTTCCCTCAAATTGGTTGGTAAAAGAACTGTTTGTTCTGGATTTGATTTAATGTAAACCATTTTAGAATCACCTCATTTCTATTATGTTTATAGACGAGCAACTATATAAATCTTTCGATTTGTCGTCGATAAGTAAAAATTAGAAAGGGGTTAATTGTGACACAACCTGCGAAGGGATAGTATGACTGTAGAAAATCTAACAGTAAAGTATTTATTAAGGGATAATTTCTGTTTTTTATATGAGCCTTTCAGACACTGTAAGAAATTTGTATCATAATACATTTAATCCTAAATTTGCAATTGTATCTGCTGTTGCGAATGGAGCAATTGCGACAGGAGTGAATTATGAGCATGGAAGTTTAGAGATGCTTGCAGCGGGGGGTACTCAAGCAGTAGCGAGTTTTCTTTCAACCGGATTTACTGCAAGATTAGTTCAACATTTTTCTCCTATAGAGAATCGAGCAGTTTCATACTTTTTTGGAAGTTTAATTCCTGCTGCTGCAACATTTGCAATTAGTTATGTTGGTCATAAAATTAATGGAACTCCCGAATTGTTTGAATCTTGTATTGCTCCTGTCACAATTAGTTATACTACCAGCTATGTAACAAATTTTATAACTAGGCGAGGATATATGTTGCCAGGAAATTATCCCTCTTCAAATAATACAGACTAATTTTCTAAAGTCATATTGCACATAACATCGGGCTTATGCGAAGTTGCGAGCCGAGTGGAGGAATTTTCAGGCAACCCAGAAAATTCCGACCTCCTGGCGAGCAATTTGGGAAACCGAAGTGCAACGAGGTTTCCGCATAAGCCCTCGACTGTGTCACAATTCAGAAAAATGTATACTAATTGCTACATTGCGACTGGAGGCGAGCTCAAAATAGCCTCCTTTTCGACGACGAAAACAATTGTGACACAGCTTGCGAAGCCACCCGTTTCATGAATAGGTTTTTTAGTTTATTTCTGCAAATTTACCAACAAATAAACCTTTTCGAAAAAACTTTAAGAAAATCATGTAACGGTGGACTGCGTCCTACAAACCAGTTGAGAGCGGTAAACTTAATTATGGGCAGGAAAAATACTAAAAAAACAAGAAATATAGTAAGTGACCTAAATTTTTAGACAAATCATGTCACTTACTATATTTGTCGGACATAACTATTTGTATAAGTATTTATGTCCGACATTATAAGTTAAATAACACATTAATCTTAAACCTTAACTTCTCATTCACTACCCTTAAATTAACCAAAACAAATATATATACTATTTCTTATTGTGCTTATGTGATAGTTATATGACAATGGAACCAGAATTAAAAAAGAAGGTTAAAGAATATATTGATAAAGAGTATCATAAAGGTTTTACATTTACTTCAATAGAAAAAGTTCTTTTGGACAGAGGATATAACAAAGAGGATATTGACGAGATAATTAATGAGCTTGTAAAAGAGCCGTCTATTCAGAAATTAAAAAAAGGTATTCCTTTTCTAATTATCTCATTATTGCTTATTTTTGGTGTTATTGCATTTATTTTTTTCTTCAGGCCGTTTGGCTATGAAACCTGCGATACAAAAGAATGTTTTATTAACCTGGCAAATGAATGCAAACCTTCGGTTTATATACTTGACGATGCAGGCACAAAATACGAATTCAAATCTTTTTTGGACTGCACATTCACAAAAACAATCACAGAAATTTCTGATTCAGAGCCAGAGCCAATCAAGGAAATGTTTGCAAAGAGATCATTTACATGCACCTACGAAAAAAACAATTTTGAAGTCAAGTGGATTGATACTTTATTAGGCGGCTTAGATAAATGTACAGGCCCATTAAAAGAAGCATTGTATGAGCTGACAATTGCGCAGTATAAGAAAGAGAAGAGTATTATTTAGAGAAAAATTGTATTTGTTTAGTTCCTGGCATGTCCAACCAGTTCATGAAGAAAAGTAAGATGGTTAGATGTAGTGGTGGACTTTAATATTCTTATCCTTTTAGTTAAAGTCCACGTATATAGTCACGGAACTACATATATGATTATTAATGTCCGTGACTATAGTTTGAAGGTAAGAAGGTACTACAGCACGACGGAAATAAGTCGTTACCATCAAACCATCATACCTTCCTACCATCTTACTTTAATACACCTTCCTACCATCTTACTTTAATACACCTTCCTACCATCTTACTTTAATACACCTTCCTACCATCTTACTTTAATACACCTTCCTACCATCTTACCTTTAATTTCTTTTCATGTGACGGTGGACTTCGTCCCAAACACGAGTTGAGAACGGGAAACAGGATTGTGAGCGAGAAAAAGAAAAGATGTCAAAAAGAGTGAGAAACTGAACTTCATCTACCCAAATACAAAAAATACCTTTTTAATCTAGAAGTACTTTTGTCATAACATTATATTCACCTTGAGGTCCACTATTCCCCAGATAATTAATAGGTGATTCTTTTGCTTTGAGCCCTAATTTTTTTATCCACTCTCCTGCATCTCTTTCTGCTATAACAGGACTAATAGTAATTGTTGTTTTCTGAGATTCTTGACTTGCCTTATATTTTATATGAAATCCTGCAACAAATTGGTTAGGTATAAGTATACTTCTTTTAGCTCTCATTAACTCTACTTTAGCATCATTATCTATATTTTCTGTATTTATAGAAGCTAGCTCTCTAAAAATATCTGTGTTTACAGGTACATTAAATATATATTGTTCACTCTCCAAACATCTGTAAGATACTACTATTGCTCCAGAAGCACTTAATTCTAAAAAGGGATCATACTTAATTATATCTAATGGGTCCTCTCTGGCAACACTTGTTGTAAAATCATAATGTGCAAAATTTCTGTTTCCATTAACAACAGTAACTTTTCCTCTTTGCTCTAAACTTGTTTCAATCTCTTCTTCTAACTGAGAAATACATTGTTTCTCACCTTGTTTATCTCCTGTTTTTTCTGCTTCTTTTATTACATTTATACCTAAAAATACTTTGTATACACTTGCTTGAGCAACTGCTAATAATTGTTTTTTAATTTTAGGGTGTGTTGGTATTATTCCCCCTACTTCACCCATTATTAATGTACCATCTGCTTTAAAGCCCACTGTCCAAATATAATTAAATGACAACCAATCGGCTAATAACTTGTCAGGCAATACTTCAGGCTCAGTCATTACATATTCATACTTATTTCTTTTCCTGCCTTCTGTATGATCTTCTGTATCTGGAACTAGTAATTTAAGAACTTTTTTAGTAGTTTCTTCTGTATATAAGTTACTCAATTGCATAAAAGCAGAGAAATACGATTTGTTTTATAAATATTTGGGATTTTTATAAATTTTTTTAGAAGGTCTCAAATTTTATCTTCGAGTAATAAACCTCATTTATCATCTCAATAAACATTGCCGCACTCCATGCTTGGCACAGACATCCTTCTGCCCTTAATTCTTTCGCACTGCTTAGTTCAGATGCATGCCCGATAAATCCTTTGAATAGAATCTCTTCGCAGCATGCATTGATTATTTTATGTATATGTTCATTATATTTATCATTATATTTGCTTTTTTTAGGTTTTTTTGGGTAGTCGTCAATATTTTTGTTATAACTATTTTTATTTTTGAGCTGTTTTTCTAAACGGTGCATGCAGATTGCGCTTAAACAATTAATCCAAAACCACGAATCTCCTCTGTGATAACTTTTATTATCTTCTCCTGTATACTCTTCACTAAACAATTTATTATTAAGATCTATTGTTGAAATGCCGCCCCAATCAACCCATAATTTTTTCAGAGCATAGTCAAAACACGTTTCCCATTCCTCAGGGCTTAACAGCTCAGGATATACATAATATGCAATAAATATGTTTGGCCGAATTGTTTCGTCTATATTATTTTTATTATTATTGGCAATGTTTGTAACACCATCAGCAAGCACAGGTGGTTTCCAGAATCTTTCTCTGACAATAGCTTTGGTTTCATTTTCTAATCGTTTATATTCATCATACCTATTTTTGTCTCCTGTTGCATTACAGAGCTCCTTCATCATTTTATACATATTTAATCTTAATGCCTGAATTTCTATCCTGAAACCTTCCCTGTTGTTTATACTTTCTGTTTTTCCTATCTTTTCTTTGTCATTTGCACTTTCTGTTTCACTTATATTCTTTTTTCCATCTATATATTCTGTATCCATCCACGTCTCAAGTTTTCTGTTATAAGCAAGTCCATTAAATGTAAAATATTTCAGATGCCTAACAATGCTTTCCCTTAATTTGTCTTTCACATACTCTAAATCATTCGCAGAAAAATATTGTCTGAACATCAGCTTTTTTCTGGTGTATTCCATAAGGTCATTTATTCTCTTAAAACACCAGCCGACAGAATCAGCACTGTCCAAATCCGAAGAAGGTATTCTGTCTGGCAATCTTCCGTTCTGGTTTAGATTGTCGAGCTGTTTAAATAGTATTTTTTTTGATTCAAGAAACTGCTCTTCATTCATTAACCCAATAGTGGATATTGTTTCATCCCTGCTCCAGAAATGATGGAACCATGGCAAACCGCCAAATAATCCATAATTGCCGTCGAACTCAGCATGAAGATCATTTAATGATTTAATGCAGTTTTTGTATGCAAGTTTCAGGTCTTCGTCATATATCTTTGAATCATAAGGCATTTTGCAGATTGTTTTAAGAAATTCGTCGTCATTGGTGTGGTATTTTTTATAATTCATATCCATGTCATAGGCAGTTTCCTTTGCCTCATTTAAATCATCGCAGTAGCTGAAGATTAAGCTTATGCTGTTTTTGACAGGAATCCTTATTGCTTTGTAGATGTAAAGCTTTTTTGGTTGAGTTCCTCTTTTGGTGTCATATTCATATTCAGCAGGAACCCATTTGTCTATTAGCTCATATTCAAAACATCCTTTTATAACAAGGTAAATCTTATAGTTTATGCTCCTTAAGTTAGAAGAATCAGCATTCCTTAAATCAGAAATATCATCATTGTCATATTTTGTGTATTCTATAACCAGAAAATCAGGTTTTTTGTATATTTTATATATTCTTCCCTTGTCGCTGAAATCAAATATTTCTCTGCAGTCAAGAGTCAGCTCAACATAATTATTATAATTTTCAAGTGTGTAAACAAACGCATTACTTTTGTGCATATAAAATTCTTCTTTTGTAATTTCATTTGTTGAGTGTATAGCTAATTTATTTTTATCTGCGCCGTACCATCTTTCAATATTGTAAAAATTATTAATCAAATGCGTCGGTGTTTTGTCTATCTTAATGTCTTCAATAACCTTAAATAATTTCCAGTTTACGTCGCTGGTTTGTTTTAGAAAATAGCTGCCTTGGTATCTTGTGATATTTCTCAAACTTCCAAAACTTAAGAAGCCGCCAATTTTATTAGTTAACAAAAAAGAGGGATTTATTGCTTCTTTTAATTCTGCATCATCTTCTATTTTGTGAACTACTTTGACTTTATCGTCCATGAAATACCTCTTTTTTTATGCATGCAATAATCTATTTTTTCAGTTCTTATATTCTTTACTATATACTTCTTTTTTATTATATACTAAAAGTGATTAATTTGTTCGAAAATTAATCACTTTTAGTATATATATCATTCACTTCCTTCAATTCCTCGTGGCTTCCAATATCATACCACATTTCATTGAATTTATAGCAGTAAACATCTTTCTTGCTTAACATATATTTCAGGAAATCTCCTGTGTTGTCTGGTTTTTTATTTTCTTTTATGCATTTCTCAAATTCAGTTATATCTTCTTTTGTATATAAATATATGCATGTACTCGCCAATGAAGACTTAGGAAATTCTGGCTTTTCTTCAAAATCAATGATTTTGGAATTTTTATCTGTTGCAATTACGCCGAATTTTTTAGATAGTTTTGCAGGCTCACCTAAATCCCTTGCAGCCACAACTGGGCAGTTTGTTTTTTTAAAGAGGGTTATCATGTTTGTTAAATCTGTCTCAAATAAATTATCTCCGCCAATTATCAGCACATCATCATTTATCTTTTCAGAAGAAATAGCAAAATGCATATCTCCAACAGCGCCTAATCTTTCTTCGTTGCAGTTTGAACCGTCGTTGATGATTTTTATGTGTTTGTTAAATTTAAAACTTTTTTTCCACTCACAAAACCTATTGTAATACTTATTGTTTGAAACAATTATTATTTCATCAATATCATTAATATGCCTTAATTTATCAAGAATATGCTCAATCATCAGCTTATTGCCTATTTTAAGCAGTTGTTTTGGTGTGTTTAGGGTTAATGGATACAGCCTTGTTGAATAGCCTGCAGCGAGGATGATGGTTTTCATAAATTAGATGTAGTATCTAAAACCTATATAAATATTATTAAAATTGGTATTAATTGACAATTATAAAAAAGAAGATTAATAAAGAAACCACTGTTCCATCTGTAAATCTCAAATCTGCTAAAAATTAAGAAGGAAATAACAGATAAAACAAGCCCAAAATGAGCTTTAAAATGATAACCTTTAAATATGATTTATTCCTTCCTAATGGTAAATTCCTCTTTAAGAGGCAAAAATAGGGTAATCAACACAATTGTAATATTTATATTTAAAAGTTACACTTAATATTTTAAATAATTGGGGGGAAGTAAGATTTCAATTGATTCAACTGGTGGAACAGATAGTACTCTCACTCTTGAAGATAGAATTCTTCATTTTAATGATACTATTTTAGGTAGAATTAATCCTGACCTTCCTTTTCTTTTAGTTGCTGGAGTTACTAATGCAGGTAAGTCTTCAATAATTGGAAGAGTACGTCCAGTAAAATTTACTGAATTATATGCACCACCTAAATTTTCTGAACATAGAAGAGAAGGATCATCAAGGCTTCCTTTAGGTATCTCCATGTCTGATGGTACTACACCAGATTCTGTTTTTGATGAAGAAACCAAAGCTATACTTGGGTTGGCATATCTTTCATATGGTGAAAAAGTATTATATGCAGATTCTATGTATGATGATACAAAATCAAAAATATTTAACCTTCAGGTTGGCTCTCCTGCTGTTGTGAAAGAATTAATAACTAAATATCAGCAAATGCCTAATTTTGTCCCTGTTCTTATCAATGTACAATATACTTCACATATCCAAGAAAGAATTGGTGTTTCAGAAGATGTTAGAAATATGCAAAGATATGATTCAGTTAAATCTTATATAGCTGACTTTTCTTCTCAAAAACAAAATTTTTTGGCTGTTTTTGATAATCTTGGAAATCCCAAAAAAATTGATTCTTCGCAAATTGGAAGCCAAATTAAAAGCGTAGCTGAAAAAATAGAAGCATTATTAATGTATTATATTGTTGGCTGGCGCCCTCTTTATAAAGACTTTTCAGACGATGATTGTTTTAAAAGCCAAACGTCATCTGAAAGATTTAATAATTTAAAAGAAATGTTTCATACGCATTTTGTTGAGCATCTGCTTAAAAATTTATACAACGCTAACAGTATAAAGGAACTGCAGCAAATGATTGATATTGTAGAACATACTCCTGCTAACACACCAACTCATATGTACAATTTGTCAGATGATGAGATTATGGAAATTGGCAGTCAATATGGTATGAATAAAACAGGAATCATTTCTGCTTTGAAAAATCTTTCACCGACTGAAATGATTGAAGAAAATAATAGTGTACTTGTCTTATCACATACTTCCTTTAAGAATCTCTCTTCAGCAACGCCGCAATACAAGCAAAGATTAAAAGAAATATTTAAAGAAGTGTTGTTAAGAAAATATAAAATCTTTTCTAAAGAATATGTCACGACACACTTAAATGGTGATTTTGTTGCCAGCCTCACAGATGATGCTTTGCCTTATATACATGCAGTTAAATTTAAGTTTGATTAATTCATATGAGTATTAATTCTTTTTAATATATAAAAATAAAACATATCTTATCTCTTAGTAGCATGACACATTATCTCTACGGCAATAATGTCTCATAATTAAGTTGCCACCATACTATTCTTGCTTGTATTCCATTTCTATTCTGGCCTCGCCCAAATCTTTTAAAATTTCTGTTATTTGCTTTAAATCATTAATAATCAATAATTCTCTTGTAGGTATATTCTTTGCCACAGTTTCGGTTTTTATAAGAATTTCATTTCTAATTCTTATAAGATCATTCATTTTTTTTAATTCAAAACTGTAAAATAAGTTATAATAAATTAATATGAATTTTTGAATCAGTTCGCAAAGGGCAATACTCTCTTTTTTGAATCTCTTATTATATTTAATTATTTCTCTTGCAGCATATTTTATTGCGTCTGTAACTACATCTAAGCTGGCAAGAGTGTAATATAATGTATGGCTCTTGCTTATCTCATAGTTGCTTTTTTTGTTTAAGAGCCTTAGGCAGTAACTGATAAATTTGGTTATTGCATCATGTTTTTCTTCAATTGTTTTTAGCAATTCAATATCTTTGTTTGTAAGACCTTTTAACAAATCGCTCATTGCATCATTTATCTGCAAAAAAACTTTTCTCATTAAAGACTCAAAATCTTTGCCGTAATCACCTGAAAAATCTTTTAGCTCGCAGTAATTTTCAGTTTGCTTAATCACTTCCAATCCAACTAAACGATTAACTTCTGTGTTTATAATGCTAATATAACTTACATCTTCTTTAATTCTGTAGTGAGGAGTTGAAGGTTTGCTGAATTTAATTTTTATAGAATCAAAACCGCGCCTATAAGCACTCCTTATATACAGCATTGTTGAAGTCCTGTCTAATCCTGAAATGTCTAATGTGACTTCACTGAGTGCAGGCACTTTCTCAGTTCTTATCTCAAGCTTATTTCCCTTTTCTTCAATCTCCAGCTCATCTCCCTTTTTTATCCCAAACTGCAGTGTCCATTTTCTCGGCAAAGAAATTAATTGTGTGCTGTTGGCTATCTGAATAACGCTTCTCTTCATTATAATCCCCCCAACTTTTAACAGATTTTTGTAAACTTAATAACAGTGCTATTTATTTATAGTGGCTGACTTTAAGTTTTATGTCTCTCTACTTAAATCTTAAATAAGTAAACTTCCCAATCGCAGCAGAGCTGCGGGGCTTTATTTTGCCAACGCTTCAGATGGGAGGTTTACTCTTAAAAATGGGTCACAGCAGAGCTGTGGGGTTTATACTAAATGGAATTAGTTTTCGAACAAACTAATTCCATTTGTATATACAAAATTCCTTGTTTTTTGTTCGGAAGCTAAGGACTTTTAGTATATAACCCATTTTTTTTGAATTAACCCCCTTTCTATTAATTGATTATATTAATCATGCTTTATTTAAATACTTTCCTATTTTTTATATAAATTATAAGTTTTTTAAGCTAAACTTATATATATAACATTTGTATTGTAGATTTATAAGGTGTTATTATAATGCTGATGGGAAACTTAAAGTCTAAAAACAATAAGGTGAATAAACAAAACTCTCGGCTAAGATTTAAGTCCGAAGACGAATACGAGCAGACACTTAATGAGCTTATTGGCTTTGACGAGAGGCATTATTTGAATGTTTATTAAATTAATTACGAGTTTTTGATAGGGTGCTCTATGCACAAAATTTCAAGAAGTTTTCCTTGCATCACATAATTTCTTCACATCACACCTTTCAAACAAAAAATTATCAAAACTTAAGATTACATTACATCTAAAAAAAGACGTGAAAATTAACATTAGGGGTAGTACTCTAAACCAATGGGGTGTTGTAATATGAAATTTGAGATTGAAGAAACAGATATTGAAGAAACAGACACGAAAGAAAAAGAGATAAATGAAGATATTGACGAAGTTGATGAAATAAGAGAAGATAATGAGAAACCTGCATCTTTTTGTGACGACGTAAAAAATGAAATTGATGATTCAATTTATTCAGAAGAGGGTTCTTCAGCATTATTGGAAGCTGACGGCTTAACACCAGAAGAAGAAGGTTTCATGAAAGGATATACTAAAAGTGATTAATTTTCGAACAAATTAATCACTTTTGTAAGTTGGAAAGCAAAGCTTTCTAACTTCTCAGGAATCTCTGATTCCCGAGATATACAAAAGTGCAAAATAATGTTCGATTATTTTGCACTTTTAGTATATATGGATGAATAATTTTTAGGGTTTCCTTTTATCTTATCCGTGGCATTATTAGTATATGCAATTTTTTATTTAAACAAGTGCATAAAAGAATCATAATTGCCTGTAATAAGTGCTCATTATTCTCCTAAGGTCATATGTAAAATCATCAGAATTATCACTAATTCTCTTTATTAAATCCTGTTTATTAATCAACAGCATCTCAACAGCCTCTCCGTCCTTAAAACTTACATTTCCATCATAAATTCCTACAAAAATCTCAGCTTTAACTCTTTTTGTCCATGATCTGCCATTCTTTACTTTTCTTATTGACTTTAACCATGGATCAAAGCCAATACGTTTAACTACAGCATATTTGGTTGTATCAACATCAGATTTTGCCTTCTCGAATACACTTTCGTCAGTCACAATTATGTCAGTTCCTATCTCTTCCAAAGTTTCTCTTTGCAGGGTTGTTTCATATGGTTCACCGCTTCTGACATGACCCCCAACACTTTTGCAATATTTGTTAGGGTTTTCATCTTTATCTCCTCTTTTTATCACATAAAGTTGACCTTGTGAATTTGAAAGCATTAAGTGTACAACAGGAACTGCAAAAGGTGAGTCTCTATGCTTATAAGAATAGTCTTTCATCTCTCTTAAAAGAAGTTCTTTTTCCAAGGTCTTTACTAATTGTCCTTCTTCATCAAATGCGTCAAGTAATTCTCCCATTGTTTTCATTATATAGTAGTTACTTATATATAAATGTTGTGTATATTTTTTATAAATAATACCAATTTATTATAAATATAGCAACGGCACTAAATTTTTATAATTAATAATGCCGTTGCTATATACGAGGAACTGCAGCAAACACACAACATTTTTGTTATAATAATGATGTGTTTGCTACATAGGACGAACTAAACAATTTAGATAAGGATATTTAGTTCGTCCACTATAAACTAAATTGATACAATTATTTAGTTCCTCCACTACATTTATATAACGGATAAGATTTATAGCAATCTATGGATATTGCAATAATTATCTCCAAAACCGACGAAGCAGGAATGAACATTTATGCACACCTAACAAAACTTTTAGAAAATTTCAAACATCAAAATATAATCCTTAGCCTTCATCTTATAGAAAAAGAGCACATTCACGCAGAACTTCTCGACAAAGAAATCAATGCTGATATTTTTATCTTTGCAACGAAACATAAAAGCGAGGCTGACAAAAAAACATTATGCGTGCATTCTATTGGCAATTTTAGCCATGATAACTATTTTGGAGGTAAGCAGAAGACTTTGGTTAAAACTTCGCCATATCTTATGAAACAGCTTTTTTGCGAGATGAAAAAACTGAAAACAGAATATCAGCAGCAATTTCCTTTACTTTCTGAATTTGACGTTACAGTTGAGCAAACACATCATGGGCCATACTTAGAAAAGCCAGCATTGTTTATAGAAATCGGTTCAACAGAAAAAGAATGGAAACTTCCTGAAGCAGGTGAAATAATTGCAAAAACAATTTTTAATGTTTTCTCAACAGTTAATGTTCTGGACATAAGTTTTCATTATAAAACAGCATGTATTCTTGGCGGAGGCCATTACAGTCAGATTGCAAACAAAATTCTGGAAAAAACAGAACTTTGCATTGGCCACATTTGCTCAAAATATGCATTAGAGCATCTCAATGAAAATTTAATTAAACAAATGAAAGAGAAAAGCAGTGCAGATTTCTTTGTTATTGACTGGAAAGGATGCGGAAAAGAGAAAGAAAGGGTTGTCAGCTTATTGGATAAATTAAAATTCGAATGGAAGAAGAGCAAGGATATTCTGCATGAAGAGTAAATTAATAAATTATTAAAATCTTGGTTAGGTAGAGTATGTGCATAGCTTTTTCAAGGATTATGCTGCTGCCTAAAATTTGTTTTCTGAGCAGTTTTATTCGTAAGACATAAGGTAACCGAAAACAAAAGATATATACAAATGGAATTAGTTTTCGAACAAACTAATTCCATTTGTATATACAAAAGTCCTTAATTTTTGTTCGGAAGCTAAGGACTTTTAGTATATTCGTTGCAATTGCAGAGAATAAATTATAAAGTTTTCGGCGAAGAAAACTGGCAGTAGCATAATCCCTATGAGAGCTATGCACATACTAGGTAGACAAAGTTATTTATAGATAATGTATCTCCCTTATAAAACTCTAAAATCTAACTAACTTTGACACATCGCCAAAATCTTATATTTGTTTAGTAAATTTCTTTTTTCTCAATATCTTTTTATTGCTCTTTATCTTATCTACGGCTCTCAATACGTTTGTGGGACGCAGTCCCCCGTCTTATGAAAAATTTTTAAAGTTTTTTTTAAAGTGATATAAAAAAAATTAATTATTATAATGAATGAATGGCTTCATCTTAGTAACTAAGCAAATTAGTTTCTTAACATCAAACAAACAATTTCTAAATAAAGAACCTAAACTCTTAGAACTTCATAAACAAAAAATAAAAAAAAGAAGTAAAAAATAACTAATTACTTCTTGGCACCAGGAGCCCCAGGCGCACCTTCAGCAACTTTTTCTTCAGGCATTAATTCGTTGACAATAATCATTGGTATCTCTGCTTCTATCAACTTCTTCCTGATTTCTCTCTTCTCTTTGCCTGCCATGCTTGCAATAATCTGCTTGGCTTTCTCTTCGAATTCTGTCTTTCTCTTTATCATTTCTTCCTGCAGTCTCTTCTTCTCTTCTTCTAATTGCTTTAATTCTTCTGCACTTAACTCTGTCTTTCCTAGAGAAATTTTATCTTTCCAAGCGCCTTCATTAATCTTTAGAATAGCATCATGCGCGGGCATGCCTTCAACCATAACACCCATTGACTGGCATGTTCCGATTATTTCTTTGACTCGAGAAAAATTATCTTTGCCAAGCAAAGAATCCTGTTTCATTTTTGAAACCTTTATTGCCTGCTCAATCTTGATATCAGCAACCTTATCTAACAATGGGTTAGCTGCGCCTTTTTCAATGCCTGCTTCTTTTTTGACAAGCGCTGAAGCAGGAGGAGTTCCTACAGTAACCTCAAACTTCTTAGTGTCTTTATCTACAATAACTTTGATAGGAACCTGCATTCCTTTGAAATCAGCTGTTTTTTTATTAATTTCAGCAATAACTTGGCCGATATTAATGCCCATTGGACCTAACGCTGGACCAAGTGGTGGGCCTGCTGTGGCTTTTCCGCCTTCAACTAATGCTTCAATTACATCTTTTGCCATGATTATAACCTCGTTGAATCTTATTTATTATATCTTGATTATATGTGCGTAACAATATGTGCGTAACATCTTTCAGAACCAATTATCTCTTTAAAAAGCTTTCGTTTGAAAAATTGATTTTTTCATTAGCTTATTAAATAATATTTGTTCTATTGGTGTCTTACTAAATAATGCTTGCTAGCAAAACTCTTGACGAAAGATAAATGTAGGAACTGATAATAATAGTCGAAACTGATAATAATAATTAGAGATTAACAGATTATTGTTGGTTTAAACAACACTCACTTTTTCAATCCAAAAAACTCAATTGCTTTTTCTGACATTGCTTGATCTTGTTTGCAAAGGCAGGAATATAATTCGTGAAGTTCTGAAGGAACAGAGCCAATAAATCCCATTGCATGCAGTAATTCTTCTACTGTTTCTCCTCCTGCTAAATAAACACCAGTTTCTTGTGGAGGCATAACCTTTCCTTTAGAAAGAATATAAACAGATGTTAGTAGAAAGTCACGAATAGAAACATCTTTTTGGACATATTCTAATTGTGATTCATGGCTAATAATATTACCATCAAAAACAAGTTTGATTCTAGGATCAGATGATCTTTGTACTATTTCGTTTATTCTTCCAATGTAAAGATGTGCACAATGGTTACCGAGTTCTGCTATTACAGCTTCATCACCATAAGTTACTTCATCACTACCATCCATAAATCTGTCTTCTCCAAGCTCTAAGTAAGAGAGTCCACATTCCTGAAATCTGCATACTACAGCAGTAGTCTGTCCACGAAAAGCTTCAACAAAGGCATTTAGGCGAAGAAGATTTACTTCAGTTTGTCGTCTACACTGCTCAGCGTTACTATAATACCATGTCATTTCCTTTGCAAGAAGTGTAGTTTCTTCTAGTGTTAAAACCATAACATTTAGAAAAAGAGAAGGACTATTTATGTTTTTTGTTTTTTAAATGTAAATTTCTTTAATCTTTTCTTTATGTTATTTTATTAAACGGAACCCTTCCAGCCATTTATGGCAGGGCTTACGGTCAACTTTTCTCCTCGTCAATAATTTGTCGATTGTCGAAAAGGTTGCCCTCTCCGACAGAAATTTGTTCGGCTTTTGAGAAAACGCGAAAAAGCCTCCAAATTTCTGTCGTCGTAGCCCGCCATGGCTGGAAGGGTTCTACACGCTTGGAAAAATTAATAAATTCCTTTTTGTTCTTTCTTGGCATGTCCAACAAAGTTCATGAAAAGTTAAATAAAAACTCTGATAAAGATAATTATAATAAAACTAATTGCTGCAAAACAACATATTATGATAACATCTCAAAAAGCTATGAAGAGCTTCATAAAGAAGAGCAATTAAATAAAATCAACCTCATTAAAAAGCATATTAATATCAAGCCAAACTCAAAGATTCTTGATTTGGGATGCGGCCCTTATTTTAGCGAATGGCATAAAGACAAAAACAATAAAAATTTAGACTGCGAGGTTACAGGTTTAGACCCAAGCAACGAACTCCTTAAAATTGCAGCAAAAAAAGGAATAAACCCTGTTCTGGGAAAAGCAGAATCACTGCCTTTTTCAAATAATTATTTTGATTATATCTTTTCAATTACAGCAATACATAATTTTGATGATGCTGAAAAGGCATTAAAAGAAATAAAAAGAGTTATCAAGAAAAGCGGAAAAATTGTTATAACCATCCTAAAAACCTCTGCGAAAAAAGAAGCGATTACAAGATTAATTAGAAAACATTTTAATATTACCAAACTTATTGAAGAAGATAAGGACATTATAATAATGGGTACTAACTTTTAGGTGCTGGGTGCTAGTTCTAGGTGCTAGCAACGAACAATTATCGCCACCAGCACCTAGCACCCAGAAGCTAGCACCTAGTATGAGGTGAAATCATGGCGCGAGTTTACGGCACAATGCAGACAGCCCTTGTAACATGCAGAGAAGAATTAGAAGTTTTTGGCAAAACAAAACAAATTGACAATATTATCACAGTTGACTGGCATATGCCGTGCAGTTTTGAGCCGTTTCTTTACGCAATATGTATCGGCAAAACAAGAACAAGCTACCAAATTATAAAGAAAAGCAAATGTTTTGTTGTGAACTTTATTCCTTTCACGCTTAAAGATGCAGCATGGTTCTGCGGCAGGCATTCTGGAATGCATCACGACAAATTTAAGGAAGCAAAACTTACAAAGATAGAGTCTCACCACTTAGACTGCCCAAAAATAAAAGAGGCAATAGGTTATATTGAATGCAATGTCATCAATGAAATTGAAACAGGCGATCATGTAATATTCGTCGGCGAAGTGACACACCAAGAATTAAAAAGCGACGAGAAAAGATTGTTTCATAACGGCGAAAATATGTTTATGACGACGCAATGATTTATTAAATCAACAAATAATTAATCTAACTTTTTTGCTAAATCCATCAGTTGTTACTAAATTAACACTTGCTAACGTCAAAACTAATTCCCTGCTGTTTTAACATTACTTCTAAATCCTGCTCTCCCCTTCTGTTATAAACAAAACCATTCATGCCTAATTTTACTGCTGCATCAATGTTTGCCTGTTTATTGTCAACAAACAGGCAGCTTTCAGGTGTTTCGCCGCAGTATCTTAATGCAGCATGATAAATTCCTTCGTTAGGTTTTAAGCATTTCACATTATCATCACAAGAAAATACAACATAGTCAAAATGAACACTAAATCCTTCTGTTGCCATAATCCTGTGACTCCATTCCTTTGAGTGATTAGATATAATGCCTAAAAAATATCCTACATCTTTTAGCCTTTCAAGAAGCGCAATATTGCTGTTAAATGGTTCTATTACAATCTCTGCTTTAATCCAGTCAATATCACTAAGACCATATTTAATATCGCATTTTTGATAAACTCCTCTCCAGAATTCATCTTCTGTCATATCTCCTGTTCCAAACCTCTGCCATAACTCTCTTCGTGCATGATATACTCTTTCCTCAGGGACGCTATACCTTTCAGATATCATTCTATTAATATGAGTGTCACAATCTGCGAAAAGAACTTCGCCAATGTCAAAAAATATAGTTGTTATTGCCATTATTATCACATATATATTATCTATTTGCTTAAAGAAGGAAATTCTTCTCATTTTATAAATTTGATTTTTCGTATTTGTTTAGTTCCTGGGCGAAGCCACCCGTCTCATGAAGATATTTAATTTATTTTTACAAAGTTTATTTTTTTAATATAACTCTTAAAAAACTTAAACTAAAATCATGAGACGGTGGACTTCGTCCCTAGACTGGATTGAGAGCGGGAAACATGAATGAGAGCGAGAAAAAGAGATTAAGAAACAGGACATCAGCTAAACAAATACGATTTTTCTGTTTCATGACTAACACATTATTTCATAATGAAAAAATAGGTTTATTACAATTCAATAAATTAAACAAATAAAACGATTTTGGATAACAGAATGAAAATAAAATTAAACTAATGATTTGTACTTAACAACTCTTTTCGTATCTTTTCTGTGATTAGAGAAGCTAATCAATCTTAACTCTTCTTTTCCTGTGACAGCTAAGGCAATCTGATAAGCTGCTTCTTCTATTCCGTATGGGTGCTTTGTTCTCGAGTCAACAGGTATTGGCGCGCAGTCGAATAATTCTGATAATTTCACTATCCTCCTCATTTTCTTTGTTTCTTCTTGATATATTTGCATTAAATATGAACTTATTGTTTGAGAGCTGTAATCAGCATCAAATTTATCATCCATCTTATCCAATAAGTTACCTTCTAATAATTCCTTTTTTCTGTCTTGTTCGACACTCCAATAATGTGTTAAAAATGGAATGATTGTTACACCTTGTCTTTTCCAGTAATCACACTTTTTGATTGATACTAACAAGCTTTTATATACACTAATATTTAAATCTCCTTTGAATTTTGAATATTCATCTAAATTGTGAACATATCCTCCAAATGATGATTCAGTGGACCACTCAGAATCCCAATATGTATTCTTAAATAAATAATCTAAAAAGGACAAATCCAGACAAAATATAATGACCTTAAAATTATTAGCGTTTATCTCTTCTCCTTCTCTTAAGAGTCTTTTTGCATTCTCGTGGCTACCTTCTGCAACTATGTCAATTGGAATTATTCCTTTTTCAGAATAAGTATACAAGACTAACTTTTCAGGTTCAATAGTTGCATTAGCTCTTCTTACATTATGTAGAGTCCTTTGGATAGAAAGTTGATTAGCGCTTGTTGCCCTCTTTTGTTCAATCCTTATTCCTGCATTAGAATATTGAAGCTGCTTATGGACAGCATATAAAAAAGAGGATTTACCTGCACCAATACTACCCACTACAAATACTCTTCGAATACTATCTTCATCTTGATATTCGGGGTGTGTTCTTCCAGCAATTTCTTCCAATAGTTTATCTCTTTGATGTGGTTGCATATTACGAGAAACAGAGGTGATTTTATAAATCTTTTTAACTAAATATAACACGTTTCATTTCAATAATATTTATATACTTCTTCTCTACCCTTAGTAGTTAATGAAACCCATCCTCACAAAACTTGGCTTCAGCGAATACAAATCATCAGCATACATAACATTATTAAAGCTAAAAAAAGCTACGCCTTGTGAAATCGCTAAGCACAGCAAAATACCTTCTTCAAAAATTTATGAAGTTCTTAGCTGGCTTTATGAAAAAGGATATATTATGCAAGTCTCGCAAAAACCAGTTGTTTACGAAGCAAATAATCCTAAATATGTTCTTGGCTCTGAAGTAAAAAACAGGATTGAAGACTTGGAACTCCTAAAAAAAGAAATCGACGTCTTAAAAAGCGACATTGAAATAGTGGAAAAAGGAACATTTTCTATTATCAAGGGTTATGAAGGATTTTTTAAAAAGATGAAAGAAGTCACACAAAGAACAAAAAAAACATCTATCGGTATTGTGCAAAGCTGGAAAACTGACAGGGAGATTTTAGATTTAGAAAAAGAAGCAATAAAAAGAAAAGTGTCTATTCGTTATTTAGGCCCGATTAATGCCAAGACAACACCCTTTGTAAAAGCAAGGCAGGAGTTTGGTGTTGATATTAAAAATTATACTTCACCATTGACAAGGTTTGCTGTATGGGACAGCAGTATTTTAATGATTTCCATCAAAAAAGACAAAGAAGAAGATTATATGTCTTTGTGGATAGAAAACGAAATTCTAAGCAAAATCTTTGAAGATTATTTTGAGAATTTATGGAAACTTGCAGAGAAGGTTTAGTTTTTCAATCTTTTTTTGTTTCGTTCCTGGCATGTCCAACCAGTTCACTATGAAAACTAGGTGCTAGGTTCTGGGTGCTAGGTGCTGGTGGCGATAATTCATCGTAACTAGCACCTAGCACCCAACACCCAGCACCTATTTTTATTTTTCATGTGACGGTGAACTTCATCCTACGAACAGATTGAGAGCGGAAAAAAGAAATTAAGAAAAAAGAATTTAATAACAAGTTAGAAAATTAAAATTATTTAATAAACATTATCAATAAAAATCAATAAAGAAAAAATATGCTATCAAATCCACACTTATTCTTGCACAGGAACTTCTTTTTTTGCTGTAGGTTCTGCAACGCTTTCAGTATTTGATTCTTTCGCTTCTGTTTTTTGCTCATGAACTCTTGGCCTTTCTTCCTGTCTTTCTTCTCTTGGTTTTCTATATTTTTCCTGAAGTTCTCTTATATCTTTGAATGAATAATTAGGAACTAATTTTGGGTCAATGTCAACCAATTCCAATAATTTAACTTCAACCTGCTTAATTGGCCTTATTTTGTTGAGCATTCCGCCGATTGTAAGCTGGTATCTGTATCTTAATACTTCCTCTAAGAATCTGAAGAAATCAACTGTTTTTGCAAGCTCAGCAGTTTCATATACCAAAATTCTTTTTAATTTGCTTCTTAGGGATCTCTTTGTTAAAGTTCTTGTTACAGCGATTGTTTTTATTCTCATAACCTTATTGTCGATGGTTTTTACCAAGAATGAATCATCAATTCTGTTTCTGCCTCTTCTTACTATTCTTTTTAAATAAGCGCTTGATATTTTATACCCCATTGGTGTAGCATAAAGCTTCTTATCCTTAAAATTGGTTATTTTGTAAATAATGTTAATATGCTGCCTTTTCATCTCGCCTGTGATAGTCATCATATTTACGTTTATTATTCTTCCACTTACCTTCTTCCATTCTTCAAGTGGTGTTTCTCCAAGAACATTATTCTCAAATAGTTTCTCACTTATGATTGGGTACCAGTTTTTCTTTTTCCATGTTTGGATAGAAGACTCTACTTTAGATTTTTTAACTACTTCTGTTTTCTTTGTTTCAGAGCCTTCAGCTTCAGTAGGTTTAGTTTTCTTTGCTTCCCCAGTTTCAGTTGCCATGTTTTAACCTGTTATTATTATGTTTTTATTGTTATTTGTTTATTATTTATTTTTATGTTTCATTTATTGCTTATTTCTGCTTTTCAAGTTAAATTAGCTTGAATCTCACTCTTAATTTTTAGAATAATTCGTATGTTATTTATAAATTTAATGGTTGATGTTCTTTTTATTAGTATTTTGTTAGAAATGGCATGGTTTTAGCAGCATAGCTTTAGCGCAAGATCTTCATTTATCTTTCAGTACAATAATATTTCCTCTGCCTTTTTTTATTTTTTCAATAATTCCTTTATGCTCCATTTCAGACAGTATTAATGAAATCTTTGCTTCTGACAATGGTATATCTTTCCTTATTTCTTTTTGCGTTGTTCTCTTCTGCTCTTTGATTATCTTTAATATCTTGGTATAATATTCATCTGAATTATCTGTTTCAGTGATTTCAGATTTTGTAGATTTTGTTTCAGGTTTCTTCTCTTGTTTTTTCTCTTCTTTTTCTTCCTTTGCTTTTCCTTTATTCTTTTTATAAAATAAATATAAACAGTATCCACCAACCACAATAATAATAGCAATTATAATTATCACAGCAATTAACTTATAATTAATCTTTTCATCTTCATAAGGAACACTAAAATCAACATCCTTAAACAAAGTGTCTTCTTCATCAAATGTCGGGAACAGAATGAGATCATAAACAAATTCACCATCATCTTTTATCTCAATTTCTTTAAAGTCTTTGTATTTCAGGAGATTATCTTCAAAATATTCAGCACTAATATTATATTTACCTTGGGGTATATTAAAAGAATAACTTCCTTCCTTTACTATCATCTGCTGGGATGGCTCTGTATTTACTTTCACAATCACATTATTCAATGAATTCAGGCTTATGTCATATGTGCTTCCTTTCAGCACAGCACCACTTGCAGCTTTTATCAGTATAAGAATTATCAGAAAAGCAATGGCTATCTTGATTACAGTTTCTAAATTATGGTGATGATGATGTTCTTCTTCTTCCAGCCCTTCATAAAAACTTAAATCATGTCCGCTCATATTTTTTATATGTGTCATGATACTTTAAAAATTTTATGTTTCAATTTTGCTCTTTTAGCTCCAAAACATCTTATTTCGCCTCTTTTTCTAAAATAAGTTTCAATTCAGGCTCTGTAAAGTATTAAACGCTTTCATAAACTTTACCTTAAGTTTCATGGAAAGTATGTTTATAAACAATATGCGTCTAACTGATGTCATACTTAACTGATGTTTATACTGATGTCATAAGTTAAGTTCAGCATTTAACTTGCATTTAACCATCATAACTATTCAGCATTTAACTGAAACTTAGCTGAAATTAAAGGTTTGAAGGTGCAGAAGAGCAATTAAGATAATGGATTGGAGCAACACACCCTTTCCACCTGTTTCCCCATAACAGCTCTTTTGTATTGTGTCCCACAAAATTAATTAGGTAAATGATGGGGCACAATATACTGCAACAACAAACAAAGTGGATTAATCATTTTGTTGTTGCAGTATATTCTTCCTACTTATTTATGATAAAATAAAAAATATTAAATAATAAACGATAAATAAAATAAATATAAGTAAAACAAACACGTAAAACAAACGATAAAACAAAAAATAAAACAAGCGGAGGAAATTAAAATGAAAAAACTATATGCGTTTTTGGTTATGGCAATATATCTTATTAGTTTAGTGCCGTTGGCATTTGCTCAGGATGATAATGAGAATAATGGAGCAAGTGAAAATACAGATTTAGACAAGTTAATGATTGATATTAGGGCGTTTATTGTAGAAACACCTTATAATAATGTTGATTCTTGTGTTGTTGGTGTTAAGGAAAATTTTGGTGATGAGAATTCTGATTTTGTTGAAGATTCAGCGAAACATTTCTGTAATATCTGGAAGTTTGGCTCAGAAGATGAAAAAACAAAATTAGATAATTTAGTATCTAACATTAGAACATTAGTAATGCAAAATCCTCATGATAATATAGATGCATGTGTTGGAGATGTACAAAATGTATATTGGGCAAAAAATGCTGAGTTTGTTGAAGACACAGCTAAGCATTTCTGTATAGCATGGGCTACAATTAAAGAGACTGAAGCAGAAGAAGATGAACAAAGTGATGAGGCTACCGCAGAGCCATCACCTAAGCCAGTTAAAGACGGAACAGCTGTTCTTCCAGCCTCTAAATTCAAAGGCAAGAAATTAGGGCAGATGGTTAATTCTGTTAAAGAAGATAGGGGCGCATTAGTAAGCAGATTAGCTAAGCTGGATAAAGAGATAAGAAAATTTGTCTTTGAAACCGAACATGATAATGTAGATGCCTGTGTTGGAGATGTTCAGAACAAATTTTGGGAAGAGCCAGCAGATTATGTAAAGCATTTTGCATTGTACCACTGCAATATCTGGGCAATAAAAGAAGCAAAGGAAGATATGAAAGAAGGTGCAGAAGAGAAAGTATCTGCTCTTAAAGCACTTCCAGCATATGACCTGCAAAAAGCAATGAATGTTATAAAACTTAATCCTGAATTACTTGAAAAATTAACATCATTAAGCGAGAAAGAAAAGGAAGTAATGTCTAAGTATTTCACAAGAGCCAGATACAAATGGTGCTTGGAAAATACTGAAGAGTGCAAAAACGTATTAAAGGAACTTGTAAAACCACAAGTTGTGAAGAGAAGGGTTATTGCTAAAGAAGAACTGTCTGAATCAAGACAGAGATATCTTAGAGCTAAAGAAGCTTATAAGAATGAATTAGAAGAGATGAGAGCCAGAAAAGCAAGATTCCTTGAGTTAAAAAAGCTTAAAGAAGAAGGCAGCACAGAATACTCTGAGACAGAAATGGTTGACACTGCAAAAGATTATTTGCTAAGGTCAATTGAAATGTTAAAGAATCATTTGATTACAATACAGGAAAGAGTGAAAAGCTCAGAATCTCTTACAGAAGAAGAAGTAAATGAAAAAGTCAAGGAAATTGAAGATGGT
>Ga0209211_10002947_pt1 | contig 28521 bp, 19 predicted proteins | sample RifGroA2_FD_183992 | JGI IMG/M metagenome (GOLD analysis project Ga0209211, IMG submission 183992) | Groundwater microbial communities from Rifle, Colorado, USA - Groundwater A2 (SPAdes) (version 2) | ecosystem: Environmental > Aquatic > Deep subsurface > Groundwater | place: Rifle, Colorado...
ACACAAATATAAAATATGACTTAGAAGACAGATTGATTGAGTTCTCGTTACGTAAAAACAAATCAGGGAAAAACACTTAGTCATTTCTTGTTTTATGTTTTATGTTATTTATTTTTAATATAGATTATTAAAACATATAACACTTAACAAAAAATGATAAATTTTTAAGTATGAACACAAATATAAAATATGACTTAGAAGACAGATTGATTGAGTTCTCGTTACGTAAAAACAAATCAGGGAAAAACACTTAGTCATTTCTTGTTTTATGTTTTATGTTATTTATTTTTAATATAGATTACTATTGCAAGTTAACACTAGTATATTTGATATAAGTTCTTTTAAAATATTTCGGGGTGTAGCGCAGTTGGCTAGCGTACTTGCATGGGGTGCAAGTGGTCGGAAGTTCGAGTCTTCTCACCCCGACAATTAAAAGGATTAAGTTGTTTAAAATCAATTTAATCCTTTTTTTATTGCCCAATATTTGCCCAACATTTATTTTAACTTAATATTTTTGACTTCATTTAAGCAAGTATAATGATTTCAAATAAAGGAACGTTTATTTGAGTATTAAAATACAAGGGGGGATAAAGTCTTTTTTAGCCCTTTTTTTTATAAATAATTATTTAGGGGAGCATTATTTAAAAATTTTGTATTTTTGAATAAAAATAAAACAATGTTTCCATTACTACTTATCGGAACTGGATTAGCAATTCTTTTAAAGGAGTTGTTTAGTGCAGACAATGAGTTAAAAAAGATTTCAACTGAACACATTTATTGTGTTTATCTGAATAAACATTATGAAAAAACCAATGAGCCAACATTAAAGGCAAACATTACAAAATCTATTAACAAAATAACAAAGCAATATAAGGGTTTTAAAATTGGTAAAACAGGCAATCCACCTGTAATAAATATGAATCATAAAGAATATTCAGAAATGTTTTTATTATGCGAGAGCAAAAATCCTGAATTTATTTATACATTAGAAAGCATTTACAACAAAAAATTTATTGAACATAAAAAAAATGATAATAAAAAAGAAGGTAGTGCAGGTATATGTAAATCAGTTGACGGAAAATTTTATCTTTATATTGTTGTTAGATGAAGTTATTAATAAAATGTTACAGAGTGGTTTTAATAAATAAAATAATCAAATTTATGACTTTAATCGAAATTGAAAGCAAAGTAGAAATAGAATATGAAAAGGTGGAAAATTGAAAAAAGTTATATTGAAAAAAGTAACGAATAAGCAGCATATTCCTACAAACAAACAAGCTGATGCAATAAATTTCGTGAAAAAGTTTCATTCTCAAATAACCGATAAATGGATTATGGTTATTGTTAAAAAAGAAACTCCTAAATTTGAAAAAATAATTAAAAAAGTTTAACCTATGAAAAATATTTCAATCATAAAAGCAGAATATGTCTGTGATTACAAGGTTAGATTGACTTTTAATGACGAAAAAGTTAATGTTGTTGACTTTGAATATTATGTGATGAAACAGAAAAATCCCGATTATCAAAAATATAAAAAGCTAAACGAATTTAAAAAATTCAAGATAGAGGAAGACAATATAGTATGGGGTAAAAACTGGGATTTATGTTTTCATATTCATAAGCTATACGACAATACATTGACAAAGATAAAAAACTGTGGCAGAAAGCCTGTTGCTGATAAAAAGGTTTGTGTACGACTTTATGTTTTACAAAGCGTTATTGATGCAAAAGGTGGCATGGAAGCGGTGCAGGAAAACGCTACGAAGTTTGTAAATTCTAAAAATGAAAAAATAGGAAATAAAAACACATAATAACAATTAACCAATAATTCCGAAATGTTTCTAACAAAAAAGGCAATTGTAATCAAAGAATAAAATTGTACAAACGTTAATTTAAGTACGTTTCAGTTGCCTGATACTTTCCGTTTTTTTCGTCAATAGCTTTATGTTCTTTTGCATGACGTAAAATATAACCCAATTTACGTCTTGGCTTACTGTCTTTTTTGCCTTTAGGACGTCCTGAAATTTTACCTTGCAACTTGGCTCGTTTTAAACCCTCGATTGTGCGTTCACGAATAAGTTCCCGCTCAAATTCAGCAAAGGCAGAAAGTATTTGAAAATGTAAATGTCCGATGCTGTACTAAAATCTAAATTATCGGAAATTGATATAAACGAAATGCCTTTATCAATTAATTCTTTAGTATCTAAAATTAATTCGGTTGAACTACGAGCCCATCTGTCTAACAAATTTAGTATATAATATCAATATAGAAAATAATAAAGAAAAATAAAGCCTACTTTTTGTCTATTACACCAAATTTTGTTTAAAAAAAAGGGACAAAAAATATTCTTTGTCCCTTTTATTAAATTATAATAATTTATTATTTTTCCTTTAATAAATAGAAGAATCCTTTAAACTCAAAATCAGTTTCTTTTTTGCCTTTTGCAGTTATAATATAATAATATACACCGGGAGTAGCATTTGACCCATTTACTTTACCATCCCAGTAACCATCAGCGTTATCCCATTCGTAAAGCTTTTTGCCCCATCTGTTATAAATTACTGCATGAAATTCTAATATTGATTTGCTATGTACGCTGAAATAATCGTTTTGACCATCACCATTTGGGGTAAATGAATTAGGAACTTCGAGTATTGGCGGTGCATCAACACATAATGGATTAAACATTGCTGTGTCTTTGCAATACCATTTGCTCGTTGCCACTAACACTATTTGATAACAACCTTTATCGTTAAAAGTATAATTTGGATCTTCTAAAGTGCTTGTATAAATAAGTTCTCCCGACTCATTATAAATTCTCCACGAATATTTACGACCACCAATTGATGTGTTTATAAATTGTACATTATAAGGTGCTGCCTCGTGCTGTTCTATTGTTAGTGTATCGAATTGTGCAATTACATAACCAGTGTCGGGAATAAATATTGTTACCGAATCATGGCAATACGAACCGGGTGTTGCATCAGGCGAAAGTGATTGTCCGTTTACAACAATATTGTAATTTGTTAATGGACACAAGCCTGTTTGTGTTAGCGAGGAAGAGTTGCCAAATATAGAATCAACCCAGTTAAAGGTGTAATAATTTGTAAGAGTGTCATTGGAAGGATTTATATATGAAGTGCTTAATTCTATTTCGCCATTACATAAACCACACGAAGCTGGAATTAAATCGTAAATTGGGCTAAATGGAATTGGTTCTATAACATTATAAGTTACTGTACCGCTCTGGCAACCCCATTGATTTGTTGTGATAAGCGTTACAGGATGTTGTTCGCCGATAGGCCAGCTAACATAAATGGTGTCAGAATTATTTGGGTTTGCAATTGAAGAATCTAATACTCCTCCCGGATATAGCCATGAAAAAGTTGTTATACCATAATCAACATTATTTGGCAAATTCCATGTGTTTGCTATGAGCATTGAGCTATCGTGGCGGCATTGTGGAATTGTTACGGTAAACAGACCGCTCGGGTATGGTGCAAAATATAAGCGTATTGTATCACTATCATAACAACCCTGATTATTTTCCTGCCAAATAAATTCTTGATATTGGTTACCAGTTGTATTAAATACTGTATAACAACCACTACATGATAAATACAAACTGTCATTATAAACATTAGTTGTTGTTGGACCATTTAATGAATCGAAGTGAGCATTTGTTCCTTCCGAATACCACGTTCCAGTACCTATCGAAGGAATTGCTCCCATCTGCCACGATAATCCGCAAACAGTATCAGTTTTTATTTCGTGATTAGGACCAAATAACCCGGGCCAATAATTTAGACCTGCGTTGGCGATAGGTTTTTCTATAAATAACACATGTACAACCTGAGATGTATCGTGACATTGGTCATTAGAAGTAACCCAATAGAAACTATGCCAGCCATAATAAGTTGAACCACCGGTATCTATTGTTGCTGTAGGATTAGTATTTGTGCCATTAGGAGTAACTGAAAATACAGTATTCGCAACAGTGTCTATCCAGTTTCCAGTACATTGCCAACAACTAGAATTAGTAGGATTTTCTGCATTCAAATTATAGAAAGTTGGTCCGCAAACAAATGTGTCGGTTGGGTCAACAAGTTCGATAGCAGGAGGAATATATTTAAAGCGGACATTTATAGAGTCGTAGCCATAACAAACTCCGTTAAATTCCGACCAATACATAGTAACTGTTACATTTTCAGACGGATATCTTATCCATGTGCAAGGCACATATTGATTAGACGGAGTAATGTTACCATTTTCAGCATCATAATATGCAATTCCACCTTGTGGACAACTCCAACTACCATCCGAAACAGTTGTGTCGGCACAGATGTATGCAAATTTACCACAAATTGCAAAATCTAATCCTGCATCGGGCATTGGAACTATTTTAAAATCAATTGTAATTGTATCTCTGTCGGAACAGCTTGTCTGTAAGGCATTTGATTCTTTCCAAACAAATTGATAAACTCCAAATTGCGTTACTGTTACCTGTGTTGAATTACTTGTTGGGTTAACAAAGTTTGCAGTTCCGGGACCAGAAATTGTTAACCATTGCCCAACAGGATTATCAATTGACCATATTCCATTCAAATTATAAGATTTGCCACAAATAGAATCATATTCGGCACCAGCATCTGCAACAGGAACATCGTAGAAGGAAATTTTCAAAGAATCTTTTCCTGCACAACCTTGTCCGTTATCTGCAACAAATATTAAATAATATTCTCCAACTGATTGATTATTATAGGCATTATCACCTAAAATTGAGATATCAACAGTAGCTCCATAAGGATTAAATGGTGTTAATTGAGGACCTAAAGGATTAACAGTCCAATATCCGGAAACTAATCCCGAACCAATAGTATCGGCGAGAACCTGAGCAATTGCACCGCAAACATCCTGTGGTGGACCAGCTTCGGCATGCGGAGGGCGAATAAAGGTAACATTAACATCATCATTATCAGTACAAATTCCGTTTATAGCATGCCATGTAAATGTTGCAGTATAAGATGAGCCGGTATAGTTAGGTATCAAAATACCTGTTGTAGAAAGTGTATAACCATCGGTATAAATAACTCCTGAAGGTCCCGACCAATAACCAGGATATGTACCATCGGCAGATAAAGTGTAGCTAAAGCCACAACCAGTGCCATCAATTCCGGCATCAGCTACGGGAACTTGTAAAAATTCAATTTGAACTGAGTCAGAATTTGTGCAACCTGCATTATTTTCAGTCCACCCATAAGTATATGTGCCATAAGCTACAACTGAAACGGGCGAAGTTGGACTTGTAGGTGATGTGATTCCGGTTCCTGTCCATGAACCCGTACCTGAAGTACTCATTTGAGCAAGCATGTTGTAATTTAATCCGCAAATAGTAGTATCGGGACCGGCATTAGCAATAGGATTTTGAATAAATGTTACTGAAATAAAATCGGCTGAATCGCAAGGTCCATTAGTTTCATTCCATTGATATTGATAATTTCCATCTAATGTAACTGTAACACTTGAAGTAATAGAATGGCTATTTCCATAAGTTGAAATTCCTCCAACAGGACCAGTAATTTGAGTCCATGTACCAACATAGCTCAGGTCATCAGGAGTGATAGCATTAAAACTACCGGTTAATCCGCAAAATTGTAAATCGGGACCAGCATCGGGAGTTGGGAAAGTACAACAACTTGGTGTACCTGCACCAACAACTTGAATATAATGAATTTCTAAATCGCTAACACAACCATTTGCATCAGTAACCTGAAGAGTAACAGCATAAGTATTTGCTGTATTCCAAGTAATAGTAAATGGTCCGGCTGTCCCAAGAGTTCCGGTAAGAATGGTTGCACCATTAAAGTTCCAGTTATAAGTAACTCCACCAGTGCCAGTATAATTGATAGATGCTGGGTCACCGGCACAAATAGGAGTTTGCGCTATAAAAGTGGCAGTTGGAGGAACATAAATAGAAACTCCAACTTGAGTAGTAGCAGTACAACCATTTACATCGGTACCTGTAACATAATATGTGTTTGATGCTGTTGGAGTAGCAGTAACTGATGAGCCTGTAGTTGCTGATAAATCAGGTGAAGGTGCCCAAGTGTAAGTATTTGCTCCACTTGCAGTTAATATTGATGAGCCGCCAGGGCAAACTGAAGTTGGGTTTGCTGTAGCTGTAATCACTAATTGTGGTGGAGCAGTAATAACAACAGTTTGAATAGCAGTACAACTATTATTATCGGTAACTGTTAACGAATATGTTCCTGCAGATAAACCAGTTGGTGTTGGTGTGCCTTGTCCGCTGCCTGGAATGGGTAACCAACTATATGAATAAGCTGGAGTTCCACCCGAAACGGTTGCTGTAGCAGTACCGTTATTTCCGCCATTACATGTAACATTAGTATGATTTATTGAAACTGATAAAACTGGTGGTTGCGAAATTACAGTTGATGATGTTCCGGTACATCCGTTTGCATCAGTTACTGTGAGGTTATAAGTTCCAGCCGATAAACCGCCTACGTTAGCAGTTCCTTGTCCGGTTCCGGGTGCAGGAGCCCAATTGTAAGAATAATTAGGAGTTCCTCCTGTAACAGTGGCGGTGGCTGTTCCGCTTGCACCCCCATTACATAAAACACTTGTATTTGTTATTACAGGTGCAACTGCTGCGGATTGAGTAATTGTAGCTGTTGCAGTAGCAACGCAGTTATTTCCATCGGTAACAGTAACGTAAATTATGCCAGCCGAATATCCGCTTACATTAGGTGTTCCTTGTCCCGAGCCGGGCGTAGGTGACCAAACATAAGTATAAGGACCTACACCACCAGAAGGGGTAACAGTTGCGCTTCCATTATTTCCACCATAGCAAGAAACTGGAGTTGGAGTGATAGTTGCAGAACAAGTTGGACAAAATACAACAACTGTATCAATTAATACAGGACCGCAAGCAGGATTAATTTGTGCATGAACAATGTATGTTCCGTTAGTTAAACCAGGTACGGTATTGCTTAAATTAGTGCTATTTGGTGTAGTGCTAATAATATTTCCGCCTGAATCGTACCATGTATAAGTTACAATAGGATTTGAAAGATTTGTACTTACTGTAACTGTACCAGAACCAGTTTGTGGACCAGTACAGATTGCTGTATTTGTTATAGCGTTATTGGTGCAGCTAGCACTTTGTGTAGCAATAAAAACGCCAACATTGTTATGACCTGAAACGTATAATAAATTTGTATTTTTATCATATTTAATATCAAAAACACTATGGTTGTTCGACCAACCTAATGGCATATTACCTAATTGAGTAAATGCAGAACCGGTAAAATGATACATTAATATATTACTATTTGGACCACCAATATAAACGTTATCACAGTCATCAACAGCAATACCACCTTGAGTACGAGGTGTATAAAATTGTCCCGACCAACCAACAGAAGTGGCAGCAATTTGTCCTCCGGTAGCTTTATTATATGCTGCTAGCCCTTGACCGTCGTAAAAATATAAATAGTTATTATTTACATCTAAACCATTAAAGGCATTAGAGCCAGGACCCGAACACGAAAAATCAGGTGCATGGTTTATGCACTCACCAAAACCATACATTCCGTGATTAAGTTGCCAAACATAACCATTTAAAGTACTATTTACTAATGAAATTAAATGGTCCATATACCCTGCAGCAAAAGCGTAAACAACAAACAAATTTCCTTGTCCATCAACAGCTTGGCAGGCAATATCCTGGTCGGTAGGACTTAATCCGGTAAAGTTTGCAATAGAAACAGCACCAGTTACAGGATTTATAAGTCCTCCATTTAGGTTGGAGTTTGTTCCGCCACCTACTCCAATTATTCTGTTTAAATTACAATCGAAAGCCATATCCCACATTTCTCTAAAACTTCCATTTTGCTGAGAAACAAAACCATCGGCTACACCATTACTGGTATTTATTCTATAAGCTGTTGCACCACTTCCGTTAAATCCTTCAGAAATGTAAATTTTATTAGCTAGTTTATCTAACATAAAATTACCTTCGTAAGTAATTTGAGTAGTAATAGTATGTGTCCATAATAAAGTGCCAGTTGGAGAGAATTTTCTTACATAAAGTCCAAGGTTGTACCCATTATAATCATTATAGTAAACGTATAAATTATTACTCCAGTCGTATTCTACATCGTAACCATAAGGGTTGGTATAACCAGTAATGCCAGAAATCCATGGGTCAATTACCAAGGTTTTATTCTGATTATTTTCAGATATATAAAATGTAATTATATTATCTCTTAAAATGTATGCCGAAGCTACATCGCCGGTTGCATCTGAATAAAAACTTTTAGGAGAATGTTCAATAATATTATGCAAAGGTGTTTTTATAACAATGTTCCCATTATTATCGGAAAACATGTTTGTAACATCGCCTGAATATTTTAACGAAATATTAGAAGCGTCGGCACCGGGATGAAGAATAATATTATACTTTATCCCTGAACTATCAGAGGGCATTGTATATTCAATATCAATATTTGGATAAATATTTTTGTAAGTAATTTTTTTGTAACCGTTACAAAGAGCTTTATACATTCCAAAAATATAATCACCATCAGTCTTTTCAGACGCTTCAATTTTCACATCGGGATTTGTGTTTTGCCACTCTGCATATAAATAAAATGAAGTTTCTTTAAAAAATTCTTTTTCGGTTTCTCTTTCTTTTTCAAAAACATCTTTTAATTTTTTTGCCCATGGTTTTTTATATAAAACTGTATCGAGTTTTATTATTAAACCAGAATTTGTGAAATAAAATTCTTCCTGATTGTCGAAATTTGTGAACAATACTTTTTTGCCGTTGATATCGGCATATTGTCCTTTATTTTCAATAATAGCCTTCTGGCTTTTTAATGATGCCTGAAATAAAGGTTTTTTATATTCAGTTTGAGCATCAAGTTTTCCTATAATTAACAGGAATAAAAACGCAAAAAATAATGATAGTCGTTTCATATTACAAAGTTTTATTTAATATACAAGTCAATTAATAACATTAAAAGGTTGCCTATAAACTAAAATAATTTATTATTGAATAATGTAAATGGCGTTAAATTATTTTAAGCAAATTAATGAATAATTTTTATGTTAAGCAAATAAATCTTACAAATAATAAAATGAAAGGGCATTATCTTCTTTTTTTCGCATTACAATTTTTTCTTTTTCTGTTTTATCGTTGTAACCGAGCAAATGAAAAACTCCGTGAATAATAACCCGAAGCAGTTCTTGTTCGTAAGTTACATTGTATGTTTTAGAGTTTTCTTTTATTTGTGGTAAACTAATAAATAAATCGCCCGAAATAATATTGTTTTCGTTGTAGTTAAAGGTAACTATATCAGTATGATAGCTGTGTTTTAAATACTTTTTGTTTATTGCGAGAAGTTCTTTTTTTGAGGTGAGAATTATTGAAATATTACCGATAGTTTTTTTTTCTTTTTCGATAGTTTGCTTGAGCCAATTATAGGTTTTTCGTTTTTTGCCTTTTAATATATTTGAAGAAATTTTAAGAAAATAAATTGAAGCGGGCATTAATTAAAAAAGTTTAAAAATGTTCATGGTTTATAGTTTCAAGTTCAAAAATGTTTTTGGTTCATGGTCAAACTTTGTCATACAATAGTTAATACAGTTGTCATACATAGTCAGACAATTGTCATACATAGTCATACAGTAGTTATAAATGGTCATTTGATTGTCAGACTTTATATTGCGGTTAGAAAACGTCCGATAGCTATCGGATTGTGTGACTATTGTTTACATTTTAATTTTCAGACAAACTTTTGTGCCATTTTCTTCAAATGAAATTTCGTCAACAAGGTGCGACATAAGAAAGATTCCTCTGCCATGTGGTTTTTCTATATTTTCGGGCGAGGTTGGGTCGGGTAAATCATTAAAATCGAAGCCCTTGCCCTGGTCTTTTATATTAAACCAAAAGAAACCCTTTTCGATACCATAGTTTAAAACCACTTCTTTCGATTCGTCTAATTTATTACCATGAATAATAGCGTTGTTAACTGCTTCTACCATGGCAACCAATAAGTTACCGTATATTTCGGAACTTAAATTTTGTTTTGCCGAAACTTCATCTACTAGCTTTTCAACTATATTAATGTTTTCGATTTTTGATTGAAATTTTATTTCTTCTTTCATGACATCTATTCGTTTAAGTGTATCATGTATTCTTTATATTTGTTGTTGTAATACTTTGTCAATTTTATTTTACTTCCTTCGAGCATTTCATTATAGTGCGAATTTACTCCTTTATACTTAAAAATTTGCTCTGGGTTACTTATTTTATTGTTTTTTCCTTCGTTAGATTCTCTTTTATTTTCTGTTTCTCTTTCGTGGTCTGACTTTTCGGCTTCCAACAATCGTGTTAAAATTTGTTCCTGACGGAGCATTGTTTGAGGTGTAATATTTTTATTTACAATATCTTTCTCAACATCGTTAACCATAGTTTTAATTTCTTTAAGCATTTTTGTGGTTTCGGGACTTAAGCCACCATTTTGCATAAGCTGGTTAAGCATTTGATTAAATTTATCCTGAAGCGAAATCATTTTCCCAATTTGTTCATTCATTGATTTTCCATCTTTTTTCCCGTCGCCCTTTTTAAGTTCATCAATCATTGATTGCATTTGCGACTTTAAAGATTTTTGTAGATTTTTCATTTGCGACATATTTGGCTTACCGCTGCCAGGTTTTTTGCATTTACCTCCGCTACATTGCGATTGTGATTGTTTTTGCATTTGGTCTAAAACTTCACCAAGCAAAAGTGCAAGGTCGTTTGCATTAGTCATTATAAATTGTTCGTTGGTTTTTGCCATGCCGGTATTTCTTTCGTCAAAATTAGTAATTGTTTTGTCATTTAGCTTTTGAATGTTCTTTATTTTGCTATTTATTTCGGAACCTAACATTGGTGAGCGGTTTGCTAATGCCGATAAAGAATCTTTTATAATATTAAAGTCGCTGTTAAGTTTTTTTTGCTTTTCGATATTTTTAATATATGAAGGGTCGTTATAATTTACTTTACCAACCTGACCCATTAGAGCTTCGGTATCAAACGAAAACTTTTCTAAATTATCTATTATTTGTTTAAGATTTTCGGCATTTTCGCCATCCTGTTCCATTTCGCTATCATTGAGCATGTCCTGCATTTTCTGCGACATGTTTTTCATTTGTTTAGCATTCTTTTTTTGACTTCCCGATGCACTTTTACGGCTATTTTGTTTTAAATTCTCCTGCGAGTTGTTAAACTCATTATGAATTTCATTTTTTTCCTGTTGAAAGTCTTTTAAATCCATTGGTTCTTTAAGCTCATCGTTTTTTTTCTGAAGTTCATCGTATTGCTTCATTAAATCATCGAACTTTTGCTCTTGTTGTTTTTGTTCGCTCGAAAGTGAATCTATAGAGTTTTTTTTATCGGTTGTTTTTTCTGATAATTTAGAGTGCTCTTCTGATAATTGAGCGAGTTCTTTTAAAATATTTTCGGTTTTTTCTTCGATATCTAACCGTTTAAGCATTTCCATATTTCTATCAAGTTGTTTGTTAAGGTCTTCGTAGCTCATTTTCATTTGCTCGGCTAAATTGTTGAGCTTATTTTTATCGAAATTATCCATTAATTTTTTAAGCTCATCCATTAACTTTTTCATTTCGTCGTCCATAATATTTTCGAGAAGGTCTTCAATTTGTTTTTGTTTTTCGATAAGTTGTTGAGCTTGTTCCGAAAAAGTGTTTACAAAGTTATCTTTCTTTTTATTTTCTAACGATAATTCTTTAATTAATTGTTCTAACTGATTTTGTTTATTAACAATATCTTGCAATTTTTTTGTTTGCTCCCACGAGTTGTTTTTATTGTTAAGTAAACTCTCCTGCAATTTTTTAATATCGCGTTTTATGTCTTCGCTTAGCTTCGATGAGGTTTTTAATTTTTCTTCGATATTTTTATTAGCATTTTCGCGGTATTTCTCGAGTTCGTTTGCCGATGGAATCTTATATGTTTTAATTATAGAGCGACTCGATTTGCTTCCGTGAATGCCATCATTATCAAACACTTCGAAATAATATTCAACTTCGTTGCCTAAATCTTTAAGTGTACTAAAATCGAATGCAAAATAAAATTCCTGAAATTTTGAACCTTTATTTACAGGGAGTAAAATCTTTTTTAACGAATCGGTAGAATTAGTTGTTTTATATACGAACTCAAGTTTGTTAAATCCGTAATCATCGTTAACAGTTCCTTTAAAATAATAAGTTCCAAGCTGCGATGTGTCGGTAATAAATTCGCAATTTATTGCCGGATATAAATCGGGAATTACATTTACATTGTATTTTATTGGTTGATAAGATTTTATTAGTTTATTTGACATTTTAATTGAATAAATTGCAGAGTTCATGAATTTGTAAGTAGTAAAAAACTGATTTTCAGATTTATTTACTCCTCTATTAATAGTGTCGTTAATTAAAAATTTAACAGTTTCTACATTGATAGTGTTAAATGTCCATTTAACATTGCTTCCGCATGGGATAGTAAAATCGCCGGTATTTTCTAAAACAAAATCGTTTTCGCCGGTATATTGCGGAACGTCAATTTCAACTTTAAAGCCGGTAATTACGGGTGGTGGCAACACATTTAATTTGTATTGAGCGGAATAATAATCGTCGGCAGTAAATTTAAAATCTAACGAATTATTTACATTTTTAATAATATAACTAAATGAAGATTTTGAAGAATGTTCTAAAATAATTTTATTGCTCCCAATTATAACATAAACATTTTTAGGTATATATTTGCCTTCAACTCTTATGTTTAAATCAAAGTCTTTTCCCTGTTCAACTGTTAGTGAATCGTTTTCTAAAATAAAATTAAATGGTGGTGCGGGAGCATAAAAAGTGCTATGATTAATAAGTCGTTGTGAGCCATCTTTTATAATCTTGGGCCAAATAAAATAAATAGTTACAAATAAAGTTATAACAATACCCAGATAAAATAAATATTTATTGTTGACTTTTACATTAATTGCCCTTTCGAAAGGAAGAACTTTTAATGTCGAAATTTTATTTTCGATACTTGCAATTAATAATTGTTGAGAATAACCTTTATTATCGGGCATTTCGGCAAGTTCCAGTATATTTAAAAGCTTGTCGCTGATTTGAGAAAAGTGCGAAGAAATAATATGTGCAGCTTGCTTGTGCGAAATAATTTTACCTATTTGCAACAAACGGAGAACAGGGATAACGATAAACCTAATAAAGATAAAAGAATAAGCCGAAATAATACAATAAAAAATAATTGTTCGGGTAACGACTTCAAAATTTCCAAAATATTCTGATATAAAAGCAATTAATGAAGATGACAAATAAATTAAAAAAGACAATAACATACCTCTAAATAGTTCGTTCCGGTAATATTTACGTGTAAATAAATCGAGTTTTTGTATTAATATGTTATATTCGTTTGTCATTTTTCTTTTCCATAGTTTTCTTTTTTTCCTTCATTATTTAAAAATCGTTAACTAAGCGATTGTTCCGTACTGGAGCTTCGGTACTTCGTAACAGCAAACACATTTAAAATAAAATATTGTGAGTAATCTTTATTCGATATTCTTCTTTTTTTGAACATGATGCTGAACGATAACAAAGTTTAAAAGTTATGGGAATAATTTTTTGTAAAAAATATTGCGATGTCCGAATCTTGCAAACCAAACGGTGTTGCCTCTAATGATAATGCCTATTCTGTAATCATTGGCAACTTGAATTCTGTAATGAATCTTGTATTGAGCCAATTTTTTCAGATATTGAATTTGATTAATATTTTGCGAATTTTCTACAACGGACATCGCCTTGTTAATCTCCCCAAGCAAATGATGATTGGTGTAATTAGAAATGTCTCTGTAAAATTGACCATTAACAATTAATTCCATGTTTTCTCATGTATTCGTAAATCTTTTCTTTGGGAATTTCTTCACTTTCCATTCCTTCATCAATCCATTTTGCCATCAGGTCTTCATCTTCTTCCCGCTCTAAAACACGCATTTTTAAATGATGTTTTTTAAATAAACTCATAAAATAGTTTTCTTTTTTTTCAGGAACATTTACAACAATTGTTTTCATTTTTAATATAATAAATTGTTTTTTCAAAAGTAATTAAATTTTAAGAAACAAAATAATCATTCAGAAAATCATCATGGCTGTTCAGTTAAAAAATCAAAAATTTAATCTTCAACCCTTTCAGGTTTGTGGTCATTTAATTTGAGCCACTTAACCAATATTCGGGATTTTGTTTTGCTGTACCATGCCATATTTGTAATTCTAATATAGTTTTATTTTCATCTTCGGAATCGGAAAAAATAATTCCAATTTTTTGCTTAGTTTTTACTTTTTCACCAACATTAACACTAACTTCTCTAAGGTTCGAATAAACTGTTAAAAAATCGCCATGACGAATTATTATCGTCTTATTTTTACCAGGTATAGAAATAATTTTGCTAATTACTCCATCAAAAATTGCTCGTGCAACCGAACCTTGAGTAGTGGAAATATACACGCCATCGTTTTTAATTTTTATTCCTTTTAGCACTGGATGGTCGTGTTCGCCATACGTACTAGTTATTACTCCACGTTCAATAGGCCAAGGCAGCTTACCTTTGTTTGCCTCAAATTTATCGGAAACAATTTGTTCGGCAGGTGTTAAATCGAAAACAGAATTTACTTTTGGTTTAACGATATTTTCAGGTTTTTCGATATTAGTTTCGACATTTGTTTTATTTTTAAGTTCTTTTTCTTTTCTGATTTTTTCTTTCAAAGCTTTTTCTTTACGGGCAATTTCGGCTTTTTTAATTTCTTCGGCTATTAAATCGCTGATAATATTTTTTAATTTTTGGTCGGCAAGTTTTTGCTGGGCAAGTTTTTTTGCTAATTCTTTTTCTTTCGATTTTAAAGATTTTAACATTATTGCCTGTTCGGTTTTTTCGGAGGTAAGCTGTTTTGTTTCTTGTTTTTCTTCGTTTAACAAATTTTCTTTATCAATCTTTTTTGTTTGTAAATCGTTAACCTTTTGTGATAAATCTTGCTTTGTGTTAACGATTGCCTCCATTTGTTTTTTCCTAAAATCGGCATATTGTTGTAAATATTTTAAACGACGATAAGCATTATTAAAGTCTTTTGCCGAAAGAATAAACATTAATTTATCATATGATGTTCTGGTTTTATAAGCAAAAATAATCATTTTAGCATAATTTTGTTTTAAATGCTTCAAATTTTTTTCAAGGTTATTAATGTTTTGCTGATTTTCGTTAATTTTACTATCAAGTGTTTCTACTTCGCTCGAAATGGTTTTTACAAGTTCCTGTCGTGCATTAATTTTTTTATTTAATATCATCAATTGGTTCATTGATATTTTTTTATCGCGTTGGGTTTGTTTAAGTAATTTGTTGGTATATTTAATTTCTTCCTGAGTTTTTTTATGTTTCTTTTCTAGTTCGGAACGTGTTTGTGCCTGCAATGATATTGTAGAAACAAAGAGCAAAAGATAAATAATATATTTAAAACTCGTTAGCATATTTATGAAAATAAATTTAAAAATCAGTCCCGAAATTTCGAAAACAAAACTACAAACAATAAACATAAAAAAGAAAGTTTGAAGTTAAGGGTTTACATAACCAGAAACTATAAACTATAAACCCAAAACTTTTAACTTTTTCATTCTATTCTTTTATATTTTTCCGGAATTTTAAAAGGGAAGCTTACATCAGAGTTTACAGTAATTTTATTATATTTAATTTCGGTACTCATATTTTTTTGAGATGTTTCGACCTGCATTTTAATTAATGTTGGCATTACTTTATTATTAACATCAATAAAGTCGGAATATTGGATATTTAGTGTTCTTTTTTCGCCGTAATCAATTACCGAGATATTTGATATTTTAAAAATATCGGGTGTAATGCTTAATGTTTCTACAATAAAATCTTTATTTTTATTTTTCTTTATGTATTTTTTAATTTTATGTTTGCGTTGGGTTTTTAAAACATACAAATTTGAGTCGGTTGTAGAAATGAATGTTTTTCTATAAAATCTTTCTTCTTTATTATCGGTATTTAGTCTTTCGTTATTTTCTTCATCAGTTTCGGAATAAAGGAATATTTCGTTAGTAAAAATTGATTGCAAGTCGCTGAATGATAAATCAGTTTGAAATTTATTGTCGAAATAATCGTAAGATTTTACAAAATACTCGTTTTTCATTTTGTTTACAAACATTATACTGTCGGGTGTAAACTGTAGCCGTGCTGCCTCAATACCAAGAGCGGGACTAATGCTAATCCATATCAAGCTGTCTTTACGAATTCTTAAGGTGCCGCCAATAGAACGGTCAATTTCGTCGGATTTAATATTAACATCAAACTTTATAGACAAAGTATTGTATGGCAAATAATTGCCTGAAACTAAAGAATATAATTTCCCTGCTCCCATTGGGCGAACTTTTTCGGAACTTATTTTCTTTGTAGTTTTACACGAAATTAATGTAAATGCAATTACAAAAACCAGAAAAAATGTTAAATATTTTTTTTTAATCACTATTCAATCAGTATTTTTTGAATTATTTTTTTGTTTAAAAACTCTGACGCTTGTCCAAGTTTAAATGCTTCGTTCCATAGCTCGTTTGCTTTATCTATTTGACCAAGTTTATACAATATATCTCCGTAATGCTCAACAATTACGGCATTATTTTTCCCGCCATTATTATATGCTTTTTCGATTATTTCAAAAGCTTTCTGTAATTTGTTTTCTTTGTAAAGCACCCATGCATAAGTATCAAGATAAGTATAATTATTTGGCTCTAATTCAACACAGAGCATACTCATTCTTTCGGCTTTATCTAAACTGTCGCCTCGCAGCGAAAGATAATAGCTATAATTATTTAATACAATTTTATTGCCTTTATCAATTTTAAGAACCTGTTCCATTGCCTCATCAGATTCTTTAATTTTACCAAGCTTATTATAAACATCGGCAAGAATAGAATACATATTTGCTTTAAGTGGTAAGTTGTCTGTAACAATTTCTACGCCTTGTTTTAACGATTCTTGGGCTTTGTCGTATTTTTTTAACTGATAAGCAGATAATCCATTAAAATAATATAATTCGGGTTGATTTGGAAAATATTCTAAAGCTTCGGAACTTTCGTTATAAATTGCTTCGTAATCGTTTAAAGTACTTTCTATTATAAGTAATTGCTCCCAGATAAGATATTTGCTTTTAACAGTTTTAGTAACAATTCTAAGATGTTCGCGGGCTTCGGTTACCTTATTTTCTTTTAATAAAAAATCGGCATAAAGAGTTCGTGGTTCATTGTTATCGGGATATGTTTCGATTAGTATTTTAAGTAATTGCGATGATTGGTCTTTAAGTTCGGGACTTTCGTTGCTAAAATTTAAAAATGTAATAAGCATTTTAATTTTAATATCAATTTCAACATCGGTGCTGGCAAATGCAATTTTTAATTCGTTAAATGATTTTTCGTACTCTTTGTTAAGACGGTAAAAATCGGAAAGTGAAAGATGAACAAGTCCGTTATTTGGGTCAATTTTAAGCATTTGCTGATAAACTTCGCTGGCTTTTTCAAAATCGCCGTCTGAAACATACGATTCTGCAAGCATTCCATAATATCTGACTTCACCGGGATTACTTTCGATAAGCTTTTGGATTTCGTTGTAAGCTTTATTTTTATTTCCTTTTACCAAATAAATACGTTCTTTTTCGAGCGAAACAGTTTCGTTTACTCCAAAATTATTTTCAATTGTTTCGTAATATTTTAAGGCATCATCATATTTTTTAATATAGTTGTATAAATTAGCTAATTCGTATAAAAAATCAACTCTGTTAGGGTTCGTTTTAAGTAATTCTTTGTAAACTAAAATTGCCTTTTTGGGCTCATTGGTTTGTTTGTACAAAACTGCTAATAATGCCTTATACCATGAGTTTTGAGGGTTTAATTTTATTGCCGTTTTAGCAAAATATATTGCCTTACTGTAATCCTTTTTCTGAATATAAAGTGTTGCCAACTCGTAATTTACTGTAGCACTTATATTGTTGAGTTTTTTACACTTTTCGAATAAAAAAGTTGCTTCATCAAAATTACCTAACATTTTAAGTCTTTCGGCTTCTAAAAATGTATAAGTAAAATCGTAATTTTCGCGCGATGTTAAATTACTTTTTTTGCTGTGTGATAGTATGTTACAAGAACTAAAAATAAATAAGCCGAAAATTCCAATTACCAAAAAACAATTTCTATAGGTGTGTAGACGAATATTCACACGCAATCCCGATTTGCTTTGGGAGCAAGCGAGTGCGGGGGTATTGTATTTTATATTTTGTTTATTGTTCACTGTTCGAAAAAGTTTAAAAAAGTTCATTGTTCTACGTTCATTGTTCTTTACGAAATACGAATTTTACGAATATACGAATTTACAATGTATTTCTATCTATTTCATTGTTCACTGCTGACTGTGGACTGCTTACTGCTTACTGCCTACGGTTCACTGTTTTTACAATGTATTTCAACTTATTTCTATCAATTTCTTCACGATAGCTATCGGGATATTTCTGTATTTACTTTTCTGGTTTTTAGTTTCTGGTTTTTAGTATTTGGTCTTTGCAATATATTATCTGTAAAGAGAAGTATAGTCGCCAATATTTACTTCCGATGATTTTCCATGAAACTCGGTATGATTCCCTACAATTGAATTGTGAATAGATATATCTTGAATATCAGAATAACGCTGTACAATGCTATCGCGAATAATTGAGTTTTTAATTTTTGTGTGCATACCAATTGACACATTGGGTCCGATAACTGAATTTTCGATATGTGCATTGTAACCAACAAAACAGGGTGGTATAATTACAGAATTAACAATTTTTGCATCGGGCATTATAAGTTCTTTTTTAGAACTAAGTTCTAAAATTCTTTTAGTCGTTTGCAAAGTTGCTTCTTTATTTCCGCAATCGAACCATTCGTCAACTTTACTTGTTTTTAGTTTCAGTCCTTTGTTTTTCATGTTTTGAAGTGCATCGGTAAGTTGATATTCTCCATTTACAACAATATTTTTATCAATTAAATATTGCAATTCCTTTTTAAGATTTTTGCCGTCTTTAAAATAATAAATACCAATAATTGCTAAATCGGATACTTTAGTTTTTGGTTTTTCGATAAAATCGGTGATAGTTCCATTTTTATTTAATTTAACTACACCAAACGAACTTGGGTTATCAACTTTATGAACCCAAATTAATCCATCGCAATTATTTTCGAGTTTAAAGTCGGCTCTAAATAGTGTATCAGCAAATGCTACAATAACTTTACCCGAAAGCGATGGGGCGGCACATAATACTGCGTGGGCTGTTCCGAGCGGCTGCGATTGATAATAAATACGCGATTTAACTCCCATATCGCTTGCAATTGAGCAAAGACTTTCTTCAACTTCTTTTCCAAAATCGCCAATAACATAAGCAATTTCTTCGATTGGTTCCGATGAAATTTTAGCAAGTGCCTCTACTAATCTTTGTACAATTGGTTTACCTGCAATTGGAATTAATGGTTTGGGAACAGTAAGCGTATGAGGACGCATCCGTTTTCCCATACCTGCCATTGGAATAATAATTTTCATTTGTTATGCTTTTTGACCTCACCCCCAACCCCTCTCCGACGGAGAGGGGAGTGAGAAAGGTATCTATTTAATTATTGTATTTTTTATAGTATTCGTTTGTTATATTTTTTTTAACGCTGATTTAAAAGATATTTGTGATTTTTTCTTTGACACTGATTTACACATATTTATTATGATTTTTGTTTTATCATAATTATCATAAATAATCTGCGTCTATTTTATTTTAAATCCTAAATTTTTCCAGTGTGTCCAAATCCGCCTTCGCCTCGATGGGTTTCTTCAAGAATATTAACATTTTCCCATTCAACAGTTTCGTGTTTTGCAACAACCATTTGACAAATTCGTTCACCATTTTCAACAGTAAAATTTTCGGACGAAAGATTAACAAGAATTACACCAATTTCGCCTCTGTAGTCAGCATCAATTGTGCCGGGTGTATTTAAAACAGTAATGCCTTTTTTTAAAGCTAAACCACTTCGTGGACGAATTTGTGCTTCATAACCTTTTGGTATTTCAACAAATAATCCTGTAGGGATTAGTTTTCGTTCTAAAGATTTAAGAATTACAGGTTCTGTTAAGTTTGCCCTTAAATCCATTCCTGCCGAATATTCGGTGCTGTACGCAGGATTGGCATGCTGCGATTTATTTATTAATTTTACTTTCATGGCTTTTTTTAAACCTGCTAAATTAAGGTAAAATTTAGAACATCTGAAATTCTATTAAAAAAAATGCCGGAAATAAATTTTAGAGAAAACAAAAAGGCTACCAAAAGATAGCCTATCCAAATAATTTATTTTTTAAATTTATTCAATAACCGTCATTCCCGAAACGGCAACTTTTTTTCCGTTTTGCATTAACGATATAGTGTAAATTCCTTTTGATAATTCACTCCTTGGAATTTGAACTTCGCTGTAACCGCCCTGTACTTTTATACTTTTTACAAGTCGTCCAAAAATATCTGTAATTTCAATAATGCTTTCGTTATCGCCGGCTGTGTTTACTGCTATTACCGATGACTGGCTAATAGGATTAGGCATTGCATAGAGCCAGGGAGCGTTACCAATTACAGGGATTGTTTCATTGGTATTTGAGTTTGTGTTTTCGTTTCCTGTAACCTGATAACTTTTAGTTGTTTCTTCGGTATAAGTAGGACATATTGCCCTTGCTTCTTCTATTTCGTTTGGCGTTATTGTTCCTTCTGTAATTTGTTTTTCGAGTTGGACAATACAAAGCCATGCTTCTGCCTGCTCGCTGTTAATTGCCGCTGTATCATTTACCATTGGAGTAAGTAATGTAATAGCTGTATTATAATCACCTGCCATGCGATAAAGAGTAGCTTTTTCGAGTTCGATTTGGAACTTACGGTAGTAATTGTTTTGCTGCAATTGCTGCATTTTTTCGTTTGCTGCTATTGTTTGTGCAAATTCGGAATTTCCGGTTCCTGTTAATTGATTTGCCGAATACATTTCTTTTAAACAGTTCCTCATATTTTCCCATGAATTTTCCCATAACATAACATCAGATAATGTTTGTTGAGGTACAGTACCTGAAAGTATCTGGTTAAATGAATTAAAAGGCAAATTCCAGCTACCAGTAGTTTCGGCAGATTGCATTGAACTTACACCATCTATATATGTTTCATTTGTGATTAACGATAATGATAATTCCGGGGAAAACTGCGGACTGCTTCCACCGCCGCATGATGTATATGTGGTTGTAGGTGTAGTTGCTACTGTAACTGTTTGTGTCTGGCAGGCATATTTTTTAACTGAATTTCTTATCGAATACACCCATTGGTTCATTATAGCAGAATTTGTTGGTGTACTGCCGTCGCATGGGTAAGCGGTAACTGTTCCATAAATATGATAAGAAGTTGGGTTTGTTGTTCTATTTAAATAATTAAGACCGTAATCAATGTTAAAATTATTAGCAGCGGTTAAACGAATCGGTGCTGTAGCAATAATATAATTTTTACCTAATGTTGGAGAATTATTCATATATAAACTTGCACCATTAGATATAATAAGCCCATAACTTGAACCGGCAACTCCGCCTATATAGCTGCAGAGCATATTATAAAAATGCGAACCGGTTGTAGAAACTGCTGTTGTTGCTGCATAAGTTATATAGGTATTTCTTACTAAAATGTTCCCGGTACAATTAATATATCGAACAGGGGCAGTATTGCCATTTGGAGCAGCGGAAAATGTACAACCATCAATTAAATTATTGTTATCAGTTGTATACTCAGCATAAAATCCATAGTAATTCTTACTGAAAACACAACTTATTGCCTGTACTTGTTTGTCGTGATAAAATAAGCCAATATAATTATCAGTAAAATTACAGCCAAATACAGTAAAGGGTGAGCCACCTGTTAACCACCCATATATACCATATTGTCCGTATTCAAAATCAGAATTAGTAATTGTACATGAAGCTTGCCCATATAACCATAATCCCCTTTGTCCTGTTCGGGTTGTTCCGTTTAATGGGTTAAATCTGATATTATTTACAGTAATACTGGTACTTGGACCCGTAATTGAAAGACTTGCTGTTGCGTTTTTCATATTTACCCAGCCATTTGTAAGAGTAAAATCAGTTAAATTATATGGAACAAACATATCTGCCTGGTCAATTTCTAAAATCTTATCTGTTTTACCTGTACCATTTAATGTTATAGATGCATTAGTGCCAGATGTTATTGTTGCTGGATTTAATGAAGTACCACTTAAACTAATAAATCCATTGCCTGTAAAAGTAAAATCAGCATTGTCGTTAACATTAAGATAGCCCTTTAAATCGAGCATAGTATTAACGTCGGCTAAAACAATACCTGCATTTGGATAATATTCTAAAGTGCCATGATAATGTTCGGCAGCGGCATTTATTAGTATTTTACCGTTACCTCCGAGCCTGACATTTGCTGTACTATTTAAAATAAGAGTGCCACCGGATTGTACAATTAAATTACCATCCCAAGGATCATGGTTTGAATTTTCAATTGTACCATTTACAATAAGTGTACAGCCTGAATTAACGGTAATTGAATTACCATCGCAAATAGTTAAATCGGATATTGTTAATGTATCATTATTAAAAATCTCTAACGAACCGCAAATCTTCCTTGCATTGCTCCAAACCTGTGTTTCATATATATTAACTAAATCGTTACATAAGGTACACGGTATATCTGCTTTCCAGATACCACAACCCCATGTTGATATTACCAATTCGTTGGAAGTTGTGTTTTTTCTTATATCTGATATAATCATTTTTGGTAGCACAGTAGGAATTTCTAATTTCCATATTTGAGTTCCATCATCTTTAAAATAAAATCCGAAATCGGTACCGAGATATAATTTGCTGTTATTTACATCATAAAAAATACAGTTAACAGGAGTATTAATTCCTGATGATAAATTATATAAATTATATGTTATATCTGTAAAACTTGTACCGCCATCAGTTGTATAAAGTACTTTTTGTGACTCCCATCTGCCAAATGTGAGCCAGAATTTATTGGGGTCGGTTGGGTGAAACTCTATATCGCTTGTTGGTGCTTTTTTTAATAAATCACCAAAAGTTGGATTATATTCATGCAAAATAACATCCCAGGTATTACCACCATCTATACTTTTTAAAACCCTTCCCATATTATTAAACCAAATGTCCCAGTGAGAGTTTAACATTATATTGGGATTAGCCGGGCTTATGGCAAAATTTGTATTTAAACCCCACTGAAAACTAATAGTGTCCCAGGAACCAAAAACACCATGATTACTGCTTTTTAACAAATTAAAAGCGTCACTTTCAATAAAAACTACTTCTTTACTATTTGGATGGGCAGTAATAATACCATCTGCTTTTGAAAGTTTTTTCCCGGAGTATGTAAAACCAGAACCAGTTGAATAATATAATTCTATATTGCCCAATGTTATTCCATATTTATAATTTTTATCCTGATTACTCATTTCACATTTGCCGCCATCGTTATTTAATACATGAGTCCATGTAGAAGAACTTTGTTTTAACCATGAGCCAACATCGGGTCCGCCACCCATCATATAATCAGGGTCGGAGTTACTTGTACCAATACCCATAAACTGCAAGGCACATAAATCGCCGTTGCGTGATGTATAAGTACCGGAAAGTATTTTTCCTATTCCACCATCATTGCAAACATAAATTAAATTATCATCAACTCCATTGGGAAAACAAATTGCTCTTTTATCCATGTGCCCTGAAGAAACGCCAGTTATTGTAGTAAATTCATTCGACGATTTATATAGCCATTGGCTCGTACTGTAAAAAACACCATTAGGTGCTGCTTCCAAATCAAAAACATAATTTACACCTGGAATACTAAAACTTTTTTTTACAAACCATTTTTGTAATGTTAAATCATATTTTAAAAAGTTAGCACTTCCCATCCAGTAATCTTTTGAACTGATATAAAATGTTGAATATGCAGGTGCAGGATTATATGTTACTGCAAATCTTTTTTCGAGTGGGGGAAATGCTACAGCTTTTAAATTTTCGGTAGTAACTAAAGTAGTAATAACCGTCCATGTAGAACCGCCATTTACTGTTTTTAATAATATACCATTATCGCCGCAGGCATAGCCCTCCTGTGTATCGTAAAAATAAATACAATTTAAACTAACAGTAGTACCGGAAGTTAATGCTACCCAGTTTGTTCCTCCATTTGTGGTTTTACGAATAATGCCATTATAACCGCAAACAAAACCGGTATCTGTTGCAGGAAAATAAATTGAATTCAAATTAAATGAAGTACCTGAACTTTGCGAGGACCAGGTTTGCCCGTAGTCAGTTGATTTCATAATTTTACCGCCATTACCGCATAAATAAGCAATGTATGTGCCTTTAAAGGCATAAATTGAGTTAATATTATTTGTAACAGAAGTATTTCCAAGCGACCAAGCAACATTAGAAGCCGTAATTGTTTTCAGATTAGTAGTATAATACACAATTCCATTATTACCGCCAATAAGTGCAAGTGAATCGCTAAACTGGCTGGTTGCATTAAAACTACCAACAGCACCATTTGCAACATCTTGCCAACCATAAGTAGGATGTTTTCGATAAATTGTATTGCTTACACCAACTGTTATTCCTATACCATCCTTATACGAAAATGATTTTAATTCATTTGGTGTAAGATTTATAGGTGCTGACCAAGATTCACCCTCATAAGTTGTTTCATACACATTACCTTGTGTTACAAAAAAGCCATGTCTTACATTTTCAAAATAAATACTATTTATTGTAGTTGTAGGCATTGGTGGTGGTGTAGTCGGGCTTACCCAATCAATACTGCCATTATAAGTTGAACGGAAAAATCCGGCACCACCTGCAACATGCCCGACTAAAAATTTTCTTGTATAATCGAGCCATGTAAGCCCTCCATCGGTTGAATAGGCGACACAGTTTGAACCGGAAGCATAAATTTCGTCAGGGTTGGTTGTATTAAAAGCGAACTTATGAAACCAATACTTATTATTAAAATCGGGCAGTGGAATAGCGGTCCAGTTTAAGCCAGCATCGGTAGTTTTGTAAAAAGTTCTGCCCGAAAGTGCAAAAAGTATATTCGGGTTTGTTGGATGCATTTTTAACTCCTTTAGTTGTACTATGTTTGGCAAAAAACTTAAAACATTTGCCCATGTTGCACCACCATCGGTACTTTTAAATATTCCAAGCCCGTAATCGCCATAATTTTCTAAATATGCCTGAGCTATTCTTATTCCTGTAGCAATATAAATAGTATTAGAGTCGTTGGGAGGAAAAACAATACCATACACACCGGTATTTGCAAAAGGTGTAACAAGCTGCCAGTGAACAGGTGTTGCTGTAATATGTTCTGTTTTCCATAAACCGCCTGTGTTTTTACCAAGATAAACACAATTAGAATCTAAAGGATTAACAGCAACAGCATTAGTTTGACCTACATCATACGGATCAGATGGAAAATACATATTTGCTTCTATAGGTCCAATATTTGGCTGCCATATTAAGCCGGAAGGTGTCATTCCCGGAGTAATTTTAAAATCTTCTAAAAAAGCCGACATATATGTATTCAAAGAGTTTGCATTATCAATACGGTTATCAAGAAAATAACGCATACGGTAATAACGTTTTACCTGGTCTTCGGGCGAGTTAAGAAGAATTTTAAAACTATCTGCTTCAATAGCAGATATTTTATTGCCATAAGTTATATACCTGTCGTTGTTAAAAACATCGTAAATTGTTTGCTGGGTGTATGCAAATAAATTTGCAATAACTAAAGATAAAACAAGTAAATTTTTCATTTTATTAAATTTTAGGTTTATATTAGCTTCAAGTTGTTACAATATATTTTTAATCACATTTGGATAACCATATAAAATCGTTATTGCGAGGCACGAAGTTATCGTCATTGCGAGCCGTAGGCGAAGCAATCCCTTGCAGATTGCTTCGGTCAATCCTTCCCTCGCAATGACGAATCTGAATAATATTTTATTTTCAGTCATTTGTAAAAGGTTATTATTGTACCACAATTTTCTCTGTTTGGGTATTAACCCCGTTATTAACTTTTACAAAATAAATTCCTTTAGGAACGGAGCTAAGGTCAACCTCAATAGTGCTTTTAAAATGAGCAGGATTTGAGTAATAAATTTGTTCTCCAAAAACATTAAGTACTTCAATTGTTTTTATATTATTAGTTTGGGTAATTTTAAATTTCCCATTTGTCGGATTAGGACATAACATGTTAATGTTGTTGTAATTTTCTTTAATTCCAAGTATCTCTGATAATGGCCGCCTCCATATTCCATATCCACCTTCAGTACCTGCATAAATATAATTTCCTTTAATTGCTATTGATCGTATTGTATATGGAAATAAAAATCCATTATTATTAACTGCAGTCCATAAATTCCCGCCATTAGTTGATAAAAATACACCATTAGTAGTTCCTGCAAAAATATTTGTTCCAGAAGTATCAAAATCCCAAACGGCAAGAATTATTGGATCAGTCGGTGTCCATAAATTACCATTATTGGTTGATAAAAATACTCTAGAATCAGCTCCTACAAAAATATTATTACCATAACTTGCAATTGAAAATATCCAAAAATTTGTAAGTCCATTATTTACCTGGTTCCAATTGCTTCCGGTGTCAATTGATAAAAACACACCACCATTAATTGTTCCTGCAAAAATATTATTACCGTTGATTAAAAGAGACGTTACACTCGGATCGTAAAGACCATTATTTACAGGTGTCCAAAGCCCTCCGGTATCTGTTGATAAAAATACTCCGCCAGAACCAGTATAATAATTATTTGCTCCTGCAAAAATATTTGTTCCGCTTACTGCTAATGAAGTAAGAGTATCGTTTGATAAACCAATATTAGACCAAGTATTTCCAGTATCAGTTGATAAATATACTCCAAAACCACCTGCAAAAATATTTGTTCCGTCAATGACTATTGAAGCAGCACCAAGACCAAGTAATCCTTTATAAGTCCATGAATTTCCATAATCAGTTGATAAATAAATACCGTAATCTGTAGCTGCAAAAATATTTGTACTATCAGTTGCAATTGAAAGAACGTTTGAACTATTAAGACCAACTTGCTGCCATTGGGCAAAAGCATTGTACGATGTACTTTGTACAATGTACAATGTAAATAAAACTGCTGCGAAAAGAATTGTGAGCTTTTTCATATTGGTTTTTGTTAATTAAATTATGCGAAAGGTAAATAAAAGAAATTTAATTTGCAAATATTATTTTTTAAACAAGTTGCTATTCGTCATTCAATTGTTAAATTGTTTAAGTTCAATTAATACACGACCTTGACAGGAACTTCGTAACCTGTCAGGTTGTGTAACGAACAATACGGTGAGCAAGAAAATAACGCATTCGGTAGTACCGCTTTACCTGGTCTTCGGGAGAGTTAAGAAGAATTTTAAAACTATCCGCTTCAATAGCCGAAATTTTATTGCCGTAGGTTATATACCTGTCGTTATTAAGAACATCGTAAATAGTCTGTTGTGCACTACAGTTAAAGGCAAAAAGCAGTAATACTGCTAATTTAAAAGTTGTTTTTTTCATAATTTTTATGTTTAAAAAAGTTTATTGTTTTTACGTTTATTGTCTGAACTATGATTTTTAGGATTTGATGATTTTAGGATTAGTTTCAGTTTTTGCATCAGGATGTTTGGTGTTATAAATTCGTTTGTATTGCAAGCTATTACTCCCAAAATTGAGTAGTAATCCAACTGGCAAATTATAAGCTTCTAAATAATTGCGACATTGATTTAGGTTTGTATCATTTAATTCCATTATTGCTTTTAATTCAACCATAATTTTATCTTCCACAAAAAAGTCAACTCTTCTAGTGCCAATGTCTTCTCCTTCATAAAAGATTGTCATTTCCATCTCTCTTTTAAAAATCAATCCTTGCTTTGTCAATTCAATAGCCATTGCTCTTTGGTATATTACTTCCTGAAATCCATTTCCGAGTGTGCTGTGTACTTTCATTGCACAACCAATTATTTTATGTGTTAATTCCTCGTAAATCATTTTTAAATTGTATTAATTAATCCTATTATCATCTTTATTGTCTGAACTATGATTTTTAGGATTTGATGATTTTAAGATTTTTTCAATCCTATCATCCTTTGTAAGATTTTCAAAATAACTTCCCCCAAAAGCACTTTATTAATTGAGGCATAATGAGGCAATTTTATTAACATCACAATATTAATAAAAAAAGGAATACAGTAGAAAATATATATCAACAAGTATTT
>Ga0209211_10002948_pt1 | contig 28517 bp, 34 predicted proteins | sample RifGroA2_FD_183992 | JGI IMG/M metagenome (GOLD analysis project Ga0209211, IMG submission 183992) | Groundwater microbial communities from Rifle, Colorado, USA - Groundwater A2 (SPAdes) (version 2) | ecosystem: Environmental > Aquatic > Deep subsurface > Groundwater | place: Rifle, Colorado...
GTGTTTTAAAAACAAATATTCAATTTTTCCCTTCGGCTCGCGATGAAACACCACCGCGCCGGCTGATTTTTCCACAGGCATAAATTTAATTATCAATCTTTAATTAAAAAATCAAACCTGCCATTTTATATTAAGGTTTTCCATCCCCTGCGCCTTGTTATTATATTTTATCAAAAATTCGCTAATTTGGCCTGCTGTTTTTTCTTTGGTTAATTCTTCGCCATTATAATTTCTGACTAAAATAATTGGTCCGGGAATATCCGTGGCTTCGGCCAATAAATCATTTTGACGCGCTAATTTTTTTAAAATTAAATTTTCTTCGTGGTCGCGGCCAATAATATATAAAATCTTATCCTGCCAAATATGCCGGCCGTATTTTAAAAGTTCCATATCGCTAGCGTTGGCCTGCGGTTCCTTGGTTAATAAAATTTTCAGCCGCTCGGAAAACCCCGGATCGGTCAGCAAGCAGCCGCCAGCCGGACTGGGAAACTTGCCTATGCTAAATTTTTTAGCCAATGCCAACTGGGGCCGGCGGCCGCGGCCGCTAATGGCCAATAATTTTTCACGATCCACCCTGCTATCTTGTTCCGGAATCGTCGGCGCCAATAACCGCGCTGACAACGGCCGTAATAAATAGCCCGCTAGTCCGGCGGCCCGTTCAATAATGGCCAGCGCTTCCCGGTTCTGCGACATCGGCCGTTCGCCGAGCACCTCGCCCGTCGCGATAAAATCATAACCGCCTTTAAGCATTTCCTCTTTTGCCAATTTGAACATCAACGTATGGCAATCTATGCAGGGGTTCATATTTTTACCCCGACCATGTGGCGGATTTTTAACGATAGCTAATTGTTCCGCGCTAAAATCAAGAACTTTTAATTTGATGCCCAGCTGCTCAGCTGCGGTTTTGGCCGTCTCAGCGCCAAAAAAACAGCTGGTGAAAACCAGCCCTGAAACTTCAATGCCCTGCTCCTCGAGAACCTTGACCGCCAACATAGAATCCAATCCGCCGGATAAGAGCACAATCGCTTTGGTCTGTTTATTTTTCATACTCAAAATATCCCACGAATCCCACTTTTGGGCAAATTTTAAGGGCCTCAGAATATTTATTACTTCTTCGGCCCCTTTTAAAAATCATAAAAATTCCTCCCTTTAAACTTAAAACCGAATGAACATCATTTTGAAAAGATTTCCTTTACCGCGTTTTTTCTTGCCGGCAAGTAGGCCGGCAGTTTCAAACTCGGAAACCCCAGATCTTCTTCGGATAAAGTAAATTCTCTGCCACAGTGCGGACAAAGAAAAACAAAATCGTCTCCCTCCATCCGTTGATAATCCGCCGGGCCAACACCATGGCAATGAGAACATTCCAATCGTTTCATTATTACACCCCCTTCCAATCTTTAATAAGAACAATAAAAAAAACTATAGAATATATTTAAAGATACTATCAAAAAACAGGCGAATTGTCAAAATTAAACGCCTGAAGAAGCAAATCTAAAATAAACTCACCTGTTTAGAAAAATTTGCCCGTTCACCGCCGTCAAAAATCTTTATTTTACCATATTCACCGTCGTAACCCGGCTCAATCTTCACCTGACCGGCGCGCACCCTTTTCAGCGCCTCGCCAATCTGATGGTTGGCCACTTTGGTGATAGCGTCGCAATCCGCTTCCAATAAAATCTTAAACTCCGAACCGAATTTATTAATCAAATCACGATATTCTTTCTCCACGCCTTTAGTGCCAACACCCAGATCCATCGCCTCGCCGATTATTTCTTCAAGCGGTATCATCCTGCGGAAAGGCACCGCGCCCGTTGGTTGGCTGCCGACTGGCCGGTTGGCTAGTTTCTCCACTCGATTCATCACGCCAATAATGAGCGGCCGGCCGCAAACCGGACAAAGACCTTTATGCTTTTTAGTTTCCGCCGGATCAAAAACAATTTTGCAATTCCGGTGCCCATCATAATGATATTTCCCCTCTTCCGGAAAAAATTCGATGGTCTCCGCGAGGCGATTGGCAATATTTTTCGGCGCCCGCACGCCCAGCCGCAGTGCTTCGGCAATCTGGCGAAAACCCATAATTTTGCCTTCAAAAATATTAGCCTCGCGGCCTATTTTCCGCGGGCTGTGCGAATCGGAATTAGAAATTAAAGATAAGCCGTCCAAATCACTCCACCGCCAATTCATCGCCGGATCAGAAGACAAACCGGTTTCAATCGCGTAAATATATCTAGTGTATTCGTCGAAACATTCTTTGAGCGAATTAAAACCGGAGCCCGAACCGAACACCGAGAAATGCGGCGTCCAAGCGTGCGCCGGAATAACCAGGGCTTCGGGAGAAATATTCAAAACGATTTTGACCAGTTCCTTGGCGTCCAGGCCCAAAATTGGCCGGCCGTCGGCTTTTAAATTCCCAATCCAGCCTAAATGGGCATTAATTTTTTCCACTACTTCAAAGCTCGGCGCGAAAATCATGATATGCGCTTTGCGCGTTTTATTTTTTTTGGAATAAATGCAGCTAATCTCAGTTGTCAGAATATATTTCATTCCATCAGACTTAATGTTCCAATCCCTGTCCGCTTTAGGCTGATGCTGTTTTTTCAACTGGAAAAGCCCGGGCTCGGCCGGCTCCAGTTTGCTTTTTAATTCTTTAAACCAAGCCGGGTGCGTAAAATCGCCGGTGCCCAAGACATCGATGCCTTTAATCCGCGCCCACTTATCCAAATTCTCCAAGTCCATTTCCTTGGATGTGGCGCGGGAATATTTTGAGTGGATATGAAAATCAGCGATGAATTTCATAAAATGAATTATGATTTCTCCCCTATAACGTATAAATTTTTATTGCCTTTGCTCCGCCTCAAAACACCGGCTTTTTTTATCCTAAAACCGCGGCTACTGATTAACTCTTTTAATTCCCTCTTCCTAAAAACATGAAAATATCTCTCGGCTGTTTTAAAAAATGGCTCCTTAATATCAAAAAAATCCAAATTTGATTTGCCTAATATCTTGTCTAATGAAAATTTAAGCAATAATCCCCAATAAGTGTCTTTTTGCCAAAGATAATAAACGGCAATAATTAATTGGCCTCCCGGTTTCAAAACGCGCTTTGCCTCAACCAGAAATTCCTCCCGGAGTGGCCCCGGAATATGGTGTAAGACCGCAATGCAATAAACGACATCAAAATAGTTATCCGGCCAAGGTATCTTCAAGCCGTCAAAAACGCGAAAATCGCCCGCTGGATATTTTTGTTTAGCGATGGCAATCAGCGCTGCGGCATTATCAATACCATAGTATTCAATTTTTTGGTCAAAAAGCTCTATCAGCCGGCCATTGCCGCAACCTAAATCTAAAACCTTATCGCCGTCTTGCGCGAAGCGCCCTAATGGTTTAAACTCATTCCAAACGGAATGCCTCGTCCGGGAAAAATTTTCCGCAATTAAATCATAATTGGCTTTCACTTCTTCTAAGATTTTTATGGCTGTTTCGCGCTTCATAATTTTACACAAAATTATCACCGACTTAATCAAAAAAGGCGATCTCCGCCCCTCCGTTTTGGCGTCTTTAAAAAGACAAACCGCCGCCCGAGCCAAAATAAAGTTTCCGACTAACGCTGAATTGCTTTCAGTGTATCATAGATTAATTAAATCAAAAAGTATTGCTAAAAATCCGGCGCTGGAAGATTCATTGCGGACACGCGCCATCCGGACACTTTCTGGCGTGGCTGTTGTCACGGTTCTGACCAAACCGCACGCTTGCCCGGGCAAATGCCTCTACTGCCCGAAGGAAAAAGGCATGCCCAAAAGCTATCTTAAAAATGAACCGGCCGCCAATCGCGCTTTTCTGACAAATTTCGATCCCTTCGCTCAAGTCCAGGTCCGGCTGAAAGCGCTCCGCGACAATGGCCATCCGATCGATAAAATCGAGCTTATAGTTCTCGGCGGTACCTGGAGCGCTTATCCGAAGAATTATCGCTATTGGTTTATAAAAGAATGTTTTCGAGCGGCCAATAAACATCTCTCGGCTTCCCCCTGCCAAAGGCGGGGCTCCATCCAGGAAGTATCGCTCGAGCAAACCCCACAGCTGCAAGATGCATCAAAAATTATCCAGGAACTAAGATTCCAGCAACGCCGCAACGAAACCGCCGCCCACCGGATTATCGGCCTGACGCTGGAAACCCGGCCGGACTATCTTGATTTAGCGGAAATAAAAATGATGCGGGAGTTAGGCTGCACGCGGGTGGAACTGGGCGCCCAAAGCGTCTACGGCGATGTTTTAAAAATTAATCGCCGCGGCCATACCGTTGCCAGCACCATCGCCGCCACTCGCTTGCTCAAAAACGCCGGATTTAAAATCAACTACCATATTATGCTCAATCTGCCCGGCTCAACGCCCGCCAGGGATTTAAAAATGTTTAAAATTTTATTCGCCGACGAGCGCTTTCGGCCGGATTTATTAAAAATTTATCCCTGCATGATTTTAAAATCCGCCCCGCTTTATCGGCTCTGGCGCGCCAATAAATATAAACCCTACACCCAAAAACAATTAGTCAATCTGCTGATTAAAATTAAAAAAATAATTCCGCCCTATGTCCGCATCCAGCGGATTATCCGCGATATTCCCAAACAATCTATTCTGGCCGGCTGCGATGTTTCCAATCTGCGCCAATTGATTGCCGATGCCGGCGAGAAACAATGCGTCTGCATCCGCTGCCGCGAAGTCCGCGGCGCCTATTCGCCCAAAGATAAAATCAGATTATTCCGGCAGGATTATTCCGCTTCAGCAGGACAAGAAATATTTTTATCTTATGAAGGTCCGGGCAGAAAAAAGTTGTATGCGCTGCTACGGTTGCGAGTACCATCAATAAATAGAACAAACGATTTTTTACCTGCCCTCCGCCACGCTGCACTCATCCGCGAACTGCATACCTATGGCCATCTGACTTCACTCGGCATAAATTCCAATAAAAAAAATGCCCAGCACCAGGGGCTGGGCAAAAAATTAATGTTTGAGGCGGAAAAAATCATCCGCGGGGAATTTAATGAATACCAAAGCATTGCCGTTATTTCCGGCGTCGGCGTCCGCGATTATTACAAAAAACTAGGCTATTGTCTCCAAGACGAATATATGATTAAATTAATATAGAAGTATTCTTTTTTAAGAAATAGTCAGCGCCGGAGGGGTGCTGATTTTTAGTTTATAAGTTCTTACTATCAATCCATATTAAGAGAGGAAAGAAAATGAAAATTTTTACAGGTAATTCCAACCCCACACTAGCGGAAAAAATTTGCTCTTACCTGAAGATGGACCTTGGCGCCATTCAGGTTAAACGCTTCAAGGACGGCGAAATTTTTGTTGAGATTGACGAAAATGTCCGTGGCAAAGACGTCTTCGTCATTCAATCAACCTGTTCACCGGTCAATGATAATCTGATGGAACTTTTAATCATTATGGATGCCCTACGAAGAGCTTCAGCCCGGAGGATGACCGCGGTTATGCCTTATTACGGTTACGCCCGGCAAGATCGCAAAGTCGCTCCCCGGACTCCCATTACGGCTAAATTAGTGGCTGACTTGATCACTGCTGCTGGCGCCAAAAGAGTGTTAACAATGGACCTCCATGCCGGACAAATTCAGGGATTCTTTAATATCCCGGTGGACAACATCTTTGCTATGCCGGTACTGCTGGATTATATCAGAGAAAATTTTCAAAACGACTTAGTGATTGTCTCTCCGGATGTTGGAGGAGTGGAACGAGCCCGCGCTTTTGCTAAACGGCTGGGCGATGATGTAAAAATCGCTATCATTGATAAGCGCCGTGACCGCCCGAACTCATCCGAGGTAATGCATGTCGTCGGTGATGTAAATGGCTGTATTGCGATACTCCTGGATGATATGGTGGATACCGCCGGAACGCTGACCAAGGCCGCCACGGCCTTAATTGAAAATGGCGCGAAAAAAATTCATGCTTGCGCCACCCATCCAGTTTTGTCTGGCGACGCTTTTATAAACATCAGCAAATCTAAGCTTGATGAATTGGTGCTCACAGACACAATCTCTATAGAACTTAGAGACCATCTCCTTATCGCCGATAAATTAAAAATCCTTTCAGTTGCCCCGCTCCTCGGCGAGGCAATCCGTCGAATTCACGAAGAGGATTCAATCAGCTCCTTGTTTGTTTGAAATAAACCCTCTTTCCACAATTTTAAAAGGCATGGATCCCTATCGGACCCATGCCTCTATTTTTATCAACTTATTAATTGACAAAAATTAATTGCGGATTAAGATAAAAGTGAAGAAAAATACTATGGACCAAAAAATCATCGTAGCCTCCGGGCCGGTCATTATCGAAAACAACAAAGTCCTGCTTAATAAGCATGGCGATGATAATTTATGGAAATTTCCTGGCGGCCGGGTGGAAAATTTTGACTTTAAAAATCCGCTAAATTCCCTGGAAGAGGCCTGCCAGCGCGAAGTGCTGGAAGAAGCGGGTTTTGAAGTTAAAATTATCCGACCGTTAAAACCGATGTTCGTGCCAAAATCTGACGATCCAAATATATGGATAGTCTTAATTCATTATTTAGCCGAACGGCTAGGCGAATTAAAACTCGGCGCGGATATCAAAGAAGCTGACTGGTTTGATATAAATGACTTACCGCCAGACTGCGCGCCTAACATTAAACCAGTTATAGAGGAATATAAAAAATCAATTTAAAAAACATCCCATTCCGCCAACCGGCAAATATGGGATGTTTTTTATTTTTAGTGCGCCCATGAGGATTCGAACCTCAATTTCCGGCTTCGGAGGCCGGCGATCTATCCATTGAGCTATGGGCGCCTATGCTTGCTAAAATTCCCCAAAACACCCAGAACAAAATCTGTCCCTGCTGCAGATCCCACAAAAAATGGTCGCTCAGGCTAAAAATGAAAAAACAGGAAATAAGAAACAAAAGGCAAGAAACAAATAAATCATTTCGGCGCGACCAGGCGCTTTTTATAGTTAAAAACAAAAACGCCAAAAAAGCAAGCAAACCCAGCCCGCCAGTTTCCGCGGCAATCAACAAATAAACATTATGCACCGGCTGAATCAGCCAGCCCTGCAGCCACTTGGCCGATTCACTGAAATAATTAACAAAATTCCCCTGTCCGATGCCCCAAAACGGGCTTTTTTGGATAAATTCCATGGCAACCTGATTATAATAAGAGCGCAAATTCAAAGATTGACCATAAAAAATATCTGCTGAACTGAAACGGTTATAAATTAAAGGCCAATAGAGAATGGTTAATAGTAAATAACCGGTGGCTAATAGCAAAAAAAATATAACCGCGGGCTTTCTTTGAGATTTGTTTTTTATGGCTACTAAAACCAACCAAATGAACAGAGCAGAAAATCCGACAATCATAATAGCACGGGAAAAAGTAAAAAATAGGCCGGCCAAAAGAATCAATAATAAAAAAATATAAATTATTTTTGCTGTCTGCCCTTCTCTTCTGGCTGTCCATAACCACGCTAAACCAAAAATCGCTACCAATAGAATCGCCGCCAGAATGTTCGGGTGCGGCGCCAAGCCGTAGGCGCGGATGATTTTTTCTCCATCAACCGTGATTTTCGCCACACCGGCTAAATCCGGGCTAAGCGGGCTCTCGGTTAAAAATTTCAGGCCCAATGAACTTTGTTTTAAAAATTGCGCGATACCGATAAGGCCTTGGACAGCCGCGCCGGCGACAAAAACCCGCCAAAAATTTATAATGCTGAATTTTGAAAAATTATTTTTTAGATACAAAAATAACAAGCTGAATTCCCAAAGCTTTAAATAAGAATAAATTCCTAATTTTAAATTTGTCGCCACAACCAGCGATAGGCCACTGACCGCCAAAAATGCTCCTAAGGCTAATTCCATTTTACCGAACTGAAAATTTATCTTCCTGCTCCTTAATATTTGCATCGCCCAAAAAATAATCAGCCCTAAAATTAAAATGTCTGTACCGTATAGATAAATTGATCGCCATTCGTTGAATTCACCGAAAGAATAAAAAATATGCCTGACTTCGAGCGACAAGCAGAATATTAAAATATAAAAAATAATTTTTTCTATTTTAATGCTAACCTTCATTATTTTTTATGTTTAAAATAAGATTACTTTTAATTTTTTCCACCAAATCAAAATCAACCAATTGGTCGGGTTTATGCAAAAAAATGTTATATCCTTTTTCATCAAAACGCGGAACTAAATGCCAATGCACCTGTTTCGTTTCATCCATATAAACCAAATAAACCTTATCGATATTAAATGTTTTTAATAAAGCATTCCTTATTTCATCAACTTTATCCATCAAATATTCATAATCGTTTTTTGATAAAAAAGAAAGATCGGCCGCCGCCTCTTTCCAAACAACGACCGTATGTCCTTTGACAATCGGAAAGCTTGCCAAGCAAATATATAATTTTTTATCTTCGTAAATAATCGCTCTTTTATCAGGTTCCGGTAATTTATCATTCATAATTTTCTTATTTTATTAAATAAAAAACTTCATAAATAATGCCTAAAATAAAAATCGTGGCTAAAAACCAAGCCAGCAATTTTGGCGCCCGGACGCGGTATTCCGGCGCGCGATCGCCCATTTTCTTAGCTTTAGCATGCACCCATAAAATCATTATTCCATGCAAGCCGCCGGCTACTGCTCCTAAAAAACCAATGACTAAAATAAAGTTTTTTAAACCGGCTAAATAAGCCAGCAGCGGCACAAAGCAAGCCAAGATAAAACCCGTCCGTTTCCGACAGTGATAATCGTCGCAAAACATTTCTTTCAAGGCTAAGCCCAGCATCAAAAAAGGCGTAAAAACGGCGAGCAACCCGACGACCGCGCCCAATAAAACCACCCACTCGCCAAAATGAGAGACCAAGCCGGAAATGGCGTCAGGCGAAGTATCGCCGCCGGAAACGCCGACAATAACCAAGGTAAAAAATAGATAAAGGACAACCGGCACTATTGTTCCCCAGATAATCGCCTTTTTCAGGCGTTTTTCATCACCCTGCAAGATCTTGCGCATTTCCGGAATTGCCGCCGAACCGCCCAAAGAAAAAAGAATAATGCCATAAGGCAAAAAAAGGCTCTTTAGATCAAAAGTCGCTAAGTTGCCGAAATTCATCAACGACGCACCTTTGATTAATAAAAATATTAAAATCGCAAAAAGCAGAGTTTTTAAAAAAAACTCATTGCGCGAAACTGCTTTCAGGCCGAAAAAAATTATAAAAGAAGCAAAAGCGGCAAAAATAATTGCCCAAATAACTTCCGGTATGGACAGCCAGCGGCTAAAAATTATTGATAAAAAGTGGCTGCCCAAAATTACATAAGCTAGCAGTGCGCCATAATATTCCAATAAAATTGAGAAGGTAACAATTTTTTTGGCGCGCTGGCCGAGATATTTGGCCGCGTAGCCGACCAGCCGATGCGGCTGGTTAGTGCGTAAAATTATTTCACCATAGCAAAAATGAATAATCAAAATTGCCCAACCCAAAAATAACAAGTAAAAAATGCCGACAATCATGCCGGCCTTAGCCATGGCGTAAGGGATGCCGAACATGCCCGCGCCGACAACCATGCCAATTAAATTAACCACCGCATAGATAAAGCGGTGTTTTTTAAATTCCGATGTCATTGTTAAAAACCAAAATTTACCAATGGAAAAGTCTGCTTAAGAATATAAAAAGATAAGGCGCCCCACAAAATTGAAACAATAGCGATAATTATTCCTTCTTTTTTCAATTCCGGCTCGCTTAAATAAAAAGCGGCGATAATAAAACCCGAAAAAACGGGATTCAAAAGTGCGATTAAAATCCCCGCCCAAAACCACTTTTTTTTAGAAAAATTCACTAATTTTTTGTTATAGTAAAAATACTTTATCGCCCTCCCTGATCGGCTCGCTGAATTTCACACCGACCGAATCGCCGGCTTTAGCCGCGTTGATATCCTCATGGTTAACCTGCATTGAATCAATTGTTTGTTCAAAATCCGCGTGTAAACCCAAGATATGAATTTTATCACCAACTTTTAATCCGTCGGACAATTCAATAATGCCCACGCTGATTTTTCCATAGAAGTGGCTGATATGACCGATTAATTTTTCTTCCGCCATATATTTCACCTCCCTTCGCCGATTTTGCCCGCGAACTCAGCGAGTAGCCGCGCATTATTATTCTCCCCCGCCTTTGCCCGGCGCAAAATCTATCTCAATATCTTTTTCTTTTTTAATTAATTCCACTAATTTCTCCACTAAAATTTTCGGGTCGCTTTCGTAGATGATTTTTCCGCTGCCGCGATGGCCTTTTTCAACAATACCTTTTATCTCATCAGCCGTGCCGCCGGTTTCCGTTAAAATGCCAATGGGTTTTTTATCTTCAAAAGCAATTGTAAACTCATTGAGCGTGCCTAATCGCCCGCAAACAATAATTACCGCGTCCGAAGCTCGCGTTAAAATAAGATTCCGGCCGGAATATTCAAAGCCGGTATAAACAATCAAATCATGATAATCAACCGGCAAATGATAAGTTTTAATATGCTGGGCTTCGGAAGCCGCCGGCGAAAAACCGACAACAATACCGCCTTCTTCTTTAGCGCCGATAGCCGCCCAATAAGGCGTGCCGGTGGTAGCGCCAGTTAAAACAATGCCATTCTGCCTGATAATTTCCCGCCCCAGCTCCTTAGTTTTTTCCATCGCATCAGGCGCGCAACAATCCGTCCGCGCCGCGCCGGAAATACAAATTTTATATTTAAGATAAGCCTTGGCAACTTGTTCCATATATTTTATTTTAATCTAAAAATAGCTTTTGGTCTATTCCAACTCTGCCACCTCGCCCATCTCCGGCACCGTCGCTTTAACACCCAATTCATCACGGACCAAACCGGCTAAAACATTAGCGGATCTAGCCTCACCCTGGCAGATAAAAATATTTTTCAATACGCATTCTTTCTTTTCGCCATAACAAATTTTCTGAAAATGGCCGAGCCACTCCATTAAAAACCGCTGGTCCGCGTGCGCCGAATAACCGGAAATCGCCTGAATTTTGGCGCGGATAGCCACCGGCTGGTCCAAAATTTCCACCCGTTTGGCGCCTTCGGCAATCCGCCGGCCCAATGTCCCTTCGGCCTGATAGGTAATCAACAAAAGCGTGTTTCGCGGTTCTGATAAATACCGGACCTCATGATGGACAATCCGCCCGCCCTGCGACATGCCCGAACCGGCAATAATTATTTTTGGCGAGGGGATATCATTTATTTCTTTTGATTCCCGAGAAGTCCTAGTCAGGCGCAGACCGGCGAAATTAAAAAGATCATCGCCCGATTTAATTTCCGCCGCCGCCTCGTTGTTATAATACTGCGGAAATTTTTTATAAACTTCGGTAATTTTTATCGCCAGCGGGCTATCAATAAAAACCTGCACCGCGGGAATTCGATGATTTTCTGCCAATTCATTCAAATGATACAACAATTGCTGGGTGCGCTCCATGGCAAAACTCGGAATCATTAGAACGCCTTTTTTTGCTATCGTCTCTTCAATCGCGTTTTCAATTACTTCTTTACAGGCCAGGGCTGGCTCATGATTTTTGTCGCCATAAGTTGATTCAACCACCACATAATCAGCTTGTTCTAAAAAATCCGGCGGCCGCAGAAATGGCACAGGCGGATGGCCTAAATCGCCGGAAAAAACAATTTTCTTGCCTGCCGTTTCAATCTCGGTTATTGCCGAACCGAGAATATGACCAGCCTCATGAAAAGTAAATTCCACCCCTTCGCTAATTTTTGTTTTTCGATAATATTCAACCGGCATAAAATGCTCCATGACGCGCTCAACATTCTGCATGTCAAAAAACGGCACCACGTTGGCTTTCATCGCTTTTTCTTCTAGAATTTTGACGCTGTCTTCCAAAATTAGCCGTGTAAATTCAATTGTCGGCGGCGTGGCATAGATTCGGCCGGCAAAACCTTCTTTGATTAATTGTGGCAAACGGCCAATATGGTCTAAATGAGAATGTGAAATAATTACCGCGTCAATTTCTTTCGGCTCAAAAGTAAATGGCTCATAATTTCTTTTTTCCAGCTCTTTCTCGCCCTGAAACAACCCGCAATCAACAAGAATTTTATAATTTTCTGTTTCTAACATGTAGCAAACGCCGGTCACAGCCTTAGCGCCGCCGAAAAAATGTAACTTCACCCCGTTAGAATTTTTCATATACTTTTTATCCCACAATAGAGTGTTCAAAAAACTCTAGCGGGGTTCATATAATAATTAATATTTATCCGTATACTCTTTAAATAAATCCATTAAAATCTTCGTATTTTTCCCAACTCGCCCGTCACCAATTTTATTTTTGTCAATTTTGACCACCGGCCAAATTTCACGCGTCGCCGAAGTAATAAATGCTTCATCCGCTTGCTTGATTTCATTAAATTTTACATCCCTTTCCTGAACCCTAAATCTCTTTTTGGCTAACTTAATGACAAAATTTCTGGTTATACCGGATAAAATGCTGTTTTTTGCCGTAATTAAAATATCGCCCTTAAAAATAAAAAAGTTGCTGGTGGCGCCTTCCAGCGCCAAGCTTTTCCAGACATAAAGCGTTTCTGCGGCCGCTTGCTCTAACCTCAACTTCTGCAATTTGACCATCGTCAAATAATTATTCGTCTTCACCGAAGGCAGCTCGCGCTGGTGCTCAAAAGTATTGATTTTCACCCCTTGCTGATAAATCGCCGGCGAATATTTGGGCAATTTTTTTACTAAAATATAGGCATTGGGCCGGTTATAATTGCAATTCAGCCCGTCTTCGCTTTCCCCGCCGGTCAAAATAATTTTAACGACCCCATCAGCTAAGCCGTTCTTTTTTAAAAGTCTGGTGATATCCGCCAATAATTTTTTTTCAACAAAAGGGAATTTCAAATGCAGGGCTTCGGCTGAATTTCTGAAACGCGCCAAATGTTCTTTAAATAAAAATGGCTTTCGATTATAGGTACGAAAAATTTCAAAAACGGCATAACAGCGCAAAAAACCAATATCGTTTAAACTGATACGCGCTTTATTTTCCGGTAAGATTCGGCCATTATAATAACAATATTTCATTTTAATTTTAACACACCCCCTAATGTCCTGTTATTTTTAATTCTCAACTTTGGCGCGGCGGCGACTTTCTGATATCGCCAGACACTCGGCGTGCGATAAGCGGTTTTGCCCTTATGCGCTCGCGCCCGAGAATAATTTTTCATATAAGAATTGTAGCAGTTTTCTTTCTAAAGCAAAACATTGCCAAATATATGATGATGTGGTATAGTAATAATAGTTATTTATACTTAGACAAATAAAAATTTACATCCATATAAGGAGGTAACTATTATGGTAAAAGACAGGGGTTATGTATCATGCAAACATTGTGGAACACCGGTCTATGGAGGGGCAGATAAATGCCCTAATTGCGATAAAAATCCCTACGCCCCAGATGAAGAAGGGCTTTATGGAATGAAACCAAAAGTCCGAAAGGCAAACAAAACCACAGATCGAAGTATTCCAATCCACTGTTAATTTCCTCCTCCAGCGCTCGCCCCCGCTACCCAGGGGCTCATTTTTTTTCTTAAAACAAAACCCCATCAGAGATGGGGTTTTTAAATTACCCAAGAGCAACATATTTTAAATTACTCAGCCGCGTCAAAGGCGTTATAAACAATCAGTGTTTCTTTTTTTGGATTTGGTCCCTTAACCGGAACTGTATCTCCTCACAGAATTCGTTGACTAATTGACGGATAATATCATCCGGCAATTTTTTCATGATACTAAGGCGTTTCAAGCCCTGCTTCAAAAAAAATTCCCGGCCATCTTCAAAACAAAGAAGATGATAGTCAACGAATATTTTTCCCCTCTTGGCAGTGGCCAGTTTATAAACCTCGGCTCCTTCTGGAAAAACCCATTCGGTCCATTTAATCTCGCCCTTATCTTCGAAATACCGTATGAACCCGCCAAGCTTTTTCAATTCCCGGCTTTGGGCTAAAATCGCGTAGGGTTTATGCGCTATTGTGCAAACGCATTCTTTTTCTTTCTCAAAAAACTTCTTGTTTTTTATCTCCGTCTTAATTTCTTCCACAATGGCATCAGTAAAAACTAACGCCTCCTCAGACAACAACAAAGCCAACTGTCTTAACAATATTCTCATCTCGCCCTCCTTAGATTGATAGGAACTATCTCTAGCTATCTATTTTATTTGTAACTTTTTCAACTCTTTTCTGACTGCTATTCGATCATCCCAGGCAATTTTTTTATTGCCCTCAACATAGGTTTGTTCCGTGCCCTTGCCTAGAATTAATACTATATCCCCTTGCCGCGCCAAAGACAACGCTTTAGCAATAGCATTTCTTCTGTCTTGAATTTCAAATAGATTGGGAACTGGGAATTGAGAACTGAAAATTCCAGATTTTATCTCTGACAAAATCTGGCTTGGGTTTTCATCATAAGGGTCTTCATTGCAAATTATGATTAAATCGGAATTTTCACTGGCAATCCGCCCCAGTTCCGGCCGCTTCCATTTGTCCCGCCCGCCGCCGGCTGAACCGAAAACAGAAATAATGCGCCCGCCTGATAATTCTTTAAATAATTTAAAAACTTTGGCAAAAGAATCCGGCGTATGCGCCAAGTCCACTACCACCATAAAATCCTGCCCTTCATTAATTATTTCCAGCCGGCCGGGAATGGCTTTAATTTTGCCCAGCGCCGCAGCTGATATTTCTAGCGGCACACCGCAGGCCAAACCGATTGCCGCTGCTGCCACACAATTATAAACATTAAACTCGCCTAATAAATTAGTTTTAAATTTCACATCATTAGTTTCAAACTCGCTACCGCTAGCGGATAATTGAACATTCTTTACATTTAAAATTGATTGGGGATTACTTTTTAAAGTATAGCCAAATTTATTTTTTACCTCATGCTTTAAAAAATACTGGACGTTTTCATCATCCAAATTATAAACTCCAAAACTTTCCGGATTTTTCGCCACGGCGGAAAATAATTTCATTTTCGCGACACGATACTGCTCAAATCCGCCATGTGCCTCCAGATGTTCAGGCGCTAAATTCGTGAATACCGCCCCCGCCCATTTAATAAACCGATGCCGGCTTTGTTTTATCCCTTCGCTAGTCACTTCCACCAACGCATATTCACAGCCATTTTTTACCATCTGCCGCAAAGTCTTTTGCACAAAAAACCGGCCAGGCATGGTCATATGATATGGATTCATCACTTCTTTTTTTCCATCATTGATTGTCAGCGACGATATCCAGCCAACTTTTTTCCCTGCATCTTTTAAAATATTTCCCGCCAAAAAAACCACCGTTGACTTCCCTTTCGTCCCGGTCACGCCGATAACTTTTAATTGCCGGCTCGGGAAACCATAAATCAGCGCACCCATCAGCGCCCATTTCCAATGATACCAATAAAGTATAAAATCGGGGATTAATTTTTTAAGTAATTTTTTCATTTAGCTTTATCTTTTCTATTGATTCTTTTATTACGTCTAAATATTTTCTAATAGTCTCGTTGTTAATTTCTCTTTTACCATTATGCACAATTCTATTTCTATCTTTTATCGCTCCAATTAACAAGCTCATTTTTTGAAAATCTATCTTATCAGATAAAACTTTCTCAATCTTATATATAAGTTTTTTCTTTTTATAAAAAATTCTAAAAATGATCGGAATCTTTATATTAATGCAAGAATTTAAGATTATCTCTATAGCTATAACGGCGCTAACAAGCGACTGCAAAAAATGGCCTAATGCATAATGCCTTTCAGCTTCCATAAAAAATATTTCTTCTAAAGGAACACCCCCCGTAAGCAGTTTTTGCAATTTATTATGCTCGGTTTTACTGAGAATAGGAGAATTTGTTAACCCGCCTCCAAAAGAAATTCTAGTTTCAAAAATTTGCTGAGGGATTCGGCCCACACTAAGCTCTCGCATATTTTTTAAATCCTGAATATTTGCTATAGCTGGCCGATTACTTAAAAATCTATAAGCATCTATAAATTTATTAACTGCTTCTATAATTTTTAAATTATAGACCTCAACTAACCTGCTTCCTGGAATATTGGGATCATAATCAGGAATTTCTATCGTCAATTTAGAAAATCTAAAAGCGGCGTTCGTATCACTTTTTACTTCTACGTTTATCCCCCTGCCAAATCTTGAATCATATTCTTCTCTAGTCTCTTCGTGAATAATTTTGATATCTTGATCAATATTAAAAATGAAATCGTCTTGAAGATATAAACAAGTCGGCAAACTGAATGAAATTTTTATTTTTTGTTGTTCACCAGTCATTATTTATTTCTCATCTCCTTATCTTCTGCGCTAATTTATAAATAAAATACCAAAATTTATTCAACGGATAATCCCAATAGCCGATATAATTTTCCTCGCGCCCGCCAAAACCCTTTTTAAAACGGGTAAAGCCGGCCCAAGACGGCCCGCGCTTATCCAAGGTGTGTTCATTCACAATGCCCCAAAAATCATATTTGGCGCAGCCCGCTTGCTTGGCATATTTGATTTGTTCCCATTGCAATAAATGCGGCGCCATCACTTCACGGTGTTCGCTTGATGTTGCACCATGAAGATAAGTCGCCGTGCCGCCAAAAACAGATAGAATATTGGCCGCAATAATTTTATTTTCATATTCGGCAACAAATAATTTCATCTTCAAATCACCGCTAATCTCCAACTGCTTCCGATAATACTCCTTCGGATGATGTTTTATATTTTTTCGTTCCGAGGTGCCTTCATTAACCAGCCGATAAAACTCCTCAAAATATTGCTCAAAATTTACGTCATCGGATGACGTAAATTTTACTTTCACGCCTTTGCGCTCGGCCAGCCGAATATTATAACGCCATTTTTCATGCATTTTTCCTAATAATTCTTCCTCGCCTTCATCTAATTCCAAAATCAGCGTCTGCGACGGTTCAATATCATAATGCAATTTTTTGAAACCTAGTTTTTTAAAATTATCGTCATTTGCTAATTTCCATCCCGGCCCAATCCGCCAAAACATCACATCTTCTTTTTGGGCTTCAACTTTAATTTTATCAACAAATTCTTGTATTTTGCCATTTGCTATTGGCTCTTGGCTATTAGCTATCACTGGTCCACGCGGCGCATACCAATATTTTTTATTAATCACCGGCGCCGTCATTTCAATGAATTGCGCTTGCCAATCTTCACCAGCCAATCGAAAAACGCGCCTGCCAAACGCGCGCTGAAACTCGCCCCATTCCCAAGATTGCAGAAAAGAGCCGCTGTTAGCAAATATAAATTTGTTCCAGGTTTCTTTATCCATTTAGATTATCATTTCGTGTCATCTCTTCCCCAACCTCTTTAACGTTTCCCTGACTTTATTTTCTATACCTTTAACTTCTGCCGGCAGCTGCTTCAATGCCTCCCGCGCTTCGTAAACCTTATAGCCCAGCGCCACCAGGGCGTCAATGATTTCGATTTCGTCAGCCACCTTAAATTTATCGCCCGCGCCTTTGGTTAATTTTTTAACTTTGGATTTCAGTTCAATGACGATTTTCTGCGCTACTTTTTTGCCGATGCCGGAAACCCGCGCTAAAATCGTTTCGTCACCCAAGACGATTGCTTCCTGCAAATCCTCAACCGAAGCCACAGACATAATATTGGCCGCCGTTTTTGGTCCGATACCCGGAATAGAAATTAATAATTCCAGCATTTCCACCTCATCAAAGCTTAAAAAACCGAACAAATCCCAAGCGGTTTCTTTAACCGCTAAATAGGTAAATAATTTTATCTGTTGGCCAACGGCCGGCAACTTAGAAGCGGTTTTTTCGGCAACAAAAACTTTATAGCCGACTCCATTGGCCGCCAAAATCACATATTTTTCCGCCTTTAATTCAACCTTGCCCTCAATAAATGAAATCATTTGATTATTCTCATCTTACCGCTTCTCTGGCATTTTTTCAATCAAAATTTGCCAAAAAGCAGATTTTCTGCTATATTTATTCTACTAATTCCTAACAAGCTAAAAAACTACAAAATATTCCTATGCCTATTAAAGCATCAGCTAAAAAAGAACTGCGAAAAGGAAAAAGGCGCCAAGCCCGGAATTTAGCGCGCAAAAATGCGCTTAAAAACAGCGTTAAAAGCGTCAAAAAATTATTCTCAGCCGGCCAAATAGACGAGGCTAAAAAACTGATAGCCGCTGCTTATCAAGCCATTGATAAAGCCGCCAGACGCGGCGTCATCAAGAAAAACACGGCGGCGCGCAAGAAATCCCGATTGATGAAAATGCTGAATAAATAAAACAAGGCCCCGCAAGGGGCCTTTTAAATAAACCGGCTGGACTGTTATTCGTTCAGTCTTTTTTTAATTCCTCAAATCGCCGAATGATTTCGGCTTTTATGGCATTGACATGATCCTGCATGTCTTCCGCAAGCGTTCGTGCGGCTTTTTTCCCTTCTACTGCCGCCTCGCCGTCAGAGCCGAAAGACAACATTTTTGAAAAACCTTCAATCGATTTAGTTGCCGCGAAACCCCGGGCCGACGCTTCAAGACTATCGAGCAACTGTTCAAGGCTCAAAGAACTCAAATCTCTTGCCATATTTTCACCCCCTATTCTGATATGTGAGATATCACCTCGGCTTTTAAAGCCAAAATCTTACCCTGGATTTCTTTTAGAATAGCATCCTTCCACTCCTTTGTTATTATAAGATGCCCTCGCCGCCCCGATTCTTTAAAATAATTTTCGGGAATTTTCCGAGTATTCTTCTTGGTAAAAACCCCTATGGATTTTATAGCTTCCGCCGCCTGAACTGCCCCGATAAGCTGATCCAGCAACTTGTCAGGTGTTAAAGACGCTAAACGCCTATCCTTTATTAATGGCAAATCCTCCACCTTCCTCCTATAATTTCGCTAAAAACTTTAATATCAAAATCTAACAAAAATCAGTAAAAAAAGCAAACCTACCCCGCGATCTCCTGCGCCACTAAATCCAATGCCACGCGCGGCTCAATCCGGCCGCTTTTGATTTGAATATCAATTTCCGCTAGACGGCTATAGATTTTTTTAAGAGCCGACAAAGAAAAATTTTTCGCCTGATCAAAGCTTTTCCTTAAAACAAATGGATGAATTTTTAACTTAGCCGCCAAAGCATTAAATTGTGCGCCCCTTTCTAATTGGTCTTTGACCAACAATAAATTGCGGAACTGATAGGCCAGCATGGAAAATAAATAAATCTCCGACTCGCCCTGCTCTAAATGTTGATGCAATAATTTAAAGGCCAAAGCTTTTTGCCGCTGCCCCAACGCATCAACGGTCTTAAAAATATCGCTCACAACTTCCGCGCCGACCAATGAATCAACATCCTGAACGATTATCAGCTTGCCGGCTTTATAACTCGCCAATTTGTCAGTTTCATTGGCCAACCGCCATAAATCCGCACCGACAAATAATATGAGCTTCTTGACGGCTGCTGGCTCAATCTGACTGCCCTTGTTGGCTATTTCTTTTTTTAGCCAATTCTCCAATTTAGCGCCCGATAATAAATCGAATTCTTCATTCACCGCATATTTGCGTAATTTTTCAAATATGGCGCTGGTGTTCTTGCCTTTAAAAAGATATTTGCTTTTTGTTTTTCTTTCTTCGCTCAAAACTAAACTCTGATTTAAAAATAAAAAGCTTTCCTTGTCCGCGGACAGATGATTTAAAAAGTCATCCGGCATATCGACTTCTAAGGCATTTCCAGCCACAGCCAGCTTTTTCTCAGCGAACATGGAATAAGCACCCAAAAAATCCTTGAGTTTGGCGAACTCCCCTTCCTGCGCCAAATCAAATTTGCCTAAATTCAGCCCGCTTGAATGCTTGGCCTGATATTGTCCGATTACACTATTGATTTTTTGGCGCAGCCGATAGGTATCCGCACCGTAGAAAAAGTAGAGCATAGTCAGTTCCACTATATGATAAAAACAGCAAAAAGACAAAAAAAGAACCCGGCATTCACGTATGGTTTTTACATATTGTGTGAATGTCGGGGTTTAAGATTCAAAAGATTTCCTTAATTCCCGATAAATTTCTAAAAAAGGAGTGGGCTTATTGATAATTTCACCGCCTTTATTCATTTCGCCTTGACCGCTGAAAAAAATAACAGGAATATCATCGCTGATTTTTTTCACAGCTTCCTCAAAGCCGGCACTTTGGCTTTTGGGAACATCGGCAATGACCGCGGAGACATCAAAAGTCGTCGCTGCTAGCCAGCTAAGGGCCTCTTGATGATTATTAAAAGATATCACCTGAAAATATTCGGCCAGCTTTCTGCTGATCACTTCAAGCGTCATACTATCGCCAATTAAAATCACCATATGGCTTGCTGTGGCCTTTCTGATTGCTTCTTCAGCAATCAACGATAAATTTAATTTTTTTATTTCATCAAGACGAAACCAACGGGCCTGCTCTATCCCTTCCTTTTTTAAAAGTTTTCGGGAATAGGTTTTTGACCTATCCTGGTCATAATGAATGCCTTCGCAAATAAAAAAAATTCGCGAAGGTGTATGCGAAATATCCTCTAGATGAAACAGAGTTCTCATATTGGCTTCATCTAAGGATATCTCTTCCTTCCCTTCCCGCCAGGCTGCCGAATGGAGCATTTCATCAGTATGCTCAATATGCCCGCCGGGCAGCATCCAGCGGCCTTTTTTATAAATCAACAATAGCCTGCCGTAAATATCCCAAATAATGGATAAAGCGAAAAAACGCCTTTCCTTGCTGTTCCTGCCATTTTCAGCCACTTTTCTCACCGCCTTTCTTATGTAAAAATTTTAACGAACCAAGGACTCCTCCTTAGTCCTTTTAAAGCCATCTTTAGCTTAGTGTCTAAACCATAACAAAATTTTTATTTTTGTCAATGAAAAACGGCAATACTGGCGATTATTGCCAACTGACGCTTTCGCTCGGCTCAACAACCTCAATCCAAATATTACCGGGCATGAATTTGACTTCTGCGCCGGCGGCATCATAAAAATAGAGTTTGCTGCCTTGATTAGCCGCGTCTTTTTTCCATGTGCCGGTGATTTCGGCACCGTTGCGATAAACTACAGCTTTGCCCGAGCCCTCAATCGCCATATCATTATATTGCCCCTCAATTTGCTTGGAAAACGCCCGCATAATCACCACATTTTTTACCGCTATCTGCTGGCCGTTGTTTTTATCAATTTCCTTAGTTCCGCCGCGCCAGCGCGAGTATAAATCAGTCGCCGGATCATAAATATATTTCACCTTGAAAACGCCCGGATAATTGACAGACAATGTTTTAGTCGTGGTCGCTGTTGGACTATTTTGGCTATCCGCTAAATGCGGATAGCCGCTGAATTGGCCTTCCAGCCGGTAACCCAGCTTCTGCGCCGAATTTAACAACCGACTCATGGAACTAAAACCATTATGCGGCGAGACAATGCCGGATTTTCTGAAAAAAGCATTAAAAGGATTTTTCAGCGCGTCAATATTGTTAATTACCCCCGTATTCAATTCATCCAGTGCGAAATGCGAACCGCCCCAATGGGCAAAAATTGCATCCAGCCCTTTGGCTAATGGAATAAAATCGTGCCGCGACGAACGGATAGAGCCGATTTCTTTGGGATCGCCGCAAACAAAAACCGCCATCAAACGATTGATACTGCCGGTAATCACCGGCATTTCCAGCACCAAATCCGCTTCGCTCAAACCGGATAATGGCCGCGCCACCGCGTCGCCCGCCAGCATCACGGCAATCGGCCGCCGCTCGGCATTGGCGCAAGCCAAACCGCTAATCGGGCTAACCGGTAAAGACGGGCTGACTGAAACTGCTTCCTGGTCTTTTGAACCATTTTTATTTATTTCAAATCCTTTCCCCTTACCGAACAAAAAAACTCCGGCCACGCCGGCAATAACTAATAAAATTATAATCAATAAAATTTTGTTTTTCATTCCTGAAATTTAATGCTCTTTATTTTTCCGTCCTCTCTAAAATAATCCTCTTTTCAAAACCGCCGCGCTCCTCCAACCTTTTCTGGCGCTCCTCTTCCAGCTTGCTGGCATCAATGCCTCTTAAAGCCAAAATCGCGCGCATCACCTCCATCATATCCCCGGCCTCTTTAAGAGATATGTTCTCTAAAAATTCCGTCGTCTCTTCATGCAATTTATTTTTTAAAGCTTCTTCGTACTCATCGTCTCCGGCAATATGAATAATCGGTTTTTCTCCGTCTTTTTCTATAATTTCAGGAATTTTATCCCTGACCAATTTATTATACTCCATAATTCATTATATCTATAAAATTAATTTTCTGAAAACTCATATATTTATTTTCTCCATTTCTCCCCAATTCTCACCTGCCTTAATTTCTATTTTCAAGGGCACGGCTAATTCATAAATATTTTCCATAATTTCTCTTATTTGCCCGGCCGCGGCCTCAACTTCTTTTTCCGGCACTTCAAAAACCAATTCGTCATGAACTTGGAGCAAAAGCTTAGAACCTATAGCCGATAACTTATTGCTCTTGGCTATTTCTACCATCGCCATTTTGATTAAATCCGCGGCTGTCCCCTGCACTGGCATATTGATTGCCATCCTTTCGGCAGCAGCGCGCAGATTCCAGGCCGAAGAATTGATTTCCGGAATAAAACGTTTGCGGCCAAATAAGGTCTCAACATAGCCGCGCTCGGCTGCTTCTTTCTTAATATCGTCAACATAACGCGCCACGCCGCTAAACTCATCAAAATACTTTTTAATAAAAACTTTAGCCTTATCCGTCGGAAAACCGGTTGCTTGGGCAAAACCGCCGACACTCATGCCGTAAATCACGCCGAAGTTCAGCGTCTTAGCTGCCCGGCGCTGGCTTGAGGAAACTTCTTCTGGCAAAACATCAAAAACCTCGGCCGCGGTTAAAGTATGGATATCATCGCCCCGCTTTAAAACTTCAATCATTTTTCTATCTTGAGCCAGCGTGGCGACTATCCGTAATTCAATCTGCGAATAATCGGCTGCTAATAATTTATAGCCTTTTTCTGCAACAAATGCTTTGCGAATTTCCCGGCCTAACTCGGTCTTAATCGGAATATTTTGCAAATTGGGATTTTTGGAAGACAAACGGCCGGTCGTCGTGCCCAGCTGGTCAAAAGTCGTGTGCAACCGGCCATCGCGCACAGCCAGTTCCGGTAAAGCATCAACATAAGTATTTTTTAATTTAGCCAACTCGCGGTATTCCAACACCGAATCAATAATCGGGTGCTGGCCTTTTAATTTAAACAATTCCGGCGCGGCTGTGGAAATAACTTTGCCCGGTGTTTTTTTTAATCCTTTGATGGAAATTTTCAGCCGTTCAAATAAAATCTCACTCAATTGCTGCGGCGAACTAATATTGAAATTGATGCCAGCCAACCGGTAAATTTCTTTTTCCAGTTCAGCCAGCCGTTCAGCCAGCCCCTCGCCTAATGAACGCAAATAATCAGAATTAATCTTGATGCCCACCTGCTGCATGGCCATAATCACCGGCACCAGGTCTTTTTCCACTTGATAAATCTTTTCCGACAGCACGCCGGCCTGTTTCGCCGCTTCTATTTTTTCATAGATATTTTTCGCTTCGTCGCCAGCCGGTTCACTTATTTTTTTGGCATTTGCTTCCCGGCCGGCCGGAGCAGCAAACAAAGTTTGTGCCTCTTTTTGATTATCAGCCGACTGGCCGGCACCGTTTTCCTCCAGCCGTTTGACCAAACTGAAAAATCCCAATTCTTTAAAAAGCGCAATGACTTTATTTTTATCATAATCATGCGCTACCGCCGCGGCCAAATCAAACTTAATCGGCACATCGGTTTTAATTGTCGCTAAATATTTGCTAAAAAATGCCTGCTCTTTAGCGGCTAATAATTTCTCCGCTAATTTTTTATTTTTTATTTTCTCTCCCTTTTCCAGATGCTGATACAATTTTTCCATACTGCCATGCTCCTTTAATAGGCTGATGGCTGTTTTCTCCCCGATCCCCGGCACGCCCGGAATATTATCTGACGGATCGCCCTTGAGACCCTTATAATCATTCATCTGGTCCGGTTTTAAACCATAACGCTTATTGACCGCCGCTTCATCATAAATGATTGTCTCTTTAACGCCTTTCTTAAGCGTATAGATGCTCACCTTTTTATCCACCAGCTGCAGGGTGTCTAAATCGCCGGTCGCGATAATGACGGCTGTTTCTTTATTATTTTTTTTGACCTGGGCAACAATGGTGCCCAACAGATCGTCCGCTTCAAAACCCGCCTGCTCAAAATATGGAATGTTAAAAGCGTCCAGCACGTCCTTCACTCTTTTCAGCTGCGCGTATAATTCATCCGGCGCTTTGACGCGCTGGGCTTTATAGGCCTCAAATTCTTCATGACGGAAAGTCGGACCGGGCAAATCAAAAGTCGCCGCGATATAGTCAGGTTTTAAATCCTTCAAAATCCGTAGCAGAATGGAAGTGAAGCCGAAAACCGCGTTAACCATTTCACCGCTATTAGCCGAAAGCGGCGGCAAAGCATGATAAGCGCGGTGGACTAAAGCGTGGCCGTAATTAAAAACTAATTTTTTCATATTATATTTTTATGCATTTATATAATTTTTCCGTTTCCTCCTGATCCTGCCTGACTTTAATAATTTTATTTGACGCGATAAATCCATGCAGCAGCGCGCCTGGATGACAAGCCACTTTTTTTCCCAGAAAAGTGCCCGGCTGGCAGACACTGTTGCAACCCAAAGTGCAATCGTCGCCGATGAACGAACCGAGTTTAATTAGACCAGTTTTAATTTTGTCTATCTCAATTTCCGCGCCGGTTAATTTTAAATTAGCCAGTTTGACGCCGGCGCCTAAATTAACCCGGTTGCCCAAAACGCTGTTGCCGACATAAGCGAAATGCGGCGCCCGGGCGTCATCCAAAAAAATTGAGTTGCTTACTTCCGAAGCATGGCCAACAACAACATTATTACCCAAAAGAACATTGGCCCTGATATATGCTCCGTGGCGAATTTGGCAATTTTCGCCGATAATCGCCGGGCCAGTTATATAAGCGCCGGACTCAACCACGCTGCCCCGGCCCAAAAAAACATTCTGGCCGACAGTCGCGCCGGGCCTGACTTCGCCCAAAATTTCCGGCTGCAAATTATTTTTTATATACTTTTCTAGTTTTTTAAAAATATCAAAAACATATTCGCAGTTATGAAACACGACTTGGTGTTTAAAATCGGTCAAATCAAAATAATATGAAAAATCTCTTAATTCCATAAAAATAATTCAAAATTTTATTTTTCTTTCGTTGTCTCCCACATGTTCAAATTCCAACCACACTGTATCCGCCGGCAAAATATCCCTTATCCGTTCCGCCCATTCAATTACCACCAAATTATCAGGCCCTTTTATTATTTCATTAAAACCCAATTCCGCCAATTCCGTTGGCTTTCCTATTCTGTAGCAATCAATATGATAAAAATTAGCAAATAGCTTATGGTTAATAGTAAATCTTTTTTGGACCACAAATGTCGGGCTAAGAATTTTTTCTTTAAGGCCCAATGCGGCGCCTAAGCCCTGCGTAAAAGTCGTCTTGCCCGCGCCTAATTCGCCGCGAAGCGCCAAAACCAGTGCCCCGCGATGTGGCTTCTTTGTTGCTTCCTCCAGAATTTTCCCTGCCAATTGCTGCGTTTCTTCAGCGGTTTTAGTGATAAACTCCATATAATTAATTATAGCATAAAAAACTATCGGCTCCTCTCTTTTTTAAAGATAAAAAAATCCCAAAAAAAGACGGGCGAGACGATTATCGGCTTGATTGCCGATTGTCGCCTGCCCGTTAAAGCTTTTACCTTTGAAAGAACCGCTGCAATCCATTCCCAATAATTTCTTGGGGACGGATTTCCATATGTTGCTGAAACGGCCCGGGATAGGCCGCCTGGTTAGATCCCTGCACGCGCAAAATATAATTTGCGCGCAGCTCTGAAGCGCCAGCTGTGCCCGAAAAACTAAATCGGTCGCGATCCGTAACTTTATCCGTCCTAAAAACTTGGACGTACGGATCGCAGTACATTTTGCCGAACGCGCCGTGATAGATAAACACAAAAGCTGTGTAATATCTATCCGCATCCAGAAGGATGGGCTTCTGTGGCAATCCAGCCACGACTGGAAAATTCCGGCCTGGCGAATTCTGTAGTTTATACGCGGCAATATAACCGCGTAAAACCATATTCCCGCCGCCCACATTCGGCCAAACTTCTGACCGCCGCCGCTGGCCCTCATACAAATACACGACTGCGTGAGTGCAGGTGTACTCGTTGACGGCCATGAATGCCGCTTTCGGACCGTACTCCGGCCCAAGGTTAGCCAACTGCCGTGGTGAAATTTCCGGCCGTAGATTTCGCCTTTCGACTGTGACACATCCAGCTACCAAAACCGCAACCGATAAGCAAAAAAACAAAAAAGTTCTTTTCATTTCTTCCTCCCCTTTTTCAAAAGAGTGTCTAAAAGAAACGGAGTCACCTCCCCATTAACATAACCCTCTGGGGAAAAAGAATCCTGAATCGAGATGACCACATTCGGCCATCTCACTTTTAGCCATTCCCATCTACCGTTTATAAAAGCCTGGGCCTGAGAATGCCCTTCCGGAACGGCTGACTTACCGACAGCTATCCTGACTGGATAGCGCTCGCCGACAACCGAGACGGCATAAATCGCCTCATGCCGACAGACCCCTTGGAAAGAAGTCGCGCATCCAGTTGATAAAATGACGATAAACAACAATATCCATATCCATCCAAACAATTTTTTTTCTCTCATAGTACCCTCCTTATCCTTATATAGAAAAGTTAGAAAATTTGCTGTTTTTAAAGAATATAAAATTATACGTCTTTTATATATATTTGTCAAGGTTAATTTACTCTCAATTTCCAACCGATTTCCTACCCTCAACATCATATAAATATGCTAAATTATACACAGGGGTTGACCCCGTTAGAAGTTCAAAGATACTATTTAACTAACCGTGATAAAAAAGAGCGATTTCGCCTGCGGCTTTACTTAAAAAAACTATAAAATATAATCAAAAACCTCTAACGGGGTTGACCACCCTTATCTTTTACGCTAAATTTATCTAATCCCTTTTTATCATTGATTCTTTTTATTCATGCTGACACCACTCCAACAAGCTATTGATCTCATCCAAAAAAGCCAAAAGATTTTAATCCCTCTGCCGGAAAATATTGACGGCGATAATTTAGGCTGCGCGCTGGCGTTGGCGTTGGCGCTCGGCAAACTCAATAAAAAAACTGATATTGTCAGCCTGGAGCCGATTCCGGAAAAACTAAAATTTTTGCCGGCGCTGGATAAAATAAAAAATGAGCTGACGGCCAGCCGCGATTTTATTATTTCTATTGATACCAGTGAAAATAAAATTGCCAAACTCCGCTATGAGACCGCCGACAAAACGCTCAAGATATATCTCACCACGCCAGCGCGCGTCGAACAAAAAGACATTAAACTGGAACCCGGTCCTTTTGCTTATGATTTAATTGTCGTTCTCGGCGCGCCGGATTTAGAATCGCTCGGCCGCCTGCATGAACAAAATACCGAACTATTTTTTGACAAACCAATTTTAAATATCGATCATCAGGCCGCCAATGAACACTTTGGCGAGATTAATCTGATCGAACCGACTGCCGCCGCCGACGCCGAAATTATCGCCCGCCTGATTGAAAAAATAAGGCCGGATTTGATTGACCAAGAAATCGCCACCTGCCTGCTCACGGGACTCATCGCTGCCACCCGCAGTTTCCAAAATATCAATACCACGCCTCAAGCATTAAATTTGGCTTCGCTGTTGATCAGCCGCGGCGCGGCGCAAGAAACAATAATCCAACGGCTCTACAAAACAAAACCGCTAAATTCCTTGCGGCTCTGGGGGCGCCTCTTGGGCAAAGCGGAACTGGATGAAAAACAAAAAACTATCTGGCTGCCGACAGCTGCGGATGATTTTACGGCTACCGCTACCACCAGCCAAAACCTCTTCTTTATTTTGGAAGAAACCGAAGACTATTTTCCCCAGATCAACCGCCTGTTTATCCTCTGGCCCGGCGATAACGGCTTGATTGAAGTCTTAGCGCAAATTAAACAGCCGGAGATTTTACAGCAACTCAATTTACAATTTGGCGGCACGGCTAAAAACAACCGCGCGTTGTTTAAATTAAGCGCACCGGACATGGCCCAAGCTAAAGAACAGATAAAAAGAATATTAGAAAGTTCAAATATTGCTTAACTAATTAAAAATTCCCGCCAACAGCGGGAATTTTTAATTTAGACACCTGCCCCATTAAAAGTTTATAAGAATATATTTTCACAACTTCTAACGGGACTTGCGTTTTCCATTTTTATACATTAGAATTTAGTTAATAGAAAGCGGTAAAAACATTTTTTATGGCTCCAGCCAAAAAAAACAATA
>Ga0209211_10002949_pt1 | contig 28513 bp, 37 predicted proteins | sample RifGroA2_FD_183992 | JGI IMG/M metagenome (GOLD analysis project Ga0209211, IMG submission 183992) | Groundwater microbial communities from Rifle, Colorado, USA - Groundwater A2 (SPAdes) (version 2) | ecosystem: Environmental > Aquatic > Deep subsurface > Groundwater | place: Rifle, Colorado...
AAATTTATTTTGACAAACTTTAAATAATCTGAATTTGAAATTGCTGAAAAGGGGATTCATGGACAAAAAAATTCTTGCTTGCTGTGCTTTGATTTTCTTAGTTTTTATTGCAGGATGCGGCAAATCAGAAGCTACCGGACAAGCTGCCTCAACTCCAAATATTTTTGAAAGCGGCAATTTCACCGCAGAAAAATTGGACGTCAATGGGCAGATAAGGCGGGACAATAGCGTCTTGTTGAATGAAAGCGAAGAAGTATTTGAAGTGCCAAATGAAACTCCGAGTGTTGCGGAGTCTGAAGATAATTTTAGCGTGCAGCAGCCTGAAACAGCAGTAAATGAAGCCCCTGCTGTTGAGCTGCCTGAAGAATTCAAGTTCAGCCCGGAAAGCATTGTAAGCGCGCAAAACAATATATCGCTTTCGCTTGACGGCATAAAGCATGAGATAAAAAGCGAGTACTGGGGCAAGATAACTGAGATAACCTTCACAATCCTGAACAACGGCAATAAGGCTTTCAAGCCAAAAGCCATTGTAATCCTTTACGATGAGAAAGATCCCAAGGAAGAGCGGTTCAAGCCAAAGGCAGAGATAAATTTTGATATTGAAAAACTCGAGATAGGCGGGCATGCGGCAAGGGATGCCATTGTAAGCGTCTCATTTGATGACATTGCATTGACAAAGAAGTTTGAGCTTGTTGTGGTTGACGCAGCCGACCTAGGCAATAAGCCCCTGGTGGTTGCAGAGTACGACTTTAATGCTTTCAACTCAACGTTGGGAAACTAATTATAATCCGCTTAAGGCGGAGTAACATCAGGGTCCTCAACAGAGTTTACAGAAATCTGCTCGTACCTGTAAGTTTTGCCTCCTGACTCTGCTTTTAACGGAATGCCGTAAAAAGTGTCTATCCATAAAACTCCTTTGTTTGTATCAATCTTCCAAGTGCTTCTTGAATCAATGACCTCTTCTCCTACTTTGCTGGCTTTATCCAGCCCCCCAATCCAGTCAAATACAGTTGGAAGATAAGCGCTTGCGTAGCTTAGGTCTTCTTTTTTGCCCTTGTATGCGCAATATGCTGCAGTGCAGTAAGACTGGGCAGTACTTGCTGTCTTGTCTACGAAAACAGCATCATAAGAGTCTGGCCTGTCCAAGGACTTTATCTCAAGGTAAGGCTTGTACTTTATTTTATCGCCCTTGACGTAGAATTCATAAAAATTGCTGCCTGTTTCAGGCCCCCTGTACTTGTAGTAAATGCTTCTTACCCTTGTCTTTGACTTGTCAAATAGCTCTTTAACCTCGGCTGATATTTCCTGCTTTTGAGCAGTTGGCGGTACATCTGCCTGCTGCTGGGGAGAAGGTTTGGCGTCAGAGCTGGCAGGGGCGGCTGTTGCAGGCGGTTGCGCAGGCGTGCATGCTGCAGCATAAACTAAGACAATTACAAATAAAAAAGCCAAATATCTGTTTTTCAACTGCATTCCCTTCCCAATGCGATATCTTCAACATTTAAAAATTTTTTCATTGCCTTGTTTTCTGGCGAAAACTTTTTATATAACCATGGCAATAAAATGCCCAATGGCGAGAATTGAAAAAATAATGCTGAAAGACGTGCCAACCCTGAAAAAAGAGGCAAAGCTTGGGGAAGCAGCCAGGCTGATGGCCCAGCGGGAAAGCGGCTGCGTTGTTATAGTGGAAAATGAAAAGCCAATCGGCATCATAACGGAGTTTGATTTTGTGAGAAATGCCGTTTCCAGGGGTGATACACTTAAAGAGCCGGTGAGCAGGGTGATGAAGTCTCCTGTGACTTCCATGGCCCCTTCAATGAAGCTGGACGAAGCCCTGAAAGTAATAGACACAAAAAGGTTCAGGCGCTATCCTGTTGTTGAAAATGAAAAACTTGTCGGACTAGTCACTAAAAAGGATATTGTAAATGCAATAAGCGATAACCTGAGGCTGCACAGGAACATACAAAATATAGTGCTTGTGCTTTTTGTGCTGTTCGAGTTTTTTGTTTTTGTTGTTTACAGGTACGTGCAGCAATACGTGCCTTTCGGAGCCTGAAATGATAAAAATCAGAAGCATCATGACAAAGGATGTGGTAACCATAAAGCCTGATTCAGGAATAATGGAAGCCGCGAAGCTCATGGCAAGCAGGTCTGTCAGCAGCCTTGTGGTTGTTGACAAAGAAAAGCCGGTTGCGATATTAAGCGAGAATGACTTCATCAAGGGGGTAATCTCTAAAAAGGCGAACGTCAGGGATGTGATGAGCAGGAAATTCATTGTGATATCTCCCTCAGCAAGGTTCTCTGAAATAAGCAAAGCCATGCGGGAGAAGAAAATCAAGAGGTTTCCAGTCGTCGAAAATGGAAAATTGATGGGGTTGGTAACAGAAACAGATATAGTTCAGGCGACAAGGGATTTCACAAGGTTTCACCAGATAGTGCAGGAAGTCATACTTGCTGTTTTCGGCTTGGCTACTGCCTTCTTTTTGTTTTATTTCAGCCCCATCGGGGCAAGTGTTTTTGGCTAATGTTAGAAAAGTATAAATACCGCAGTAAATTCAGGGTTTTTAAGGGCCTGTAGTCTAGCGGTTAAGCAGCATAGTTCCGCAAATGATGTCGCCTCGACACAACATCCCATATGTTTTGAATTGGCGAAGGTCACCAGTTCGAATCTGGTCAGGCCCATTTTATAGAGAATTTTGAAATATATCTATTTTGTCAAAATTCTCTTAGAGAACTTTGAATGAAAATTGAAAAATAATGAATTATTCAAAGTTCTCTATAACATCAAAAATTAAAAAAGTGGTGGGAGCATCAAATCAAAAATTTACCCTAGGATATTTTTTTCTGTAGTATTTTTGGCAATTTTGCTGCTGGCATTTTACATAACAAAGCCTTTTCTGCCGGCGTTTTTTACAGCTGCGATAATAGCTTATTTGGCATATCCCCTGTACAATAAAATACTGAACTATGTGAAAAACAGGAACTTAGCAGCTTTTTTTATTGCCATACTGATAGTTTTGCTGTTTACAGTGCCTTCTGTCATCGTGCTTGGATTGGTTTCGAAAGAGGCTTACATAACGTATACTTCGCTGAACCAGCAAAACCTCGGAACAAATTTTTTAAGCGTTGTATGCAAGGAAGAAAGCTGGATGTCATGCAAGGCCATTAAATCATTCATAGGCTTTCTGCCGCAGAAAGACCTGGATTATTACCTGCAGGTTACAATCGAGAAAATAGTGCTGTTTATCCTGCAAAATGTCGGGGATTTTCTCGCTTCAATACCTGCATTTCTCTTAAGCTTCTTTGTGATGATGTTTGTGGTTTATTACCTGCTTAAAGACGGGCATGCAATAGCATTGAGGATAAAAAATGCCCTTCCCCTGAAAGCGTCGCACAAGGAGCACGTGATTCAAAGATTCCATGAAATAACTTATGCAGTGTTCTATGGCAATATATCAGTGGCAGTAATACAGGGCATTTTTGGGGCAATCGGATTTTTGGTGCTGGGGATACCATCACCTATATTATGGGGATTTGTCATGATGCTGTTTGCGCTGATACCCTATTTTGGCACGGCAATAGTGTGGCTGCCTGCGGCTTTAAACCTGATTTTTATAGGGTACCTTCAAAATGACAGCTCTTCAACTATAAAGGGGATAGTGCTTATTGTTTATGGAATATTTGTAATAAGCAGCATCGACAATTTCCTCAAGCCTAAGATTATAGGAATGAAAGCTAATGTGCACCCGGTTTTAGTGCTGCTTGGCGTTTTGGGAGGCTTGAACCTGTTTGGATTTATTGGCTTGATTTTAGGCCCTGTGATGCTTGCCTTGCTTATGACTTTTATTGACATCTACGAAGAGGAAAAGGCGGAACTGGAGAGGTATTTTTGAAAATATAGCATAGTTGCCGAAGGCGGATTTAAAAATATTAAAATTAATCTAAAATAATTAAATAAAAATGAAACTTCGCGTCAAAGACATAGACATTTCCAGCGGCGGGCCTTTGGTTGCAGTTGTAAACCATGAAGATGCTGCAATGCTTGACTTGCACGTCATGGACAGGATAAAGCTGAAGAAAGGAAGCAAGATTGAGACGGCTGTTGTGGATATAGCGCAAAGCAGCAAGGTTGTGCCCAAGGGCAGGATTGGGGTGTTTGAAGAGGTTATTAATTCTTTAAGGCTGAAAAATAATGACGCAGTAGACATCTCGGTCGCAAGGAAGCCATTGTCAATCGATTACATAAAAAAGAAGCTGGATGGGCAGAGGCTGAGCAAAAACGAGATTGACCAGATAGTCTGGGACATTGTCCATAACAAGCTCAGCGCAGTCGAGCTTGCTTATTTTGTTGCTGCATGCTACACAAATGTCATGAGCACCGAAGAAACCATTTTGCTGACAAAAGCAATGGTCAAGCACGGCGAGGTGCTGAATCTGGGCAAGTATCCTGTCATTGACAAGCATTCCATTGGAGGGATTCCCGGCAACAGGACAACGCTTGTGATTGTGCCGATAATTGCAGCTGCCGGCTATTTCATTCCAAAGACAAGCTCGCGCTCAATAACAAGCGCGGCAGGCACAGCAGACACAATGGAGGTTCTTGCCGATGTGACATTTCCTATAAGCAAGATGAGAAAAATCGTGCTGAAGGCAAAGGGATGCATAGTCTGGGGAGGCTCTTTGAATTTGGCGCCTGCAGACGACAAGATAATAGCGGTTGAAAGGCCTTTGGAAATTGATGCTGAAAGCCAATTGCTTGCCTCAATCATGGCAAAAAAGCATTCTGTGTCAAGCACGCATATTGTCATTGACGTGCCTGTCGGCAGGGACTCTAAAGTTAAAAATAAAGTCGAGGCTTCAAGGCTTAAAAAGGAGTTTGAGAAAATTGGAAGAAAGCTGGGGAAGCATGTCAGGGTGCTTTTGACAGACGGCTCGCAGCCGATCGGCAACGGCATAGGTCCTGCATTGGAAGCAAGGGATGTCTTGTGGCTGCTTAAAAGGGACCCCAGAAGGCCTTTGGACTTGGAGAGAAAATGCCTGAAGATGTGCGCTGAGATTTTTAATATGGTTGGAATAAAAAACAGCTACAAAAGGGCATTGGAAATCCTGAATTCCGGCAGGGCTTACTCCAAGATGATTGAGATTATCAAGGCCCAGAACGGGAAAGAGATTGCAGCAGAGGACATCAAGATTGGGAGGCATTGCCATGATGTATTGTCGGCAAAAAGCGGCAGGGTTGCCAGCATAAACAATATGCTAATCTCAAGAATCGCAAGGATTGCAGGCGCTCCTCGCGACAAGGGAGCTGGGATTTACTTGTATAAGCACGTCGGAGACAAAGTAAAAAGAGGAGAGAAATTATTCACCATTTATGCAGAAGGCAGGCACGAGTTTGGGTATGCAAAGGATGTGGCGAAAAGTGCTAGGGTGTTTGTAATCAATTAAGCATTATAAAACTTATTAAGATTCTTACTTTACTAAATAAATTCCATTCGGATGCAAAAATCCGATATAACTGTCTGGATAGAATACAACTCCAGACCAGTCAGCTTGGTGGTATCTCCTACTGATTTCTGCCATCACCGGTTGACTTAAAGGAACTTCATCTTTTAAAGGATACAAAACATGGCCTTCTGATGTGAAGTTACTTGTCAAATATCCATCAATTCTTCTTTCTAATTTTAGAACACCACTAAGTTCTTCAGTGGTCAAACGCCCCTCAGTTGTAGGCATTGCGGTAATCGGTTTTATTGCCATTGCTTATAAAATTATGAGTATATCTACTATTTAAACATTTTTATATGAAAACGCCGACGCCCGGACTTGCATGCGGCAAGCATGCTCGCTCGCCGCAATTTGAATTTCCCAGCTCTGCGTTCTCTGCAATCTGGGGGCTTGAGCGAAGCGAAACCCCCGAATTTTTCCAAGGTTTTTGCGAACGCAAAAAGCTTCCGGGATACCCTTGCGGGAACCAGCTCTCAAGGCTAGCGCAATGCCGGGTTATGCGACGTCGGCAATAGAAAAAGGTTTAATTGTTTAATATAAATTTATTGCTTATGGATTTCGGTGCCAAGGGGGGAGTTTCAGCAACTCCTCGTTAGCCTTTGAACCCTCGAAGCGTTGTGGTTCAACGCTGAGTATTAAGTTCAGTTCTTTGGCCAGACTCGGCCATTTTTTTTATTTTTAATCAAATACGGCAGCAGTTATCCTTTATAGAGAATTTTGGATATCAATATAATTGTCAAAATTCTCTAAGAGAACTTTGAATGTAAAGTAGCAAAATGGTCGGTTATTCAAAGTTCTCTATAAATATCACGCGAGGATGTCCAGTGGTAGAAAAAGCATATTCACTTAGTTTTAGGCGCCATCAGCACAGGAATTCCATCCTTAATAGGATATTTTACACTGCATTTAGAGCAAACCAAGCCTTTCTTGCCCTTTGTGTATTCCAAATCCGCTTTGCAGAGCGGACAGGCTAGAATTTCGAATAATTCCTTTGGGATGGGATATTCAGTGCTTTTTGGCTTTGTTTGTGACATTTTCACATCCGTTGGGCTTTATGCCCAACTTGATTAAAGCGTCAACCGATTTCGCGGTTGAACCGAAAGCTTTATATAGTACTACTTATTACCCCTTTATAAATCTTACCATACTCATCGACTTCATGTTCATTTGGGGGTTATCAAAAGGGGTTAATAAATTTTACCAATATATAGAATGCTAAGCAGGTGACCAAAAATGCCAGAACTAGTGAAGAAATGCCCGGAATGCGGCGGAATAAACCTTTCTTGGAATCGTGATAGGGGAGAGATTATTTGCAGGGACTGTGGGCTTGTCATAGAAGAGAAAATGGTTGACTTCTCGCAGGAATGGAGGGAATTTGACTCAGAGGAAGGCGAGAAGAGAAGGCGTTCAGGCGCCCCAATGACTTACACTCAGTATGACCAAGGCTTAGGAACAGAAGTCGGGCAAAAGGCAGACTTGTTCAGGCTTGGAGGCAAGGACAGGAATAAGTTTTTCAGATTGAGGAAATGGCAGTACAGGATTTCAACAGCCATTGAAAGGAACCTGAAGCTTGCTCTTGCAGAATTAAAAAGGGTTTCTTCATACTTAAAGCTGCCCAAGTCAGTGGAAGAGGAATCTGCAAGGATTTACACTCTTGCAGTCCAGAGAGGGCTTGTCAGGGGAAGAAGCATGGAAAGCGTTGTGGCAGGAGCATTATACGCTGCCTGCAGAAGGCATGATGTTCCAAGGACTTTGGATGAATTAAGCGAGGCTTCGGGAATCGACAAGAAGGAAGTCGGAAGAACCTACAGGTTTGTAACAAGGGAACTGGGCATTACGATATTGCCATCAAATCCTGCAGATTACATTGCAAGGTTTGCATCTGCATTGAAGTTAAGCGCTGAAACGCAAAGCAAGTCAATTGAAATTCTTGAATCAGCGCAAAAGGCTGAATTGACATCTGGAAGAGGGCCGACTGGAATAGCTGCAGCTGCTTTGTATGTAAGCGCATTGATACATGGCGAGAAAAGAACCCAAAGGGAAGTTGCAGATGTGGCTGGAGTTACAGAAGTTACAATCAGAAACAGGTACAAGGAATTGCTTGACGAACTTGACCTGGAAGACGAAATCAAGAAAACCAAGAAAAAGAAGAAGAGATAGATTTTTATTTTTATTTCTGGAAAAAAGATTGGTGATTACATAAATACATAAACCAATATCATTAAAAAAATGAATCAGAAAAGAATGGAATTATATGGAGAATTAGAGAAAAGAATAGGTAGGACACCCTTAGTTAAATTTTTAGGTGAAGTTCCAAATGAAAACGCTATTTACATCAAGAGAGAATGTGATAATCCATTTGGCAGCCATTATGACAGGGTATACTTAGAACTTTTTAGACATCATGAAGATTCTGGTAATATTCAGCCTGGCAACAAAGTTTTGGAAACTACAACTGGAGCAGCAGGTGTTTCTTTTGCAGGAATTGGTAAGAAATTAGGCTATGATTGTTATGTTGCCTTGCCTGCTGGAGGCGAAAAAGCAAGAGAAGATGCTATTAAACAACAGCTACCAAGTGAGGACCATTTAATTTTAACACCTGCAGAACATTATGTGAGTGGATTTCCAAATTTCTTGAAGAGATTTTTGGTAAGAAACAAAGATTACTTTTTCCTAAATCACTCTATGGGGCCGATGGATAAGCACACAGGTAGATATACAAATAATGAAATTACATTGATGGCATTAGAAGTAATAGCAGACGAAGTAATGAGAGAAAAAATTGAAATTGCCTATTTTGTTCCTGCTGTTGGCAATGGCTCTAGTGTTTTAGGACCGGCACGAGTTTTCAAAAAAATTGATGAGATTTTATATGGCGCAATTGGTGGTATATGGGAAGAGCCATCCAGTTTTGGTGGGGTTGCTATGAAAGATTTGCAAGACACAGCTGATTATATAGATAGTGTAAGAACAAAAACAATTGCATTTGAAACGGTTCAATCAGCTGTTGCATTTGACCAACTTCACCCTGGCGAATACGAAAAGAGATTTAGCATAAAGCCAGGCACATTATCAAGACATAGATTACCTGGAACAAGCTATCAAGGGATAAATTTTCCCCATATAAAAAATTCAATTGAAGGTAGAATTATTGACGAGGTTATTTTAGTATCTGATTCAAAAATGGATGAGGAGTATCAAAGACTAACGGGAATGGCAGATACAAGACAATTACCTCATTGGGATGTACATTTTGCTGGACATAAAGATTTAGGAAGATCAACAAGAGCGGGTATTTCTGTTGCTTTGGATATCGCAAAGAGAGCCAAGGGTAAGAACATTTTAGTTATTGGTTATGATAAGGCAGAGAGATATGACAATTAATTCAGATAGTCCTAAAGGCAATCAAAACTCAAAAAAGTGGTGATTATAAATTAATTGATAAACTAAACAATAAAATGAAACTTTACCAAAATTTGATGCAAATGTTTTACCATGCAAGAGGCATAAGTGCTGCTGATTTACTTCGCACAAGAGAAGAGCAGTTGGCATTAAAAAAATCTTTAATTGAAAGATTAAGTATAGAAAACTTGCCGACGTTTGTATCTTACCTTTTGCTATCTGGTGATCCTAAATTGGCTGCAGCTTGCTCTGGCAATGAAAGGTTGCTTAAGAGATTAGAAGCACAATACAAATAAAATGTATAAAATGTTTGAAAATTGTGTAGTTGAGGAAGGTGATAGCCTGTGCCGAGAATTCATAAGAAAAGGCTTTATTGATGAGGCTATAGAACTTCAACTTAAATTATCAGAAATGCGAGATTTGGCAGGTAGAAAATACCCTGTAAATCGTGCTTTATGTCAAGCGCATATTAGCGGCGACTTTAAATATGTAAAAGAACTATTTAAACAAAGAGAAGATTTTATGCGGGAATATTATACTAGCAATATACTGCCATGTTTTTAAGCCATACTTAGCCATGCCAGACTAAATGTTTCTCAAACTCCACAACCCTGCCATTTTTTATCTTAATCCCTTCTTTTTCAAGCATTCTTATTTTTCCTTTTTTCCCGCCTTTGCCAGAGTAATTTCCAACATTTCCATTGGAATTAACAACACGATGACACGGCACTTTTGGGGCGTATGGATTTGTAGCCATTGCATTGCCAACTGCCCTGTAGGCTTTTGTGCCTAATTTTTCTGCAAGAATCCTGTAGGTCGTGACTTTGCCTTTCGGGATTTTTTTTAGCAATTCGTAAACTTTTTGGTTGAAGTTTTTTGGTGGCATTTTTGAGGCTAAAACAAATTAAAAATCCTTGATTTTCTCTTTTCCAGATATCTTTGGTGATATTTCTCTGCCTTGTAGAATTCTGATATTGGGACTATCGCTGTAACAATCGGATTTCTGAATTTTCCTGATTTTTCAAGCTTTTCTTTTGAGGCAATTGCAGCTTTTTTCTGCTTTTCATTGTGGTAGGATATTGCCGAGCGGTATTGGGTGCCAACATCAGGTCCCTGCCTGTTTAACTGTGTAGGGTCGTGTATGCCCCAGAACACGTCAAGAAGCTTTTCATAAGAAACTTTGCTGGGATTGAATTCAACATGGGCTGCCTCTGCATGCCCTGTTGCATCAGTGCACACTTTCTCATAGGTTGGGTTTTTTGTCTTGCCTCCAGTATAGCCAACCATTGTGCTGACAACGCCATTAACCTTGCTGAAAGCCTCCTCAACCTGCCAGAAACATCCTGCTGCAAAGGTGGCTTTTTCAGTTTTTGTTTTTGGCATGAAATAAAAAATTGTTGTTGTTATATTTATAGTTTTTCCATATTTTAGTAGCTGACAAAAGTAATTTCTCATAATAATCAGCTACTAAAATTAGAAAGACAAAACAAAATAAATCAAAACTTTTGTCTTTCTCTATTTATTCCTAAATTAAGCCAGAAATAAAAATGCTCCCGCCGGGATTTGAACCCAGGTCTTCGGATCGAAAATCCGAAATGCTTGGTTATCCTTAAAGAACAACCACATATGTGGACTTCCTTAATCCGGACTACACCACGGGAGCAATGGGCCCAGCCAGATTTGAACTGGCGACCTCCGGCTGGCCTAGAGAATTTTTGGAATTTTTTATTTGATACCAAAAATCTCATATAAGACTTGCGTGTTCAAAATACTTCTGAACTCGGCGCTCTAACCAGCCTGAGCTATGGGCCCGCTAGAATTAAAAGATTTTATGCCAATTTAAATGTTTTTCTAAGTTTATTCAGCCAAACTTTCCTTCCCTTGACAGGCCCTCGACAGCCAACCTCAGCTTTTCAATATGCCTCTCAAGGTCCTGCTTCAGTTCTTTGCATTCCTCGGCGCACAACGGATGGCTGTCTTTTTCAGCGTCCCTTATCGCGTGCTTTTCAACAAATGCTGAAAGCACGGAAAGCTTGTAAAGAAGCTTGATTTTGTTGTAATTGCAATTGCATACCATGCTATCACCTCTTTTTGCAATAACCTGATTTTGTTTTATATAAATGTTTCTTTTGGAGGAAATTTTTGACATTATGCCTGCTCCTGTTTTTTCCACAACCTATTTATATAAGTATTATAAGGGAATACTAAAAGAGAATGGTTAAAATAAACAGAAGCCTATTGTTTTTCTTCCTTATAGCTGCAATAGTCGTGATAAGCGGCTGCGCCAAAGCCGAGTGCAAGACAAGCTCGGACTGCCTGTCCAGGCAGTGCACAATCCCGACGTGCGAGGAAAAGAAATGTGTATACGGCTCGCAGCCCAATTGCTGCGGCAACAGGATAAATGAAAGCATAGAGGACGGAAAGCCGGGCAACCAATGCACCTGCCCTGCAGACTATGGGAAATGTGAGGGAAAGGGCAAGGTAAAGGCAGGCGCAAGAACTGAAGACGCCGCTTATGTGCGCTATTACTGCAGCGCTGACAACCGATGCGTTCTTGGCGTGGAAAAAAACGATATAATACCGCAGAATTTCCTGGACTCTATAAACCCAGGCACTTTCCAGGCAAGCTCTGTTATCAAGTACAATAAGCCGTTTGACGTAGCCAAGGACAATTTTGAATTCAGGATAGCTCTGGATAACACCGGAAAGGAGACTGTATTGCCCATAAGGCTTGCAAAGATAAAGCTGCTGTTCAGCGGGGAATCCGCGAGAATAGAGCAGCTGATTGCCGATCAGGACATGGACTACGCGCTTAATGGCGTAGGAGACTCAGTTAAAATAAACGTTCCATTGAACTTGAATTACAGGCCCAAGGAAGCCGAGGAGGCAGGCAGCCTGAGGTACCTAGTTGATTACACCCATAAAAAGCAGGTTTTAATCGGCAAGGTTAACGGCACAAATATATTTTCCAATGAGACTGTAAGGGCGGCATTTACAGCCCCAATAAAACCGGTATTCTTTGTGAGAAGCGGATAAAATGCCTGGTAAAAAAGCAGCAATAGAACTATCGCTTAATTTCATAGTTGTACTGGTGATTTCAATAGTGATATTCGGCTTTGGCGTGGCTTTCATATCGAGGCTTTACAGGCAGGCAATCGACATCCAGGACATGACAATCAGCGAGCTTGACGGAAGAATCGGCCAATTAGTATGCGAGGGCTCTGACAGGGTCTGCATAGGAGTTGACAGGAAGACTATTCCAAGGACAGAATTTAAAGTTTTTGCGCTGAACATAATCAACATATTGGATCCGCCGCAGGGAAACACCCAGGTGATTTTTGATGTCAAGGTTTCGCCGTCAAGCCCGATAGGCTACAAAAAGGACAAGCAGGTGATTCAGCCAATCGGCTCTTTCAAGGGCTTGGTTGTGAATCCTGTTACAAGGGATGTTGTGATGAAAAAGAATGAGGAAAGGTCGATAGGCATAGGCATCCAAGCGCCTGCAGACGCTGTTTCAGGTACTTACATCTTTAATGTCGAGATAAAGACATTAGACGGCAAGCCATATTCAGCGGTACAAAAGCTTTATGTTGATGTGCCTTAAAGTGATTTCTTAATAAGCAGCATCAATGAAATACATTACAATTCAAACAAAAAATTCAATAATAAAATCTGAATGCCGACGTGCCAAACTAATGTTGCCGAAGGCAACGGTTTGAATTGATTAATTAATCAGTAGAAAAATTTTATCTAGCGCTTTTAACAATCTCAGCAAAGCTTTTCGCATTCAAAGAGGCATTTCCAACCAAGCCTCCGTCAATGTCCGGCATTGCCAAAAGCTCTTTTGCGTTTTCAGGCTTCATGGAGCCGCCGTAAATGATTCTTGTGTTTTTTGCCGCATTCTCGTCATACATGCCTTCAAGAAGCTTTCTTATGAATAAATGAGCGTCCTCTGCATCAGCCTTTGTCGCTGCTTTCTGGTTTGGATTTCCCCTGCTGATTGCCCATACGGGCTCATAAGCTATGGCAACATCTTTTATTTTATCAACCCCTTTGAGGCATTTTATAATCTGGTCCTCAATCACGTCTTCTGTTTTTCCGTGCTGCCTCTGCTCAGCTGTCTCTCCGACACACAGTATCGGCTTCAGCCCATTTTTTAACGCTGCAGCAACTTTTTTGTTTATCAAATCATCAGTTTCATTAAAAAATTCCCTTCTCTCGGAATGCCCCAGAATCACATACTCGCATCCAATCTCCTTAAGCATCAACGGCGATATCTCGCCTGTGAATGCGCCTGCATTTTCAAAATGCATGTTCTGGGCGCCGAGCTTGATATTGCTGTTTTTCAATTCTTTAGAAACAGCTTGAAGAGAGGTGAATGGAGGGCAGATAACTATCTCTGCATTTTTTATATCTTTAATTAATTTTTTAAACTCGGAGATAAACGAAACTGCTTCATTTATCGTCTTGTTCATCTTCCAGTTTGCCGCGATTAACTGCTGCATTTTTTTAATTTGTTGAAAATTATTTATTTTTTATGAATTACCTAAAATCTTCATCTGTTTTTATTCTTTTTGCTTTTTGACATGAAAATCAGGATAATCCCGAGCAAAATAACAAGCGCAGACGACAAAATTACGCCCTTGGATACCCTCGCTCCAATGTCCCTGAATAACTGCTCCGGGTACAGGTTTACAATCATTTCATTTGCAGGGTCGAACAAGTAAGTCCCTTTCTGGAACAAAAGCTGGTGGAATGACTCGAATGTGGATGAAAAGCCAAAGCTTATCATAAAAAATGCAGCAGCCGCCAAAATTATCGTCAATATTCCTCCAAGAAAAAGCGCTTTTCCTGTAAAGCCCATTATGCGGCGGCTGCTTTTTAATTTTAATGATGAAAAAATAAGCAAAAATATGAATAAAAAAGCCGCGGCATAAAGCAAAATTGCAGCAGCTCTGATTATTTTTCTTACATCCAGCAAATGCTGCCGCTCCCTTTCGTTAAACTCATTCGGCAGCTCGTTGCTTTCCCCTTTTATGAAATTGATTACCTTTTCATGCAGCGAGCCGGAATTCGGGACATTATGGCTTACCCCGTATTCCAAAAATTTTTCCCTGTAAAAATTATTGTCAAACCCGTAAAAATTCAGCATGACAAGGAAAACCAGAAAAGGCACGGCAATAATAAGCAGAATCTCGGATATCGTCAAAAATTTCATCTCAATCCATCATGATGACTTTTTTCTCCTCTTCAATGGCTTTTTTGATTGCGTCCTCTATTGTTTTTACGTCCTTTTTGCTTCCTGTTTTTTTGGCTTCAAGCCTTGTCTCGTCAAATACCTCTTTTGCAGCCTTTACAGGAATGTCCTCCTCTTTTATCTCCTGCTCTTTCTTTTCCTCTTCCAAGTCGAAAACATCATTGCTTTTTTCCTTCTTTTCTTCCTCATCTTCCTTTCTCATGTAATCTGAAGACAAATTTTTTTCTTTCTGCCCGTATTTCTGCTTGTTGTATGATTCGTCTTTCTTTTCTTCCTGAGGCGAGTTGCCGTACTTTGAAGAGCCGTAGCTGCCTGAATGAATATTCCACTTGTCCTCGTCCCACAGTTTTGCCTTGTACATAATCAGGATGCAATCAATCCGTTCCAGACGCATTTCTTTATTTTGTATCCCTTCTTAATAAATAAGTCCACTTCCCTGTTGTTCTTCTCGAGCACACGGGCCTCAAACTCAAAGTCAGGGGCAATGCCCTCAATGTCAAATAACGGATTTAATTGCTTCATGTTTGCACCTCCGAATTATTATGAGGGGGTTCAGGAAACACTTGTTTTTCCTGCACCTCTTGCCCTTTTTAAATCTTTCTATTTTAACCACTACGAAGTGGTGTACTTAGGCTTTTGCAAGTATCAAATCTATCTTTTTCCTCAGCTCAGGTTCAGGGTAAGCGCCTATAATCCTGTCAACTTCCCTGCCGCTCTTAAAAACTATCATGCACGGTATTCCCCTGACATCATGCTGTACGGCAATTTCCTGGTTGTCGTCAACATTAATTTTTGCAAATTTTAATTTATGCGTATACTCGCTTGAAATCCTTTCCAGCACGGGGCCCACAATCCTGCAGGGGCCGCACCATGGCGCCCAGAAGTCAACCAGAACTGGCAATTTGTCCTTAAGAACCTCTTTTTCAAAAGTATCTTTTGTCAGATCGAGCATTTTCAAACGGAATGTCGCCATTTATTATTTAAATTTTTGGGTTTATCATCTAAAAATTAGGTACCTTCTCCTGTCAATGTCCATGTCCGTGAACAAGTCGCATTCCTCCTTAAGAACTGCAGAACTGGACTTGCCGAATGCTATGACTTCTATCCTGCAGCCGAGCGCGTGCCTTAAATGGTGTATCAAAGGCACATAGTCGCCGTCGCCGCTGACAATCACAATTGCGTCAAGCTTTGGCGCCAGTTCAATTGTGTCCATCGCCAATCCAATGTCCCAGTCGCCTTTTTTTGCCCCTCCTGCAAAAATCTGCAGGTCCTTGGCTTTCACCTCAAATCCTATTTTTTCGAGCGCGTCAAAAAAATTCTGCTCTTCCTTTACGTCAGCTTTTATGACATAAGCGATAGCCCTTATCAGGCTCCTGTTGCCGACAGCAGTTTTCAGTATCTGCGCGAAATTAACCTTTGCATTATATAGGTTTTTGGCGGAGTAGTACATGTTCTGCACGTCAACAAACACACCTACTCTTTGATCGCGAAAACTCACATTCATTTGCTTACCTTATTGCTGGAATTTTTTCCTCATAGCCGCAGTTCGAGCACAATATCCTGTTTTCCCTGAATGACAGGCTTAACTGCCTGCATCTCGGGCATTCCTGAACAACAGAGAATTTTTGCAGCTTCTCCTCGAACTTTGGCTCGTCATGATTCATTAATCTTGGAAAGCTATTTTGCTAATATATAAATGTTATGAAAATAAAAATCAAATTTCAGAATTACCTTACAATCTCATATTCTTTTACAATAATCCATGTAAAAATGAAAAGTATGACTGCCCCTGCCACTATCCATGACAAGCCAATCTGGACAGTGTCGCTAAACATCAAATACAGCCCGTAAGCCATTATTCCAAACCCAAGCCACAGGAACTTGTCCAAAACCATCTTCATTATTTCAAATTCCTGTTGCTCGCTTAATCTTCTTTTCATTTTATCCAATTACAACAATAAAAAAATCCTTTTGCGCGTAAAAAGTAGATTGGTCAGTCACGACGGAAGTTTCTATGTTTAACACATCAAATGTAAAAAAATAGGAACCAGCCTTTGCAGTTGTTGGTATGTTCATTCTTATTTGTCTTACATCAAATTCTGCAGGCGGCAAAACGTACTCGCTCTTTGAATATTGAAACCACTCATTTTCAGTTTCCTCAAGAGCAGTATCAAGGATAAGATTCGCCGGGGCAACGCTAACTGCATTAAACTTCATTTTATACTTCAATTCAGCATTTTCCTTGTTCCTTATGCCGACATCAAAAACTATCGAATCCCCTCTCTTGATTGTAATCTCGCTTCTGGGAAAGGCAACTTTTTCCTCAGATTCAATCAACTGCCTTCCAATCTTTGCCCTTACATCCTCGGTTATCTGCTCCTGCACGCCTGTTATTCCCTTGAACATGCCCCTTATAAATCCCAATCCCAGTCCAAGAAGAGTCATTGCAAGCACAACAATTACAATTGCCTGTATCGAAATTTCTAGAGAAGCCTTCTTATTGCGCATGATTCACCTCTTTTTCCAGCAATTAATCAATAACAAATCCATTGTACAGCTTATTTATAAATTTTTCTAATTGCGGCAATAAATTCCAAACAACAACATTTAAAAATCAAAAGAAAATTCTGCTTTGCAATGGCAAGAATCAGGAAATTTGTGGCTTACAGAAGGCTTAAAAGGCCGTACACAAGGACATCAAAGTTCAAGGCAAAATCGTACATAAGGATGTCCCCGAATGTAAAGGTTGTAAGGTTTGACACAGGCGATGCAAGCAAAATATTTGGGTGGACCCTTAACCTCTTGTCAAAATCTGCTTTGCAGATAAGGGACAATGCATTGGAAAGCGCAAGGCAAACCTCAAATAAGCTTCTTGAATCGCATCTTGGGCTGAACGGCTTCCACCTAAAAGTGAAAGTTTACCCCCATCAGGTGCTTAGGGAGCATGCGCTTGCATCAGGCGCAGGCGCTGACAGATTCAGCTCCGGCATGGCGCACTCATTCGGCAAGCCCATAGGGGTTGCCGCAAGGGTAAGGAAAGAACAGGTGCTTTTCCAGGTGAATGTCGACAAGCAAAACCTTGGCATAGCCAGACAAGCCCTGGAAAGAGCCTCAAAAAAGCTTCCCTGCTCATGCATGATACAGACTCTGGAAAATAAATGATTATTCCTTAGTTAATCAAAAACTATAAATAGTCCTTTTAATCCTCATTTTTATGGTTCTCGAACTGCTTAATCAAATAACAACCAACAAGTACCTTCATTCTGTTATAATACTCGTGATATTCTATGCCCTGTCGCAGATTGTCGTTATTGTATCGCAGAAAATAATCCTCAGAATAACAAAAAGAACAAAGACAATAATCGATGATTTGATAGTTGCGAAAATAAACAAGCCAATATCGCTTATACTCCTTCTTATGGGATTGAGGCTTGCAATAATCCCGCATCAAATAAGGGCGGACATACTCGACATAGCCGAGCATATTATCTCCACACTGGTAATCGCTGTTGTAACCTACATTATAATTGAAATATTTGACATATTGATAATCAACTGGGGCAGGAAATTTGCGTCAAAAACAGAGTCAAAGGTTGATGACGAGGTTGTGCTTCTTTTCCAGAAATTCTCAAGGATAGTCCTGAGCTTTATAGGCTTAATTTTCATACTCAATGCCTGGGGCATAGAAGTCGGGCCTTTGCTTGCCTCGCTTGGAATAGCAGGAATTGCAGTTGCTTTTGCATTGCAAAGCACCCTCGGCAATATCTTTGGAGGGGTTTCATTGATTGTTGACAGGAGCATAACTGTTGATGATTTTATAAAGCTGGACGACGGAACTGAAGGCACTATCATGGACATAGGGCTCAGGAGCACCAAGATAAAAAGCAGGGACGGCGACTTGATAATACTGCCGAATGGAAAGCTGGCAGATTCAAAAATATACAATTACCACAAGCCATTGCCAACCACAAGGGTGGGAGTTGATTTTGGAGTCAAGTACGGCTCGGATGCCGAGGAGGTCAAAAAAATAGCGCTAAAGGAATTAAACAGCCTGAAAGGCGCGCTGAAAGAGCCTGCTCCTCAGGTTATTTTCACTGAAATGGGCGATTATGCGCTTAGATTCAAGGCTTTCTTCTGGGTAGAATCTATTGAGGTAAAGTTAGAGGCAAAAGAGGCTGCGACAACAGCCATTTACAATGCATTGAACAGGAACAAGATAGGAATACCATTCCCGACAAGGACCGTTTACCTGAATAAATAGGGATAGTTGAACTCAATAAATTTGAAGTTCTTGAACAAAGGGGGCAGTTTTCCGTCTGATTACCCGTCTCTGTCAGAAATTTTATATATAGCTTGAAATTTATGTACTTATGAGCCACGTTTTTGGATTTTTACCTAAAGCTAAACAGGAAGTAATCACAGAATTTGGTTTAGACAAAGCATATGTCAATGATAAAAAAGATTTCATTAAAGACTTGCTTGCTTTTAAAGACCAGCTTTATTCTAGAAAGTTTACTCCAGAAGAAATAAATGGAATTGTAATTTTTGTAAGGGGAGAACAACCAAAAGCAGATCAAGGAAAGAATGTAAATCCTCAAGATGAACCTTATGGAAGAAATGTTGGATGGAAAATTCACCTACGTGTCAAACCTATAAATTATATGTATGTTTACTTATGGCTAAAGTTTAACTGTGTCCATGGATGGAAGCACTTGGCTGGCGGTGATCCAGGTGAAAAGGATTTTACAATTTATACTGGGAGTTATGACAACACCGCTAAATTGGCAAAGCAGATTAAGCAGGAAATTGAAGATAAAATCGAAGAGCCTCGAAAAAATATGTTGTACGAGGAAATAACAGTATTTGGAATAATATCTCTAAGATTTAATTGCCCTCCATACTACAAAGGGGTTGGGGTATTTCACCCATCAGGTTACGGTTGGTTAGGAATCCCAACGTTATCTGGAAGAGTAGGTGAAATGTTATGGAATAAAGGGTTTAAGAGAGATTTTGAAAAAAGACGAAGATATTGGATAAAAATTTTTGTTGAAGAATCTATTAAACGGCTTCTATTAATTTTCAATGATTCAGCTAAAAGAAGGTTTCTTTTAGGCACTAATGATGTAGTACTAAAGGTCATTGAAAACAATTTAAAAATCTTGCCAGATTAATAGTAAATCTCCTCAATTTTGGAACTTTTTCTTTTGGGTGTATAGTCGGTAAATGCCGATAATTCTTGCTGTAAAAGTTCCATTATTTTTGAGAGATGCTATAAGTTAATACTTAAACCTTCTTTCATATTCCTTATGGTCAAACCATTCCAAAATTGCTGAAATCAAGTCAACTTCATTATCGCTTGTAATAGTATACAATAATCTCCATCCTCTGGGCATATCATACTTCCAAAGGTTTTTTATTCCCCATTTTTTTATATATTCATCAGGGATTAATCTTTTTGGAACATGAATCCCCGAAAAAGCATTTTGCTTTAAATCTTTAATTGCCCTAATCATGGATTTTTTAACAAAATCATCTTCTGGCAAAGAGTTAAAACTATTCTCTAGTTCGTCAGAAATAAAAACAACCCTAGAAGGCTTTATCATAATTTAATCTCAGCTCTTTGCCTTAGTCTTTTTGCCAATTCTGGATTCCAAATGTATCCAATCTTCCCTTTTCTGTCTATGGCAATCTTGTTAATTTCCTGCAAATAGTCCAAAATAACTAAGTAAGTCTGCCACATTACCTTTTTTGGCAATTTTTTCCACAATTCTGTCCTATTTAACTCACCACTATACTTATCAATAAATCTCTCTACCATTAACACTGTATCTAGTGTTGGCGACCTTACAAATGGATTTTTTAATAGTTGCTTTTGCATAATAACACTAATATATCAATTGATATATAAAACTTTCGCTTTACAACGAAAACTGCCCTTTGATTTTGCGCGCAATTTTACCACGCTTTGCAGGGTAAAAGAGTTTAACATTGCGAATACGTTACCCGCTCAATATGCCTGTTATTACTTTATAAGTCTCAGGGTATTTCTCTGTGTCAAGGATTTCGGTATGCAGTGTGCTCCCGAACAGCGGGCAGGTGCCGTTTACAAAGTGCAGCTCGGCATTCTCCAGCTTTGCATTTTCAGACAGTACTATGCCGTCCCCATCGCCGAGCTTCATGCTGCAGCCACGCCCTATCACCGAGTAAAGCCTGGTTTTTTTCGGCTGCTTTGAATTGTCATTCAATTTGTTGATGAACAGGCTGTTCTCCTGCATGTCTACACATTCCCTGTTCTCGCCTACAAATCCGCAGTAATCGCCGATTGCACCTGAAATGCCATTATTCGGGGCGGATATCATAATTAATTTGTCAACATCATCATCGCCGAATATCTGGATGTACCTTCTTGCAACCAAGCCGCCCATTGAGTGCGCAATTATGCTGACTTTTGGCTTGTTGGTCCTTTCTTTGACAATTTCAATTAAATCCTTAAGCCTTAGCGCATAAGTGTCGATATTCTCGCTTTTTGTCGGCACCATGATGTACTTGTCATCTTTTCTGAAGGCGTCATAATAATAGCTGGCTTTTACCGTTACCGGCTTTCCTGACAAGCCCCAGATTCCCTGCTGCAATTGCTCATTTTTGGAGTAAAGGGACACTATTCCTGCATTGAGGTAGCCGTCATCCTGAAGTTTTGCCTGCAGCTTGTTGAACGAATCCAAAGAGAATTCAGGGGAGTTGTCTTTTGCAAACGAATGCCCGTGCAGGAATATCACAGGAAATGTTTTTGGATTGTTTTTGCATGACTCGTCCCTGCAGCAGGGCCTGCATTCCCCGAAAATGCAGCAAATCGGCGGGTTGTCGCTTAAGTTAGTGTCTATTTTCGAAGTGATGTTGTATGATATGTTGAGGCTTACAGGCTTGAAATCAAAGTAGCCTGTTTTTTCAGGCCCGAGTTTTTGGCATTTATCCAGTATTTCCAAGGCATCCCGGGAAAGATTTATTTTTGATAATAAGTGCAATGAAAGGTTTACGGACTCGTTGTAAGCTATCAATTCGATTTCTGTCAGGTTTTTTGGCAAAGCATATTCCGCGATTTTAACGATATCAGGGCTTGTTTTATTCTCTAATCTTATTTTTTCAAATGAGCCAAAGTACGAATTATTTACGCTTCGCACCAGATTATCCCTGAAATCAGCTGCCGCCTGCAGAAACCTTTCATCTGATGGAAAGCTTGTGTTGCTGGTTTCAATCAGCGCTGAGGTTTCATTTCTTATGATTGGGTGCATTTGGTTTAACTCCTTCAATGAATCGCAATTTTGCCTTAAGTACGCGGAATTAGGGTATTTTTCAATGAAATTCCCAGAGTTTTCAATCATGCCTGCTGCAGAGATGTTTTTACTGCAGTCCTGCCTCAGGCTGCACAGCAGGTCATTCTCAAATTTCAGATAATATTCTGTTTTAAAGAACAGCTCAGCTGCCGGAATTCTTGTTTTTTCTGTTAATGAATTTTGCTGCTTTGTTATATCGCCTATTTCATCGACTATCGCTGCATAGCTTTCAAATGTGTTGTTTGCCATTGAAGACGAAATTCCGTTAAATTTATCCATTATAACTGAAGAATTGTTTAATGTTTCGTTATCGTCTAGGATATTTGCGTAACTGCCCAGATCATTCAAATTTTCGTTTAAGGTTTTCAGTTTAAGCAATAATCCATTGTGCAGATTGACTGCGCTGTCAATTTCCCAGTCCAGATTTTTGATTGAATTTTCAACATCGCGCAGAACCATGAAGTAGCTTTCGTTGAACATCCGGCTTAGCTTAACATAATCCTCAACTGCCCATATGCTTCTGAGGTTTTCTATCGAAATCCTTGTCTTGTCATAGGCATCATCAATGCTTATCTTTTCTTTTGACAGGTTATTCAAGTTAACCTTATGCGCCAATTCAAAATATTTCTGGTTAGTCTGCTGGTGCAGCACGTCTATGCCGCTCAGAATCATAAGCAGTTCCGTTACATTCTTCTTTAGTATTTTTTTCAGCTCTTTTTCGGTCTCTGTAAGATCATAGTTAACTGTGATTAGTGAAGTCTTGTACTTTTCAGGGCTTTTTGTGAAGCACAAAAATGACTTTATGCTATGGCATTTGGCTTCAAAGCTGTATATGTCCTGCCCGGAGCCGAGCCTTTTGACGCCCAAGTCGTAGCTTTTTGTGAAATGCCGCCCTTTTTGAATCTCAAAACTACCTTTGTCGACAATCTCGCTTATGCTCCTGTCGCTGAATGCGTATGAGCATGACGCCCTGCAATATGCGGCATTGTCAATGGACACGTCAAACGCAACTTTGCTCGTTTCCCCATAATGCATGTCAAATGATTTCTGCTGAGGGGCCAGATAAACAATCAGCTCATTGCCCAGCAGGAAATTTATTTTTTGGTTGAAGACGACAAAGCCATAGATGAGCAGCAGGGTGGCTATAACAATAATAAGAAATTCATATCGCTTCCAAAACGATTTTGGACTTTCTTTCGGTGTTTGTTCAGGCACAACTGCTTTAGGTAACCCATACAATAAATAGTTTTCGGGTAACACTTACAAAATCAAATATAATCTATAACCTATCTTTTCTATATAGTAAATAAATATACCCTCCCTTATTTTACCTATATAAAAACAAAACCTTTATATATAAGTTATTACCATTTTTACACTATTAATATACATTTTTGTATACCAATATAGAAAATAACGTAAAAGACGTTGGGACATAGATATAGCGACTCATCGCCGCTGGCTTTCTCAATATGGGGAAGTATGTTAATCTATCTGCCCATAATTTCAAATGGCAACAGAACTTATCAGCTTAGGAGTACTCTTCTTGTGCGCAATAATAGGAGGAATAATAGCAACAAGGTTCAGGCAGCCGGCTGTATTCGGCATGCTGCTGGTCGGGGCGATAATCGGGCCAAATTCACTAAGCCTTGTCAAAGACGGCAATATGATTAATATAATGGCTGAATTCGGCGCAATACTCATACTGTTTATTATCGGGCTCGAGTTTGATGTTTCAAAGATGATGAAGCTCGGCGCGAGATCAATTTTGATAGGGCTTTTGAAATTTGCGATAGTCTTGTTTTTCGGCTACGAAACAACCCTGCTCCTGGGATTCAGCGTGAATGTCGCGCTGTTTGTGGGCGTTATACTCTCTTTCAGCAGCACTGTTGTTGTTGTAAAGGTTCTTGAGCAGAAGGACATGTTCAGCAGGAAAGAGGTGCCTTTGCTCGTCGCAGTGCTGATAATAGAGGACATACTTGCTGTCCTGACCCTCACATTTTTTTCGGGAGTATCCAACTCAAGCGCAAGCATTCTCTCAACATTCGAGCATATTGTTTTTTCAATAGCGATACTGGTGTTTGCGTACTTCATCATGATGAAAGTTTTGAGATTTGGAATAAACATAGTACTCAACAACAACAGCGACGAATCCGTTTTGGCTTTTCTTTCACTGGGCATAGGCGCTTTGTTCAGCTATTTTGCATTTTACCTGGGACTGACGCCTTCTGCAGGCGCATTTTTAGCGGGCAGCTTAATAGCATCGCTGCCGAATGCAAAGGATTACGGAAGGGCCATACACCCGTATGCGATGATTTTCACGTCGATATTCTTCATTTCAATGGGAACTCTTGTTGATTTCAGGGCTGTCGAGTCAAACATCGCCCTTATTTCGGCATTGATAGTAACAATACTTATTTCTAGGCTCATCGCGATAGGCTTTCTTACATTCCTGCTGGCAAACTTCAAGAATGAGCAGCCGTTTTTTTCAAGCATTGCTATGATGTCCATAGGCGAGTTTTCACTGCTTGTGGCAAAAGAAAGCCAGAAATTTGCAGTAGGCATAGACTTGGTTACAATCACGGCAGCAATCATCTTCATCACCGCCATACTGATGTCCATAGGCATAAGCTACAGCGAAAACCTCCACAACGCGCTTAACTCAAGAATGCCGCTGAAGACAAAGCTGAAGCTCGAGAGGCTCTCAAGCTACATGCGAAAGTTTTTTGACCAGATGGAGATAGAAACATTTTTCACAAAGAAGCTTAAAGCCGAGTCAAGACTGGCTTTTGCGCTGCTTGTGATAATCCTGTTTACATTCTTCATTTTGAGGAGAGTTGCGCTGCTGGTCAATATCAATTACAGCCCATTGGCATTATATGCCTTTTACGCAGCCAGCTCCGCATTGATGATTTACCTGCTGAGCCTTGCCTATAAGAAGCTGAAGTCCATGCACAACACGCTGGCAGTCATTTTAACAAACGTGGACAGCTCAAGAAACCTGAAAAAATGCATAAGGATACTGAACAACCTGCTGCTTGCGCTGCTGCTGCTTTTCTCGGCAATGCTGTTCCCTTTTGCCATGTTCGCCCTGAATCTGGACGCATGGGCAAATATAATACCTTTCGCCCTTATAATGGTGACTTTTTACTGCATAAAAAATTCAGTCGTGCTTATAGACGGCACGCACTACACCCCAAGCTACAGCACAGGCGCTTCTGCTGCAAAACTGTAGCACAAACTATTTAAATAAACATCATTTCTTGCTTTTATTCTAAATAGGGAGGTTGCTATGGTTAGCTTTAAACTGTGCATTTCAGACCAGTCCGGAAAAACATACCAGAAGGAAGTGAAGGACAGCCTTGCAAGGCCTTTTGTCGGGCTGAACATAGGCGAGACGATAAAAGGGGAAAGCTTTGATATAAACGGATATGAATTCCAGATTACAGGAGGCTCTGACTATTGCGGCTTCCCGATGAGGAGAGGCATTCTCGGCCTGAGGAAAAAGCTGGTTACATACGGGGGCGTGGGCTTCAGGGGCGGTGCAAAGGGCATAAAGCGCAGAAAAACAGTCTGCGGGCACAAAATCCATGAAAGAATATCACAAATAAACCTGAAAGTTGTGAAGCAGGGGAATAAAAAGCTTGCCGAAGCACTTGGCATGGAAAAGCCGGAGCCGAAGGAAGAAGGCAATGAAGTAAAGGAGCACAAAACCGAGGATAAAAAGCAGGAAAAGCCGGCAAAAGAGCAAAAGGAAGAAAAGAAGGAATAAAATTTCAATAATAAAAATCAGCAAAAACCAAATCAAAAAATAAACGAGAGCGTCCTTTAGGGGCATGTGTGATTAAGGAAACCAGCTTGCTATGTTTATTACAATGTTTGGCGAGGCGGAGAGGCTGTGAACTAAAAAGATAAGGCAAAACAGTGCCCGCCTGTGCCGCCGAGCGTAACTAACGTCGCGAAGCGACGGATTGAATTTATAAAATAGTAATAAACCAAAAATATTTGCCGAAGGCGGATTGAAAAAATAAAGATGTTCAAATACCTATTAAGAATAAATTGATTTCAAAACCCACAATATGGCTAGAAAGAAGAAAGATGAGCAGCAGCAAGAGCATGAGGAATTGCCACAGCAGCCCGTGCTTAACATCGGGATGGTCGGGCACGTCGACCATGGAAAAACCACGCTGCTTGAAAGGCTGAGCGGCAAATGGACAGACACTCATTCTGAAGAGCTGAAAAGGGGCATCACAATAAGGCTGGGCTATGCCGATGCCACATTCAGGAAGTGCATTAAATGCGAAGGGGCAAAAGCCTACACGACAAAAGAGAGCTGCGCAATCTGCAAGTCCGCAGCCGCTCCTCTAAGAAAAGCCAGCTTTGTGGATGCGCCTGGGCACGAAAGCCTGATGGCAACTATGATAGCAGGCGCAACAATCATGGACGGCGCCTTGCTGCTAGTCGCAGCGAATGAGGAATGCCCCCAGCCGCAGACCAGGGAGCACGTCATGGCCTTGCAGATAATAGGGGTCAAAAACGTCATTGTGGTGCAAAATAAAATAGACCTGGTGAGTGAGGAGCAGGCCCTTGAAAATTACAGGCAGATAAGGGATTTTCTCAAAGGGACATCTTATGAAAATGCGCCTGTTGTGCCAATCTCTGCGCAGCACAGGGTTGGATTGAATTTGCTGATGCAGGTGATTGACGAGAATATTCCTACCCCGGCCAGAGATTCAAATAAAGAGCCGCTGATGCTTGTTGCAAGAAGCTTTGACATAAACAAGCCCGGCATAACTCCTGACAAGCTGGTTGGCGGCGTCCTGGGAGGAAGCCTGAAGCAGGGCATTCTGAAGGTTGATGATACTGTAGAGATAAGGCCCGGAAGGGTTGTGATTGAAAAAAACCAGCAGGTCTGGAAGCCGCTGGCTACAAAAATAACAAGCTTGAATTCGGGCGGCGAGAATTTGGAGCAGGTTTCACCAGGAGGCTCAATCGGCGTTTTGACGTCGCTGGACCCTTCAATTGTAAAGTCAGACCAGCTTACAGGCTCTGTGGTTGGATTGCCCGGAAAGCTTCCAAAAGTGTGGAATGAATTAGTGCTTGATGTGCACCTGCTTCAGAGAGTTGTAGGCACAAAAGATGAGCTTACAGTTGAGCCGATAAAAATGGCAGAAGCATTAATGCTGAATGTTAATTCCGCTGCCACTGTCGGCATTGTTATTGAACTAAGAAAAAACAAGATAAAATGCAGGCTGAAGCTGCCTGTGTGCGCTGATGCAGGGCAAAGAGTCACGATTTCCAGAAGGATTGGCAACAGGTTCAGGCTGATAGGATACGGGGAGATTGTGGAGAAGTGAGAAAGGTTAATTTATTTCATATTTTATTTTTTTGTTTAAATGAGCGTCAAGCGTTTTTCTAAGCAGGTTTTCATCGAATTTGCCATAATTTCTGCTTCTGCCGCCAAAAAACAATATAGTTCTCCCATTCTCCTTTCTAGCTTTTACATCACCACCGCCACACTTAGGAAAATCATTAAAATTTAAACCATTCGCATCTAGCTCATCGTAGAATCTTTCCTTAATATCCCAATGCTCTTTATCTTTAATGCCTTGCAGTCTTAGGTATCCTTGCTCCCCATACCTGAAAAGCAAAAATTTCAAGCCATAATCTGAATGATACAAACCTTCCAATCTATAAGCAATTTCCCACTTTAAATCACTTAATAGTTTCTGAAATTGCTCATTAGTACCAGTAAATAATAAACTTTCATGCTCTAATAGTTCATCAAGAGGCTTAATTTCTGCCATTTCAGAAAGCACAGTTATTCGGTTTATAAATATTTCTCTTTTAACCACTCTAAAGTAGCAAAAACCGAAAGGTTTAAATACTAGTTCTTTCCTTGTATATGCCATGAGGGGGTTGGTTATATTAATAGCAATACTTGCAGTTATGGCTTCTTTCAGCTTTGTAGCTTTAAGTATAAGCGGCAATAGCGAAAAGGCTGAAATAATAAAAGAGTCAAAACCATTAGAGTTCAGCACTTACACTGCTGCTGTCTGCGAAAACAAGGGCGAAGTTGTCCATTGCAGGGATGAGTTCTTTGTAAACTGCAACGGCACAGTCTCAAAGGCAATTGATGTTGCAGAATGCGAGGGCATAAAAGTCGAGGTTCCGAAAGCGCTTGGATTTGCGACTTTCAGCAGCGACTGGAAGGATCCTAGGCAGTAATTAATCTCCCTCGAACTGCACCATTGAGAATAATTTATAGCCTTTTGCTTCTATTTTTTCTCTTCCATGTAAGTCTGGGAGTTCAATTATAACAGCACATTCAATTACTTGTCCGCCAAGTTTTTCAATCAGGTTTATTGATGCCATTAATGTACCGGCTGTCGCTATCAAGTCATCCACTAGCAGAACCCTCGCTCCTTTCGGAATTGCATCAACATGGACTTCTACAACTGCTCTTCCGTATTCAAGCTCGTAATGCTCCTTGTTGGTTTTTGCAGGCAATTTTCCCTCTTTTCTTATCGGCACAAAACCCTTGTGCAGCCTGTGTGCAACAGCCCCTCCAAGAATAAATCCACGGCTTTCTATGCCGGCAACCAAGTCTATGTTGTCATTTTTGTACCTTTCACATAATTTGTCAATTACATAATTAAATGCCTTGGCGTCTTTTAGAAGCGTTGTGATGTCCCTGAACATGACTCCCTGCTTTGGCCAGTTGGGGATTGTCCTGATGACTGATTTTAGGTCCATAAAATTCCGGTTTTTAATCTTATATTTAAATTTTCTTAAACAATCTTTTTAAACAACACAATATTACTTCTGTTTAATGCTTGTCAACAGCCAAAACTACAGAACCGTATGGATGCAGGATTCTTCTGTTTACTTGATAAACCAGCAGTTATTGCCGCACAAATTCGAGATTTATCAGTCAAAAAATCATCTTGAAACGACCGATGCAATCAAGACAATGATTGTCAGGGGAGCTCCTGCAATCGGCGCAACTGGGGCTTTTGGC
>Ga0209211_10002955_pt1 | contig 28474 bp, 27 predicted proteins | sample RifGroA2_FD_183992 | JGI IMG/M metagenome (GOLD analysis project Ga0209211, IMG submission 183992) | Groundwater microbial communities from Rifle, Colorado, USA - Groundwater A2 (SPAdes) (version 2) | ecosystem: Environmental > Aquatic > Deep subsurface > Groundwater | place: Rifle, Colorado...
TCTACCAAAAGAAGAATGTTCAGGAATTTGAAACAAAGCCAGTCCGACGCGACATTGGCGTCATATATGGGATTGCTTAGTCATGGCGATACACATGAATTAAGAAAAATAATCAAACAGCACTTTAATGATTGATCGAAATATTTTTCCGAAACCCGAAGCCCGCCGCCGAAAATCCAAAAAAGAATCCGCCGCGCATTCCTCCCGCACCCTTCCTGCGCGGCGGATACCAAATCCCTGCTCTTCTAAAAAAGAGTCGGGGCAAAGCAAATTCTTTTCCTCCCGCAAAAATTGTTTTGCTTTGCCTCGTCCACATTGTAATCGCCGCCCCGCGTGATTGAGCGCGGAGCCGAGCATAAAAACCTTCTTTTCCTTTTAGAAGGAAAAATTGGTGGCGCGCAAAATCAAAAATTGTAAAGAAGGTTTTTCTGCGAGGTAAGCCGCCGTACTCGGCGACTGGCGGCGAGGTGGAGCGTTCGTTCATTTCAGAAATTCTTGCTAAAATAGGTTCGAGCAAAGTTAATTAAAGAGCACAAGCCAGAAAAATCTCAAGCAGTTGAGATTTTTCTGGCTTGTGCGCGTTGTAAGGATCGAACTTACGACCTTTCCGATGTGAACGGAACGCTCTACCACTGAGCTAAACGCGCGTATAACTTGTAACGGTGAAAATCGCACGCTACAACCGAACTCTAAGGGTACGGTGAATTGCAATGGGGTGACTGAACGGAATGCTCCCCACCCAAGCCGAATGAATCGGTCCGTTCAGGCTGATAGCATTTATATAAAAGGCTTTTGACTTGTGGCAATCTTATCGCAACTTACAACTTTTAACTTTCAACTTGAAACTTACTTCAGCCCTTTACAATTTGCCGCCGGCTGGTAACCTTTCGCTCGCGCTTCAACTTCTGAAGAAAACCATATTTTGTTCTTTTCCGCAATGTTTGACGCTCCTCCGCACCAAGGGAAATAATACTTGGTACCATTTTTTGAAGCAACCAGTTTTCCACCGGGCGCCAAGGAGGCATTTTTTACACCCACCCGCACCGAACTGTCGGCGCGTTCGGGCGGGATTAACGTTTGGTCTTTGACGGCAGATGTTACTGACGCGCCTTGCGTTTTCGCAGAATTAGACTCTGCCGTTTCAGCACGATTTTCAATAATGATTGGTTGGCGATCTTCATCCACTGCGGAAAGTCTGCCGAGACCGAATGAACTCAAACCAACAAGAATAACAATTATTGCCGTAAAGTAGCGTCCGGATGTTCCATCGCCGACAAAGCGTTCTTTGGCCGTTTCTCTTAAAAGCTTGATTTTTTCGCCTAAATTTTCTATACTCATGGGACTTAATTATAACCGAAACTTAGAGAGTATAGCGACCATAAATTTCCCTGTCCGGCCCCACTTTTGAACTATAGAAATTTCTATTCCTTAAAAGTGGGGCTGGATGATGATTTTTATAGTCGTTTCACTCCTTAAAAATATATCACATGGCAACAAAAAAAGCAGGCGGCACAGCGAAAAACCTGACTGACGTAAACCCGCAATACTTGGGCATCAAGCTCTATGGCGGAGAAAGAGCGTGCGTTGGCTCTGTTATCGTCCGCCAGCGTGGTACAAGGATTCTTGCCGGCAAAAATGTAGGTCTTGGCAAAGACCACACCCTTTTTGCGCTAAAGGACGGTTTCGTTGAATACGGTCACACTCGCAAAAGAGGTTTTAATAACAAAGTAAAAGTAAAAAAAACCGTGAGTGTTTTGTAAAAGAAATAACTCCATACATTAACCCTACGCTATAGCAACGAGTTAATGTATATTGGAAATTGGTCGCTTTGAAATGCGCCAACTTCGTTCTGTTGTTTTTATTGCGACGAGCGAGGAGCGCGTGGACAATTCTAATTGTACACGGCGTCCGAGCGAAGTCGCAACAAATGGTTTAATGCCTCGCCCCTCTGGGGCGGGAGAGAGTGAGCGAATCGAACACAAAATGGGTGCAGGGCAAAGCCTTGCGGTTAATACCCTTTATAACGCGCTAATGATGAGCTTTAATTTTGCCGATTTGTCTTTCGCTTTTATTTCAACCGTATGCTCCCCCACTTCTTTAATCGGCTTGTCTAAAACAATAAACTCCGGCAGGAGGTCAATGTGCTTATCAGCTTTCATGTGAGCGATAATTTCTTCTTTATGCACCCCGGCGAACAGGTGGCCTTTTTCATTGGCTTTTTCCTTGATTTCAAACGTTACGCCATCTATTGATTTCAGATTCATCAGAAGAAGGTCTTCTTGGACTTTTTTATGCCCAGCTTCTTCCATTTTTAACTTCTCCGCTTTTTTGAGCGCGACCGGAGTTGCCACCTCCGCTAAACCTTTTGGAATCAGCAGATTAAGCGCGTGGCCGTCTGACACGTTTTTAATGTCGTATTTTTTGCCAATTTTAGGAATGTCTTGTAGTAAAATTATTTTCATAGCTTACGCCATACGAACTTACAAATGGGTACGAGCATGCGAACATGTGCGAAAACTTCGCGGACACTGTTAGAAGTTTCGTATTGTTTCGTATGTTTCTTAATTTCGTGTTTTCGTATAATTATTTTGTTAATAATCTTGTTGCCGCGTCCATTTGCGGGTCTTTGTTTTTAGCGACATCTTCGGCCGTCATTGTCACTTCCACGTCCGGCTTAATGCCCTGCTCTGAAATTGAATTGCCGTCCGGCGTCAACCATCGCGCGACTGTAACCTTAAGCGAGGTATCCGGTGTAATGTCCACCAGCTCCTGAACCGAACCCTTGCCAAAAGTTTTTGCGCCAACCAGCTTGGCTATTCCGTGTTCTTTGAGCGCTCCTGCGAGAATTTCTGAAGCCGACGCCGAACCGCCATTCACCAAAATGACAAATTTAAGATTTTTCTTGAAAACATTATAACCCTTGCTCCGATATACGATTTTTGGCGCATTTTTGCCAAAATCTTCACTCACTATCACTTTGCCGGGTGGCAGGAACCAACTGGCTATATCAACAGCCGCTTCAAGGTAGCCTCCGGGGTTGCCGCGCAGGTCAAGAACGAGATTGTTGGAGTCAGATTCAATAAATTTGCGAAGGGCTTGGCGAAACAAATCCGGTGAAGTTGCCGAGAAACTGTAAAGCCTGATTACAAAAACTCCATTTTGCCCCAACCCGTTAAGCGGCCCGTCTTTTTGGCCGGAAGCCATCTGTTTTAATTCCGTGTCTATTGTCGGTATGGCGATAGTATCGCGAGTGATTTTTATTTCAATTGGCTCTTTCTTTCCTTCGTGCAGAATGGTCAGAACGACCTGGGTTCCTTTTTTGCCGCGGATAAGTTTTATAGCCTGGTCCACTTTCATTCCCGGAGTTTGCGTATCGTTAATTTTAAGAATCCTGTCTCCAGAGAGAATACCAGCCTTGGAAGCGGGAGTATCTTTGAGCGGAGCGATAACGGTGATAATGTCATCTTTCATGCCAATTTCCATACCAACTCCTTCAAAATTACCGCTAATTTCGCTTTGGAAAATTTTCGCGTTTTCCGGCGGAAAAAAAACTGTGTAAGGGTCTTTCAGTGAGGCGGATAAACCCTCTATGGCGCCCCAAACCTTGTCCTGGTCGCTAGTTGTGGTAGCCGATGATACGAATTTTTCGTTGATAATGTTCCAGGCTTTCCAAAAAGCTCCGAAGTCCACGTTTGCCGGCTTGCCGCTATCTTTGTTGTCAAGCGCGGTTACTGTTTCAATGGCTGGTCGATTATTAAACCCTGCCGAAAAACCTACGGCAAAAGAAATACCAATGACTAAAATGGCGATAACAATGAGGAGAATTTGTTTTGACCAGAAGTTTTTCATCCCGTTAGTGAAAATTGGCTCTGTTTGCTGTGAAGCAACACTCGCCAAATTTAAATTAAACTAAGCTTTGTAATTGTAACGCATTCATCATACTTTAATCCGTTGTAGCAAACAGCGGAGCCAATTTCTACTACGGGATTCATGGAATCAAGTCGCTTCATTATCTCAAAATCATTCAGGAGCGCAAGTGTGTGTGGCGCAAATCACACTAACTTTCACACACATTGGTATATTTATTATTAAATAGTATAATTTCAGAATGATTTTGAGATATGCCTATAAAAATATAACCTGGGTTGATTTAGAGCGTCCGACGCAAGAAGAGTTGAGGCAAATCGTAGCGGAATGGGGCATTCATCCGTTGGTCGCCCAAGAACTTATCGGCAAAAGTTTGCGCCCTAAAGTTGAACTTTATCCGAATTTTATTTATCTTATCATTCACTTACCTATCATCCGCAGGAAGAATTTTCAACGTCTGATTGAACAGCAAGAAATTGATATTATTATCGGCAAAAATTTTATCATCACAAGCCGGCAAGACCCCATTGACTCGCTCCAGCAATTTTCCAAACTCTTTGAAGTCAACTCCATTCTTGACCGAGGCGACATGGCTGAACACGCCGGTTTCGTTTTTTTCTATATGATCCGAGCGCTGTATGAATCATTAACGCACGAATTGGAATCCGTTACGGATACCATTCGCGACATTGAAGATAATATTTTTAAAGGCAAAGAGCGCGCTATGGTAATTAAGCTTTCAGAAGTTAGCCGCGAGTTGCTTGGGGTCAAACGGGCAACAAGCCTTCATAAAGAAATCTTGGAATCTTTCGATTCCGCCGCTCGCCGATTTTTCGGAGAGAATTTCAGTTTCCATACCCAGGCCATCATTGGCGAGTATTATAAGGTTGACAATGCCATTCGAGGAGCCCTCGATTCAATTGCCGAATTGCGAGAAACCAACAACTCCCTCTTAAATACCAAAGAAACGGAAACCATGAAAATGATTACCGTAGTGGCCTTTCTAACCTTGCCGGTTTCTGTTATAACCAATTTTTTTCAAATGACCACTGTTAACACTCCGATTGTCGGTCAAACTAACGATTGGCTCATTGTAACGGCTATTAGCTTAACGAGCACTCTTTTATTGGTTATTTTAGCTAAGGTTAAAAAATGGTTCTAAATATCATAGAACACAAAACATGTAGCATGGAACATTCTGACGGGGAATTTTTTTCCTATTCTTATGTTATATGTTCCATGTTCTATGTTCCATGCTTATTATGTCCTTAAATCTTTTCAACACTCTCAGCGGCAAAAAAGAAAAGTTTAAACCAATTGACCCAAAGGAGGTGCGAATGTACAACTGCGGACCAACCGTATATAACTACGCCCATATTGGAAATTTGAGAGCCTATGTTTTTACAGACACTTTGAGGCGGGTTTTGGAATGGAACGGTTACAAAGTTCGGCAAGTAATGAATATTACCGATGTGGGTCATTTAACTAGCGACGCTGATGAAGGCGAAGACAAAATGACCAAAGCCCTCAAACGCGAAGGTAAGCCGCTTACGGTGCAATCAATGCGCGAGGTGGCGAATTTTTACGCCAATGCCTTTGTGGAAGATTTGAAAACGCTTAATTGCGAACTGCCGCATGAAATGCCTCGCGCCAGCGACCATATTGCCGAAGACATTGATTTGATAAAAAAACTTGAGGAAAAAGGATTTGCTTATCAAACGAGCGGTGGAACATATTTTGATACCGCCAAGTTTCCCGATTACGGCAAACTTGGCGGTATCAATCTTGTGGGACAAAAAGCTGGTGCTCGAGTGGCGATAAATTCAGAGAAAAAAAATCCTGCCGACTTCTCACTTTGGAAATTATCGGAAAATGAAATTGGTTGGGAAAGCGCGTGGGGCAAAGGCTTTCCCGGTTGGCATATTGAATGTTCGGCAATGTCCCGAAAATATCTCGGTCAGCCATTTGACATCCACACTGGCGGCGTTGACCACATCGGTACTCACCACAACAACGAAATTGCTCAATCAGAAGCGGCATTTGGCGCGCCGCTTGCCAATTATTGGACGCATAACGAGCATTTGATTATCGCGGACGGCAAAATGGCAAAGTCCGGGGAAAATTTTTTAACTCTTAAATATTTGAACAAGTTAGGCGTTTCATCACTCGGTTACCGTTGCTATTTATTAGGAGCTCATTATCGAACACCTGTCATTTTTCCAATAAAAAAAATAGTAGAAGGTGATAAATTGGGCGGCGCAGTAGCTTTGGATCGTGTATGTGAGAAGATTGCTCTATTCCCTGAAGGTGGACAAATTAATTTAGATTATAAAAAACGTTTTAGTAATTTCATTAACGACGACTTGAATACTTCGGGTGGTCTAGCGACCCTTTGGGATCTTTTGCATGATGAAAAAATTTCCCCGGCGGACCGGCGGGCAACGGCGTTGAAATTTGATGAGGTACTAGGACTAAATCTCGCCGAATTAATTAAAAAAGAATTGAAGCCGGTTGAAATTCCTCCCGCCGTCTCCCGCATTCTCAAAGAACGCGAATCTGCCCGCCTCGCTAAAAACTGGAGTCGCGCCGACGAATTGCGGGAGGAAATTAAAAATTTAGGATTTTCCGTTAAGGATACCGATACTGGGCAGAAAATAGAAAAAATATGAACCACCCGCACCGCAAGCGCCGCAAGCGGTGGGGTATTCTGTGGGCGGATAATAAAAAGCCGGAACATCTCTGTTCCAACTTGCGTACTTGCGCTGATGCTAGTATTAAAGGTACTCAAAAGTGCCGTACGGAGACTCAATGACCACTTTGTTAGGTCCTGGACCGAGTTTCGGTCTGACTTCACCGACAACCTGCGCGTCAATTTTGAAGTGACGAGATATGGCAATCAACTCATTAGCTGTTTCATTGTCCGGCACTGCCATTTCCAGCCGATGACCCATGTTGTAGGTCTGGTACATCTCCTTCCACAAAAGTCCCGAGACTTCTTGGAGCATTTGGAAAAGAGGCGGAACGGGAAATAGATTCTTTTTCACATACCGATTCCCGTGTCGGCCAAATTTGACGATCTTGGTTTGTCCCCCGCCGGAGCAGTGGATAATACCGTGAATGTGCCTCCGATTGACATTCTCAAGAACCAACTTGATGAGTGGCATGTAAGTTCTGGTCGGGGAAAGCAGAGCCTTCCAGATCCAAAACTTAGAATCCTGTGGAAGCGGGTCGTCAATCTTGTACCTACCTCTATACACCAGCTTTTTCGACATCTCGGGAGCGTAGGTTTCTCGGTACCTGCGATACAGAGGTCTAAGAGTATCGTGCCGAGCGTTCGTCAGTCCGTTTGCCCCAATACCCGAGTTATCCTCATTTTCATAGGTCGCCCGGCCCGTTGAACTGAAGCCGACAATGATGTCGCCCGGAACCATTCTACTGGCGTCAATGACATCTCGTCTTCTCATTCTGACTACCACGCTACTTCCCACATCAACCGTTCGAACAATGTCGCCGACACTGGCTGTTTCGCCACCGGCGAAAAAGCATGGAACACCCCATTTTGAGAGCATTTGGCAGAATCTCTCCGCGCTCTCTATGATAACCTGAATGACTTCGCCGGGAATGAGAAAACCGTTCCGGCCGATTGCCTGATTGACGATAAGCCCGTTAATCGCTCCAACGCACCCAACATCATCGGTATTCATTACCAATGCGTCAACTGCCACACCTGCAACCGCTTCGAGGTTGCCGGTTAATTTCCAAACCAAATGTGCCAGTCCGGCTTTTGTGCCGGCGGTATCGTGATGGAGAATGTTGCAATGATGAGGACTTCCCGCAAGAATGTCGGGAAGAATCTTACAGAAGGCTCCCGGGAAGAGACCTTTGTCTAAGTTTTGAATAGCTTGGTGAATGTCCGCTTTTGTTGATGACACTCCACGTTGTTCGTAAACGGATTGCTGTATTCTTTTCATTAGTAATTTCAGTTGATCGTTTTGTCTCAAACACTTTCAAACAACTCCGTGCTTTATATTACCTGCTTTGGGTTTTTTGTCCACAACATAAAACAAGGCGCGCCTGTGGCGCGCCCAAGATGTTGATTTTATTTCATTTTTTCTCTCGTTGATTGTTTAGTCACCGCCCCCTAAGTGCCGAACGATTCGGACACCTTTGGTGTCTGGATAAACTCCAATGCCTTTCTCCGGGCACGGCGCGAGAACCTTGTCGTTGTACCAGCTGTGATTTAACTCACGGCATATCATCCAGCTTTTACCCTCGGCCTCGAAGGTGCTTTGCCGATGATAACGCAACCAATCCCTCCCAAGGGCCGTCGGCGGCGCATCAATGGTTTCGTCAAGGTTGATGAGATACAAATCCCACCCGCCGTTCCAGAGCACGATCTTTTCTACCAGTCGCGGGGTAACTTCGCTCATATGATTTCTCCTGCTTGTTAGGCAGAAAGAATCATGAGCTCTTAAGAACAATTTATTTTAATGATTTTTCTGCCCGATTGTTTAGGTCGAGCTCGAACTATACATTAACAATACTGTGCTATTTTGTCAATAGCAGTTTTTCCACCCGCTCCAAATCTTCTGGGCTGGTAATCTGATGCCAGGTTTTTGATTCAACTACATTGATTTCAAAATCCTTGGCGGCTTTAGCAAGGGTTTGAGGTAAACCGTATTCTCCGGACGGAATCCGCACCAAGGGATATTTGAAAATGTCGGTATGGAGAACATAAAGACCGGCATTGTTGAGCATTCCTTTCTCCAGTTCCGCTCCCTCAATAATGTCGGTAATGTGTTTTTGCTTATCAACCATGACTCTGGCGCCACGGCTTTTATCTTCCATTTTCTTCACCAAAATTGCCCATGGATGTTCAAGACACGCTGATACATCTCTCTTGCTATAAATATCATCTCCCATCATTACCATAAATCGCCCTGAAAGTTTATTTTCCGCTTCTTTAAGCGCGAGCATCGTACCCATTAGTTCTTTCTGCTCTACATAACGGATTTTTTTCCCTTTAAAACTGGCGCCAAAATGTTTTTTTATTTTCTCGCCTAGATAGCCGATGACGATAATCACCTCGTCAACTTCTTTCGGTAGAACCGAAATTTTATGCTCAAGTAGATTGTTGCCGAGTACGGTAAGCATGGGCTTCGGCAGGTTTTCCGTAAGAGCCTTCATCCGCTTGCCTCGCCCAGCCGCCAGAATGACTAATTGCATGGTGAAGAATTCTAGCACATTGCGCCAAAATTGCGATATTCTCTTTCGGCTGACAAATGAACGCCAACCGCTCCTTGCGGTGCGCGGTGGTTTATTGAGATTTCGCCTTATTTGCCTCCTCCAGTTGCTTCTGAAGCGCCTCAACAAGCTTCATAGCGTCATTAATTTGTTTGTTTAGCGCTTCTCGCGATTCCGATGAAATACTTGGAGATTTTGCTGTTGTTACCTCTGTTGTTGCTTCGGAGGACGCTCCAACTGTCGTCGTACCGAGTTCTTTAAGCTTGGCGCGAGTCTTCGGCCCAACCTCTCCGTAGCCGACTTCACCCGGTTTGGCAACACCATACTTTTCCTGAAACCGACCGATTGCTCTTTGTGTGGCCGGACCGAAGAACCCGGTAGCGTCATCTTCAGGATACACTTCCTTGTCCGTCGCCAGGAAAAGCTGTAATGATTTCACATCATCTCCTTTGGAACCGCGAGCGAGCCTTCGAGTAATGTTAGGGGGGGTTGACGACACTGCAGGATCAGTTTGAACACCTGCTCCGGTACTTTCAGAAACCGTTGTCGTCTCCACAGATGAACCGCTGTCTTTGAAAATTTCGGCTATTTTTGCTCGCGTTGCCGGACCAAGCTTCCCGGCTCCGGCTGACTTTTCGCTCTTGATGACACTATACTTGAGTTGGAATTTCTTAATGGCTTTCTCGGTCGCCGGACCAAAGAAACCAGTGGCTTCTCCATTCGGATATACATCTTTATCGCTCGCCAACAACTCCTGTAATCGTTTGACATCGTCTCCTTTGGCGCCACGTGAAAGGTTTTTGTTAAATACCGGTGAGACCAACCGCGCGACAATGGAAGCATTGGCTTTGGATTCCGCAGGTACAACGCTGCTCTGAACCGGTATTGCCGCCATCGCTTCTTTCAATTTGAATTTCTTGTCAAGCTCCGCAATCTTGGCGGTAGCACCAACTTCATCAAGATAAACCGTAGTGCCGTCGGGATAAATCTTTTGCGCCCGCGGAATAATCAAACTGCCTCCGCCGCCTCCCCCACCGCCTCCGCCGGGCGCGCCGTTGCCGGTGTTTTGGGCTACTGTAGCGCTAACCGCGCTTGAAGCGGTTGATTCGGAAGATCCGCTGGATTTGTAGGCGGAAATTTTATAGTAATAGGTAGTACCCGCCGTTACGATTGAATTGGTATAACTGACCGTGCTTCCTCCAGATAGGTTGGCGAGAAGAGGAAAGGAACCTCCGGAACCGGTATCACGATAAATGTAGTATCCCTCGGCACCGGAAACCGTACCCCAAGTGAGAACAACAGCGCTTCCAGCCGCCGCTCCAGCCGTAGCGGTTAAACCAGCCGGTGTATCAGGCGGCGACACGCCAACTGGCGATGATAGAGCGTAGTTTGAGAAGTGGGTGCCTTGAGTGGCAAAGGTTACGGAGGAAACATTTGAGAGGTCGGCGCTTGGAGAGGCAAGCGCGTTGCCGGAAGAATCCTTATAGGTGGGCACCGTGGAAAGCGTCTCCCAATCTCCTTTGTCCGCGCTGTAAGCCACCACCGTAAGCTTGCTGACGGCTGTTGTGGTCAGAATTGACGACGATGTCAGTTCGGCTTTCGTATAAGTGAGCTCAATATCGGCCTTCTTGCCAGACTGGAGATTTGTCACCTGGCTACCTCCGGAGAACGCGCTTATGTCTTTAGCCTTGTCAGCGACGATATTTACACTGGTCGTATTGGGATAATTGCTTGTTTCCTTGGCGGTAATGTAAGAACTGTTGCCGGCTGTTCCCAAGGCATTGGCGTCAAGATTGACCATGGTGTTGACGGTTGCGTCAGTGAATGTGCCGGCGGATTTATCAGAGAAGGTGTTTGAGGTAGCCAGTTTGGATTGGAGCGATGATGCCGTCGTAAGCGTTACATTGATGTTGCTTTGCGAACTAGTAACGGCAACCGGATTTGAAGCTGAAGCTCCTTCCGAATAACCGTCGGCGGCGGCAAAGACTCTCCAGGTGCCTGGGGTAACATTTAAGGTATAAGTGCCATTAGTATCAGTTTGAGTCAAAGCTTGCCCTCCACCTACCTTTTCAGCGCGAACGAAAGAACTGGCTGCCGCCGAACCGCCGGCTGTTACCGTGCCGGATATCGTAAGCGAGGACGCGGTCATAATGAAATTCTGAGTCGTTGTGCCGGAAACCGTTACTGTTGTTGGCGACGCTACATATTGCGGCTTGGACACAAGGACTTGGTATGTGCCGTTGACGGCGTTTATACTGTACCCTCCGGTTGAGGTGGCTTGAGTGCCGAATTGTACACCGTTTGTCTGGTCAACAAACTGAATCCAAGCGCCATCAAGCTCATTGCCCGCGGTCGCTGAAGTCTTATAAACCGTACCGACAATGCTGCTTAAAGCCGCTGACGATGTATTAACCGTAATCTTAACGGCTTCGGTGGCGTGAGTAACGGAGAGATTGCCGGAAGAAACAGTGGTCTGATCGCTATCGGAACCAACCGAAATGTTCGCGGGCGGGATACCTTGAATGTAAGCTCTGATGGAAGGCGAGGTGCTGGAAGCGATTAAGAGCGAAGTAGTGGAAGCATTGGTAATTTCAATGTGGTTGCCCAAACCGGTCGTTCTGTCAAATAGGTCAATGAAAGCCTTGGACACCACAAGCGGACTGCCGTTTGAGTCCTTAATGATAAAGTTTACGGTGTTTCTAACCGGCACCCGGATGTATTTATTGGTTGAAGACGCGGTCAGATTGATCGTTCCTATAGCGATACCGGAACTGTCATACGGCGCGATCCTTCCGTAGGATGGCGAAAAAATGTCTCTTATTGTGTAACCACTCGCGGACGGTACGCGAATTGAGAACGCGCCGTTCGCGCCGGATACGCCTTCATTGACGCTCGTGCCGTTTGAAAGCCGAATCACGGCGCCGACTATACCCTCGCTACTGGTGGCAAAAATGTTATTACTGTCGGCGTCTTCGTAAATATTGCCGGAATAAATGCTGAAGCTCTGACTTGAAGAAGGGGCGAAGTTAATGCTTGATTGGCTGGCTCCGGAAATAACGACTGTCTGCTCCGCCATCGGTCCGAAACCGGGTATAAATGAGCTGACTTTCCATGTACCGTTATCCACATAGATGGTGTAGTTTCCGGTTGAAGAATCGGTCATGGCATCGGCGCGGCCCGGACCGTCGGTGCGGTAAGCGAAGACCGGAGCGTTGCCGACGGCATCGGTGCCGTCAGTAACTTGTCCGGTAATGGTGTAACCGGGCTTTACCATTTTAAGAGTAAAAGGATTGGCGCCTGATGAACCGGTTGAGGCGGTCGGAGAACCGTCAACGAAGAACACATCACTGCCGGACGAGTTCATAACCACCGTCACTTTTTTGGATTCTCCAACACCGGGCGAGTAGGCACCAACCACATAGGAACCGGCAACCACTTTGATGGAGAAGGTTCCGGAAGTTGAGGTTTGAGCGCTACTGCCGGTGCCCCCGCCACTATCGGTATTTGGCGAGAAAGCAAACACCATGGCGTTAGCGATGGAGTTGCCGCTACCGTCTTTCAAGACGCCGGAGATGGTCTTATCCGCCGTGGAAATCGTAAAGGTGTTTGATGAAGTCGCTATGTTGTTCACAGTTGACAAACAAGCGCTTGGACAGCCGCTGACCGTCACTGAAATCGGTTTGGGCATAGACCAGTTTGGCATCGGCGGCGGACCGCTGAACCCTCCGCCACCGCCTTTCGGCATAGCCGGACCGATACCGATACCCCATTGGCCGTTCGTTTGCGGAATCGGAATGGTGGTAAGTATTCCGGAGGTAACAGCCGAGGTACCGGGAGTGACGGTCCGAACCACAAATTGTCCTGGACCGCCGGCAAAAACATCAACATTTTCGCTTGCCGTAAAGGTGTCGGCCGCGGCAGTCAACCTAACCGTAAAATTGACGGCGGAAGTTGTCGGCGTCAAAGCAAAGTCTCTGGTAATAATGGAAGTTGAGGTTGCCTGGACCGGCGTCGGCATGGTATTGCCGAAAAAGTTTGTTGTGGTCGCGCCGTTGGAATCGCTAATGCCTGAAATAAACGGGTCGGTAAAAAGCATGTAATCGCTGCCTCCTCCGAAATTATTCATCAGAAACTGCGTGCCCACGGGAATGTTGGTGAACTGAAAGAGTCCGTCTGAATCAGTCGTAGCGTCCATGGGACCGGTCTGCGGTGACATAAGATGAATCGGAACGCCGATTAAATTCGCGCCATTCCCGGAAACTGTTCCTCTGATAGTTGTCACCGACCCGCCACCGGCCGTGCCGCCGCCAATGTAAACGGAATTAGCGCTAAATGATTCAAGAAGGCTTCCCGAAGCATCCTTGGATTTTATGTCTAGAACATAACCAGAGGTGTCCAAGCCCTTCGGAATTGAGGGATTTTTCAGACCGGCTATTGAAAATTTCAAGAAATCGTGCGTATCACCGCTCTCTGAACGAGTCGCGGCGTCCAAAGTGATAGTAACCGTCTTGGCTCCAGCGCTGGCCGTGATGGTCTTGATGCCGATAACGCCGCTACTCTGACCGTTAATATCGGCATTTTGGGTGGCAATAAAAGGATTGGCGCTTGAGGTGGTCGCTACGCAACAAAGACCAAAATCCGAACTTGACGGAAAGGTAATGACAATTGTACCGCTGGCAGGTATCTGCTTGGCAATCGGCAACTCAAAGCCGTAGGTTGTGGAAGCGTTGATGAAGGTGCTCGTCGGACGAATGTTGACCGGCGGCATAAACCCAATGCCAAATGAGCTGAAATCTTTTTGCTCGCCGAAGGTTGATCCGTCAAAAGAACCCGGACCTACGAATCCGCCGGTGCCTCCGGAACCTGTCGCCGAGGAAACGGTACTGGAACCGCTCATAGGCGCCGTGGTCGTCATGTTTCCCGACATATCCTTAATATTTTGAGCCGATATGGTAAGTGATTGGCCAGCCGTAAGCCTCACACCGCTTAAACGAGCCGTACGAGCGGTCTCATCATAGGTCAATTGATGACCGGCGAGCGCCGAAAGCGTCTGGGCGACTCCGCCGACCGTAAGGGTGTAATTGGCAAGGGTTGTCGCGTCAGTTCTATTAACCGCCTCGTTGAAAGTAATGGCAACCGAGAACTCGTCCGCGTTGACGAATAGGATAGCCGGCCCGGTTGCATCGCTATTAACAGTTTCCACTGTCCATGACTTTGTAATATCAGCCGCCAAAGCGGTACCGGAAATGTTTTTTAGAGCGCCGCCTTTCAGCGTCAACACGAGAGTTTGGCCGACTGGCAAAACATTACTTACCGTAAAGTGGCCTTCTTTGGAAACCGGATCGTAGCGAACACTCCCCGGAAGATTCGCGCCGCCGGAAATGCCTAGGGTTAAAACGCCGGAGGTCGCCGTGGTTGAGTCAATGTTGTCGTCAAAGGTAAAAACAAAGTCATTGGTATTCGCCCCGATGGTCGTGCTTGGAGTTGGAAGCACGCCGACAATCGTGGGAGCGCTGGTGTCGGCGCTTCCAAGAGTGGTAAAGGTGGTCGTGTAAGCCATGGGGAGCGGAATGGCTTGAGCGGTTCGCACGCCCGTACCCACCGTGAGAGTGTACTGGGTATTTGCCACCACTGTACCGCCAATGGTCGCCGTCAAAACATTCTTGCCAGTTGAGGTGCTAAAGCTGAAACTCCCAAGCGTCAGTCCTCCAGAAAGAAAGACATTGGCGTTCGTAAAGGTCGTCGTATCCATCGCCGCTTGATTGAACTCAATAGAAACTTTCGTAATGTTAGTGGGTACATTTTGAGATCCCCTAAAAGGAGAAGTGCCCATAACCGCCGGCGGCGTTACGTTAGCTGAAGTGAAACCCGCGGCGCCGGTTGTAAATGTGGCCGAGAAGGATTGGTTATTGGCTTGAAAGGCGTCTTGGTCCAAAGCGTTGCCTGACAGATCGTAAACATCGGAAGTAACCGTGAAGGTGTAGGAAGTGCTTGGTGATAGCGCCGCGGAAAGATTGCACTTGGCCGGCGGCTCAAAACTGGAAGGAAATGGGTTGTAAGCAACGCTCGCGCAAAGGTTTGAACCAGCACCACCCGCTTGAAGGGTCACCGTGCTCGTAGCGGTTGCTGAAATAATCGTCGTAGTGGCAACCGGCTTGTTCAACATAAAACCGATGAATGTGATATCAATCGGAGCGTTTGTCATACCGCTACCGGGAAACGACCCCATGACTTGAAGTTTTGAAGTATCGGACCCACCACCGCCAAACGGAAATTCAACGGGGCTCAAACTGTTCTGGGGATTAGACGTAGTCTGAGCGACAAATTCCGACTGATTGAAGTTTTTATCAAAACTGTTGCCCTTGGTCGCGTCAACGCCTCCCGGCGCCAAGGATGCCGCCGTTGAAGAAGCCATCGGATATCCAGTGGCAAGACGCTCAAGCGAGCCGCCGGTTTCCGCGAGAGCCGCCGCGCAAGGAGTAGCGCTTCCCTCTCCATTTTCACAATTTCCTATAGGCTGATCTCCCCATCCCAAGTAATCAATCGCAGTTGAAGTAGCCATTATCCCGGGAGTGCCAGTCGCGATAGAAAGACCGCCGTTCCCAATCAGAATGCTGAATGTTGAGGTTGAAAACACCGCGTCCGGGGGAACAGAACCGCTGTACCCTATAGGGTTTGCGATAAGGAAGTAGCCATGCGATGGAATAATCTTTTTATAGTATGTAAGCGGAACGTTTGGAGTGGAACTGCCATTTGCGTAGAAAGAGTGCACTTGGAGCGGCAAATCGGCAAGATTTATATCAGCTTGGCCGGAATTATAAAGTTCAATAAACTCATCGCTCGTGTTACCGGTACTGCCCGCCTTAACTTCGCTTATTTTAAGGGTAGCGCTTTGGTTCAGTGTAACTTTCTTATTTGAATCAAACGCCCCGCCGAGTCCGCCGCTGGTTGTTGAAGCGTAACTATCCTGAAAAGATACGTTAAAGGCGTGGCCATTAGTAATGCCGGATGTTGACGTGGTAGAAGCAACTATATAAAAATCAGTCCCGCTCACGCCAATTGACTGCGCGGTCGTTGGTGTAAGCACAATAAGCGTGGAATCAACTAGGGGGGTTGTTGAAGCCGCTCCCGCGACGAAAGTGTCTTGGTCTAATTGAAAGCTTGGCGTAGCGCCCGATTCTTTCCACAAGGAAATGCGAGAGATTTCGCCCTGCGTCATGGTTGTTGAAGCGACAAGCCGCACCCCAACTTTAGTAAAAGTCTCCGACCCGCTTTCCTGCTTAAGCCGAAACTGCACAAGCGACATGACCGCGCCGCCTCCGATAGTCGGGTTGTTTTCAAAAAAACTGTCCCGAACCGGACCGTCTTCGGTTATTGCAGCGTTGGTAATAAAAGGAATAAAACAAAAAAATATAATTCCGGCAGTCAAAAAACTTATCTTAATAAAATTCGTGCACTTTTGCGACAACGAGCTAAAAAACGCCAAGGTCGTCAAACTGACGACTGGCGATGCGTTAAAAATAGACATTGTTAGAAAAAATTAAACTTATAAATTTAAATAGAAACATTTGCTCTTTTTCCGACAAAAAAGAACACCTGGTGAGAGAAAATCTCACAACATATAAATTAATTGTAAAACAAAAATTCGCCATAATCAAAAAAGAAAAGGGGGATAACTGCCGAAGAACAAGGAGGTGTTCCGACACCGACTATGTTTTTCGAGCAAAGAAAAGCCGGCTGGAATTGTTCCAGCCGGTTGAAACAGCTCGGATGTTTATTTAGACGGGAACAATGCCGGTGAGATGACGGGGAATCTTTATCGTTTTCCCATCATTCATCTCAACCAACCAGCCATGCCGCCAATTCCTCTTCTTGACGCCTTCGCTCCCTTGAGGATAGTCATGGCCTGACGCCGTCTTAAACCGAGAACCAAGTTTCACTTTTGCGCCGTTTCTAATTTGCGACGTTCTGAATTTCGGTCCTGCCAGAAGTTTTGAGTTAATGGGCATATGTTTGCGTACTAATGTTGTTTTCCTCCCCCTCACAAGAAAAGGGTAAAACAAAACGAGCCCTTTCCAGGGCTCGTTTCTAGTTTCGTTAATGTTGAATTTGGCTTTTAACGATAGCAGAAATGAGCTCTGGAAAATTGGCTCCAGAAACTAAAAAAGAAAAAGTTATAGTTAATGCCTGATTTCATAACATGTATATTACAAAAATGGCTAAAAAAGTCAACTCGGTAACAAAAATCAGTCCAGCAGATTCCCTTACCTCTAAAACCGACAAATGTTAGTTTCTATCGCCTTCGTAGTGCACCCGATGGTGCTCGGCCATAATTTTTTCCTTAAGCTGGCTCGGATGCGCGGCGGTTTTAAATTTAAAAGTTTCTTCGCTGGCGGTGCGTATTTTGACTGTACCAAAATCAATAACGGTAGCCAAAAGCCCGGGTATTTCAACCGTCACGTCTTGAATTTGGTCAAACCGAAATGAGGATACGGTTCGATTGAAAAGTCCTCGTTGTTCCACATCAATGATTCGATGATTGGTGACATACCAAACATCCAAATAATAATCGGTCCAAAATGTCACGAATATAATCCAGAGCAAAAAGAGCCAAACTCCCCAGAAAAAAAGAAACAGAGCCACTCCGCTTCCCTCAAAACGGACGGAATCGAGCAACATCATTCGAAAGTTTTCCGGGATTAGATGGAAAAAAAAGGGTAAAATCGCGAATATGAAAATAAAAAACGTTTCGCACAAAAAGACAAACCAATGCTTTCGCGCTATGTAAATAATCTTTTCGCTTTCCTCTAAATGCAACCAGTTGCTCATATTGCTATGGTTAAAGTGTATTTTAAATAGCCGTATAAAACCCGATAACCAGCGCGATTAGGACCACCGACACCAAAAAATAAATGCCGTCCGCCAACGCAACAAAGCGCTCTTTCATGCCATAGTTTCTCCAATGAAAAACAAATACGGCGCTCATAATTAGCCAAAACAAAAACGCCAAAGCGAATATGATCATCAACAGAGGTTTGGACAATGAGATACCGTTTGAAAGAAAGCCATTGATGGAATTCATAGATAACTGTGAATTACAATACCCGCTTTCCGCGAGAAGAAATCTTCCCACGCGCCTATTTGGACCGAAGTCAACCTGAAAAAAACCTTTCGGAGCGACAATTTCGTGATTCTTACGCTAATTATACCAAAACACTGTCTCTTGCTCCATTGCGGCGCTTTCCTTGCCCCGCCACCAGAGCCAGGCTCGGTACGGGACTGCGGAAACTGACGTAATGCTAAACGTTACAAACGTATAATATATAACTGGCACATTCCTACCTTTTGCTCCATTGCGGCGCTTTCCTTGCTTTTTTCAGTCCAAACTTGCGACGTTCTTTCATACGCGGATCACGTTTGAGAAAACCGGCGCGCTTTATCTTCTTGCGAAGATTCATATCGTGAATGATCAGCGCGCGGGCAATACCATGGCGAAGCGCTTCGGCTTGACCGTTAATGCCCCCGCCGGTAATTTTTGCCGTTATCTTAAATTTTTGCGAAAGCTTAGCGGTTGTAATGGCCTCAATAGCAGTACGTTGAAGCTCTTCGGTCGGAAAATACGAATCAGCATCTTTACCATTCACCGTACAACCGCTTTTAGCGGCGCTGAAAAGACGAACGCGGGCAATCGCGGTTTTTCTTCGTCCCACACTCTCAATGTATCTTTGTTTCTCTTCCGTCATAATTTTTCTATTTTTACATATTATCTATTTTTCTATTCGTTTTCCTTTACGGTTAATTTTTTCATCAGTCTGGAACGGAGCTTGTTTGAAGGAAGCATGCCGTAAACCGCAAGCGAAAAAATTTCTCCATAACCTTTATTGTCTATGACGGTTTTCATTGACGGACTCTTTAATCCGCCAGGGTAACCGGAATAGCGAACATATTTTTTCCGTAAAAGCTTATTCTCATTTATGTCGGCTTTTGACGTGTTAATGATTTCCACTGCGTTTCCGGCGACTGTATTGCGGGCAAAATCAACTCTGTTTTTCCCCAATAGATAAATGGCAGCCTCGCTGGCCACCCGTCCTAATTTTTTTCCCGCCGCGTCAATGGTGTATTTCATATATTTTCTTAACGAGTCGGCGAGTTGAGAAAATAATGCTCACTTCGCTCGTTAATTTTCTAAACGAACTCTATAACTGCCATAGCCCCGCCATCGCTTAATCGTCGCGGTAATTTAATAATTCTAGTATAGCCTCCTTGACGCTTTTCATATTTTGGCGCTAAGGTGTTGATTAGCTCCTTAACTCCCTTCAAATTGCCCAAACGAGAAACTAAAAGTCGTTGCGACGCGAGAGTTTTCGTTTTAGCCCGAGTCAAGAGTTTTTCAACAAATGGCCGGATTTCCTTGGCCTTAGCTTCAGTCGTGGTAATTTTTTTGTGGGTGATGAGAGAAAGCGCGAGCGACTTCAAAAGAGCGTGCCTTTGGTTACGCTCCAACCCAAATTTTCTGATGTTGTCGTGATGTCTCATGTGATTGATTTTGTTAATTGAAGCCGAGTTTTGCGAGGATGAAATATTACAAAATCATCACCCCCTCACCAATTTTATCAACATAACTTTACATACAATATCTATTCAACCTTTACACCTTTCGCAAGTTACTTATTAAATGTTCAGTAAAATTAGTGAGGGGGTTTAAGAAAATATATTCGGTCGCCTCATTATTTTCTACTATTTTAACGTAATCCCAAAATTACCCAAAACTTTTTTTATCTCCTGGACACCTTTACTGCCCAAACCGTCAATATCAAGAATATCCTCTTCCTTCTTTCGAGCTAAACCGCCGACGGTTCTGATATTGGCATTCGCTAAAGCATTGGCGGTGCGCTGTGAAAGATTTAGAGTTTCAATCCGTGTTTTCAAAAATTCAGGATCAATTTCTTTCTTTCCAAAAACAGTGTTCTCCTTTTTTTCGGAGACTTTTTCCTCCAGTTCAACTTTCGCGACTTCTTCCTTAAAACCCACAATCGCCTTGAGTTGGGCTATCATAATTTCAATAGACCGTTCCAGGGCCTCTTTAGGCATGATGGTCCCATCGGTTTCTATAAAAATTTTTAACCGGTTGAAATCCGTTCGATTGCCGACGCGCATGTTTTCAACTTCGTAATTAACTCGACGGATAGGAGTAAACACCGCGTCGAGCGAAATTTCTCCTATATTAACGCGGTCTTTCTGAGTTACCTCTTTAGGCACATAGCCCAAGCCGCGCTCAACGCGAATTTCAACGTCAAGTTCGGCGCTTTTACTGGTAAGAGTGGCAACATGCAAATCGGCATTCAAAATGGAAACTTGACCGGAACAAACAATATCAGAAGCTTTCACGTCTTTAATCCCCTTAACCTTAAGTGTCAGTGTCTGCGGTTCATCGGTGGTAAGGGCGATTCTAACCTTCTTCAGGTTTAGAATAATCATAATGACATCCTCTTTAACACCGGAAATTGTTGAGAATTCATGATTAATCCCGGCAATTTTTACCCCGGTAATTGCCGCGCCCGGAAGCGATGATAAAATAATTCGGCGTAAAGAATTGCCTAATGTGTGGCCGTAGCCAGGATACAGACCGTCAATTTCGTATATACCGGTAAAATGTTCCTCCGAGACAATTCTGGGTTTTGACGGCAAAACTATTGAATGTTCCATGGTATTTATTATTTGTTAGACCTTTTGGGAATTAATAAATTTTGAACTATTGTACATTACTTTTTAAAAATTTGCAATATATTTACCATTCTTAAATTACCGTCGGTAAAACTCGAGAATAGCGGCGATATCGAACAAAAGTTGCGATTTAACAAGTTTGGGTTTGCCTTGAACTTCGCCGACCATCTTTAAAGAGTCGAAGTTAAGCCACGATGGCGGCTGGTTGTCTTTCAGCTTGTCGACAAGATTTGCGAAGAGTGTTTTCTTGACACTCGCCTGCCTAATACCTATTTTGTCCCCGACCTTTACGTTATATGAAGGAATCGTAATACGAATACCGTTTATTGTAATATGGCCATGAGATACCATTTGTCTGGCGGCTTGTCTGGTTGGCGCTAAATGCAAGCGATAAGCGACATTATCAAGCCTCGTCTCCAATCTTTCCAAAAGCAGTTCGTCGGTTTTAGCACCTTTTTTGGAAATAGCTTCTTTCACATACTTAGCGAATTGCCGCTCGCCGATGCCGTAGTTATAACGAGCTTTTTGTTTTTCGAGCATTTGTATGGCAAACTCGCTTTTTGCCCGAGGTCGTTCTCTGGTTTCTTTTCGGCGTCCCTCTCGAAGCGCGAATTTTTGAGTCTGGGTCTTTTCAAAAAGACCTGGTCCGAGCCGTCTCGCTATTTTATATTTTGGTTTATTTAACATAAGAAAAATATACTCCGCTTCGCTACATTATTTTTCTAAACCCTCCTCGGCTTCGGAGGCCTTGGCCCATTATGAGGCACCGGGGTGACATCTTTGACGCCGGTAAGCGCAATACCTTTAGAGATAAAACCGCGAATTGAAGATTCTCTACCTGAACCGACCCCTCGAACAACCGCGGATATTTCTTTCATCCCAATATTTTGCGCTTTTTGGGCAAGGGTCTCGCCTACTTTCGCGGCGGCAAAAGGCGTGCCTTTCTTAGCGCCTTTGAAACCAAGTGACCCGCTCGAAGACCATGCTAAGGCGTTACCTTTTGTATCGGTTAAAAGAAGCGCGGTGTTATTGAATGTTGATTGCACATGCAAAACTCCTACCTCAATTTTTTTCTTGGACGAAGTTTGCGCTACCGAAGTTTTCTCCCCAGCTTGCTCGCCTTCTTTGTTTTTTACGATTCTCTTTTTTCCCATGTGATTGATTTCGTTAGCGATGACTTTGAGCTTTTCAAAATCATCACCCCCTCACTCATTTTACTGAATAGTTGATAAGTAATTTTCTACAAATTAATGATTTAATAAATCCTCTATGGTATATGTCATGTCGGTGAAATGAGTGAGGGGGTTAAGAAAATATATTCGGTCACCTCCTTATTTTCTACTATTTCTTTTCCACCGCCCTTCTGCCAGTACCCATGGTTTTCCTGGTATTGCCTCGGCGGGTGCGGGAATTAGTTTTGGTTCTTTGTCCTCTGGAAGGCAAACCGCGCGTATGGCGAACTCCTCGATACGCTTTAATATCTTTCAAACGTTTGATGTTGGCAGAAACTTGCCGTTTTAAATCACCCTCAATTTTATAAGATTCAACAATTTTTCTAATAATGTTTTCTTCCTCCAAAACCAGATCTTTGGATTTTTTACCGATATCAATTTTAGCCTTTTGTAAAATTTCCTTGGCGAGCGAACGTCCAACGCCATAAAGACAAGTCAGAGCGACCTCAAGTCGCTTGTTATCGGGTATTGTAATGCCTAAAATTCTCATATACTGCTTAAAGTCTTATTCTTTTTGAAACAAAAACAATGCTAGAAAGACTAACAAATATGGCGTTAAAAGTAAAGGAACAAGGAACGGGTGAGGGGCGGGATGTAAGACTATACCGACTCGGAAACAATGCGGGTGAGGCGTTTAAGAAGCGCGTCAATATGTTTTTTTGTGGTTTCGCGGCCGAAGGTGAACCGAAGAGTGGACAGTGCTCTGCTTTCTCCGCCACCGAGAGCACGCACAACATAAGAACCCGACTCATCTCGCAAACAGGAACTTTTGGTTGAGCAAGCAATTCCAGCTGCGTCAAGTTTGAGTACGAGCATTTCGGTGTTTATCCCGTGAAGCGAAATATTTATGTTATTCGGCAAGCGATTTGTAAGTGAACCGTTGATAATAAAACGTTTTTTTATTCTGATATTCTCCGCCCGCCCCGCCCTCGCATATTCCGTATGTTCGGGCAGGTCAAGAACACTGGAATAGAAATAGTCTTGTAATTTTTGAAGACGGGCTGATTCTTTTTCACGCATCTCAACCGCTATCTCAAACGCGCGAGCAAACCCGATTATGCCAGGCAGATTTTCCGTGGTTGAGCGGAGACCTCGCTCCTGTCCGCCACCAACAAGAACCGCCGCGAGTAACGTACCACGTTTTGCATACAAAACACCAACGCCTTTTGGACCGTACATTTTATGACCGTCAAAGGTCAAAAGGTCAACGCCAAGCCGAGTCGGATTGCAGTCCAGATATAGCGGAGCTTGGCTTCCGTCGGAATGGAAACAAGTTTGAAAATTTGAAAGTTTGAAAAGTCCCGACGCTTCGGTCGGGATTCCGACCTCCGATACAGAATCGGAGCGTCGGAATTTAAAGTTATGAGCGCGAATAATTCTGGAAATTTCTCTGATCGGCTGAATGGTGCCAATCTCATTATTCGCGTATCCGACAGAAACCAAAACCGTTTCCGGTCTAAGCAGCGCGCCAATAGTTTTTGGATTAACAATACCGTTATCCTTTACTGGGACGTAATCTACTTTCGCCCCGCGCCTCTCCAACTCGCGGAAACACTCAAGTACGGAGCTGTGTTCAATCACCGTCGTAATAAAACGCATTTTTGAAATTGGAACGGCTTTTTCCTCAAGGACTTTGACTGCGCCGAAAATCGCCAGATTGTTTGCTTCCGTACCGCCGGAAGTAAAAATAATTTCATCGGGACGCGCCTGAAGAATCCTCGCGACGGTTTTCCGAGCGGCATCAAGGGCTTTTTTCGCCGCCGCGCCTTCGGAATGGATTGAGCTTGGATTGCCGAATTTTTCCCTGAAATAAGGAAGCATGGCTTTTAGCGCTCTCGGGTCAAGCGGGGTTGTTGAGGCGTAATCTAGATAAATGCGTTTTCTTGACATAAGTTATCTAGTATGCTAGCATTTTTCTTAGGAACCGGCAATCTGTCCATCAACACCTGTAAGAACAATGAAAAGAGCGAAAGATTACGTTGCGGAATTCGAAGAAGCTGGAAAGACAGAAGCTGCTGCTCATCAAATACTCATGGCAATGCTAACCGAAGTCCACGAACTTATTGATAAGCGTAAAGCAAAAGAGACTGCGGCCATTTTGGCAATCCTCAACGAAGTTGATGACAAGTGGCGATCGTTTGTTACGAAAGCAAAGATTCCGCAGTGCCAGTATGCCTTTAGATCCTTGCATTTACGAGATTACACTAGAATTTACTTTGAGTGGATCTTGGCTTTTCCAGCACATCGACTACCGTTACCTACGGAACTCGGTCTCTCCTCACAATGCGATCTTGGACTTCACAAGATCCTTAATCAAAATCCCCGCTGACACCACGCATGGCAGGGATTTTCTTTTTTAATTTTCTCACTTTCATCCCTATTACAAGCTTTCGGAAATTCAAGAAGTTCAATACCGGGTATTGAACTTCTTGACATGCTGTCTAACAAATGATATCAATAATTCGGGCAATTTCAAGCTCTTTTGCAACACAAACTCACTAAATCTATGAATCTAATTCAACAAAACAGCGAAAACGGAAAGTTTACTTGGACTCTACAGCAGTACTTTGATGGCGCCATATCCCCTTCTGTCAAAGAAGCGGCGGAGAAAAGTATGGCTCGCGTACTTGGACTGTTCATGTGCGCCTTCAGTACTGACGAATCTGCCGCACTTCGTTTGATTGAAAAGTTGAATCAAGCGATTGCGTTTGCAGAGCTGAACCAAATAAACGAGCTTACGGCAATTCAATCGGAACGTCGCCAGGGCCTTAAGCCATCCAACGGCTAGTAGATAAGCTGGAAAAAGCCGAGCAGAGTCAGAGTCTGGAAATCCCGGACTCTTTTTTATTATCCGATCGCTAAATACCTCGTCAGCTTGCTGCTAGGTAGTTGATTTAATTTATTTTTTTGCTAAAAACTCATATTCACGCTACAATAGCCCAATGGTTATTGAGCCGTACGCGCAAGAAATTTTAATTGGCTTGGGAATCATTATTATTATCGCGATTATTACATTTGTCATTCATCTGGAATTCCGTCTTAATCGTTTGTTTCTCGGTAAAAATGGAAAAAACCTTGAGGAAATTATCGTCCATAACGCATCGGATATTGAGCGATTTAAACAGTTCCGCAAGGAAATTGAAAAATATCTTGAAACCGTTGAAAAGCGTATGGACCAGAGTATACGGGGAATCGCGACAGTCCGTTTTAATCCGTTCAGAGGCACCGGCGATGGCGGCAACCAAAGTTTTGCTTCAAGTTTCGTAAACGAAAAAGGCGACGGCGTCACTCTCTCAAGTCTTTATTCGCGCGACCATGTAAGCATTTTCGCCAAACCAGTAAAAAGTTTCAAATCGGAGTACGACCTGACAGAGGAAGAAAAAGAATCGATAGAAAAAGCGAAAGAAAAACTGAAAATCTAAAACGAAAATCTAAAACCCAGATTGAAAACTTTACCGTTTATGGTTCTGAGTTGCGGTTTTAATTTTTTCGTTTTTTAAATTTTACGTTTAAACGCGCATACGACAATGAAAATGTCTGCTAAAAATAGCATAAAAGACGCCGTCTCCCCCCGCCCGCCAGTAGTCGCGGTCATGGGCCATATTGACCATGGCAAAACGACCCTTTTAGATTACATTCGTAAAACCTGCGCTACCGATGTCAAATTAAAACATCGGGATGCCGCCGAAAGCGAAGCCGGCGGAATTACCCAATACGTATCGGCTTATGAGGTACGTCTTAGGACAGCCGAAAACAAAAACCGATTGATTACTTTTCTAGACACTCCCGGACATGAAGCCTTCGCTGACATTCGGTCTCGAGGCGCTAATGTCGCCGATATTGTCATTCTTGTGATTTCCGCCGAGGATGGCGTAAAACCCCAAACATTGGAGGCTTTAAAATTTATCAAGGAAAGCAAGACCCCTTTTATCATCGCCGTTACCAAAATTGATAGGCCAAGCGCTGACATAAACCGAGTCAAGCAAAACCTGCTTGAACATGAAATATATGTTGAAGGTTATGGCGGTGAAATTCCCTGCCTATCTGTCTCCAGCATTACCGGAGCGGGAGTAAACGAACTTCTTGACATGATTATTCTAGTTGCAGACATGGAAAACATTTCTGGTAACAATAAACTGCCAGCCGAAGGGGTGGTGCTTGAAGCCTCTCGGTCAAAAGAAAAAGGTATTTCGGCGACACTGATCATAAAAGACGGTACGCTCCGAAAAGGTATGGCTATTGTCGCCGGCAGAGCCGTCTCTCCGCTTCGTTTGATGGAAAATTTTTCAGGCGGGAAAATTGACTCGGCCGGTCCGGGCACTCCGGTTAATGTCTTTGGTTGGGACAGTATGCCGGAAACCGGCGAAAAATTCGTCTCCTTTTCCACAAAAAAAGAAGCGGAAAAATATCTGGCGTCTTTAGGCGCGACCTCTCCCAAAAAAACTGAGCGCGCGAAGAGCCAAACCGATGAGCTGACGACAATACCGATAATAATTAAATCCGACGTATCGGGAACTTTAGAAGCTATTAAATATGAGCTCGGAAAACTGGCGACTGACAAAATTGTCCTTAAAATTATTCAAATGGGCACCGGCGACATCAACGAATCGGATATTAAAATCGCCTCCGGATGCAAAGGCTCGCTTTTGTTCGGCTTCAACGTGAAAATCGACAGCGCCGCGAAAAATTTATCCGAGCGCGATTCGGTGAATATTGAAACTTTTAACGTGATTTATAAACTGGTAGAACGAGTGCGAGATATTCTGATTGAACGCACCCCAAAAACCGAAGTGGTTGAAACCAGCGGCAAAGCGAAAATCATAAGAATGTTTAGCATTGTCAAAGACAGACAAATTATCGGCGGAAAAGTTGTAGAAGGTTCAATCAAGCTCGGTGATAATTTTAAAATCATCCGAAGAAGTACGGAGGTCGGTACCGGAAAAATTCGTGAACTCCAACAGCAAAAAGTTAAAACTAGTGAAATTGTTAAGGATCGTGAATTTGGCGCTATGGTAGAAGCACGCATAGAAATCGCCCCTGGCGACAGTATTGAGTCTTTCGTTACGGTGACAAAGTAATATTCTATGAGCGAAATTAAAGAGGAGAGATATAAAGAAATAATCAAGCAGAAAGCGTCGGAGTTTTTTGAGCGAGAATCCAACGGCAAGGCTTTGATAACCGTAACTCGAGTCAAACTCGTCGAGAAAAGCAAAAAAGTTATCGTATTTTTTACCGTTTTCCCGAACGACAAGGAGCATGGGGTTCTTGATTTCGCCAAGAGAAAACGTTCCGATTTCAGAGAATTCCTCAAACAAGAAAGTAAGCTTTTCCGGTTGCCATTTGTTGATTTTAATATAGACTTAGGCGAGAAAAATCGGCAAAAAATTGACGCTTTATCACAATAATAGCTGTCAGTAGACGAGGTCAATCAAAAGTCGTTGGTCTAAACCGAATCAGTCCGAGCTTAATCTTTATGATGGCCTGGTAGTCAAGTGGTAAGACAAGAGTCTGCAAAACTCTTATACGGGGGTTCGATTCCCCCCCAGGCCTCATTTTAACTGAAAATGTAAAAATCAAAAAACTGAAAACTACGCGAATATATTTAAAATTCATATCCCTAATTTTACATTTTGAGATTTCCATTTTAAACTTCTAGTTAATGCCCGGGTGGCGGAACTGGTATACGCGCACGACTTAAAATCGTGTCCTTTACAGGATGTGGGTTCGACCCCCACCCCGGGCACAAGAATATTTTAATATGACGAACATAACTTAAAATCAAAGTTATACGATATATCCTATAAATTGCGGAAATATAAAATTACTGTACTATAAATTTAATATCCAAAAAAGATACGCGCCTAATAGCTGTTTTGGTAGGTATTAACCCAAAGACAACGCGCTATTAGCAAGTACGGTATCAATTAAATAATAATGCGCCCATAGCTCAGCTGGTAGAGCACTCGCCTCTTAAGCGATTGGTCGTTGGTTCGAATCCAACTGGGCGCACCAGTATCGAAAAATCTAAACCGCTTTAGATTTTTCGATACTGGTGCGAGGCAGGAGTATGTTTTGTCAACAGACAAAACAACCGAGTCCGGGTCGGGGAATTTTACTCGTGACGACGAGTAAAATATCCCTGACCACAAGCAAAGTGGTACTGGCGCGAGCTGGAGCGTTACTCGACGTTTCGCCGAGTCGCGAGGCGGGATCGCGAGCTCCGAGCCCGACGGGGCGAGGAAACTTCCGACCACAAGCAGACGGAAAAGTGTATTATGCGAGACCGAGTCCACCGACGAGCGGACAAGTTGGGATCGCGGAATTCGCCAATTGAAGAATGTCTATGAACGCGATGTTAATAAATGGGCGGGTGGTGAAATGGCAGACACGCCAGCCTTAGGAGCTGG
>Ga0209211_10002956_pt1 | contig 28468 bp, 27 predicted proteins | sample RifGroA2_FD_183992 | JGI IMG/M metagenome (GOLD analysis project Ga0209211, IMG submission 183992) | Groundwater microbial communities from Rifle, Colorado, USA - Groundwater A2 (SPAdes) (version 2) | ecosystem: Environmental > Aquatic > Deep subsurface > Groundwater | place: Rifle, Colorado...
AGCTTCCAGGTATTCTTTTTTGGATCGTGGACTCATAAGTTACCTCCTGTAAACACGGTAACATCAATTATGAGTCAACGAATCCTGTTTTATTTTGCCTCGGTAACATTTAATGTGAGGCAATGCGCCTGCCGCTTTTCATCTTGCCGCGGTCAAGAGGAGTCTGTATAATAAACAACAACCATGCCTGATAAAATAATCATAGTCTTTATATTAGGGGCGGCGATATCGCTGGCGCCCTTTGACGTTCATGCCCGGACCGACGACGCGCCGGCCGAGGAGCCGGCGGGACCGGGGTCGCTGTTTGATCCCGATGAAGGTTCCAGCGAGCTGCGCGTGGTCAAAGAGCAAATCCAGTCCCAGTTGCGGCGGAACGAGGAACTTGTCCCGCAGGCGGAGTCATTGAAGCGCGAATTTCTCGACCTTCAGGAAAAAGTCAGGCAATCCCGTGCCGCGGCGGTGGCGGTGGAGAAAAAACAGGCCCGTGGCCAGGAAGGGTTGGGACAAAGGATAAAGAAGGCGACGCAACCCGGCCAGCCGCAAAGCCTGCGGCTGTTACAATCTTATGATATGCAATATCAGGAAAAACAACTTGAGATCGAGCTAAGGCTCCGGGAGCTGGCCTTGCGGGAAAAACAACAGGCGCGCGACCGTCAGATTGCCGAAATGCGGAAAGAGCTTGAACAGAACACAATCGAAGAAGGACGGCTGGCCGGCGAAGCGGAAGAATTAAAGAAGCAAAGCGGCGGGCCCGGTTATGAACTGGAATTCTTGAAACAGGAAAATATTTTGCTGGAAAATCAGTTAAGGCTTCTTAAAACGTCGCCGGAATTTGCCATGATGGGACAAGGCCTGGGGGAGCTTCCAGGGGCAGTCTGGCAGAGCATCCGTCAGAAGGAAGCGCGAAGGGAACAGCTTCAGCGCGAGATAGCGCGGCTGGAGATGGAGCTAAGATCTTCTTCCACGGACGACAATCTTTTTCTTTTTGAGGCGCAATTTCGCGGATCCGTGGAGCGGCTGGAGAAAGAAAACAAGGGTCTGAAAGACCGGATATCTTCGTTTAAGAAGAAGATTCAGAAAGAATAGGGGAAGGCCGCCTCGCCCACCAAAATCTATGATTTTGGTGAGGCGGGCGAGCCTCGTCCAGCCAGGGATCATGGCGGGAGAAAAATGACGGGAGTCGGTGATGGATGAGATATTGGAGATATTATCAAAGGACGCCCGGATCAGCCCGGCGGAGATCGCGAAATTGACGGGAGAAAACGTCGCGTCGGTCAAAAAGGCTATCGCGAAGTACGAGAGAAACGGGACGATCCTCAAATACAAGGCCGTGCTCAACCACGATATGGTCAAAGAGTCGGGATCCGTGGTGCGCGCGCTCATTGAAGTCAGCGTCACGCCGCAGAAAAATGTCGGGTTTGATTCCATCGCGGAACGGATCTACAGTTTTCCCGAAGTGACGAGCTGTTACCTGCTTTCGGGGGCGTATGATCTTTTATTGGTCGTCGAAGGCGAGAATATCCACACGGTCGCCAATTTCGTGGCCTCGAAACTTTCACCCATGGAGAACGTCCGAGGCACCACGACGCATTTTCTCCTCAAGAAATACAAGGAAGACGGGCAGGTCCTCAAGAAGCAGGCGGGGACGAAGAGGTTGAATATCTCGTATTAATTGGTAAAGGTAATGATGCCCGTATCGTTTAGAGGTTACGGTTACGTAACCATAGCCAAATAACGAAACGGGCTTCGTAGCCTTAACCGTTACCGTCACGCAGAAAGTTTAGATTTCTTATGATAGAGATTTCAAAAAAGGTTGAACAATTAGCTCCCTCGGGCATCCGCGCGTTCTTTGACCTGGTGCTGGGGATGAAGGACGTGATCTCCCTCGGCGTCGGGGAGCCGGATTTTGTCACGCCCTGGCATATCCGCGAGAAGGCCATCTTCTCCCTGGAGCAGGGATACACGTCGTATACCTCCAACAAGGGGATGCCGGAATTGCGCAGGCAGATCGCCGCTTTCCTTAAAACACGCTACGGGATGAATTATGATTTCGACGAGGAGATCCTCATTACCGTCGGTGTCAGCGAGGGCCTGGACCTGGCGATGCGCGCCATCCTTAACCCCGGGGACAAAGTCCTGGTGCCGGAACCCGTGTATGTTTCGTACCGGCCGGTCGTTGAGCTGGCCGGCGGGAGAGCCGTTATCTTGAAAACGGGCATCGAAAACGGATTTAAGCTTACTCCCCGGCAGATCGGCAAGGCCTGCGGCAAAGGCGTCAAGGCGCTGATGATCAATTATCCCTGCAATCCCACCGGCGCTTCTTACACGCGAGCGGAGTTGCAGGCCATCGCCCAGGTCGCTAAAAAGAATAAATTGCTGATTATCAGCGACGAAATTTACGACGAGCTGACCTACGATTTCGACCATGTCCCGCTGGCTTCTTTGAAGGGGATGAAAGATTCTGTGTTATATTTCAACGGTTTTTCCAAGGCCTACGCGATGACGGGTTTTCGCATCGGCTGGGTCTGCGGGCCCGCGAAGGTGGTAGCGGCCATGACGAAGATCCATCAATACACGATGCTCTGCGCGCCTATTACGGGCCAGGTGGCCGCGCAGGAGGCTTTGAAAAGCGGATTGAAAAGCGTGCAGGAGATGAAGTCGGAGTACAAGAGGCGGCGCAATTACATCGTGCGCGCTTTAAACGAGATCGGTCTGGAATGCCACATGCCGCAGGGCGCGTTCTATGTTTTCCCGTCGATCAAAAGTACCGGCGAGACGTCGATGGCCTTCGCGCAGAACCTTTTGCGAAAAAAGAAAGTGGCCCTGGTGCCCGGGACCGCGTTCGGGCCGTCGTGCGAGGGGCATGTGCGCATTTCGTACGCCTCCGCTTATGACAGCCTTAAAGAAGCCGTCAGCCGGATCAATAATTATTTAAACAGTGAGAATGGTCAAGGGTCAAGGGTCAAGGAACAAGGGAAAAAACCTTGACCCTTGTTCCTTGCGACCGCAGGGAGTCCCTGAGGGACTACTTGCCCCTAATATTCATTCCAATGGAAAAAATATGAGTCATAAAAAGGAGATCGACGACGCGAGTTTCGAGATCCGGTTTTATGAGGGGATCCTGGGGAAGAGTCCCTGCTTCGTTGAGGTCCTCTCCGCGCTGGGGGATCTCTACACGCGTAACGGTTTTTATCGGCAAGGTCTGGACATGGATGAACGGTTATATCAGTTGCGTCCCGGAGACCCGGTCGTCCTGTATAACCTCGCCTGCAGTTATTCTTTGCTGGATGAAAAAGACAAAGCCTTCAGGGCGATCAAGCAAGCCATCCATTGCGGTTATGATGATTTTGAGCATCTTGAGGCGGACAATGATCTCAACAACCTGCGCGGCGACCGGCGTTTTACCCGGTACTTCGAGCGGATCAAAGCCAGGACGCGCTCTGAAGTCATAGATACGTGAGCATGGACCTCCTAGAAATTTTTCAGCCGTCCCAAACTTCCACGGGCGATCGCAATGCACTCCAGGAACACATCATCCCGATCCACCAATAAAAGAAAGTATATCCGCCTTAAAAGCATTCTCCCGGTTGAATTCCGGATCATCGGGCCTGCGGACTCTCCCTGGCAGCAGGGGTACACCTGTAACGTCAGCGAGGGCGGGATCTGTCTTGAAACGGTGCATCTCGACGCGGCGGTCCTTCATCAGATCGGTAAAACGGATATTGAGGTTGAGGTGTCGATGCGCATCCCGTTACACCGCCCGCCGGTCAAGGCCAGGGCGAAGATCGCCTGGTTCCGTCATCTTGACCTCGTTCGGCCGACAGGATCCCTTCGTGAGGAAAAGGCCCCCCATTACACGTTGGGGCTGCAGTTTACCGAGATCGCTTATGCCGATTGCGACCGGATGCTTGGCCAGGCGCGTTTGTTGAGCGTTTCGACGCACGTTCTCGCTTTGGCGGTACTGATCTTGTTTCTTGGTTTTGTCATCGTCGGGTTCTACAATTACCGCCTGCGGATCGATAATGAAAGATTGGTCGATCGTCTGGCGCGGGCCCAGCAGGAGGAGACGGGGATCCGGGACGCGATCGGGGAGATCAATCGGGAAAAGGAAATGCTCTCTCAACAAATGAAACAATACGCCGACGGCCTCGCCGGGGGCCGGCAATTGAGCAATGAGTATGAGCAGTTGGTCCAGAGGGAAGCGCGCATCACCGACAGGTTACGGCTTCTGGAACGCCAGAAAAGCGACATGCACCAGACGGTTGTCGAGCGCATGCATCAGTGGCTCAAGAACCACCAGAACCCCTTAACGGGGTTGATCCTTAGTTTTGAAGGCGATGTTGGGGTCATCAAGGATTGGGCGTTCATCTATGACCAGGCCCTGGCGGTCGATACTTTCCTTTTATTTGACAACGAGCGCGACGCCCGGCGGGTCCTTAATTTTTTCAAACGGAAATTGCCTCCGGCTCCGCCGGAACCAGAAAATTTCAAAGGGTTCCCCAACGCCTATTACTACGATTCGGGAGATATTGCCGAATATACCGTCCACTGCGGGCCGAACATCTGGATCGGGATCAGTATCCTGCAATACACCCACAAGACAAAAGACGATTATTACCTGCCGGTCGCGCGCGTGATCGCCGACTGGCTGATCACCATCCAGGACAAAGACCCGGAAGGCGGATTGAAAGGCGGCCCGGAATTTTCCTGGTTCTCCACCGAGCATAATCTCGACGCGTACGCGTTTTTCGGCATGATGCACCAGTTGACCCAGGAAGAGAAATATAAGACCGCCCAAAAGAAAATTTTGTCCTGGGTTAGAACTTACGCGATGATCCCGCACGGGAAAGATTATCAGTCGCCGCCGATCAACCGCGGCCGGGGCGATGCGACGATCGCCACCGACACCTTCGCGTGGTCGCTGGCGGCCCTTGGGCCCGAGAAATTAAAACAGCTGGGCATGGACCCGGAGGAGATCATGAATTTCGCCGAAGAGCATTGCGTCGTGAGGGTGAACTTCACGCGGCCCAGCGGCGTGCGGATCGAGGTGACCGGATTTGATTTCGCCCGATACGCCAACATGCCCCGCGGCGGGATGATCTCTTCCGAGTGGACCTCGCAGATGATCGTTTCCTATCAGATATTAAGCCGGTATTTTGCCCAAAAAGAACGTGTCATCCAGGCGGGTTATTATGCCGAAAAGGCGCGCGTTTATACGGGAGAACTGAACAAACTGATCATTGCCAGTCCGTCGGCCAAAGGACAGGGGGAAGGGTGCCTGCCTTACGCGACGCTGGAGAACGCCGACACGGGCCACGGCTGGAGTACGCCGTCGGGGACTAAAACCTGTTCGGTGGCCGGCACGGCGTACACGATTATGGCCATTAAACAATTCAACCCGCTGGTTTTAAATTAGAAGAGAATCCGCTCAAATGGCCCAACACCGTCGGTCCATCCTGATCATCATCCTGGTTTCCCTGGTCACCTTCGGAAACAGCGTGTCCAACGGCTTTGTGGGCGATGATTATATACTGGTCGTCGAAAATTCCTTCTATGATTCCTGGGGCAATTTCCCTGAATTATTCAGCCCGTCATACATCACCGAATCAGACGATGTTTTTAACAAGGACACCTACTCCCATACAGGATCGATCGCTTACCGGCCGGTCCTCTCGGCGACGTTCTTCCTCGATTATTGGCTCTGGCAACGCGTTGCCTTCGGATATCACCTTCACAATGTAATTTTACATGTCCTTAACGCCGTCCTTGTCTATTTTATCCTTTTTTTGATCCTTAAAGATCCGGCTTTGTCCTTGTTTGGCGCGGTTTTGTTCGCCGTTCATCCCTTAAAGTCCGAGGCCGTGTGCGCGATCGGCTACCGGGGGGACCTTCTGGCCGCGCTTTTCTTTTTGCTGGCGTTCGTGAGCTACATGCTTCGGGAGCGTTGCGGCGCCGGAACGCGAAAAGTCATCGAGGCCTTGTCGCATGTCGCGCTTTTTCTGGCCTTGTTCAGCAAGGAATCGGCGATCGTATTTCTCGGGATACTGGCGGCCTATGACGTGTTGGTGAAGAAAGAAAAAACATTGGATGTCCTGAAACATTTTTACGGCCGGTATCTGGGGTATGTTTTGATCACGTTGTCCTATCTTTATATCTATTTTTATGTTTTCCGCAATTCGGCGATGGATAACGCGCGTTTGTTAGGCGGGAATGTTTTCACGCACGCGACCTTCTCCGTTGATATATTTGTCCAGTACCTGGCGGGGTTCATTCTGCCGTTGACCGTCAAGGTCATACCCCCTTTGTACGCGCCGCCAGCGGCCGAATACGCGGCGTGGGCGGGATTGGCTTTGTTCATATTTTTGACGTACCAGATTTGTCGGAAAGAAAAAACGGCGGTCTTTTTCGTCGCGTGGTTTCTGCTGACGCTGGTCCCGGTTTCCAACGCGGTCCCGCTGGTCAGCCCCATGGCGTACCGGTTCCTGTATCTGCCTTCGGTCGGATTCTTGGCGGCCGCGGGGATCCTTTTGAGCAAGGCCGGCGCGTATCTGGACAGACGTCTTCAGGGCATGCGCGTCGGCACGGCCCTGCGCTGGGGGATCGTCGCTTTGTGCGTCATCCAGACGATGGCCCTGAACATGGCGTGGAAAAATAATTTGATGATGGCGACCATGATGGTGAAGGATTTCCCGCGTTTCCCGACCGGGTATCTTCATCTGGGGATGGAATATTTCAAGAAGGGCGATGTCCCCAGGGCCAGGGAGGCGCTGCAAACTGGTTTTGAAAATGGCCTTCAGGACGCGCGCGGTTATCATTACATGGGATTGTGTTATTTCAACGACTGGGAGCGCGCCCGGCCCTACTATGAAGAAAGTATTCGCCAATTTCCGTATTATGCCTTATCCTATGTGGGTTTGGGGAGGATTGACGTGCTGGGCGGACATTACGCCGAGGCGATCCCCTGTTTAGAGAAAGCGATCGCGCTCTCGCCGTCCTACGCCGGGTATGGCTATCTCATCCAGGCGTACCTTCGCACGGATCGTCCCGACGACGCTTTGGCCGTTTACCGGCAGGCCCAAAACAATGTGCGGGAAAAATCCCGGCTGGATTCCCTGGAGAAGTTCATCCAGGAGGGAAGCAATTTGCGGGGACCCGTGGACATCGGGATTTAAGGGAGAACGCGATGAAATCTTTTCGGAAAGAACTTTGGTTCAATACTAAAACCAGGCGCGATTACGTCAACATCAGCGGCGACGTGCAAAAGGCGGTCGATGAAAGCGGGATCAGGGAAGGGTTGTGTCTGGTCAACGCGATGCATATCAGCGCCAGTGTGTATATTAACGACGATGAACAGGGCTTGCTGGGTGATTACGACCGGTGGCTGGAAAAGCTGGCGCCCCACGAGCCGGTCGATCAATACCGCCACAACGATACCGGCGAGGATAACGCCGACGCGCACCTCAAACGCCAGATCATGGGCAGGGAGGTGGTCGTGGCCGTGACCAAGGGCAAGCTGGATTTTGGGCCGTGGGAACAGATCTTTTACGGGGAATTTGACGGCAGACGCAAAAAGAGAGTTCTCATTAAGATTATAGGAGAGTAGCGAAAAGTCACAATGTCACCACGTCACAAGGTCACCAAAAAGATATTTTTGTGACTGGTGACTTTGTGACCACGGGAGTTTTTAAATGGATCTGATCGCTCTGGGCACAATTGCTTTGGATAACGTGAAGACCGCCTCCGGCGCGCGGCGCGATTTGCTGGGCGGGTCGGCGGCGCATTTCGCCATGGGCGCGCGGCTTTTTACCAAGGTGCACCTGGTGGGGATCATCGGGCGCGACTTCCCCGACGCGCATATCCGTTTCCTGAAGAGAAAAGGCGTTGACCTGACTTCGGTCGTGACGCATCACGGCAAATCATTCCGCTGGGAAGGGGAGTATAAACAGGGCGATTACAACAACGCCGTTACGCTGGCGACGGAATTGGGCGTTTTGCTGGATTACGTCCCGCGCGTCGCCGCTCATCAACGCAAGATCCCCAATTTATTCCTGGCGAACATTGATCCCGATGTCCAGACGCGGTTGCTGCAGTTGATGGGTCAGCCGCGGTTGATCGGTCTGGACAGCATGAATTTGTGGATCAATCATAAAAGAGCGTCTTTGCTGCGGCTGATGAGGAGGGTGCGTCTTTTTGTCGCCAACGATGCCGAGGCGCGCAGTCTCACCGGCGAACATAATTTGATCAAGGCCGCGAAACGGCTGCGGCGTTTTGGCCCGGAACTCATTGTCGTTAAAAAAGGCGAGCACGGTGTTTTATTTTACTGCGACCGGTTCATGTTCTCTTTTCCCGCTTATCCGGTCGAAGAGGTCATTGATCCGACGGGCGCGGGCGATACGTTCGCTGGCGGACTGATGGGCTATTTGAGCCGCGCGAAGAGATTCGGCGAGAAAGAGCTGAAGCAGGCGGTCTTGTACGCGACCACGGTGGCTTCCTTTAACGTGGAAGACTTCGGCATGAACAAAACTGCCGCGCTGACGCCGGCGCGGGTCCGGGCCCGGATGAAACGATTGCTTAAATTCATGAAACCGTAATTACCTTTCCCATGGAACAACAATCTTTGTTCAATTCAATCGGTGTGGTGGCGGCGGCCGTTCTGCCGCTTTTTAATATTCCGCTGATTATCCGCATCGTCAAGCGCGGGTCATCGGAAGATATCAGCTTGTCCTGGGCCGTGGGGGTGTGGGTGTGCATCCTCTTGATGGCCCCGTCGGGGTTCACTTCCCAGGATGTCGTATGGCGCACGTTCAATTACACGAACCTTTTATTGTTCACGGGCGTGGCGTTCGTGACGGTGAAATATCGCAATGGAAGAAACGCAAAAAAATAGCAGCCCCGCGAAGGGCCGTTGCGGCTTGGTAACCATCATCGGCCGGCCCAATGTCGGCAAATCCACCCTTGTGAATTGTATTCTGGGCGAGAAAGTGGCCATCGTCTCTGAAGTCCCGCAGACGACCCGCAACCAGATCCGCGGCATCCATACCGACGAGCGCGGACAGATCGTTTTTATCGACACGCCGGGCCTGCACATCGGCGGGGACAAGCTGGATAAATTCATGAACAAATCATCCGTGGGGACGATCCATGACGCGGACGCCATTGTTTATCTGGTGGACACCAGCCGTCGCACCGGGCCCGAGGAAGAATATGCCGCCGGACAATTGGCTTCCGTCGATATCCCCATCGTTTTGGGGTTGAACAAAATCGACCTGAAAGGGAAATACGTCCCCGATTACATCGCCTTGCTGGAGAAAGCCAAAGGCAAGTCCGTGCAGGAGATGAAAAATGTGACGCTCCTGCCGCTCTCGGGCAAGACCGGCACCAACGCGCAAAAGCTCCTGGATATCCTTTTCGATTCTCTTCCCGAAGGGCCGGCGTTGTATCCGGAAGATACCGTTTGCGACGTGCCGCAGAAACTCGCCATCGCGGATATCATCCGGGAAAAATTATTCGAACTGATGAAAGAAGAGATCCCGCACGCCCTCACCGTCGTGGTCGAACACATGCAGCCCAAAGCGAAGAAGACCATGCACATCAGGGCCCTCATCCTCGTTGAGCGTGAAACGCAAAAAGAGATCGTTATCGGTAAAGGCGGCCTGATCTTGAAGAAAGTCGGCACCCTCGCCCGCCAGGAATTGGAAGTGCTTCTGGAGACGAAGGTGTTCCTGGAACTTTACGTCAAGGTGCAGAAACAATGGCGCAACGATGATTCTCTCCTGCAGGAACTCGGATACGAGAAGTCGTAGCTAAACCTTTTCGTCAAATAAAATTTTTCTCATAGATAATTAGAGAAAGGAAAACAGTATGCCCAAAAGACGCCTTCTTGTTTTTTTATCTTTGTGCCTGGTTGTTTGCGGTTGCATTGACAGCGAAGACACTTTCTATCTGAATCCCGATGGTTCTGGAAAAGTAATCCACAAAACCAGTTTGCTAAGCACTGATGTTGACTTTTCCGTTGGCCAGGGAGTCCCCAACGAAGAAGTTTTGAAAGAAGTGATTAAATGCGAATTGGAAAAATCTGAAGGAGTCGATACTTGGGGGAATTTTACTTACAATCTTGACTCCGGTGGCGGCATCACGTTTGAAGGGGTAGCCTATTTTAAAAATATCGAAAAGCTAAAGTTTTTTAATTTTGGAAAAGAGATAGGGCTTTTCAACAAAATTGCCTTTCAAACGAGAAATAGCCTTCTGGCGTTGGAAATCACGAGTGATGAATATAAAAAAGAGAAAGAAACTGCCGTCCCGTCTGTGCAAGTATTAAGCGAAGAAGAGTTAACCGCTAAAGTTACCAAACAAAGGGAACAATATCAAAGATCCCGGGCCATGAGGGAGAGGATTTTAGACTCCTTTAAGATAAAACAGCGTTTTTATTTACCTGGAGAACCGGTTCAGGTGATTGGATTGGAACAGAAACCCGGCGGATCTTTTGTCCATGATTTCAATGGCAAAAAGCTACTGCAAATATTGGATCAGATAATCAATGATGATGCCTTGATGAGGGCCGAAGTTGCCGAAGGGAAGGATGTGGTCAGCGATATAAGTTCACAACCGCAGTTGGAGCTTCTTTTGGGAGCCAAGTCTATCCAGACCAAAATCAGCCCTGCCGATAAACCTCTTTTTGATTACAATTCCGAAACAGCCCATGCCCGCAAACAATTTAAGAAAGTGTTAAATGAGTTAGACAGCATCATGCCCATCACAGCGGTCGTTTCCGGCCAACCCGGGGAATTTAAGATTGCAGGAGTGCAGATTACCAAGTTTTCTGATCGGAATAATTTTATGGCCTTTGACAGCCCCCCTTTTAATAGCAGACTAGGATATAAAATTTGTATTTATGGGCCCCTTCCGCAAGAAGTTTTAAGCGTTACGGAAGGAAAACTCACAGCGGCAATTACTGATACAAGGGAAGATGTGCTTCCAAAGCAAGATAGTGATCGGGAAATCTATTTTACTAATTTGTCAAGGGATAAGAAAGCAGTGATGTTTCAGGTGGCATTTAAAGACCTGCCTGATTCAGCCAGCCGCATTGCGGAATTAACCGGCGAGTTAAATTATTTGATTGCCAAAAAAACAAAAGAAATTGATCTGAGCCTAAATTCTTTTAAGGCGGGTGCTGTCGGAAAAATGTTTGAGGCCAGAATTAAATCTATTGAACCTGCCCAATGGGACAAAAAGGAAGTCCTCCTTTTGGATATCAAAAAACCCTTTTATGAAATTAAAGAAGTAAAATTCTATGATGCCGATGGTAAGCTTCTTGAGACAGAGCCAAGGGGACGTAGCAATTTTATGGATAGTGTGTGGCTCCATTATGCTATTAAAGGAGGCACTTTCCCTGCACATGGCTCTGTTCATGCCGTCCTTAATGATGATTTCGAAAAATACACACTTCCATTTTCGCTGAAAGACATTGAGATATTTCATATCAAAGATTAAGACAGGCATGAAAATGGCGACTGTCTCTCAAATCCAGAGATTGGATAAACTCGCCATCAAGCGTTATGGCGTGCCTTCCTTAGTTTTAATGGAGAACGCCGGCCGTGCCGTGGCGGAAGAGGTCAAAAAATCCTTGCGCGGGAAAAAGAAGCCGCGCGTTTGTGTCGTTTGCGGCCTGGGGAACAACGGCGGCGACGGGTTTGTCGTCGCGCGGCACCTGATGGACGCCGGGATCCCGGCAAAGGTTTTTCTTGTCGGCAAGGCGCGGCGATTAAAACACGACGCCGCGATCAATTATCAGATTCTGAAGAAGATGAAATATCCGGCCGTGGAATGCGGAGACACAAAATTTCGCGGGAGCGAGATTGCGCGCGCCGATGTCGTTGTGGATGCCATCTTCGGCGTCGGGCTTGACCGCGAGATCAAAGAGCCCTTTCGCGGCATTATTGAAGCGATCAACACGCGCGCGCGGCATGTCGTGGCCGTGGATGTCCCGTCGGGACTGGACGCCACAACGGGGAACATTTACGGCGTGTGCGTCAAGGCGGACAAAACGGTGACGTTCAGTTTCCCCAAAAAAGGTTTTTTCAGGAATCACGGCCCGCGCCAGACCGGCAAAGTCGTTGTCGTTGACATCGGGATTCCATCGCGGCTGAAAAATGGAATCTCGTAGTCTTCAGTCATCAGACATCAGACTGAAGTCTGACGGCTGACGTCTGATGGCTAAAGTCCTAAGAACCAATGATTGTTTCCAGCCAAAATATAGATCAAGTCATCGCCATTTTGAAGAGGGAAATGCGCGGCCTTCCCGATCCCTCCGTCACGCTGGTCGGCAAGAAATGGAAGGACCCGTTCCTCGTTTTGATCTCCTGCATCTTGAGTTTGCGCACCAAAGATGAAACGACCCTTCCGGCGTCGGAGCGGTTGTTCCGGCTGGCCCATACGCCGCAGGCCATGCTCAAGCTTGAAGCCCCGGATATCGAAAAAGCTATTTATCCCGTCGGATTTTATCGGACCAAGACGCGCGTGATCTTAGGGATTTGCCGGGATATATTGGAGAAATTCAACGGCCGCGTGCCCAATGACATCGACACACTGCTGACGATGAAAGGCGTGGGCCGCAAGACCGCGAACCTTGTTTTGACGGAAGGCTTCGGCTTGCCCGGCATTTGCGTGGACACGCACGTGCACCGCATTTCCAACCGGCTGGGCTATGTGCGCACGAAAACGCCGTACGACACGGAGATGATGTTGCGCAAAAAGCTCCCGCCAGGGCATTGGATCGACTATAACGCGCTTTTGGTCACCTGGGGACAGAACATCTGCAAGCCGATCTCGCCTTTGTGTTCGCGCTGCGGTATTCGCGCATTTTGTCCGCGCAAAGGAGTGGGTAAAAGCCGTTAAAGAAAAAATGAGCAAAACGGCCATTTTTGTCCCGAGAAATGTCCCCAAGGACATTTCCGGGATTAAATCCCAGGATCGAGGATGTTTGGTTTGGCGGAAGAAACATGGAGAATCCCAGCAAAATTCTTGACTTTTTTTTCCATACATGATAAATAACATCTAGTTATTTAAATTTTGTTAGAAAATTTTTATAAAAAATATTAATTTTTTTATTTTTTTAACGGAGAGCTAAATAAATTGAAAAATATATATTAGGGAAAGGAACCTCGCAGTCGGGGTTCCTTTTTTTATTTGCCCGCAGAGGCGGGCAAATACCCCCGCGCTTTGTTTTGTTTCCTTATATCAAAGACAAGAAACAAAACAGCGGGGGTAACTGAGGACAAGATGGGAAAAACAATAGGGTTGACATATAATTTGAAAACAGATTGGGTCCGCGGGCCCGATGAGCCTTGCGATATCAACGCGGAGCTCGACAAACCGCACACGATCGAAAGGATCGTCCAGGCTTTCGAGGCGGGCGGGCATCGCGTCAAAAAAATCGGGAACGTGCACCAGCTTTTGTCCCAGCTGGACAATCTTAACGTCGATATCGTTTTTAATATCTGCGAAGGGACCGTCGGACGCAACCGCGAATCGCAAGTGCCGATACTTCTGGAACTCAAAGGGATCCCTTACGTCGGTGCCGACGCGTTGACGATGGGGATCACGCTGGACAAGGCCGTTGCCAAAAAATTGTTCATCTGTGAAGGGATCCCCACCGCGCGTTATTTCGTGGCCGGGAGCACGGATGGCCTTGAGCAACAAAACACGATCGGTTATCCGTTGATCGTCAAGACCGTCCATGAAGGCTCTTCCAAGGGGATATCCCAGGATTCCCGCGTTGAAGACCTCGAGGGGCTCAAGAGGCAGGTCCATTTGATCAACACCGTCTACAAACAGCCCGCGCTGTGTGAAGAATTCATCAAGGGCACGGAATTTACCGTCGCCGTTTTAGGCAATGAGCCGCCCCAGGCGATGCCCATCGTGCAGGTCTCCATCGACGGCGACACAAATTTGGGCGACGAATTTTACACGTTTGAACGCATTTCCTCAACCGCTCTTCAATATGTTTGTCCGGCGAAGATCTCCGCCGAACTCACGGGCAATATCCAGGACCTCGCCGTGCGCGTTTATAAATGCGTCGGGTGCCGCGACCTGGGCCGCGTCGATTTTCGCGTGGACCGGAAAGGCAATCCGTACGTTCTGGAGATCAATCCCCTGCCCAGTCTTGACCCCAAAGACAGTTTCAATATTTTTCCCAAGGTCATCGGCTCAAGTTACGACGCCGTTTTGAACCAGGTCCTGGGTTTCGCGCTCAAGCGATACGGCCTGGAGCAGGCCCAGGGTAAAAAAACATTAGAGGAGATTTCTTCACGATCCCGATGAGGAGACCCGGCATGACCAATTCCCCCAATACGGCCAATATCGCCGCAGTTAAAGAAGTCCAGCCGCACCCGGCCATCCGTCTGACGGCCAAGGAAAACCGCGTGATCAGCTTTTTCAAGGACGCGACCCCTTTGGATTGGGAAGACTGGCGCTGGCAGCTGCGTAACCGCATCACGACCAAAGAAGTATTAGAGAAGCTTGTGAACCTGACCCCCAATGAAGAAAGGGGAATAGCAGGTTCCGGCACCAAGCTGACGATGTCGATCCCTCCGTATTTCGCGAGCCTCATTGATCCTGAGAACCCCAATTGTCCGATCCGCAAACAATGCATCCCACAGCAATATGAGATGGAGACGGCCCCCGAAGAAATGACGGACCCCTGCGGCGAAGACAAGAATTCCCCCGTGCGCGGGCTGGTCCACCGCTACCCGGACCGTGTTTTATTCCTGGTCAATGAGATGTGCGCGATGTATTGCCGTTATTGCACGCGTTCGCGCATGGTCGGCGACGGGCATCGCACGTTGAGCATGCAAACTTACAATAACGCTTTCGAGTACATCCGCGCGCACAAGGAAATCAGGGATGTCCTTATCTCCGGCGGCGATCCGTTGACGTTAAGCGACCGCGTCCTGGAACACATCATAAAAACGCTTAAGTCTATTCCGCACGTGGAATTTGTGCGTATCGGGACGCGTATCCCGGTCACGCTGCCGCAGAGGGTCACTTTCGAACTGGTCAATATGCTCAAGAAATACAGTCCCATTTGGATGAGTCTCCATTTTAACCATCCCAGGGAAGTCACCAAACGGGTGAAATTCGCCTGCGACCTGATCGCGGACAGCGGCATCCCGATGGGGAGCCAGACGGTCCTTTTAAAAGGCATCAACGATAACGCGGCGACCATGAAAAAGTTGATGCACGAACTTTTGAAAATAAGAGTACGTCCTTACTATATTTATCAGTGCGATCCCATCCTCGGCTCCAAACACTTCCGCACGCCGGTCTCCACGGGCATCGAGATCATGGAGAAGTTGCGCGGCCACACGACCGGTTACGCCGTTCCCACGTATGTTATCGACGGTCCCGGAGGCGGAGGGAAGATCCCCATCGCTCCGCAGTATATCGTCAAGCACGAGGGGAACACGTACACCCTGCGCAATTATGCCGGCGAGCAATATACCTACGTCGACCCCGTCTGATTCCTTTCCAAGTCTATCAAAATATTGACGTTACAGAACCGCTATGTTATGATAGCGCCGGTTTTTTGGGAAAAGAGAGGCGTTATGAAAAAAATTGAAGCTATTGTGCGCAAGGAGAAACTCCAGGAAGTTTGCGCGGTTTTGGAAAAATCCGGTATCGGCGGCATGACGGTCTCCGATGCCAGGGGCTTCGGTCATCACCGCAACGGCCTTAAGGACAAGATCAAGATAGAGATCTATGCCGATGAGTTCCAGGTCGATAAAATCGTCGAGATGATCCGCAAAACCGCCAAGACCGGCACGACCGGCGACGGCAAGATCGCCATTATACCTTTGGAGAACATTTATCGTATCCGCACCGGGGAGGACGGAGCGAGGGCGATATAGTTGTTTACATTCGCGCCGGTTATATTATAATACCTTGTTTTTCACGAAAATCAGAACCCATAACGGCATAAAGGTGGTGACTGCGCCATGATCGAAGTCAAGATCTCCGACCCTCACAGCTTTGAAAAAGCGATGCGGATTTTCAAGAGGGCCTGTCAGAAAGACGGTTTTATGATGGAATTGAAGGAAAGACGATTCTATTCCAAACCGTCCGAGAAAAAGCGTTTTAAAGCTAAAAAGACGAGATAACGTTGTTGTGATTCAATCCTTTATATTTGTTGGAGTGAATGTGAACAAAGGGGCAAGCATATTGTAATAATTGTGCTTGCCCCTTACTATTTAGAGGAAAAGAAATGAGCGCCGGTAAAAAGAAAACGATCGCCATCCTCGTTGAAGACATGTACCAGGTCCTCGAGGTCTGGTATCCGGTCCTTAGGCTCAAGGAAGACGGCATCGAGACCAAACTCGTCGGGACCGGGAACAAAACAAGTTACGGCAGCAAGGAAGGATATCCGGCCGAGGTCGGTTGCTCCATCGACCAGGTCAGCGCGAAAGATTTCGACGGCGTCATCATCCCCGGCGGGTTCGCGCCGGATTTTCTGCGCAGATACGAGAAGGTCATTATGTTCGTCCGTCAGATGCATGATGACGGCAAGATCGTCGCGGCGATCTGCCACGGCGGCTGGCTTCTGGTTTCCGCGGATATCATCCGCGGGCGCGAGGTCACGTGCTTTTTCGCCATCAAAGATGATCTCAAAGCCGCGGGCGGCCATTACGTCGACCAGGAAGTTGTCGTGGATAAAAATATCATCACCTCCCGCAAGCCGGAAGACCTGACCGCATTTGTTTTGGAAATTATTAAGAAAGTTAAAGATGCAAAGAAATAAAGAAGCAAGAAGCAGAGATAAAAGAACCAAAGAGACAGAGAATCAAAAAATATGGTTTTTCTTTGCCTCTTTGATTCTTGCCTCTTGTTTCTTATCAAAACAATGTTAAAAGTCAAACGCGCCCTCATCAGTGTTTCCGATAAAAAAGGCATTGTCGCTTTCGCTCAAGGGTTAGATGCCCTGGGTGTCGCTATCCTTTCGACCGGCGGGACCGCGCGCAGTTTAAAAGAAGCGGGGATCACCGTCCAGGAGGTCTCGGATTATACGGGGTTCCCGGAGATGCTTGACGGGCGGGTCAAGACCTTGCATCCGAAGATCCACGGCGGGCTTCTGGCGTTGCGGGAAAGCAAAGAGCACATGGCCCAGCTCGCCCGGCAGGGGATCGACACGATCGACATGGTCGTCGTCAACCTTTATCCATTTGAGAGCGTTATCAAGAAAAAGAACGTGTCTCTGGAGGAGGCCATCGAAAATATCGATATCGGCGGCCCGGCGATGCTGCGCTCCGCGTCGAAAAATTACAAGAATGTGGCCGTTATTTGCAACCCGGAGAAATATAAGGAGACCCTTAAAGAACTGGAGACCAACAGCGGCCTGCTTTCGGATTCGGTCCTCTTTCATCTGGCGCTGGAAGCCTTCGAACATACGGCCAATTACGACCGGGTCATTTCCGGATTTTTGCGCCAGAGTCTGGCGGCGAAGGCATTCTCAAAATTCCCCAAAGAATTGACCTTGCAATTTTTGAAAGTCCAGGATCTGCGTTACGGAGAAAATCCCCACCAGGAAGCGGCGTTCTATAAAGACCTTGGTGAAGATTCGGGTTTGGCCGGTCTCAAACAAGTCGGCGGTAAAGAATTGTCGTTTAACAATATCCTGGATTTAAACGCGGCGCTTGATTGTGTCAAGGATTGCGAAGGCCCCGCGGCCGTTATTATCAAACACGGCAATCCCACCGGCGTTGCCGAAGATGAGACCTTAGTCAAGGCGTACAAAAATGCCTGGCGTTGCGACGCGACCGCGGCTTTCGGCGGGATCATCGGATTGAACCGGAATGTGGATGTGTCGACGGCGCGGGCGGTCGTTAAAAGCGGCTTTATGGAATGCGTGATCGCTCCCGGATTTGAAGCGGCGGCGCTCGGTATCTTTTCCTCAAAGAAGAATTTGCGGTTGATCGAGATCGATCTGGCCCGAATCCCCGCCGCCGGCTTTGATTTCAGGAGAGTTTATGGTGGATTACTGGTGCAGAGCCGCGATGCGGCTGTGCCGCAACAGAACGCCTTGAAGGTTGTCACCAAAAAGAAACCCACGGCGCAACAGTTGCAAGCGATGCGCTTCGGCTGGAAGATCATCAAAGGCGTTAAATCCAACGCCATCCTTCTGGTGAAAGACCGGCGCACCGTCGGTATCGGCTGCGGTCAGACCAGCCGCGTGGGCGCCGTCGCGGCCGCGATCGCCAAGGCCGGCAAGAACGCCCGTAATTCCATCCTGGTTTCCGACGCGTTTATCCCCAAAACCGACAATGTCCAGCTCGCCGCCAAAGCCGGCATCAAGGCCATCATCCAGACCGGCGGGTCAATCGCCGATGAGGAGGTCATCAAAGCCGCGGATAAAGCGAAGATCGCGATGGTGATGACGGGCATCCGGCACTTCCGGCACTGACACAATGACATTCCTCGAGGCCCAGGAATACATTTCCTCTTTTTTCAATTTCGAATTATCTCCTGATCCCTATCCCGATCGGTGTGTATTCAAGCTCGATCGTGTGCGTTGTTTACTGGATCTTTTGGGCAACCCGCAAGACCGGCTTAAAATTATCCACGTGGCCGGCTCGAAGGGAAAAGGTTCGACCTGCGCTCTGACGGCGAGCGTCCTGCGCGCGGCCGGATACAAGGTCGGGTTGTATACTTCGCCGCATTTGAATCATTACCGGGAACGGATACGCGTGCTGGAATCTTCTTTGGCCCGGGGCGGAAACGAAGATGACATTTTCCCGGACATGATCAGCGAACGGGAATTATGCGCCATGCTGGAGGAAGTGAAACCCCGCATCGCGCGGTTGCGGCAAGAAAGTACGCCCGGTGAATTGAGCTTCTTTGAACTTTTTACGGCGCTGGCGTTTTATTATTTTCGTTATAAACAGGTCGATTGGGTTGTCCTGGAAACAGGGATGGGCGGACGGCTTGACGCGACCAACGCGGCCCCCTCAAAAATATGCGCGATCACGCCGATCAGCCTTGAGCATACGCAGTATTTGGGCGATACAATCGCCCAAATCGCCGGGGAGAAAGCGGCGATCATCAAGGGTCCTTGTTCGAAAGTTGTCCTCGCCCCCCAGGAGCCGGCCGCGCAGGAAGTTTTTCGTGAACGTTGCGCGCGATTTTCCATCCGCCCGATAGAAATAGGCCGCGATATCCGTTGTGAAATCCTCCGGGAAGGGCCCTCTGGCCAGATGGTCCGCGTCGCGGGGACCAAACAGCCATATCGCGATTTGGAATTATCTTTGGCAGGACGGCATCAGGCGGTCAACGCCGCCGTTGTGCTGGGCATTGTCGAGGCTTTAGCGGAGATGGGCTGTGTGGTTTCGCAGGAGGCGGTTTACACCGGGCTCCGTGAGGCATTTTGGCCGGGGAGGTTAGAGACCGTCAGCAAGGATCCTCTTATTATCCTTGATTGCGCGCACAATCGATCCTCGGCAAGGAATCTGGCTGAAAGTATCGTCCGGATTTTTCCTTATAAAAATGTGACGCTTGTTCTGGGAGTAAGCGAGGATAAAGACAGAGCTGGAATCTGCGGGGAATTAAACCGCGTCGCCGGCCGGGTCATAGCCACAAAGGCAGATCATCCGCGGGCGCATGAATTCTCCCGGGAAGAATTAAATGTTCTTTTTGCCGGCAAGCCGTCCACGTGCTTATCCGGCGTTGAAGAAGCCCTCGCGTCTGTCGCGGATTCCCCGGACATTATTTTAATCACCGGCTCCGTTTTCCTGGTGAGCGAAGCCCGACGGTATTTAAATAAGAAAGTCATCTGCCAGTTTCAGGGTATCCGGGGATCAGGGAATCAGGAACTAGGAGATCCGGGAATCCGGATATCAGGAAGATAAAAATATATCCCTGATATTCTGATCTCCGGGTCACCCAGTCCCGGATAACCTGTCATTTATGGTTTGAAATCTTAAAACTATGCTAAAACTCACTTATATAGACGACACTATCGTCGCCGTATCAACGCCTGCGGGTGAGGGCGGGATAGGCATCATCCGTTTAAGCGGCAAAAACGCCCTGGCCGTCGCGGACAAGATGTTCGTGGCCAGGGACAAGGAGAAGCCGTCCGGATTCAAAAGTTTTACGGCCCATTACGGTGATGTCGTGTGCGGGGGAGAGATCATCGATGAAGCGTTATTGACGCTGATGCGCGCGCCGAAAAGTTATACGAGAGAAGACGTCGTTGAGATCAGCGTGCATGGCGGAGTTGCCGCGGTGCGGACGGTTTTCAAGCTGGCCGTTGATCTGGGCGCGCGTCCGGCCGAGCCGGGGGAATTCACCAAACGCGCGTTTTTAAACGGCCGCATCGACCTGACCCAGGCGGAGGCGGTCCTGGACCTGATCCATTCCAGGACCGAGGCGTTCTTGCGGGTCAGCGCCCACCAGCTAAAGGGTGAATTGTCGACGGAGCTGGAAAGGATCCGGGAACAGTTGATGGATGTTTATGCGGTCATTGAGGCCGTCATTAATTTTCCTGAAGATGACATCGACACCGGGAAACAACGGGTCCTGTCATTGCGCGGGCGCATGCGAGAGGCGCAGGATGATATCCAGCGGCTTTTGTCGTCGGCCGACCACGGCCGGATATTAAAAGACGGGATCAAGGTCGTTATCTGCGGCCGGCCCAATGTGGGCAAGTCGTCGCTTTTAAATGTCCTTTTGAAGCAGCCGCGGGCTATTGTGACGCCGATCGCCGGCACGACACGCGACACGATCGAAGAAACCGCGCAGATAGAGGGGATCCCTTTTCAGCTCGTCGATACCGCCGGCGTCCTGGAGCCGCGGGATCTCATCGAAGAAGAGGCCATCCGGCGCAGCCGCCTGGCCGTGCGCGGCGCCGACCTTGTGCTTTTGATCCTGGACGCAAGCGCGGCGCTTAGCGCCGAAGATGAAAAACTTTTCGACCTGGTCCGGGGACGGAATTTGTTCATTGTTCTCAATAAATGTGATCTGGCGCCCGGGATCGATGAACACAAAATCAAGACGGCGTTCCCGGGCGGCAAGATCGTGCGCGTGTCCGCGCTCAATAAGGAAGGCATCGCGCGACTGGAAAGGGAGATCGTCGCGCAAGTCTGGCATGGCGAGGTCGTGGATACTCACGGGATCCTGATCAGCAACGCGCGGCATGTGCGCGCGTTGCACGACGCACTGGCGGCCGTCGCGCAGGCCCAGGAAACGCTCGAGAAGAAATTGTCCCTGGAATTTGTTTCGGAGGAAATCAAGCGGGCGGTAAATTTTCTGGATGCCATTACCGGACGCTATGTCGACAACGATTTGCTGGAACAAATCTTCACGCGGTTTTGCATCGGGAAATAAACATTTCCTGAAAGGATTTCAGAGAGAAGTTCATTTCTGATCCTCGTCCGGTCGCGTTTTTTGTTCCATGATCTTGACGTTCATGTCCAGTATCTTCCTGACCAGTTCGGGGTCCTTCATCAGCGCCTGCATTTTGGGATTGGTCAACAGCTTCGCGAAGTTCTTGTCCTGAATATCCCGCATGATCTCTTCATCTGTCAGGAGCGTCTGAATGGTTTTATCGTCCCGCACGGCCTTGTATTCCGCCGACGACTGCAGGCGTTGTATCTGGCCGGGGTCTTTCAAAACTTGTGAAACCGCGCGGATGTCGATGGATTTTTTTGGGATCAGATGTTTTGCCCATCGATCGATGAGAGAGTATGTCCCGGAATTAAAGATATCCCGGCGTACGCTTTCGATCCAGGAAGCGTTGATGGGGATCAGGGCCATGAGAACGATGAGCAGCAAGAGGTTGATGCCGCCCCAGAGAGCGCAAAGGCCGGCGCCCCAGGCGCGGCTGACCGGTGAAACGGGCTTGTCGGCGTTGACCGTTTTTTGCCAGACGGCCAACACGAAAGAAAGCAGAAGGTTTAAGATTATGGGCGCGACGATGCTGATCGCAAGCGCCATAATGATATTATGGTTTTGGGAATAATGGATTGCGGCCATAACGCATCCCAGGAGCAGCGCGATCGGCCCTATCAGGGTACGCAACAATCCTTGCGACCAGCCGCGATACAGGAAATAAAGCGTTAACGCCAGTACAACAGAATCCGTTGTGGAGGACAAGGCCGGCTCCTTTCTGTGGGCTTACTTCAAAGTAACAATCCATTCCCTGTTTTGCAATATTTTTTTGTCAAATATTTGCTTTTTTGGAAATAATGTATTATATTTAAATCGGTGGAAACGCTTTCCTGAAAGCAGGAGTGCCAACAGGCAGTGCCCTCTGGATAACGATATTTAAGTTCTAGATAATAAGAAAGTTATAAAAATGCGGAATAAAAGAAAAAACCCCCGGCATACCTGCACTGTTCCTGTGGATGGCAAGCAGGGGGGGCCGTTTGACTCCAGCAAGACCGTAGATTTTAGCCAGGGCGGGTTGGGGTTGATCTCCAGCCGCCGGCTTCCCGTGGATAAAGAAATTGCCATTCAGCTGGATCTCTCTGAAGAAGGACATTCGGCCCTGGTGGTCGGCAAGATCCAGTGGGTCAACCCGATCGCGCAAACGGATAATTTCCGGATCGGTGTTGTGTTTAAAGACATGCTTCAAGGTTCCCGGACCAACGTGAAGGATTATTTGCGCTTAATAGCTTAACAAAGGAAGAGCCTCATGCAAATCGCGGAGCGCGGCATGGAAGACCGCAGGACATTCGAGCGCTTCGTCGCCCGTTTTCCAGCCAGGTTCAGAGACAGCCACAGGAGTTACGGTATAAACGTTTCGTTACGTGACGCTTCCGCCCAGGGCATAAAGATCACCACCAAAGAGCAACTGTTCGTTAATGACAGCGTCACCCTGGAAATCGAATTGCCCGACTGCAAGCGGCCGATGACTTTAAAAGGCCAGGTGGTTTGGGTCACCAATGATGACGAATCCGGCATGCGCGATGTCGGCTTGAAATTCCACACGATCGATCTCGTCCATATGTCCCGGTTGTACCAATTTATCCCGCCCGCCGTGGCGTCGCTTTAAAATTTCACGACGCCGTTTCTTCAAGGTCTTCTTCAAGGCGCTTGTCTAAGGACCTCTTCCGTATTACAATGGTATCTTCAAATTCGGGATCATAGCTTAAGGTAGATTCGATGCGACATTCAGTCCATAAGTTGTACACCCGCCTTGAGGACGGGGTCAGTTTTTCTTCACGGCCGGCCGCGGAACTCAAGACCATTTATTTCCCTCTGTGCGGCATTGATTCCGCCGGCATCAAATCCGCTATCACCCCTTTCTTAAGCGGCGACATCAAGATCGACAGCCTCCGGTATCTGACCAAACCGGTCTCAACGGAAGATTTGCGCAATAACGTGCGCGATTTTTTTTGTTTTATCGGAGGTAAGGGCGCGTTTTCCATCGCCCAGCCTTCATCCACAGAGGGCTCTTTTGTCGAGGCGGGGCCGTTGTGGCATAAACTGACGCGCCGTCATCCCAAAGCGGGACTCGTCATGGAAGCGGTCAATTTCGTGCCTGTCACCGGTGAGAACGTGGAACTGATGCGCGTCAGCGTCAGAAATATTTCCCGCAAAACAATCCAGTTTACACCGACCTTCAGCCTGCCCGTTTTCGCCAGGGCGCTGGCGAATAAACACGACCATGAACATGTCACGTCTTTGTTGGGCAGGATTATCCAGTTACCGCAAGGCGTCCTGGTTGAGCCGACGATGCTTTTTAACGAGCACGGGCACAAAATCAACCAGACGGTTTATTATGTCCTGGGCAGGACGGACAAGGGCGAGAACCCTGTCGGGACGTTCCCGACAGCGCGGAGTTTTTACGGCGAAGGGGGAACGTGCTTCGCCCCCGAGGCCGTTGTCAGAAATTCCGCGCCGGAAGTTCTTCCCCGGGAAGCCCTGGACGGTCAAGAAGCGGTGGGGGCGCTGCGGTTTAAGAAAACCAGTCTGGGAAGCGGCCGCAAGAAAGAATATTTCATTGTGATGGGGATAGGGTCGACCCGCGGCGAAGTCCAAAAGATATTTGAGCGGTTTGCTTCAGCCGGGGAATTTGAGTCGGCGCTTTTACGGAATCAAAAATTCTGGATGAAAAAGGCGCAGACCATCCGTTTGAGGACGGCGGACGAGGGGTTTAACACGTGGATGCGCTGGGTCAGCTTGCAGCCGGTGTTACGGCGGATATTCGGATGTTCATTTTTGCCGGACCACGATTACGGGAAGGGGGGCAAGGGCTGGCGGGACCTTTGGCAAGATCTGTTGTCCTTGATCCTGATCGAACCGGAGAGCGTGCGCGCGGCATTGATCGACAATTTCGCGGGCGTGCGCGTCGACGGGTCGAATGCCACCATCATCGGCGCGGCGCCCGGCGAATTTTTGGCGGACCGTAACGCGATCTCGCGCGTGTGGATGGACCACGGCGCCTGGCCGTTTTTGACACTTTTATTGTACATCCACCAGACAGGCGAGACGGGTATCTTGTTCGAGCGCCAGGGTTATTTCTGCGACCCGCGGACATTCCGCGGTCAGCGCTACGACCGGGCCTGGACGCCGCGGGAGGGCAGCCGGCTGAAGGATTTTAACGACCGTGTTTATGAGGGGTCTGTTTTAGAGCACATCCTGGTCCAGCACCTTGTCCAGTTTTTCAACGTCGGCGAACACAATATCACCCGCCTTGAGAACGCCGACTGGAACGACGGCCTCGACATGGCCGCGCAGCGCGGGGAAAGTGTCGCGTTCATGAGCTTGTACGCGGGCAACCTCTTGAATTGCGCCGATCTGCTGGAGCACGTTGCCGCGGGCGAAGGCCTCCGGGAAATCCCGCTGGCCAGGGAACTTTTGGTTCTGTGTGATTCGATCTCCGGCGCCGGCATCGATTACGGCGACGCGCCGGCCAAGAGGAAGCTTTTGTTCGAGAAATATTTTCCTTCGGTCCAGCCGCGCTTAAGCGGCGAGCAGGTCAACGTCAAGGTCGCCGATCTCGTGCGGGATCTGCGCCGTAAAGGAAAATGGATTTTTGAGCACATTAAGGCCAAAGAAAAAATTCGGGCCGGCCGATTAGGTCCCCTTGGGGACAATCCGGGTCAGGGTCAGGGCTGGTTTAACGGCTATTACGACAATCAGGGGAAAAGGGCCGAAGGCGCGGAAGGCAAGGCGGTGCGGATGACGTTGACCGGCCAGGTCTTTCCTTTAATGAGCGGGTTGGCCGACGACAAAGAGATCGAAGAGGTCGTTGCCGGCGTGCGGCGGTACTTGCGGGACAAAAAATTGGGCGGCTACCGCCTGAACACGGATTTCGGCGTGGCGCATTACCTGGACCTGGGCCGGGCCTTCGGGTTTGCCTACGGGACCAAGGAAAACGGCTCTTTCTTCAGTCACATGACGGTCATGTACGCGTATTCCCTTTATAAACGGGGTTTCGCGCGGGAAGGCCGTGAAGTCATCGGGTCCATTTTCAAAATGTGCGCGGACACGCAAAAAAGCAAGATCTACCCCGGCATCCCGGAATATTTTGATTCCCAGGGCCGGGGCCGGTATCATTACCTGACCGGATCGGCCAGCTGGCTGGTCTTGACCATGCTTACGCAGGTTTTCGGTGTCCGCGGCGAGTACGGTGATTTACTGATCGCCCCGCAGCTTTTGAAAGACGAATTCGACCTCCAGGGAAAGGCGAGTGTTACCTGTCCTTTTGCCGGCAAAACAATAACTATTAGTTATATTAATAAGAGAAAGCTGGATTTCGGCTCATACGCGGTCAAGGCGGTTACTTGCCGGGGCAAAGCCGTCGCGTATGATGCCCTTGCTTCTGCCCGCATCAAGATTCCCAGAAAATTTTTTCATCAATCCAGTAATATTGAATTGACACTCGAGCTGGATGAAACAGGCGGAAAGTCTTTTTGACAATCCGTGGGTGGAATGCTATACTTGAGTCTCTTTGTGTCCTGGAAATTTGAACAGAGCCGTAAGTTTCTTTGATCACACCAGATAGGGAGGGTTCATGAGAAGAGTAGTCATCCTCGCGCTTTGCTTGTTCCTGTCCTTTGGGTGCGCCCCCAAAAAAGAAGACCTCAATACAATCACCATCTGGCACTGGATGACCGACCGCCAGAAAGCCTTCGAAGAATTAGCCGTGCTTTATGAACAGCAGACCGGCGTCAAGGTGAAGATCGACCTTTACGCCCCTTCCGACGCCTACAGCCAAAGGATCGTCGCTTCCGCCCAGTCCCGCGTCCTTCCCGATATCTACGGTATTCTTGATAAAAAAGAGATTTTCGCTTCCTTTATTCAAAGCGGGTTTGTGGCCGACCTGACCGAAGAATTTCAGAAAGAAAATGGCGCCTGGGAAAGGATGCTTTTCCCCAAAGCCCTGGACGTGAACCGCTTCCCGGAAGGAAATATTTATGGGGTCAAAGCGGGAATTTACGGTGTCCCTCTGGATGTCACCAATATCCAGATGCTTTATAACAAGAAATTGCTTCAAAAGGCGGGGATCAAGGAGGCGCCCAGGACATTTCAGGAATTCATCGAAGCGGGTCAAGCCTTAAAGCGCGTCGGGATCGCCGGACTGGTTTCGGGTTTTGGAGAAATGTGGTTGATCGATTGCTTCGCCTCGAATTACGCCTTTAACATCATGGGCGAAGAAAAGGTCATGGCCACCTACCGCGGCGAAGTGCCTTACACGGACCCGGACTGGGTCAAGGTGTTCGGCGTTTTTAAGGAATTGCAGGAGAAAGGCGTATTGGCCGACGGGGTCGTTACCAAACCCAACAAATACGCGGAGCAGGACTTCGCGCTCGAGCGCGCGGCCTTCGCGTTTAACGGTTCGTGGGGTGTCAACGTGTACGGCGACATGAACCCGGATCTGGAGTATGGGGCGATGCTGCCGCCTCCCGTCAACCCAAATCTGCCGATGCGTATTTGGGGCGGGGCCGGATCGTCGCTGGTCGTCAACAACAGTTCACCGCGCAAGGATAAAGCGATCGCCTTTTTGAAATGGCTTACGCAAAAAAAGCAGCAGGCGTTTTTGGCCCGCGAGACCAGGAACCTGCCGTCGAACCGGGAAGCCCTGGCTTCGATCCCCCCGATCCTTTCGGAATTTGCCGGCGTTATGGATTTCACGACGCACCCCACCATTTGGCCTTATAACGAGAACGCGCTGGTCACCGAGAAGCTCGACAAAGGGATCCAGTCGATCATCATTGGTGAGAAGACTCCTGAAGAAGTCGCCCGCGAGGTGCAGCAAATCAAGGAACGTGAACTTAAAAAAGCGAAACAATAAATAACACGAAACAATGCGCGCAAACAATTTCTCCTGGCCTAAACTCCAGGACCATCTTAAGAATTTCTCCTTCGTCCTGCCCGCCATCCTGATATTTTGTATTTTTTATATTTATCCTTTTTTCGATATTTTCCGGCTGTCCTTTCATGAATGGAACGGCATCACACCGTCGATGAAGTACGTCGGGCTGCAGAACCTCCAGGAATTGATGAAAGATGAGGTCTGGTGGCAGGCGATGGGCCACGCGGCGTACATCACGTTCATCGCCCTGACGTTCCAGAACGTTCTGGCCTTCGCGCTGGCCCTGGCCTGCGACCGGGAGATCCGCATGAAGCGGTTTTATCGCGTCGTGTTTTTTATCCCGCCGGTCCTCTCCGAGGTCGTGGTGGGGCTTATCTGGCAGTGGATCCTTTACGCAGGAATACAGGACGGAGAGCATATCGGGCTGCTGAATTATTGGTTGACGAAGACGGGGCTGCCTCATCTGGTCCATAACTGGCTTTCGGATCCCGACACGGCGCTGACCTGCATCGCCATTGTCCATTCCTGGAAAGGGTTCGGCTGGGGATTCATCATGCTTTTGGCCGGGTTGCAGACGATCGACCGTCAGCTTTACGAAGCCGCGCGCGTCGACGGGGCCGGTTCCTGGAAGCTCTTTACCAACGTGACCATCCCGATGATGGTGCCGGTCATGCTCGTGGTGGTGATCTTGACGGTCCTGGGCTCCATGCAGGTTTTCGTGCTGGTTTTGTCCATGGTCGGACAGGGGCTTGGGTATCACACGGAAGTCCCGGTCACGCGCATTCTTTCGGCGATGACGGGGACCAACCGTTTCGGGTACGCCTGCGCGATGGGTATCAATTTCGGGGTTATCCTGATCATGGTTTCGGTGGCCTTTAAATGGCTGTCCAACCGGATGAAACAGGCGTAAAGAAGAAAGGGATCTTTGGATGGAAACAAATAAATATATGGTGCAAAGGATAACCAAGGGATTCCTGGTCCACATGTTCCTGATCATCTTCGCGGTCACCTGCCTGTTCCCGCTTTTCTGGATGCTGCGCAGCGCCCTGATGACCAACGAAACCGTCTTCACGGACAAGTCGTTTATCCCCCGCGCGATCAACTTCGGGAATTTCGCCCAGGCGTGGACCGAAGGGAATTTCGGCATATATTTCTTTAACA
>Ga0209211_10002961_pt1 | contig 28460 bp, 34 predicted proteins | sample RifGroA2_FD_183992 | JGI IMG/M metagenome (GOLD analysis project Ga0209211, IMG submission 183992) | Groundwater microbial communities from Rifle, Colorado, USA - Groundwater A2 (SPAdes) (version 2) | ecosystem: Environmental > Aquatic > Deep subsurface > Groundwater | place: Rifle, Colorado...
CTCCGCGAGCGTATACGGCAAAATCTCGAAGAATGCAACCGTGCTGAAAAATTGCGCTATACGCTTTCCATGAGTATTGGTATAACCTTCTTTGAAGGCGTAAACCCCGTGACTTTGGCGGAATTGTTGGGGCTCGCAGACCAATCCCTTTATGCCGACAAGAGTGCCAAGAAAAGTTTGAAACATGCATAACTCAAAAATTCATATCCTGGTCATTGAAGACGACCCCGCCTATATGAATCTTCTCAAGCTGAGGCTGGCTGCCGAGAGGAAAGCCGTTTTTTCAGCCGTCTTCGCGGCCACTTTGCAAAAAGCGCTGGAGCGTCTCAAACAGGAACCTTTTGATCTTGTTTTGCTGGATCTTTTTTTGCCGGACAGCTCAGGGCTGGACTCTCTTGAAGCGGTCCGCAAGCAGTCCCCGCACCTTCCGGTGGTGATATTGACCGCCTTGCCGGATGAGGACGTCGGTTTGCAGGCCGTGAAGTCTGGCGCGCAGGACTATTTAATCAAAGGAGAAGTGGACCCCCACATGTTTTTCCGGGTGATTCAGTATGCCCTGGAAAGAAAACGCATGGAGGCCTATTTGCGGAACAGCGAGGAAAGGACCCGCCTTATCATCGAAACCGCTAACGACGCATTTGTTGCTATGGACAGCAGCGGCCTTATCGTCGAATGGAACCGCAGGGCCGAACTGATGTTTGGTTGGCCCCGCAGCAGCGTTATCGGAAAGACAGTGGCTGACGTGATTCTTCCGCCGCAGCACCGCGAGGCGCATCAGGAAGGGATCAAGCACTTTTTGGCCAGTGGCGAAGGGCCTATTTTGAACCGGCGCGTGGAATTGAACGCACTGCACAAGGATGGCCGCGAATTCCCCGTGGAACTTACGGTGTGGCCCGCTTATTCGGGTGACGAATACCGTTTTAACGCTTTTATCCATGATATTTCGGGTGACCGCAAACTCCAGCAGATGAAAGACGAGTTTGTGAGCACCATTTCGCATGAACTCCGCACCCCCATGACCATTATCCGGGAAGGTGTGCTGCAAGTGCTTGAGGGCCTGCACGGCGAAACCACGGAAAATCAAAAGAAATTTTTGACCATGACTTTGGGCGGCGTGGACAGGCTCAAGCACATCATTGACCGGCTGCTGGATATTTCCAAGCTTGAATCGGGGCGGGTGCTTCTTGATAAAGAACTCAGCGATATTGTTCAGATCGCCCGGGAAGTGAATGCCGCCTTTTTGCCCCGCGCGCAGGCCAAAGGACTTGAAATCAGGGAAATTTTTCCGGCAGATTCCTTGCGTGTTTATCTGGACAAGAATAAAATGATACAGGTTTTCACCAATTTGATGGACAACGCGCTTAAATTCACGGATAAGGGTTTTATCGAGGTCAGCGTCCTGGATGGTCCCCAGTCGGTGGAGTGCCGGGTGAGAGATACGGGGCGCGGCATCCCCAAAGACGATTTGGGCCGGGTTTTCAGCAAATTCGAACAATTTGACCGTCAAATGGGCCCGGGAGAAAAAGGAACCGGCTTGGGGCTGGCCATTGCCAAAGGTCTGGTCGAGTCGCATCGCGGCAAAATCAAGGTGGAAAGCCGCGCCGGCGAAGGCACCCAATTTATTTTTTTTCTGCCCAAGCATTCGGTGGACGATATCTTCAAAGAGTATCTGGCGCGCGGCATCAGGGCTGCTTTGACGGAAAAAGCCTGTTTGTCTGTATTGCTTTTTGAGGTTCAGGATTATGATTCGCTGCTGACGAAGATGGCGCCGGCCCCGATAGATCACTTGCTCAAGGAACTCGGGAAGAAGCTGAAAGAAGGGGTGCGCCAGCGGGTGGATACGGCGCTTGAAGGCGGGCACCGTTTTTACGCCGGCCTTCCTTCAACCCGCCGGGAGACGGCAGATTTTATTTCCAAAAGGATACGGCAGGTTTTTGACGAGACAATCAAAAAGGAAGGCCTGTCGGACGTGGTGCGCATCCGCTCAAAAGTCATCGGTTTTCCGGAAGACGGACATACGGCGGAAGAGCTCATGTTTCTGCTGCGCGCTGTTTAAAGCCGGATTAAGGAGGTTTATGGCCTATAAAATTCTAGTCGTGGATGATGAGCCGCATATCGTCATGATGCTGGAAGCCAGGCTTCGGAAAAACGGTTTTGAAGTCGTGACGGCGACTTCGGGATCTGAAGCCATGGCTAAAGTGAAGCAGGACCGCCCTGATTTGATCGTGCTGGACGTGATGATGCCTGTGATCAGCGGTCTTGAAGTGTGCCGCATGCTGAAAGAGAATCCGGTCACCCGGGCCATCCCCGTTATTTTGCTCACGGCCAAATCTACGGAAAGAGACCAAACCCTGGGAATCAGCGCCGGGGCCGACTCCTATGTGACCAAGCCGTATACGCCTGAGGAATTGCTGGGGCAAATCAAGGAACTTTTGGAGAGATAAGGAGAGAAGGGGCAATGGGGAAGAAAATTTTAATTGTGGATGACGAACCCAATATCGTGGCTGTGGTTTCAGCCCGGCTCAAAGGGAACGGCTATGAGGTGATTGAGGCGCAGGACGGGGTTTCGGGCCTTGAGTTGGCCAAAAAGGAAAAACCCGATCTCATTATTTTGGATTTAATGCTGCCCAAATTGGACGGTTACAAGGTTTGTCATCTTCTCAAAAAGGACGGCCGTTACTCAGGCATTCCGATTATTCTTTTCACGGCCAAGGCCCAGGAAGAGGATAAACGCATGGGTGAAGAGGCGGGCGCGGACGCTTATGTCATGAAGCCGTATGATTCCAAGGTGCTTTTGGCGCAAATTCAGGAACTTCTGGAAAGAAAAAGCTAAGGGGGGCGGGCAGGCGTGAAACACAAACGATCTTTGGGTGAAACCTTGGTGGAAGAAGGCATTATCACGAGGGAGCAGCTCGCGCAGGCTCAGGAAGAGGAAAAAAAATCAGGCCACCACTTGCGCAAAGTCGTGGTGCGCATGGGCCTGATCGAAGAAAATGATTTGGTGGAGCTCTTGGCCGACAAACTCAATGTGCCGCGCATTGAACTCGAAAATTATTTGATTGACCCCAAAATCGTCGAGCTGATTCCCGAACCCCTGGCCCGGAAATACGATTTGATGCCCGTGTTTAAAATCGGGAACCGTCTGACCTGCGCCATGGTGGATCCGTGGAATGTTTTCGCCCTTGATGAGCTCAGGATGAAAACCAATTTTGTGATTGAACCGGCCGTGGCCACGGAGGCGGAAATAAGGCAGGCCCTGGATGAGCATTACGGCGTGCGCGGCTCCATGGAAGAGGTGATACGTTCCATTGACGAAGCAAATCCCGGGCTTAAAGACTTGAAGGAAGAAGATCTCAAGGAGCTTGAGGGAATCGTGAAAGAACCGGTGGTCATCAAACTGGTCAATCTCATGATCCTTGAGGCCCTGCATGACGGCGCGAGCGACATCCATATAGAGCCTGAGGAAAAGCGTCTGAAAATGCGTTTTCGCGTGGACGGTATGCTCCGGGAAGTGCCCTCACCCCCCAAACATTTGCAGTCCGCTCTTATTTCACGCATCAAAATCCTCGCGGATTTGAATATCGCGGAGCGCCGCATCCCGCAGGACGGAAGATTCAATATCCGCATGGAAAACAAGGAAATCGACGTGCGCGTATCCTGCCTTCCGACGCTTTACGGCGAAAACGTGGTGCTGCGTCTTTTGGACGTTTCGGGTGCCCTGCTTCCTTTGACGCATCTGGGTTTTTCCAAGGATGTTTTTGACCGGTATCAGCAGCTTATCCAGGAGCCTTACGGAATCATTCTCGTTTCCGGCCCCACGGGCAGCGGCAAAACCACCACGCTTTACTCCTCTCTGGATAAAATCAACACGGTTGAAAAAAATATCATCACCATCGAAGACCCCGTCGAATACCGGCTGACCGGTATCCGGCAAACCCAGGTGAATGTCAAAGTGAATCTCACCTTTGCCAACGGACTGCGTTCCATCTTGAGGCAGGACCCCAATGTGATCATGGTGGGGGAAATCCGCGACAAGGACACGGCGGAAATCGCCATTCAGGCCGCGCTGACGGGGCATTTGGTTTTTTCCACGCTTCATACCAATGACGCGGCCGGCGCCATCACCCGGCTGATAGACATGGGCATTGAGCCGTTTCTGGTGGCCTCGTCCATTCTCGGCGTGCTGGCCCAGCGGCTTCTCAGGACCATTTGCAAAGAATGCAAGGCTGAATACAAGCCATCGGCCGAGTCTTTGAAATTTCTCGGCACGGATGTGCCGGAAGGCGCGCGGTTTTTCAGAGGCGAGGGATGTCCGAAATGCATGGAAACAGGCTATAAGGGAAGAATAGGGATTTTTGAATTGATGATTCCGGATGAGAAAGTCCGCGATTTGACCATGAAAAAGGGAACCCGCGGGGAAATCAAGAAACACGCGCAATGGCTGGGCATGAAAACGCTGAGAGAGGAAGGTATGCGTAAAATTCGGGAGGGGTTGACTACGGTTGAAGAAGTTTTGCGCGTGAGCCGCGAGGAGTCGTAAGATGCCGGTTTACAGTTACAAGGCCAGGGATTCAGCCGGAAAACTCGTTCGCGGAAGCATGCAGGCCGATTCCAAAGAGGATTTGGCAGACAAACTCCGCAAAATGGGTTACATGGCCTCTAGGGTCGAGGAGGCATTGCCTTCGGTCCGCGTTGAGGCCGTGGCCCGTCTTTTTAACCGCATTGACACCGAAGACATGATCATGTTCACGGTGCAGCTTTCCAATATGATCAACGCGGGCGTGAGTATTCTAGCGAGCATTAGCACGCTCGCCCGTCAGACGGAAAACAATTATCTGAAGGAGACACTGAACAGTGTGGCCCGGAATGTCGAAGCGGGAGAAAGTTTTTCCGAAGCGCTGGCCAAACACCCCCGGGTTTTTTCACGGCTTTTTGTGAGCATGGTCAAGGCGGGCGAGGCGAGCGGCAAACTTGACCGTATCCTGACCCGGCTGGCTCTGTTCACGGAACAGCAGGCCGATCTGAAACAAAAAATTCAAGCCGCGCTTTTTTACCCCATCATCCTTCTATTTGCCGGCACGGCGGTCACGCTTTTTATTGTTACCTTTGTGGTACCCAAGTTTGCCGACCTGTTCATGAAGGCCGGCATCAGTCTTCCTCTCCCGACCCTGATTCTGTTTCACGCGGGCACGGCCATTAAACATTATTGGTATGCCCCGCCGCTTTTCCTGGCCGCATTATGGATGGCAGTCAAGACTTACTCCAAAACCGAAGCGGGGCGGTTCAATTGTGACCGCATCAAGTTGAATATTCCGGTTTATGGCGCTCTATACAGAAAAGTATCCGTCTCCCGATTTGCCCGCACGCTGGGAATGCTCTTGGCCGGAGGCGTTCCTATCCTGACTTCGCTTGATATTATCCGGGAAGTCATGTCCAATGAAGTACTGGCCCGGGTGATTGACAATGTGCGCAATGCGGTTGAAAGAGGCGAAAAAATTTCCGAGTCCTTGAAAATCAGTCAGGAATTTCCCGCGGACACTATTCAAATGATTTCCGTGGGCGAGGAAACCGGCAATCTGGATGAAATGCTGGCCAAGGTTTCCGATTTTTATGATTTGGCCGTAAGTTATGCGGTCAAAAAACTTATTTCTCTGATTGAACCGCTTTTTTTATGCATTTTGGGGGGCATTGTGGGACTTATCATGGCTTCCATGCTTTTGCCTATTTTTGACATGATGCAAATTCTAAGGGGAGCCAGACATAACTAAACTTCCTTGTAATATGAACATAAATTTAGTATATTAAATATAATTATATTAATGTCGTATATATCTCATATAAGAATTGCTGACAAGGAGGCGCTTATGAACGGGCACATACGGGAAAAAGGTTTCACTCTGATCGAACTTTTAATTGTCATCGCGGTGATCGCTATTTTGGTGGGGATTGCGTTGCCCAGGTTCAAAGGCATCCAGGATGAAGGCAATATTTCCAAGGCCAAGGGTGAATTGAGGACCCTCCAAACCGCGGTGGAAAGCTATTACATTCATACGGGCAATGTTTATCCTGCTGCGCTGTCCAATTTAACGGCCGCGGCCACGAAGCCCGCGATCGTGACGACGATTCCCAATGACCCGTTTGCTGCAGCCAATACAGACTATCAATACGCAGTCGGCGGAACGAATGACAAATTCTACATCGTTTATTCCGTAGGCCCTGACGGAAACGGAAGCGCGGTGATCAGCGGAACCGATACGGTCACCGAGACCAACGGCACAAGCTGTATTTACGTTTCCAATATGAGCGTAGACACGGCGCCGTAAGGCTTGCCTCTTTTTAGGGCCCTGGATAAGCGGCCTTCCTATGCGCAGAAGCCACAAAGGTTTCGCACTTCTTGAACTGCTTCTCACCATTCTTCTTCTGACTTCAGGCCTGGTGGCCCTGTTTGAGGCCATGTCCTTAGGCCTTTTTGCCGCCGGCGACAATGAAAACAGCCTGGTAGCCCTTGATTTGGCGGCGGAGAAAATGGAAGAAATAAAGGGCAAATCCTACGCCAGCGTCGCCGACGAAGCCAAAGCCCTGGTTTCCGGATTCCCGGTTTTTCAACGCGATGTGACTGTCTCCACCCCTCAAACCAGCCTGAAAGAAGTCACCGTTACAGTTTACTGGAACACCAAAGCCGATGAACTCAATGTCTCCCTGGTTACGTATGTGTCGGCCTGATCAAGCGCCGGGTGGGCGCTTTGTCCAGCCGCCCCGCGCGGTAGGCGCGGGGAAGCCTGAAATGGCGGCCGCTCGCCGTCCGGAGCAACCGCCTCGTGCCCGTTACTCGGGCCTGCCTGTTCAGGCAGCCACCCGCTGCCCAGTCAAGCGGCCCCGTGCCGTCAGCACGGGGATGACGCTCATTGAGCTTCTCATCACCATGGTGCTTATGTTCGCGCTGGTGGCCGTGATTTGGGGTGTGTTCAATACCGGTTTTACCACGACCGCGACGGAAAGTTTGCGGACCAGCCTTAAGGGAGATTCAGGCCGTGGTTTTATCAAAATGGGCAGAGAGTTCAGAAAAGCACTTTCCGTGACTTCCGCTCAAGCAACCGGCCTTACTTTCACCGCAGACACGGACAATGACGGGATCGAAGAGACTATTCAATACACTTGGAATGGTGCTGCGGGACAGCCGTTAAACCGTGTTTCAGGAGGCACCCAGCCTTTAGTGAATTCAGTCAGTGTGCTCTCGTTTTCTTATTACGACAGCAATCACAATTTGCTTTCCTTTCCGGTCACGGCGTCGCAGGTCAAGAGCGTGGGCGCGGACATCACGGTGGCGGACGAGGATGAAAGTTTCCGGTTAAGGTCGGAATACCGGTTGAGGAACTTATGAATAAAACTGGGATTGGTCACCGCGCCAACCGCGCGGTGCCAGGTAACAGGGCGGCGAGCGGCCGCCTGAACTGCCGGGGAGGATATATTTTGGTGGTTACTTTTTTGTTCCTGATTATTCTCACCATCATGGTGGCTACGCTTTCGTTTATGGCCGTGCATGAAACCCGCGACACGGGCGCGCAAATCGAAGACACGCAAATGCTTTATCTTTCCGAGGCGGGGGTGGAGCGCGCCCTGCGTGAAATTAAAAGCGATTACACCGCGACGACGCAAACCGGCGTGGCCGAAATCCGGGGTGAGGACACTTCAGACTCCTCCAGCGTTGGAAATGTTAATAGGATACGTTACGAGGAAGACGGCAATGCCACCATCAACAATAACAGTGATGAAGCTTTGCTTAAAACCTTTGACGCGAATTACACCAATACACGCATTATCGCGGTAATCCTCGGCGTGGTCGCCTCGCGCGCGAGCGGAGGCACGGGGGCCACGATCGAGGTTTCCTACAGCACGGACGGAACCTTTCCCCAAGCGGGCAACACGGTTCTCACGCAGGCGCTTAGCACATCGCTCAGCACGTATGAGGTGGATATCACGGCGGACAGAACTTGGTCCTGGGACACGATTATGAGCTCCGATTTTATTTTGCGGGCCGTGCGCACGGCAGGAAACAGGAATATCAATTTGGATTATCTCTATCTCAAAGTAACTTACGGAATAGACACGGCCACTGAATCTTGGTCTACGGGAAGCTATCAGGCCTATCCTCTAAGTTTAGGCAGGGGCACTATTCAGTCCGTGAGTATAATTGCCGAACAAGGTAAGGTGCATCTGAATACGGCTTCGCAGCCGCTTCTACGGTATTTGATGCAGGAATATGGCGTGGCCAGCGGCACGGCCGACGATGTGGCTGACAATATCGTGAATTACCGCGACAGCAACCCCTTTGACAGCGTGGAGGAGCTTCAGCAGGTGACGGACATGACCGATGCGATTTACGCGGCGATTAAGGATGATGTGACTGTTTATTCCTATATCAACCCTTATGCGCAAGGCCCTGAAGAAGCGCGGGCTCCGGTTAATATCAATACGGCTTCGCGCCAGGTGCTGGAAGCGATTTTTGACCCGCTCACATTCAGTTCAAGCGATGACATCACGGATTTGGTGGATGCCATTATCGCGCAAAGAAGCGCCGCGCCCTTTACTTGCTTTTATAATTCCGATTCAGCGGTGACAACGGACTTTTATGATTTTGTCCGGTCGCAGGGTTATTTGAGCAATTCGGAAGACGACCGGGTGCTGGGCAATGCGGATGCCTCGCTGCTCGTTCCGCGCTCGGGAGGCTCGGATGAGGACGCCGAGACCACAGAATTTTCATATGATAGCGGCGCTTTCAAGGTAGAATCCTTGTCAGATATAGACGGAAGGCAGTTTCGCATCAAGACCGTTCTGGGTCATACGGGCGATAAAACATTCACCAATTATAACGGAGATACCAGCTCTATCGGTTACCGGCAGGAGAATTACGAATAAAAACAAAGGTAATCCCACGTCGCCCGCTAGGCCGCGGGCTCCTGGGATTAATTCGCACGGGCAACTTTACGCTCCTTGCAGTCGCGTAAGTTGTGTGCTCATTTAAGGAGGAACGCTTATGATATTCCAAGGACTCGGGGTTATATTCCTGGTATTCGGATTGCTGTTCCTTGTTAATCCGGACACGATTGTCCGGCTTGATCAATGGGGCCGCAGGATTCTGTTCAGCGGCGAAGGCATGGCCAAGAACAACAAAAAAGTGGGCTTGTTTTTTTTACTGGCGGGAGGCTTGATGTTTCTTTTCGCTCATTGGGTGCATCAGTGGAACCTTTCGGAATTCTTCAAAAAAATTCTCTAGTCGGCCTGGATTTCGGCTCATCTTCCCTCAAGCTGGTCCACCTGGTCAAAAGAGAGTCGGGGCTGGCGCTGGCCAAGGCGGATCTCAGGGAATATTCACGCCCCGAAGACGGGGCGGCGAGGTCCGCGGAAACCCTTTCCTTTCTTAAGGAAATGTTGAGCGGTATTGATGTCCGGAAAACCCAATTCGCGGTTTGCGTTAACAGCGACCGCACGGCCATGCGTGTCGTGACCGTCCCCCCCATGCCGCCCGAAGAATTGAAGGAAGCCGTCCGGCTGGAGGCCAAGAACTATTTCCCCTTTCCTGTTGAAGACGCGGTGCTTGATTTTGAGGTGCTTGGAGAAACTTTTGAGGAAGGAATCAAGAAGCTCCGCGTGATTGTGGCAACCACTCCGAAAGCGGCCGTGGATAACGTGATCAGCCTGTTTAAAAAAGCAGGCCTCAAACCTTCCGCGCTCATGCCTGTCCCCTATGCCTTTTATAAACTTTTCCAGCTTTCCGCGAAGGCAAAGGAGGACAAAACGCTGTGCCTGGTGGATGTGGGTTACTCCTGCACCGAATGCCTTCTCATGAAGGGCAATCATCTGATGTTTTCCCGGAAAATTCAGGTATCGGGCCGGGACTTCACCAAAGCCCTGACCGGCGTTCTGGCCACGGAGCAGGGAAAAACCCAATTGAGTTGGGACGAAGCGGAACGGATCAAACGCGAAGTCGGCATCCCCCACGACGCGGAATCCAAAACGATCAACAATAAATTATCCACCGTGCAAATGCTGTCCATGCTGCGGGCGCCGCTTGAACAATTGGCCGGGGAAATTGACCGTTCCTTCGGCTATTACCGGGAAGAAAACAACGGCGAAGATATTCAAACGCTTTTGTTGAGCGGCCGGGGAGCTGCCTTGAAGGGGTTTCCGCGATTCCTGTCGCAGGAACTGGGGGTCGAAGCGAAGGCGGAAATTCCTCTCTGTGATTTCAAAGATTTCAAAACCGACGCGGGCATGCATTTTTTTGCCCCGGCCATAGGCGCCGCGACTCTGGCAGTCGGCGGGGGCCGGACAGGAATTAATCTTTTGCCTCTGGAAATCAAGGAGGAAACCAAACAGACCATGAAGCGGGCAGCCTTGAAATCCGCCGTTGCCGTCATTGTTCTTACGCTTATTTTTATTTATGCCGGCCTGCAGCTTCAGCTTTCAAATTACAAGAAGAGGGTTGAAGTCGCCCAGCTGGAGCTTTCCAGCCTGCGATTTGACCTGGCAAAGGCCGAAGAAAAAAGCACGGCCATGCGACTGCTCGCGGGCGAACCTTACTGGGAAGATGTTTTTATGGATTTAAGCAATATCGTGGGCGGCCCTATCACCCTTACCGGATGGAGGAAGGAAGAAAAAAGGATGATTATCCGCGGTACGATCACCGCGCAGGAGAAGGAAGGGTTTTTGTCCTTTTTTATTTCCAATCTTGAACGGGCCGTTTTTAACGGCGTCAAGCTGGTCACGGCCAGGGAAACGCCGGATAAATCAGCCACGGAATTTGAACTGGAATGCTGGGTGGATTGACATGGAGATGACCAAGAACAGGACAATAGCGGTGATCGCGATAATGGCCATTTTGGTGATAGGGTCTCTCCACCTTTTTATTTATCAGCCGTTGCTTGAAAAAATTCAGGCGAAAACCGCCGAATGTCATTTGCTTGAACCCCGGCTGGAACAAGCGAGAAAGAATGTGACTATTCTCGCCGTCAAAGGGCGTGAAAAGAGTTTTATCGAGCCGGACGAAATCGCTCCGGCTATTGAGGCGTTGACCCAGCACGGCCGGGCCAAAGGTGTGACATTTCTTTCGATCACGCCGCGGCAGGTTGAAAAGAAAGAAGCCGGGTATCAGGTTCTACCGATTGACATGGAAATAGAGTCTTCTTACCAGGCCATGGGCAATTTTCTGGGGGGACTGGACACTTTGGAAAAATGTCTGGTAACTGTCCGCAGCTTCGATATTGTCCCCCTCAGTGATAAAACCGACAAGATTCGAACCAGACTAACCGTAAATATGCATCTCGGGGACTGATTTATGGCCAATAAAAAAATAACGTTTCTTATCGTATTGGCTGCGGCGGCCCTGATAAGCCTGACTTACGGCATCATGACACCTTCCAAGGTGAGGCAGCAGGCCGCGCAGGCGGCGAAAAAGGAAAAAACCGCTGCGGTTCAGCCGGCCAATGAATCTATTAAAGTTTTGACCGCGGAAGAACGTTATCCAAAGAGAGGGGGGTATAGCGAATGGGGCAAAAACCCGTTCTTGAAGCCCCAGGCTGCGCCGGAAAAAGCCGCTCTCTCAAACTTGGTTTTGGGCGGTATTGTCTGGGACGCTTTCAGCCCCAAGGCCGTTATCAACGACACGATCGTGATGGTCGGAGATGAAATTGACGGCAGAAAAGTGGTTGCCATCAACCCCGAGAGTGTGATTTTAACTGACGGCGCTGAAGAAACCAGACTGGGGCTGGAGCCTTTAGAAACAAAAAAGAAATAATCCGCGGGGAGAAGATTCCATGAATCCGTCTTCGCAAATCAACGTGCTTTTAATTGAAGACAGGCCCGAATACGCCAAGCTGCTTCGCGATATTCTGACCGAAGAGAGCCATCTTTTATTCCATATTGAATGCGCGGCCAAACTCGAGACCGGCCTGAAGCGTTTGTCCCGCGGCCGAACCGATCTGGTGCTGCTTGATTTGTCCCTGCCCGACAGCGACGGAATAGAGACTTTTACCCGGGTGCAGAATCAGGCGCCTTCGCTGCCTATCGTTGTTTTCACCGGGTTAAACGATGACGGCCTGGCTCTGGAAGCCCTGCGCAAAGGCGCGCAGGATTATGTGGTCAAGGGCGATTTGGATGGAAAAATTTTGTCCCGGACTATCCGCTACGCGATGGAAAGGCACCGCATGCAGCAGGTCATCCGCAATCTTTCGCTGATTGACGATTTGACGGGACTGTACAACCGGCGCGGGTTCTGGACCATAGCCGAACAGCATTGGCACCTGGCCCGGCGCAATCATCGCGACCTGGCCGTGATCATGGCGGACATGGATAGCCTGAAAGGCATCAATGACAAGTTTGGTCATTTGGCCGGCGATCAGGCCATCAAAGACATCGCGGATATTCTCAAAAGCACTTTCCGGAAATCGGACATCATCGCCCGGATAGGAGGCGATGAATTCGCCGTCATGGCTGTGGAGGCCGCCCGCGGCAATGTGCAAATTCTTACCAGGCGGCTGGAAGAGAATCTTGCGAAATGGAATCAACCCGCTAACCGCATTTACCGTCTTTCCCTGAGCTACGGGAGCGCGAATTTTGACGCTGAAAAAGGTGTTCCCGTGGAGGAAATGATGGCCCGGGCCGATGAGGCGCTGTACGCGCACAAGCGTTCAAAACATCACCAATCGGACGTGGCCTGAGATTTCATGGAAATCATCCAGCAGTTCTTTTCCCACCTGTACCGTTTTGATGAATTGATCCGGTGGGGAGGGTATCTGGTCCTTTTCATCATTGTGTTCGCTGAAACCGGGCTGTTAGCGGGGTTTTTTCTGCCCGGAGATTCACTGCTGGTGACGGCCGGGCTGGTTGCCGCGGTGGACCAGCACCTCAATATTTATTACCTGAATCTGCTCCTTTACATCGCAGCCATCGGCGGTGACAGTGTCGGCTATTGGATAGGCTATCATCTGGGGCCGAGGATATTTAACCGGGAGGACTCTTTCTTTTTCCACAAAGATCACCTGGCGCGGACAAAAAGATTTTACGAGAAATACGGCAACAAGACCATCGTGATCGCGCGTTTCGTGCCCATTGTCCGTACCTTCGCGCCCACCGTGGCCGGCGTGGGGAGGATGCCTTATAAACAGTTTTTGACTTACAATGTCGTGGGTGGCATTGCCTGGGTGGCCGGGATGACTTTCGGCGGTTATTTTCTGGGCCGCTCCATTCCCAATATTGAAAAGCAGATCCACTGGGTCATTGGCATCGTGATTCTTGTTTCTTTCCTGCCTATCTTGAAAGAATGGCTGGCTTCGCGCAAAACGCACGGCCATCACGGTTCGTAACCGGTTTGGACAAGTGCCTGTCCGGTAAAAAGCATCAAGGATATAGGGAACCTGTTTCAGGGGCCATGGGACCAGCCCGTGGTGCGCTTGTTCGGCAAACCTGAGACGCTCAACAGAATCGAGCATCAAATGCTGCGTACCCGCATAAAAATTCTGTGGACCTCGAGGCCCGTGTTTTGAACCTGTCATCTATTTTTAAATGGTTCCGCAAAGATTTTGAGATAAAGTCCGGCTCCGTGATTCAATTCATCAAGACTTATTGGCCGCCGGACGGTGCCGGAAAAATAACCGGCGAAGATTACGAAATAAGGTACACTTCTTACGATTGGTCCTTGAATGATTTGAAACGGAGAGGATGAAAGGGCATATGCCGGCCTTGAAACGGAAACCCGTTGTTTTGATTCTCGCGGCGATTGCACTGCTGTTTGTTTTTAAGTATTTTAATATTCAACTCCTGCTGCGGGATTCTCTGGATTGGATAGCCGGAATGGGGCCGTTTGCCCCGTTTATTTTTATCATGATTTATATTCTTGCCTGCGTTTTTTTTGTGCCGGGATCGGTGCTCACGCTGGGCGCAGGTTTGCTTTTCGGGGTTTTGAAGGGTTCGGTTCTGGTGTCCATCGGAGCGACCCTGGGCGCCACGGCAGCTTTTCTCACGGGCCGTTATTTGGCGCGCGGCTGGGTGGCCCAAAAAACGGAAGGCAATCTCAAATTCAAAGCTATTGAGCAAGCCGTCGCGCGTGAGGGCTGGAAAATCGTGGGGCTGACGAGGCTTTCACCGGTGTTCCCTTTTAATTTGCTCAATTACGCTTTCGGACTAACGCCGGTTTCTCTCAAGGATTATTTTTTCGCGTCCTGGATAGGCATGATGCCGGGCACCGTGATGTATGTTTACATCGGGTCGCTGGCCGGCGATTTGGCCGGGCTTGGCTCGCAGGGCAGAACAAGAACTACCGCGGAGTGGGCGCTTTATGCCGTGGGGCTCGCGGCAACCGTGGCGGTCACGGTCTACGTGACGCGTCTCGCGCGCGCCGCTCTTGATAAGAGAGTGAAATAAGCACAGCTATTTGCTTTCGCTTCGTTGCGTGTGGCTGTTTCTAGCCGAGCGGGCTAATCAGAAACAGCCATACTCACTGCCGATTTCTCAAAGCCTCCAGCCGAAGCTTTGAGAAATCGAGCCGCTTCAGCAAATAGCTGCCCTTACGGAGCCCTTAGGAAGAAGACGTCTTGGCAGAGCGGCATCAGTCCACGAGGCTTCCACTCGAAGCCGAGTGGAATGTTGCAGCGAGCACGGCTGTTTCTTCTTAGGCCGACCGGGCCTAGAAACAGTCGGCGCAGCGTAGCGCCGCCAAGACGTTTTATTCACCGAGTTGAACAAAGAGAAGGGGAAGATGTGAAATGACGGAAAAGGTGATTGTCCCGCCGATGGATGAGCACAACCGGACGCTTGTGTCGCACGCGCATCCGTCCGATTGGGTGAATCCCGAGCCGAGAGGCAAATACAATCTGGTGGTCATAGGCGGAGGAACGGCCGGTCTGGTCACTGCCGCGGGCGCGGCCGGGCTTGGTGCCAAAGTGGCGCTGATTGAAAAGCATCTTTTGGGCGGCGATTGCCTGAATGTGGGCTGCGTTCCCTCCAAAGCCTTGATCCGTTCTTCCCGCGCTGCGGCGGATGTCATGGAAGCATATCAATACGGCGTGAAGACGGCGGAGAAGGTGGAAGTGGATTTTCCCGCGGTCATGGAGCGAGTGCGCAAACTCCGTGCGCGTATCAGCCATCATGATTCAGCCCAAAGATTCAAGTCGCTCGGCGTGGATGTCTTTTTGGGAAACGCGCGTTTTTCCGGCCCGGACGCAATTGAGGCGGACGGTAAAATTTTGCGTTTTAAGAAGGCGGTGATAGCGACAGGCGCCAGGGCCGTGAAGCCTTCCGTGCCTGGCTTGGCCGAAGCCGGCTATCTCACCAATGAAACGGTATTTAATCTCACGGAAAGACCCCGGCGTCTGGCTTGCATTGGCGGCGGGCCCATAGGTTGCGAGCTAGCACAGGCTTTTGCACGGTTGGGCTGTGAAGTGACGTTGTTTCATAGCGGCGCGCATATCCTCAACCGTGAAGACAGCGACGCGGCGGCCATTGTCCAAAAAGTCTTTTTGCGGGAAGGTGTCCGTTTGGTGCTGAACGCGGAACTTAAAAAGGTTGAGCTCAAAAACGGCGAAAAAGTGATTTATTATTCGTCAGGCTCAGGGGCTAGCCACGAAGCCGTAACGGTTGATGATATCTTGGCCGGAGCTGGCCGCGTTCCCAATGTGGAGGGGCTGAATTTGGAAGGGGCGGGGGTTAAGTTTGATCTGCGTGAAGGCGTTTTGGTGAATGATTACTTGCAGACCAGCAACCCCGCTATTTTTGCGGCCGGCGATATTTGCATGAATTGGAAATTCACGCATGCGGCGGACGCGGCCGCGCGCATTGTGATTCAAAACACTCTTTTCGGCGGCAGGAAAAAATTGAGCGCCCTGACCATGCCGTGGTGCACTTACACGGACCCGGAAATAGCGCATGTGGGGATGTATGAGCGTGACGCCGGGGAAAAGGGGATTGAGATAACTACTTTTATGCGGGAATTGAAAGATGTGGACCGCGCTGTCACGGATGGCGAGGAAGAGGGGTTTGTTAAAATTCTCGTTCAAAAAGGTACGGACAAAATTTTAGGCGCGACCGTTGTGGCCCGGCACGCGGGTGACATGATAAGCGAACTCTCGCTCGCGATGACGGCCGGGATAGGTCTGGGCAAAATAGCGCAGACTATTCATCCCTATCCGACTCAGGCCGAGGCCGTCAAACAGGCGGCGGACGCTTATAACCGTACGCGGCTCACGCCTCTTGTCAAAAAAATTTTTTCAGCTTGGCTGGAGTATTCGCGAAGATAGGTTTAGAATCAAGCCAGGGAGGGCTCCTTTGAATCATGGCTGACGCGCGGAAACACGTTCTTGTGGTGGATGACGACCCGCCCATTGCCGCCTTGATTTCAGCGCACCTTTTCGCCGAGGGGTATGACGTTGAGATGGCGTTCAGCGGAGAAGCGGCCCTGGAAAAAGCCGCTGAGAGAAAACCGGATATCGTGCTCCTTGACCTGCGTTTGCCGGGGATTGACGGCATCGAAACCTTGGTGCGTATCAAGGCAACGGCCCCTAAGATTTTAGGGGTGATGGTTACCGGCGTTTACGAGGCCGAAGAATGCAAACGCGCCTTTGACGCGGGCGCTTCGGATTACGTGACCAAACCCATTGATTTTCAGTATTTGAAGAATACGATTTACAATCTGCTCGCCTAACCCCTGTGAACATCCTTATCGTGGACGGTTACAACGTGATTCACGCGTTTCCCCCATTGCGCCGTTTGCTTGACCGCAGTCTGGCCGAGGCGCGGGCGGCGCTCGCCCAATCCCTGGGCCGTCTGGCTTTGGCGAAAAAAGGGAATGTGGATATCCACGTTTTTTTTGACTCGAAAGAGGATATGGGGTTCTTTGACGCGGAACCCTCAGTTGCGGGCGTGAGCGTTCACTTCCCATATTCCGGCGAAACAGCGGATGAGGCCATTCTTGAATTTTTACGGAAGATAGAGAATCGGGCCTCGGCCACAGTGGTCACGGATGATTACCGCCTGGCGCGCCGCGCTGGTGATGATGGCGCGCAAGCCATATCCACCGCCGACCTTGCCCGCCGCCTCTCCAAAGTGTAAGGGTATCTCTTGTCAGGAACGGATAAAAGTTTGCTTGTTTCCGCTACGCTCCGTGCGGGCAATTCTTGCCGGTTGGCCATGCGGCGGGTGGCCGCTCGGTCAGCCGGCACCGCACGATCGGTGCGGTGCCCAACCGGCATAACAGAATTGCCCGTACTCACTGCGCAATGGCGCTCGCTTCGGGCTTGAAGCTCGCTCCATTGCAGCCGCTTCAACAAGCAAACTTTTACGCCCACGTATGCGCATGTGTGGAGCATAAAACATCCTGCCTGCTTGCTGAAGCGAATTGAGCCGCGGATACCCCTTTTATTTTTAATGCTTTTAAGCGGCTCGTTGAGCGGAAGCAACAGGCAGGATGTTTGGTTTAATTTACTTTTTCAGAATGGCGCGCAGGGCGGGTTCTAAGGAAGGGTATTTGAACTGATAGCCAAGGCGCAACGCTTTTTCCGGAACCACGCGCTGTCCTTTGAGCAGCAGATCAGACATTTCACCGAGCAAAGTCTTTAAGACAAATCCGGGAACCGCCGCAAAGGAAGGCCTATGCATGACTTTCCCCAAGGTGTCCGCAAATTCCTTCATCGTGACCGGGTTGGGTGCCGTGGCATTGAGCGCGCCGCTTACCTTTGAATTCTCCAGGGCCCAGAGAATCAAGCCCACGACATCCTCGCGGTGAATCCAGCTCATCCATTGCCGGCCGTTGCCGAGCGGCCCGCCGATAAAAAATTGAAAGGGCGGAATCATCTTTTGCAAAGCCCCGCCGCCTTTTTCAAGCACAATGCCGATTCTTAATCTGACCACGCGAAGCCCGAAATCTTCGGCGCGGACAGCGTGGGTTTCCCAGGCTTTGCAGGTTTGGGCCAAAAAGTCGGTGCCCGGGCGTTGCTCTTCGGTGATGATTTCATCTCCGCGGGGGCCCGGGCCACCCGCCAGGGCTCGCGCTGTCAAGCCGCGGCTGGCGGCCTGTTCACGCGAGCCGTAAAATCCCACGGCTGAAGCGTTGATTAAAACCTTGGGTTTTTTCTCGAGTTTCTGAATGGCGTGGGCCAAAGCATGCGTGGCGTCACAGCGGCTTTCGATGATTTTGAGTTTTTGGGCCTTGGTCCACCGCTTGGCGGCAATGGGTTCGCCCGCTAAATTGACGCAGGCATCCGCGCCCCGCAGGCTTTGTTCCCATTCGTTGCCGCGGGTGGGTTCCCAAAGAACATAACGGACTGATGGATTTGAATCCTGAACAGGCCGGCGCGAAAGGACAAGGACTTCATGCCCTTGTTGAATCAAATTTTTTTGAAGGGAATAACCGATGAATCCTGTCCCGCCGGTGAGGACGATTTTCATGGAAAAGGATTAAGAAGAGAACTAACGCTGAGCGAAGCGGTTGGCTTTTCTCATCCTGCGTTTGCTTTCCCGTTTTTCCCGCCGTTTCTGGTCCGAGGGTTTTTCGTAACGCAGGGATTTGCAGTGGTCCTCAAGAATGCGCATTTTTTTCATCTTGGACCGGAAAGCACGCAGCGCGCCTTCGATATTCTGGTCAGGGCGTACTGTGATTTTAAGCAAGCGTAACCTCCTTAGATTAAAGGGATATGCGAAAAAAGATGGTGTAAGGTACACTGCTTTCCCGAAATTGGCAAGCATTATCATTTTTTAAAAATGCGGCTGAACGAGAAGGCAAGCAGGGAAACAATGGCGGTCCAGCAAAGAAGCATGAAAATCCATCCGGCAGGCGTCATGAGGGGATTCTCCTTTGGATGAGGTGGGGTTTTTGCCAGGCTATGCGGACCAGGATAATCGTGGTCCCGAGCAGGCCCGTGAGCATGAAGCGGGCAAACCAGATATAGGGGTAATTTTCCGGCGGCACGCCCTGCATGGTGAGCACTTTGATGCCATCCTGGTACAGCCAGCAGCCCAGGAGTATGGCCAGGTAAGCCGGCAGAATGTATTTCATGATGGGATAAAATATCTTTGGAAGAGGAATGTCGGCACCCAGGGTGATTTCTTTCCAGGCGTTTTTAGAGCCGAAAAGCCAGATAAAAATGATAACTTCAATGATGGCAAAAACCACCAGACCAAAAGTGCCTATCCAGAAATCCATTTCATCCAGAAATCCGAATTTTAGGAAAAAGATGACGGGCTGCATACAGAAAAAGGTGACGGCACCGATGATGAGCGCCGCTCTTTTTCTTTCGATCTTGAATTCTTCCTGAAGGAAAGCCATAAGCGGCTGGGCCATGGCCACGGAAGAGGTGATGCCGGCCAGAAAAAGCAGAAAAAACCAGATGGTGCCGAAGAATTGACCCCAGGGAAGTTTTTGAAAAATAATGGGCATGGCGAAAAATCCCAGATCAAAGGAGCCGCCCGCCGCGATTTGCTGGGTTTGGATCAGGCCGAAAAAGGCCACGGTCACGGGAATGGCGATGGAGCCGCCCAGAATGACTTCCGCGAATTCATTGGCGGAACTGGCGGCCAGGCCGGAAAGGACCACATCGTCTTTTTTCGACAAATAGCTGGCATAGGTTTGAATGGCGCCAAAACCTACGCTGAGCGTAAAAAAAATCTGTCCCGTGGCGGCCAGCCAGACTTTGGCGTTCGCGAGCGCCTTAAAATCCGGGTTCCAGATAAATCCGAGGCCATTCCACACGTTTCGCTCCGGGAAAGCGGGGTCCGGCGCGCCCAGGGTGAAAACGCGGACAAGCAGAATCACCCCAAAAACAAAAATCATGGGGAGGGCGATATTGCACAAGGTTTCTATCCCTTTGGAAATTCCCCTCGCGAGGATCCAGACATTGAGGCCCAGTGTGATGAGAAAAAACAGATAGGCCGTGCCAATACCATTGAAATAACCATTTACGGTTTTCCCCTGATAGGCGGATAGAAAATCCACCATGCCCTGATGATTCTGAATGCCGAAGTATTTTCCGGTGAAGGAAAACACGCTGTAAGCCAGGGTCCAGGATTCGATGTAGGTGTAATAAACCACCAGCCCGAAGGGAATGGCAATGCCGATGGCGCCCAGGTATTTGGCCAAAGGATGTTTCCATAAATAATGAAACATGCCGGGTGTCGTGCCGTGGCCGTATTTGCCGCCGAAACGGCCTATGCCCCATTCAATCCACATAAGAGGAATTCCCAGCAGGACAAACGCGACGATGTAGGGAATCATGAAGGCGCCGCCGCCGTTATTGGCGCATTGCACGGGAAAGCGGAGGAAATTGCCGAGGCCGATGGCATTGCCCGCGACTGCCAGAACAAGCCCGATGCGGGTGCCCCATTTTTCGCGGGGTTTTTGGGCGGCGTGATTTTTCTGGGTCACGGGCGACAATTTATCATTTTGCCGGAAATTGGTGAAGCGAAATTTGCAGGGCCAGGGCCTGCAGGCCCGTGACGCCGAAAATCCAGATAAAGGTGAAATAAGCGAGGGTGAGCGTGAGCATGCAATAACCCAGGACAAGCAACGCCCCGTCGCGTTCCAGCATCCCCGAGGACAGGAAAAGGACCCCGTAAGCCGGAAAGGTGTTGGTAAAAGGGAGCGGCAGGGGGGCGGTGAGGCAAATCGCGGTCACAATGAGGGCCACGCTGTTGACTCGGCCCGTGGTGTCCGCATGCGTGAGAAAATAAAGCCGAGGGTGGATGTATTTTTCAAGTCTTGCGAAAAAACGGGACCCCTTGCCCAGCAGGGTCCCGGCCTGCGCGGCAGTGAGACGGCGGTTCAGGAACCGGGCTGGAAGCCAGGGGGGGCGGTCAAAGAGCCGCCCAAAACCGATTAAGGCAATAAGAAATCCGAAAGGCAGGCTGCTGCCGGGCAGGGAGATAGGCAGAAGGAAGGGAATGGTTAACAGCATGCACAGGGGCAATAGTCCCTGGCTGCCGACTTTTTCCAGGATGTTCCGCAGGGTAAGCCCTTCCGGCGGAATATTGCCGGCAATTTCAAGCAGCACCTCTGAAAAACTTTTTTCACTTTTTGGGGGTTGTGAGTTTGTCATGGCATTTGCGCGCTGACTCACAATATAGCTTTCCTTGGGGATTCCTTCAAGGGTAACTAAATTCGCGCGAGTGGCGGAAAAGAAGTACTATAAAACTAATCTGCTGACCGGCTGTTCTGCTGTTTTAAAATTTATAAGAAGGGAGCGAGGCATGGGTTTAGACATGCAGGAATCGTTTCAACCGAAACGCCCCAAGCTTCTGCTTATTTTTTTCTTATCCACCCTGCCTATTGTTTTATTTTTGGGACTCTTACACTATCAAATGTACTCCCGCCTTGAATCCCGTGCCGTGCTTGAGAACGCGGCGGCCGTGCGTCTGGTCGTAAGATCGGTGCAGGAACATTTTAAGAGACTGATGAATTACACGGAAGATTTTTCCCGCCGGCCTTTGCTGGCGGAAACGGCCGCCAAAAAGGATGTGGAAGCGATGCGTGGCTTTCTCAAAGAATTCATCATGCACAATAAGGAATTTGACCGCGTTTTTTTGGCGGATCCCTCCGGGGTCCTTTGGGCGGATTATCCCCAAGACCCGGCCGTGATCGGGAAAAATTTTTCTTACCGCGATTGGTACCAGGAAGTTTCCAGGACTCAAGCGCCCTACCTTTCCAGAATTTATCAGAGAGCGGCTAGCCCTCAAATCTATCTGATTGCCGTTGCCTCGCCGGTACGGAATGAAAAAAAAGAAACGGTGGCGTATCTTGTGGGCCAGTACCGTTTTGAAAGCCTTTTGACCTGGCTGTCGTTGATCAAGCCGTCGCTCACAGGGTCCATGAGGCTGATTGATCACCGCGGCTTTTTATTAAGACAGCCGGGATCCGCGCTCCAGCCGCTCGCTGATTTGAACCAAGACCTTGTGATTCAAAAAGCGTTTTCCGGGCCTTCGGGTTCCATGAAAGGTCCGGATCCGATCAGCGGAAAGCCGAGTTTAATAAGTTACTCGACCGTTGAGCCCTATGGCTGGATAGTTCTTGCGTCCCAGCCCGCTGCCGTCATTTTTGATACGGCCCGCGACTTGCAAATGGTCATTTGGGGGTTCTTCGCGCTGTTTTTCATCACTTTGATGATACTGGGTTTTGTCTTGAAGAATCAAATCCGGCGCTGGTTCTGGAATTAGCCGGGAAAGGCCTTCATTGACTTTAAACTGCCTAGTTTATATAATGCCCCCCCGTCACCCCTAATTCCTATTTTATATGAATAACTATTTATACAATTATTTATTCTTGGGTATTTTTTTGGCCGTAGCCATCATGTTCCCTTTGCTGCCGCTTCTTTTGGCGCGTATCGTGGCACCGAAAAAGCCGAGCGGGCTGAAAAACGCCACTTATGAATGCGGCGTGGAAGCCAGCGGCGACGCGTGGATGCAATTTCATCCCCAGTATTACCTTTACGCCCTCATTTTCGTGATTTTCGATATAGAAACCATCTTTATTTATCCCTGGGCCGTGGCTTACAAGCAATTAGGGCTTTTCGCTTTTGTGGAGATGCTCCTTTTTATCGCCATTCTGGTGATAGGCTTGATTTACGCCTGGCGAAAAGGGATCCTGGAATGGAAATAGGACAGGCGATTTATGGCTGTTGACGAAGGCTTGAAGAACGAGCTTCAAAAGCAGGGCATTTTTGTAACCACCCTCAATGAAATCTACAATTGGGGCCGGCGCTCTTCCATTTGGCCCCTGCAATTCGGCCTGGCCTGCTGCGCCATTGAAATGATTGCCACGGCCTGCGCCAAATACGATATTGCCCGGTTCGGGGCCGAGCTTTTCCGGCCGTCGCCGCGGCAGGCGGATCTTATGATAGTGGCCGGAACCGTGACCAAGAAAATGGCCCCTATGGTGGTCAGGCTTTACAATCAAATGCCGGAACCCAAATACGTGATTTCCATGGGCGCTTGCGCCATTTCCGGCGGCCCTTTCCGCGACGGATACAATGTGCTCAAAGGAATCGACCGGTATATCCCCGTGGATGTTCACATCCCCGGATGCCCGCCGAGGCCCGAGGCCCTGCTGGACGGGCTTATCAAACTTCAGAAGAAAATCGACGGGCAGAAAATCGATCAAATGGACGGATATAAGGAAGAGAAAAACTGCGAATACCCCGTGCCGCAATACGGCAAAAAGGGCCTGGAACCCATGCATAATCCGGATACTTTCACGCCGCGTCTGGATTGGCCCGAGAAAAACACCAAAGGCAATCTCCGCATGCCGAATTATAAGCCCCAGGCGGCTCCGGCAGCGCCCAAGCCTCAACCTCCTCCGGTTCAGCCATGAACATCGAAGAAATCAAAACAGATTTATTGAAGCATGTCCCCGGCCTGGAGCTCACGGTCGAGGGCGAGTCTTTTGTCGTGCCCAAAGAAAAATTGTTGGAGACGGCGCGTTTTCTCAAAGAGAATGAAAAGTACCGGATGGACTATCTCTCTTGCGTGACCGGCGTCGATTACTTGGCCGCTCGCCAGGGCCAGCCCGGTCAGGCCGCGGTTGGCGGCCAGTCCGAGCTGGCCTCGGATTATCTGGAGTCGGTCAATCACCTCTATTCCATGGAAAAGAAGCAGGGCCCCATTGTTTTAAAGGTACGCGTACCGCGCAACAATCCGCGCATGCCTTCGCTTACGCCGCTCTACCGGGGAGCTGAATACCAGGAAAGGGAAGCTTACGATTTGTTCGGCATAGTTTACGAAGGGCATCCGGATTTAAGAAGGATTTTGATGTGGGACGAATTTGAAGGCCATCCCATGCGCAAGGATTACGTGGAAGAGGACCAGGACGTACGATGAGCGAAACCGCCCTGCATTCCCAGGAACCGCAATTGCTTGAAGTCTCGATAGGCCCCCAGCACCCGAGCACGCACGGCGTGTTCCGCATGAATGTGGTGCTGGACGGAGAGACCATCGTGAAACTCAAGCCCGTGATGGGCTATCTTCACCGCAATCACGAGCAATTGGCCGAGAACATGAGTTATCTGGCCAGCATGCCTTACACGGACCGCTTGGATTATATCTGTTCCATGACCAATAATTTCGCTTACGCCACCGCCGTGGAAAAACTGGCCGGCATTGATGTGCCGGAAAGGGCGCAATATATCCGCGTGCTCATGGCCGAGCTCACGCGTCTGGTCAATCACACGCTTTTGGTCGGGTTTCTTCTCAACGACTTGGGGGCTTTTTTCACACCCATTCTTTACGCCTTCCGGGAAAGGGAAAAAATCCTGGATTTCTTCGAGGCCACGGCCGGATCGCGTATGATGTGCAATTATTTCCGTTTTGGAGGCCTTAAAAGCGACCTTCCGGCCGGAGGGCTGGAGCAGGTCAAGAAAATCGTGAATAATTATTCCCGGTTTCTCGATGAATTCGAGCGTTTGCTCACGAACAATGAAATTTTAAGGTCCCGCTGTCAGAATGTCGGCATTTTATCCAAGGAATTGGCCGTGAGCGCGAGCATCACGGGCCCCATGCTGCGCGCCTCGGGTGTGAATTACGACATCCGCAAAGTGGACAAGTATTCCATTTACGACCGGTTTGAATTCAAAGTGCCGCTGGGAAAAGTAGGGGACGTGTATGACCGGTATTACGTGCGTATTCTCGAAATGCGGGAGAGCATTAAAATCCTGCAGCAGATTTTGAAACAAATGCCCGAGAAAGGTGAGATTATCAGCGCCAAAGGCGCGGCCGCCGGCAAATCCCCCAGAATGTGGAAACCGCCCGCGGGCGATGCTTACGGCCGTATTGAATCGCCCAAAGGGGAACTCGGGTTTTATCTCGTGAGCGACGGCACACCCAAGCCCTATCGCTATCACGTGCGTCCGCCAAGTTTTATCAATATCACCATTCTTGAAGACATGTGTCTGGGGTACAAGGTCGCGGATGCCATCATCATTCTCGGCAGCGTGGACATTGTTCTCGGGGAGGTGGACCGCTGATGTTCGGCTTCGGTGTATTAAAAGGCATGTCTGTTACGCTGTGGAATTTTATCCTTTCCTATATTTATCCCAAGAAGGGCATTACTACCGTTCAGTATCCTGAAAAAAAGAAAGAAGTCGAGGAACGGTTCCGCAACTTTCCCTTTCTTGTCTATGACGGCACGCCGGATAATATGCGTTGCGTGGCCTGTGACATTTGCGCAAAGGAATGCCCCCCCAAGTGCATTTACATCATTCCGGAAAAAGACGCGCAGGGCCGTATTCAGAAAAAGCCCGCCACTTTCGACATCGATTACGCGATTTGCATGAATTGCGGCATTTGCGAAGAGGTTTGCCCGTTTGACGCCATTTTCATGGACCACGAATATGAATTGTCCGAATACGACCGTTTGAGCGATTTGATGTATCCTAAAGAAAAATTATTGAAGCCCGTGGAGCATTTTATGAAAATCCGGCCCACGGATTGCGGTGCTATTGAGGCCCAGCGCGCGGCCAAAGGTATCAAAGGAAGGGCCGCCCAGGTACAATCGGCTCCCGCGGCAACGGTCAAACCGGCAGAAACTCAACAAAATCCTCCGGCAAACGCATAGAGAGATTATGGAAGCATCCGACACTATTTTTGTAGCCTTTAAGAAAGCCATACTGGGATTCCTTCAGGGATTTCTTCCTGATTGGACCGTGGTCATTGTTTCCATTCTGATTTCCATCACGGCCATCGCGATTTTTGGCCCCGTGACCATGATGTATCTCACCTGGCTGGAACGTAAAGTGGTGGGCCGCATTCAAAACCGTTACGGCCCCAACCGCGTGGGAATTTTCGGACTGCTTCAGCCTATCGCGGACGGCGTCAAGATGCTGACCAAAGAAGATATCGTGCCGCAGGCCGCGGACAAGGTGACCCATTTTCTGGCGCCTGTGATTGTGGTGATTCCGGCGCTCCTGGTTTTTTCCGTGCTTCCTTTCGGCAAGGGTATGGCGGCCGTGAATTTGAATGTAGGATTACTTTTCTTTCTGGCCATTTCCACCATGTCGACCATCGCTATTTTTATGGGATCCTGGGGGTCACGGAACAAATTTTCGCTGCTGGGCGGCATGCGCGCGGTGGCGCAAATGGTTTCCTATGAAATCCCCATGGTGATGTCCGTGGTTCCCGTGATTCTCGTCACCGGCTCGCTTTCCACGGTTTCCATTGTCGAAGCGCAACTCGGCGGAAAGTGGTTTGTTTTCACGCCCTGGGGTTTTTTCGCGGCCATTGTTTTTTTTCTCTGCGGCGTGGCGGAAGTGAACCGCACGCCTTTTGATTTACCCGAAGGCGAATCGGAAATCATCGCCGGGTTTCACACGGAATATTCCGGCATGAAATTCGCGCTTTTTTACATGGCGGAGTTTATGAGCGCCTTTGCCATTTCCGGGCTCACGGCCACCCTGTTTTTCGGCGGCTGGGACGGCCCATTCCTTCCTTCATGGGTGTGGTTTTTGATCAAGGCTTATGCCATGATATTCATCATGATATGGTTTCGCGGCACGCTTCCGCGCTTACGCGTGGACCAGCTCATGGGGTTTGCCTGGAAATTGCTGCTTCCTTTCGCGCTTTTGAATATTTTCGTGGCCGCGCTTTGGCAACTGCTGCCGGCCCCCAAAAATCTGATTGTGGCGGGAGCGGCTGAGGCCGTTGTCCTCGTGGTTATATTCGTGGCGGCAAGAAAAGATTCACCTCAAAAAAGAACCTATATTTTCGCGGATTAAAATTATGGATGCATTACACATTTTAGCTAAGTTGGGGATTTTCGCGGCCATGCTGGTGACGCTTACGGCGGCCGTGATGGTTGTGACGCTCAGGAATATTTTTCATTGCGCGCTGGCGCTTATCCTCGTTCTTCTCGGCGTGGCGGCCGCGTATATTTCCCTTAAAGCGGAATTTTTCGCGGTCATTCAAATCCTGCTTTACGTGGGCGCTATCATGACGCTCGTGATTTTCGCCATCATGCTGACCTCTCGCATAGGCGACAAAACAATCCTTCAGAACAACCGGCAGGGACTGATATCTTTTGCGCTTCTCGGCCTTTTTAACGTTTTTTTTACAGGAGCTGTTCTGAAGACTTCCTGGAATCTTAATCCGGCGGCCATGGCCGCCAATGTGGATGCCGGGGTTTTGGGCGCGGCTTTCATGAATGAATACGTTTTCCCCTTTGAAATCATCTCCGTGGTGCTGATCGTGGCGCTGGTGGGAGCCATTATCCTTGGGAGGGCAGACCAGTGAACGCGATCCCGCTCAGCTATTACGTTGTTTTCTCAGGGCTGCTTTTTTCCATAGGGCTTTACGGCGTTTTGGTGCGCCGCAACGTGATTGGTATTTTGATGTCCATAGAATTGATCGTCAACGCGGCCAATATCAATCTGGTGGCTTTTTCCCGTTACGTGGCCGTGAAGCCCGAGACGGGGCAGATTTTTGCCGCTTTTGTGATTGTTTTGGCAGCCGCCGCGGCCGCGGTGGGCTTGGCCATCGTGCTTTGCGTGTACCGGAACCGCCGCACCATTTATTCGGATGAAATCAACCTTTTGAAATTTTAGGAGTTTATGAGTTACGCTTGTTTGATTCCTCTTTTCCCCTTGCTGGCCTTTACGGTCATTATTTTTAACCAGAAGCAGCTGGGCCATAAAGCCTCGCTGGTTGCTATTGCCGGCGTGGCGCTTTCGGGGGCACCACGTATCACTCTACCTTTGACTGGATACGGATAGGCGATTTCCGTCTTAATTTCGGCCTGCTGATTGATCCGCTCACGGCCATGATGCTTTTTGTGGTGACTTACGTGGGTTCCATGATTTTTATCTATTCGCAAGGGTATATGCATGAAGACCCGCGCTATCCCAGGTTTTTTGCCTACCTTTCTCTTTTTATGTTTTCCATGCTGGGGCTCACGCTTTCCAACCACTTTGTGCAGCTGTACATCTTTTGGGAGCTGGTGGGATTGTGCTCGTATTTGCTGATCAGTTTCTGGTTTGAAAAGGATTCGGCGGCCAATGCGGGGCGCAAGGCTTTTATCACCACGCGTATCGGCGACGTGGGGCTTTTTATCGGCATCCTTCTTTTGTTTTCCGTGACCGGCACCCTGCAATTCAGAGACTTCACGCATGAGTTTTTGGCTCAAAAGGGCCTGGGGCATGAAACCGTTCTTACCGTGGCCTGCATTCTTATTTTTGCCGGGGCTTGCGGAAAATCAGCCCAATTCCCCCTGCATGTCTGGCTGCCGGACGCCATGGAAGGCCCGACGCCGGTCAGCGCTTTGATTCATGCCGCGACCATGGTGGCCGCGGGCGTTTATCTGATTGTGAGGTCCACGCCTATTTTTTCCAGTTTTCCGGATTCTTTGCAAGTGGTGGCCTGGATAGGCACCATCACGGCCTGCATGGCGGGGTTTATCGCGCTGACGGCCAACGACATTAAAAAGGTGCTTGCCTATTCCACCA
>Ga0209211_10002967_pt1 | contig 28417 bp, 34 predicted proteins | sample RifGroA2_FD_183992 | JGI IMG/M metagenome (GOLD analysis project Ga0209211, IMG submission 183992) | Groundwater microbial communities from Rifle, Colorado, USA - Groundwater A2 (SPAdes) (version 2) | ecosystem: Environmental > Aquatic > Deep subsurface > Groundwater | place: Rifle, Colorado...
GCCAGACTCACTCAACATTGGTTATCGTGATATGCGGCGCCTTCCCATAAGGAATGCCCTTCCGCATGCGCTTAAGTGAGCATTATATCGTTCGTTTAATGGCGGTGGCGATTTATTGGATGAAGCCACTTTCTTAGAAAAGCTTATAAAATTAGATGATAATTCAATCATCTGCACAGATAAATAAACCCAGTTTTCTTTACATTAAAAATAAGAACTAAAAGATCGGGAGGTGAACTTATGACCCAAACCAATGAACCTTGCCCCTGCGGTAATGAAGAAAGTTATGGAAAATGTTGCGGAAAAGGCAAAGGCAAAAGCAGCGGCGGTTGCTGTTGCGGATAACGTAGTAGGCACCACTTGTCTGCCGACCAGACCGTAGCGACCGAGAATCAAATTTTTGGAACTTAACAGCCATTTTTCACTAGAGTGGTGGTTACGGGATAGGTTTTGGTAAAGTATTTAAAAATAGGTTAATTTAATGATAATTAGAATGGATCCAGAAGCGTCATTGATTGTTTTTCAGGGAAAAGGTATACGAAGGTTATGGTATATTGAAGAATGGTTCTTTTCTATTATAGATATTGTGACCGTATTAACGGGTAGCTCTATTCCTAGAAGATATTGGTCTGATTTAAAAATTAAGCTTAAAGATGAAGGATTTGAGTTGTACGAAAAAATCGTACAACTGAAGTTACCCTCTTCTGACGGTAAATTCTATGAAACTGACTGTGCCAATACTGAAACTCTCCTAAGGATAGTTCAATCCATTCCCTCCCCAAAAGCAGAGCCATTTAAGAGATGGCTTGCAAAGGTTGGCTATGAGCGGATACAAGAAATAGAAAACCCAGAACTTGCTCAAAAAAGGATGAGGGAATTGTACAAAAAGAAAGGATATTCTGATGAATGGGTCGAACGAAGAGTAAGGGGGATAGCAATAAGAGACGAATTGACCAGCGAATGGGATAAGCGGGCAATAAAGACCGAAAGAGAATATGCAATCCTCACCGCAGAAATCTCAAAAGCGACTTTTGGTTTAACGCCGTCCGAGTACAAAGAGTTAAAGGGACTGAAACGAGAAAATTTACGTGATCACATGACCGACTTGGAGCTTATCTTTTCCATGCTTGGTGAGGCTGCTACCACCGAAATCACGAGAAATAAGAATGCACAAAGATTTGATGAAGGCAAAAAAGCAGCGCAAGAAGGTGGGGCTGTTGCCGGTAGAGCAAGAAGAGATTTGGAAATAAAAAGTGGTAGAAGAATCGTTACTTCTGAAAATTATGTGGAGCAGGCTGAATCGGCTAAAAGATTGGAGAAGAAGAAGTAAAAACATTTTGGCAAACTAAGGTTCCTTGATTTCTTGCTTGGGTATCATACCCAGGAGTTGTTTCCGCAGGAAACTCACGAACAACGTGACTTGACTACTGCGATGTCGATTCCAAGCAAGATTAAAAAATACCACGGAGCTCTGCTCCGATTGGGATTTTTTATTCTCGATAAACATTTAAAGTAATGGTTGCTATTATCTTAAATGATCTTAAATGATCTTAAATAAACTAGCCCAATTGGAACAGGAAAGCATTCACCGGGGAATTCCCATTATCGGCCGAGAGAAAGGCGCCTGGCTGTTACAGATAATTAAGAAATTTAAACCAAAAAAGATCCTAGAGCTGGGAACAGCCAACGGGTATAGCGGCTGCATTTTAGGCAGCGAAGGAGGAAAGCTTACTACTATTGAAGTTGATGAAAAAATCGCTGAAGAAGCGGCCATTAATTTTGCTAAAAATAACATTAATGCTGAAATTCTTTTAGGAAATGGCATTGATATTATCCAGGATTTAGTTAAAAAAAAACTAAACTTCGATTTAATTTTTATTGATTTTTTCAAAAAGGGATATATCAAAGTAGGGGGTAATTGTGTTTCTTTAACTAAAACGGGCGGAGTTATTATTGCCGATAATATTTCTATGGAAGACTGCCGGGATTTTGCCGCCGCCGTTTTGCATAATCCTAAATTAAAAACGGAAGTTATTAATATCGGGGATGGCTTGAGTTATAGCATTAGGAAGTAAAAAGATGTTCGTAAAGGAGAGGAGATAGATCATGAACTTGGATTTGGAACAGCTGGCTAAAGAAGCTTATAAATTAAAATTAACCGATTTCACTCCGTTGGGATTAGGTTCAATTTTTTATGCCGTAAGAAACCACCAGTCTCATAAGAAAACAGATTGGAAATCTTATGAAGAAAATTATGTAAACATGATAAATCGCCTGGGAATTTTAACCCTTTATAATGGACTGCAGATGGTTGGATTGTTGGCGGCGTTGAAGTTTTATTATGAGATGTAATTTAACCTTTAATCCAGAAAAGCAACTAATCTATGTTATATTCAATTTTTGCGTCGCGTGATGTTTACCCTGCTTCAATTAAAACGGGGCTGGCTACTAGTACTAAACATTAATATATCTATTAAATGTTCAAACTGATATTATGAAACGCAAACTTACCTCATTACTTATTGTGGCAATTGGTATTATTTATGTACTAATGTTAATCAGTAGCAGAAATCCATTAATTGTTGACGACGTGTATCAGACTAATACTTGTGATGGTTTATTGGAAAAAGCAGATGTTCTCTACATAATCCCAAACTTTGAAAATAATTCAATTAACAATAATGAAGATTGGTGTGCTAAAATTAAATCTCTTAACAAAACAATCGGACTTCATGGAATAAAGCATTCTTACCATGAGTTTGAGAAAGAAATTCATGATGAAGAACTGGTATTAGCAATAAAAGAATTTGAGAACTGTTTTGAAGAGAAACCAACTTTATTCCGTCCACCATATAACAGAATCAATGAAGAAAATGAGGAAAAAATTTTAAAACTAAATTTAACACTTTACAAAAAAAAATTTATTGCACACCCTTATTGCCATTGTAATCCAAAATCATTCATGAAACCATTAAACTGGATTTTGTTTTGTTAAAAAAAAAGAAAATAATTGAATTATTCACACTTGTCAACCATTGAATTATTCACACTTGTCAACCCATCCAGCAAAAGCATTAAAATATTTTTCTTCGTTGGATGGATGAATATCTAGCCAATATGCAGCAGCGTGCTGATTTATAACTTCCCTTGGTTCACCTTTCAAATGTCCGTAATCACTACAGAACATTTTTTGACCGATATACTCTTCAATCTTAAGGTAAACAGGAGGGAATGTTGCCGTCAAAAATCCCACAGCTAAAGCACCAATTGCTACATTTTTCCATGTAAGTTCGCTTGTAATGTCTTTGAATCTCATTTTATGATGAAATAAGCATACTACTTTATAAACTTTTTGTCACTTTTAAGTTAGAACCGATTTAGCAAAAGATTTTTATATTTGGAACAACCACAATAGCATTACAATGGTAATGGACACAATTCAAGTACGGTTAAGTCACGGATTAGTTGAAAAGATAGATGATTTAGTACAGACAGGAGTTTACTCTAGTCGTTCTGATGTTCTAAGAGATGCTGTAAGAAGACTCGTGCTTGATAAACTTATTGGAATTCTTCCAGGCATAGGGGATTCTGTAAAAGAGATCAGAAAGATTAGGACTAAATTATCCAAAGAAAAATTTGACTTGGATGAAATCAACAAACTAGCTGAGTAAATCTTCTGGTTTGAACACCTTCACATGATTTTTTGCAAAATCCATCAAATCTCTATCTCTTGTGATTAATGGAATACCTAACCTTTTTGCAATTGCAACATGAAGATAATCATAGAAGCTGATTAAACCATGCTGTTGTTCAAACTCTCTTGCTAAATCATAATCATCGCTAGTTGTTTTTATAATATTGACGTATCCCGCTTCTTTTAAGAATCCTTTTACGCCATCAAATTTTTCTCCTAACGTAAAATATAACTCCTTAAGAATAATTGTAGAAACAATAATCTTTCCCTTTTCATCTTCAACCTGTTCAATAAAATTTTTCGCTAATTTCCAATAGGGAATACCTTTTGTAGGATCACCTTCTTTCTTAAAGAGATTCAACCAAATGCAGGAATCAAGATAATGCTCATTTTTCGCCATTATCTTCTGCAAATTGTGTAATACATTAATAAAACTAACGAATCTAGCCAGCCCCTTTTCTGTAGCGACGCAAAAACTTGCTCCGTTTCACTCCGCACCTTTCTCACTTCGTAGGTCAGGGAAACTAACAGCAGCGATTAGTTTCAATTTTTGTAAGGTAATTATGCTTATTGATTTCGTTGATTTTTCGACAACAATCCTGACGGCAGTCGGTCAAATTCTGCGGAATTTGCCCTCGTCAGACACCCCGCAGGGGGCATCCCCCGTCTGACCTGCGTCAGATTGTTGTCTATTACGAAAACATAAAGATAATACTCTTACAAAAACTTCTCCCTGCGGTCAACCACGCTGCGCTCTCGCTTCGCTCGGGGAATATAACAGGAATTTTTGTTAAATCACCATTAAGAATAATCGGCTTAACCGCTTCAATTTCAGTTTTGCAATAAAGCGTTTCGGGAATTGGGTTTAGCATGAACACCTTCTGATTAAGGACATGGGCAAAACCGATTTTTCCATTTGTTTCGTGTACTAGCCTCTGGGGATGGTTGGGACTTTTATTTTATTATCTCTTTCATCAATTCACTAACCATCTGCGGAGAAGCTTTGCCTTTGGATAATTTCATTACTTGGCCTACCAAAAAATTTAATGACTTATCGTTGCCGGACTTATAATCTTCAACAGCGGTTTTATTTTCAGAAATAATTTTACGGCAGAATTGCCTTAATTCCGAATCATCGCTGATCTGTTCAAGCTTATTTTTGGCCACATATTCTTTTGGAGAAAAGGCTTTAACCATTAATTCTTCAATTATCTTTTGAGCTGTAGTATCAGAAATTTTATGATGCTCAATTAAAGTTAATAATTCAATCAATTCCAGTTCATTGAATTTTAAATCCCTGATTGACTTTTTATTATAATTTAAAACTCTCAGCAGTTCCTTGCGCATCCACTTGGCGGCCAATTGCGGTTTAACCTGCGCGATAACTTTTTCAAATAATTCAGCCAGCTCTAATTCCATGGCCATCACTTCGGCATCAACCGGATCCAGCTGATAAGTTCGAATATACCGTTTAATTTTTTCCTGAGCCAATTCTGGGATTTCTAATTGCAATTTTTCCTTAAACTCTGTATCAATATCGATAATGGGCAAATCCGGCTCAATAATATAGCCGTAATCGGCTTCTGTTTCCTTTGTTCGCATTAAATGAGTGGTGTTAGTATTGCTGTCCCAGCCTCTGGTTTCCTGCTGTATTTTTTTTCCCTCGCTCGCCAATTGTTTCTGCCTCGCAATTTCGCTAATCAAGGCAGCTTCTAATTCCTTAAACCCGGTGATATTTTTGATTTCCACTCTGATATAGCCGCTTTCTCTAATAGAAATATTGGCATCAGCTTTAATGATGCCGTTATTCACGTCAAAAATCTTTAAATAAGTTAAAATGCTGATCAACTGGTTTAAAAAATCCCGGGCTTCTTCCGGAGAAGCAAGTTCCGGCCTGGTCACGATTTCAATCAACGGATTTCCCGAGCGGTTATAATCAATTAAGCAATAAGATGACTGCTTCATGGACAAGGGGTAGCTGAGAGAGGCCGGGTCTTCCTCCAGATGCGCTCGGATTAAGCCGATTTCCTTTCCTGATTTCAAAAATATTTTCCCTCCGGCGCCCAATGGTTCTTCAAACTGGGTAATCTGAAAATTCTTGGACATATCAGGGTAAAAATAACTTTTGCGGGAAAAAATCAGTTGCGATGCCAGATTAGAATGGACCGCTAGGCAAAATTTAGCCGCCAATTGCAGGGCTTCTTTATTTAACACCGGCCTGGATCCGGGATGGCCTAAACAAATGGGGCAGCATCTGGTGTTCGGCTCAGAACTGCCTTGTGAGGGGCAGCCGCAGAATAGTTTAGTTTTAGTATTTAACTGGACATGGATCTCCAGCCCAATTACTATCTCGGCGGTGAAGTTATTATTCATGGGGAATCATCCCCCAAATCCTCAATAATTTGCAAAAATTCCAGCAATTTTCCTTCCTGCAAATGATCGGTATTAGCCATCAAGCCAACGGGTAAATTATTAACTTTGCCAATAGGGATGCTGGCATGGGGAATTCCCGCTAAATTAGGCCCTACAGTTAAAATATCCATCAGATAATTTTCCAATGGAGTCATTTTCTTCACTTCAGAAAATTTTGGCGCAACGACAGGCATGGTTGGTGAAATTAACACATCATATTTTTGGAATAGCTGCTTATATTCCTGGATAATTTTAGTCCTTACTTTAGTTGCTTTAATATAGTAAGCATCGCGGTAGCCGGCCATGCGGGCAAAAGTTCCTAAAATAATCCTGCGCTTGCTTTCTTCATTAAAGTGCTGGCTGCGTATTTCAGCAAAATAGACATTAAAAGTTTTATTTTTAAGATTGCTCTCCTGTCCGTAACGCAATCCACAGAAGCGGGCTAAATTGCTGGAAGCTTCCGAAGTAGAAATGATATAATAGGCAGGAATGCCATACGCAAAAGTTATTGGCAAGGAAACTTCTTCTACAGTGTGGCCATTATCTTTTAATTTGTTAATGCACCACTGAACTTTTTTCCTTATTTCCGCGCCAACTCCTTTGGTTAAGCTTTCTTTAATAATGCCAATTTTAAATTTCCCGGTTTTGGCTGTAAAATCAACTTCCGCTCTTAATGACGTAGCATCTTTTTGATCATATCCGGAAATCATCTCCAATACTGGTTTTATTTCAGAAACTTTTTTGCTCATGATTCCGATTTTGTCCAGCGAATCGGCATAAGAAATTAACCCATAGCGGCTTACTCTTCCATAGGTGGGGCAGAACCCGATTACTCCGCAGAAAGCTGCCGGGCTTTCAATGCTTCCGCCGGTGCTTTCAGTAATCGCTACGTGGTTGAAGGAAGCCTTCCGAGTTAATCCAGCCCCGCCGCCGGATGATCCGCCGGTAACCCGTTCTCGATCAAGAGGATTTTTGGGAATTGGAACATTTAAACCAACATTAGTATTAAAGCTGCCAAAGCCAAATTCATCCTGGGCAGTTTTGCCAATAATGATTGCTCCGGCATCTTTTAATCTCTTTATTACTGTGGCGTCAAATAGTGGCTGATATCCTTTTAAAATACGAGATCCGGCCGCGCTTTCCACGCCTTTTACGCAAAGGCAGTCTTTAACGCTGACAAATAACCCCCTTAATGGGTCATTGGCTGTTTCCGCTTGCAGCAAGGCTTCTTCTTCGCAAATGGCAGTGAAATAAAAGTATTCTTCCTGTATTTTTTTACATTCTTCCAATACTTTTTTGGTTTCCCTAATCATTTTTTTAATATTTTATTTTAGTTAATTTCCTGGCAATTTGGTTTTGACTATTCGACGGTTTTGGGGCCAATAAAGAATCCATCCCTGTTGTTTTTAGTAAATTTTAAAACTTCTTCCTGAGTTAAGCAATCGGTTTCTTTATCTTCTCTCAGGTTATTTTTCTGCTCCACCGGCCGGAAAGAGCTTTCGGTTTTAGCAACATCTATTTGGTCTAGCACGGAAAAGGCCTTAACAATTTCCTGTAAGTCCAGAGTAAATTGTTCTAATTCGGAATTAGTTAACTCTAACCTGGCAGTTTTGGCGATTTTTTTGGTTAATTCTTTGTCAATATGCATGGGATTATCAGTAATCAGGATATTATTAAGAATATTATTTAAAGATAACGGAAGAAAAAGCGCCCCCGACCAGAATCTCACTAGCGTTCGAACCAGGCCTAACGCCATAGACTTGAACTGGTGACCTTTACCGGTTATCACTAACTTGCGGTATCAGCCTAAAAGGTAACAGCTTCGTGGTTTAACTCGCACGCTCTACCTGTTGCTCCGTGTCTTAGCACGCCTAAGCTACGGGGGCTTCTTAATCAGCTTCTAATTTAACTTCTTTATATAGTTTGCGCTATAAACTATTTATACTCGAAGTATTAAATTATCGAACAAGTAGTGCTTCTCGTAATAGTAAAAGCACATCATTTTATGTTCGAATATTTAATGCTTTTACTATCGATAATACACTAGAAAAGTTTATAAATGTAACTAAAATTATAACGTTTGTTATAAAAATGATAACATTATTAAAAACCGGGTACTGGAAAGTAATGCAGCTATTCTACAAGAATAAATCGGCGCATTACCATCTAAGAGAAATCTCGCGATTAACCAAACTTCATGGACCAAGCGTTTCTGCTATACTTAACGAACTAGAAGAGAAAGGAATCTTAAAATCTCAGCGGCAGGGGAATCTTAGAGAGTATTCAATAATCAGGAATAAAAATACTTTTCTCATCTATACAATATTTGATCTAGAAAGATGGAATAGGCTCCCCACTATAAGGAAGCAGGCTATTGAGTGTTATCTTGATAAACTTCCAGAACAGCCGATTTTTGTTATTCTATTTGGTTCGACAGCCAAAGAAACCTATAGATCCGGATCTGATGTTGATATACTAATTATCACTAATAAAATTATCTCGACTGAAGATGCGGAGAAGGAAGCTAATGCTTTAACCGGCATTAAAGTTAGCAGTTTTCAGATGAACCGGGATCAATTCTTAAAAGAAATCAAGTTAAAAGAAGATTCAGTAGTTCAATCAGCTTTAAATACAGGTTATCCCCAGATTAACCATATTTCCTATTACGAGAAATATTATGAAAGAATATGATTTGGATAAGCTGCTGGCAAATCAGGATTTAATTAATAAAAATATAATTAAATTTCTGCAAAAAGGAATCTTAACCAATCAAGATATAGATGCGGATGAAATTAAAGGACATCTTTTGAAATCAGATCACAATCTGAGATTCGTGGCTGAAAACATTAAGTTAAGATTTTTTGATTGGGTTACTATTGGCTGTTACTATGCTTGTTATCATGCGGCTTTGGCTTTAATTCTCACTAAAGGATATTCTTCTAAAAATCACTTAGCCACCCTTTGTGTTTTGATCAGAGAATTTTATAACCGGGAATTGAGCAAAAAAGATTTAGAAATTCTTTCTAATTTTATCGATTATCATGATCTGTTGTTCTATGTTGAAGCTAAAAATAAGCGGGAAGATGCTGCTTATTCTACAAAAACAAAATTTGACCAAAATGATACGGAACAATTAAGGCTTAAAGCCATATTATTAGTTTCCAAATTCAAATTGGTGGTAGGGACAGCAGTGAAGACAGTGAGATAAACTTTCCCCAAACCTTTATATAAATCTCCTAAAATCCTTTAAGGGACAATGCTTAGAACCCACACCTGCGGTGAATTAACCAGAAAAGATGAAACCAGAGAAGTTACCCTCTGCGGCTGGACTCATTCCCGGAGAGATCACGGAGGAATTATTTTTATTGACCTGAGGGACAGGTATGGCCTTACTCAGGCGGTCTTTGATCCTCATCATAATCAGGAAACACATGCTAAAGCTGAAAAGCTTAAGCGGGAAGATTGTATTAAAGTAACTGGCAAGGTAAGATATCGGGGCAAGGGATTAGAAAATCATAATCTCCCTACTGGAGATATTGAGATTATTGTAGATGAATTAGATATTTTGAACAGCGCCGAAACGCCTCCTATTGAGATCGATGACCGCAAGGAGGCTTCCGAAGAGCTGCGCTTGAAGTACAGATATTTGGATTTAAGACGGCCAATTATGCAGAAACATCTGATGGCGCGCCACCAGGTAATGAAAGCCTGCCGCGAATTATTGGACAGTCTGGGATTTATGGAAATTGAGACGCCGATGCTAGTGCGTTCTACACCGGAAGGCGCTAGGGATTATTTAGTGCCTTCGCCGTTTCATCCGGGAAAAGTTTACTCCCTGCCTCAATCTCCCCAAATCTATAAACAACTGTTAATGGTTTCCGGGCTGGATAAATATTACCAGATTGCTCGCTGTATGAGAGCGGAAGATTCCCGCGCCGACCGGCAGCCGGAGTTCACCCAGATTGATATTGAAATGAGTTTTGTAGATGAAGAGGATGTTTACATTGTAGGTGAAAAATTATTTGCTCATATTATGAAACAGGTTAAAGGAATTGAAATTAAGACGCCATTCCCCAGAATGTCTTATGCCGACTCGCTGGCTAAGTACGGCTGCGACAAGCCAGATTTGCGTTTCAGCCTGGAACATGCTGATGTTTCAGAAATTGTTCACAAATCTGATTTTGCAGTATTCAAATCAGCAGTGGATAAAGGCGGCATAGTTAAGGGAATTAACGCTAAAGGCGCCGGCAAAACTTTTTCCAGAACAGAAATTGATGCTTACATAGCTTTCGCCCAAAGCTTAGGCGCAGCTGGTTTAGCCTGGATGAAAATGGCCGAACATGGTTTAGAATCTTCCATAACTAAATTTTTTAATGAACAAACACAAAAACAATTAATTGCCAAAATGCAGGCTAAGCCCGGAGATTTGCTCTTTTTCTGCGCTGGCGAAGAAAAATTAGTTCATAACACGATGTGGAAAGTGCGGTTAAAATTAGGCGAGGATCTTAATTTGGTCAATAAGGATGAATTTTATTTCTGCTGGATTAATCAATTTCCCTTATTTGAATGGAATGCCGATGAAGAAAAGTGGGAAGCCATGCACCATATTTTTACCATGCCCAGAGATGAGGATATGAAATATCTGGAAGAAAACCCCGGCAGGGTTCGCGGAAAATTATACGACTTAGTGCTTAATGGGATTGAATTATGTTCGGGCTCTATCCGAATTAACCGCCCGGAAATTCAGGAACGGGTAATGAAAGTTATTGGCATGACTCTGGAAGAAGCGCAGAATAAATTTGGCTTTCTGATTAATGCATTCAAATACGGGGCTCCGCCGCACGGAGGATTTGCTCCGGGCCTGGACAGATTTGTGATGCTGATAGAGAAACTGGATAATATTCGCGATGTCATTGCCTTCCCCAAGAATAAAAATAAAGAAAGCCCCATGGACGGCTGCCCTTCCGACTGGAGCGCTAAGGATCTGAAGGAGAATTATCTAAAGCTGGATTTGGCGAAGAAATAGGTAAAATATGATTTTTCCACCAGTGGTGGGCAGTTTTTTTGACATGGCGACCAAGGAATTGTATCATCCGGAAAGCGGAAGAATGAGGGTTGCAGGTTTAATGTCTGGACGCGGAAGTAATTTAAGAAAAATAATTGAACATGGCAGAGTTATTGAATCCAGAGAAGGGAGAGCGCCTTATCAGGTAGTGGTTATTTTCTCAGATAATCCTGCAAGCAATGCAGAAAAAATTGGTAATGATTATGGAATTCCCGTAATCGTAAAGGATTTAAGAGCTTTCTATACAGAAAGAGGAAAGCCACGGGGAGATTTATCGGTTAGAAGAGAGTTTGATGAAGAAACAGGGGAAGCATTAAAACCATTTAATATTGATGTTGCCGCTTATGCAGGTTACATGAGTATTGCCACGGACCCATTAATAAATGCTTTCCTGGGTATAAATGTTCATCCAGCCGATTTATCTATTATGGATGGAAGCAAAAGAAAATATACCGGGGATCGCGCAGTAAAAGATGCTATTATTGCTGGAGAAAAACAATTAAGGGCCTCTACGCATATAATTGAACCGCAGGTGGATTATGGAAGAATTTTGATGATTTCTTCTCCATTAATGGTAAATCTTCCAGAGGGATTTGATGTAAATAACAACAGCCAAGTTAAGCTCATTTCAGATCAACATCAAATTCGTCTAAAAAAAATGGGAGATGGGGTTATCTTCCCAAGAACATTAGAATACCTTGCTGAAGGAAGATATTCTCAAGATGGCCAAAAAAATCTATATTTTGATAATAAACCCATTCCTCAAGGAGTAAGATTGGGATCCTAAAGAAAATGTTGAATAATTAATTTTTTATCGACAAAATTCTCTAAACAAAATGGCAAAACCAACAACTTATTCTGATTCTGGCGTAAACATTGAATTAGGAGACGATGCCTCCACAGTTCTTTACGAAGCCGCCAAACTTACTTGGAAAAACAGAACCGGAAGATTGGGCGAGGTAGTAGAAATTTTTGAAGATTTTTCTGGATTGAGAGCAATTAATGTTGGTGGACTACCTGCCGATACTTATATGAATATTGGCTTTGATGGCGTTGGAACAAAAGTGGAATTGGGGGAAAGAATAGCTAAACATGACACCGTTGCTTACGATTTGTTTGCTATGGTTTGCGATGATGCTGTTGTAAGAGGAGCCGAACCTGTAATTGTTGGCTCTATTCTTGATGTAAAAAGTTTAGGCGATGGCGATAAATCCCATCTTGGTTTTGTAAAACAACTGGCGGTTGGCTACATTAATGCTGCAAAAGATGCAAATATGGCAATTGTCAATGGAGAAGTCGCAGAACTTGGAGCAAGAGTAAATGGCTATGGCCCCTTTAATTATAATTGGGGAGCCGGAGTGGTTTGGTTTGCCAGAAAAAGCAGAATGCTAACGGGCTATGAAATACAAGTAGGCGACAAACTTGTTGGCCTGAGAGAAAATGGTTTTAGGTCCAATGGATTGTCTCTGGCCAGAAAAGTTATGAAAGCTGCTTATGGAGAGGAATGGCACAGAGAAACCTATGATGGGAAGAGTTTAGCTGAATTGGCTTTGCATCCATCCAGAATTTATTCTGGCGCTGTTGTTGATATGTTTGGCGGTTTTAATGGTGAACCTAAATCAACAGTTCATGGAGTTTCTCATATTACTGGCGGAGGAGTTCCGGGAAAATTGGGCAGAGCCCTAAAACCAAGTGGTCTTGGCGCATATTTGGATAACCTTTTTGAGCCCTGCGATTTAATGATATATTGTCAGGAAAAAGGAAACGTTGCAGATGTTGAAGCTTACAAAACCTGGAACATGGGGCAGGGGATGATTATAATTACTCCCAGCCCAGATGAAGTAATGAGTGTAGCAAACCAACACGAAATTGAAAATAGAGTTATTGGAGAAATAACTAAGGAGCCAACAATTAGAATCAGGAATAAAGGAATTAATTCTGATAAGCAAAAAGAACTTAAGTTCTAAAGCGCGCGCTTCCATCCCTAACCCTAAACTAGCGCAGTTCTCAACCTTTCTCGCTATCGCTCAAACCGCGGCTTGCAGTTTCTCGCTCTTAGTTCGTGGCGTTGAACCGAAGGTCCCCTGGTTACATTAAATAGGCCAGAAGGCCTCATCTTTTAAGATCGGGATGAATGGGCAGTTTTCTAGCCTTATTCAGGACTTCTAGCCTTATTCAGGACTTGATTATAAATTCTTTTCTCACTTCTTTATCAAGCAGGCCTTTTAATCCAATAATGCCCAGAATGATGAATAAACTGGGGATATACAGGCCGCAAATAATTACAGCAGCTACCCATGCCCAAAACTTATTATTTTTTAAATTCTTAATAACTATTTCAATAAAAACACCGCTTGCAATTGATAGTAATACTGTAAATAATGCAGTTATTTTTAGGAATGTTAGGGGTATTTCCGGTTCCATTTCATCTACAATTAAAGAGAATGAAATTAAGAATACAATCACTGCCAAAACAATTAAAAAATAAATAACTGCCATAATATGGAGAACAATTATAGTTTTGTTAAGTTTTGGATGCATTAATGTTAAATTAACTCAGTTATTTTTAAATCTTGACAACAAATTATAAAAACAAGCCCGTAAAACTAATTCCCGTGGACCCGTAGTTCAGCCTGGATAGAACGGCAGCCTCCTACCCGATGGAGAGCTCCTGAGTAATTCCATTGATGGAATGCCACAGTTCACTGAGGGGATGAAAGCTGCAGGTCGGGGGAAGTTTTTAGTAATTAGCTATCAACTACCGAATTCAAATCCTCCCGGGTCCGCTTTTTCAAAAAGTTTATATTCTTGTTAATTTCTGAAAAATTATGCTGATAGATTATAAAATTGATAACCATAACTGGGAAGAGTACGAATCTATTTCTGATTCTGTTCATCCCGCCGATTTACAACGCCTAGCCTATTTAAGACAATTAACACCAGAAATTAAAGAAGTAGAAATCACTTATAATCCAGAAACTGCTAACTATAAGCCAAAATAATGAATGAGCTGCAAGCCAAAATAATGAATGTCCGCGAATTATCGTTAATCTTTGGCTCAAAATCTAAAGCCCATGAAATATTATATTTGCTAAAAGATGTAAAAAAAGTAGTAAGACAGGGGTTTTATGAGCCTGAATTAGCTAAAGTAGAAGAATTTTGCCAGCAGCATAATTTAACTTTAGCCAAATCCAGATTTAAAGTCCTTCTGGCTGATGAAACCGCCTTTTCCAATAAAGGCATTAAAATTTCTGGTGATGATCTGCGACCAGGCCTGTTTTTTGTTTACATTTCCAAGAATGAACGGGAAGCCTGGCTGGCTAGTTATTATGAATTAACCAATGACAGCGAAGAGCTAGGCCGGTTATTGGGATACCCTAACTGCTGCATAGATTTTTTTATTAAACGGTTTACTCCCGACAATCCTAATTTGCAGTTGAAGCCAACTAATCCTTACACTAATCTAGCTAAAAGAGATAAAGATCAGGTTCTAATTTCTCATTTCCCCTGCTCGTCCAATTGTCCGGAGAGCATTAAGATGGGCAAGACTTTTTTTAATGCGCTGTTTGAATTTGACCAGGAATATGCCCGGGAGTTATTTTTGTCTCTTTCTGATTAATCGTTTTTTGAATAATCGGGGATTGCGATCAATAAACCGGTGAATCATCCTATCAAAGACGAGAAAATTTCCTTTTCTTAGGTAAAAAAAGCCTAATATTGAGATCACTGCCGCGCCAATGGCGTCTACGATAAGATCCAGCATAGTATCTGCCAGCCCGTCTTTTTGCATATTTAAACTAAAAGTCTGGTCCAGGGAAAACTCCAGGATTTCCCATAATGCGCCAAAGGCTAAAGCGAAAGCAAAGGCGAATAATGAAATAAATAATGGTTTCATCTGTAATTGGATTTTTCTCTGCGAATTGAGAATATAAACCAACAAAAACCCGGCAATTCCAATTAAGAACCCTGAACCGCTGTGCAAAAGAATATCCCACCACCAAAACTTGTTGTAGTAATCTTGCCATTCGCCCAAAAAGATGGCTAAAAACACAAATAAAATCGTAATAAAATCAAACTCCACTGGCAGGAAGACGCGATAGTTCCTTCTGACCACTGCTGGCGCAAAAGTTAGGATTAAAATGCCCAGCATAAAAAAGGCATTCAGCCACTGTTTTTCAAATACTGAAAAAATCCCGCTGCCTAAAATCACTGCTTGCAGAAAATAAGAAATAATTAATTGAATTTTATCGGCTTTATCCAACCTCTTTTCTTTAAAAATTAATAAGCCCATTTATTTAGGGAAGGCTTTTTGATTAATAAATATTTACAAGTTGAGTGTGTATTAAGTTTGGGGCTTTAGCATCAATATGTGAAGCTCTTCAATAATCTATCACGAGGATTTTTCAGAGTTCATGAAATTAAGAAACTACTTTAATTTTTCAACTCAATCCCTACCGGACAATGATCAGACCCTAGGATTAAAGACAAAATAAAAGAATCTTTTAATTTTGGCCTTAATTTTCTAGAAATCAGAAAATAATCAATCCGCCAGCCGATGTTTCGTTTTCTTAAATTATTCCAGAAACCCCAGTAAGTGTACTGCCCAGGTTCTTGATTAAACTCCCTGAATGAATCAATGAACCCGTGATCAATGTACTTCTGAAAGCCGTCAATTTCCGCCTGTGTATAGCCGGCAGTTTTGTTATAATTACTGTTAGGATTGGCTAAATCCAGTTCAGTATGAGCCACATTTAAATCTCCGCAAAAGATAACTGGTTTTTTGTTTTCTAGGCTGAGAATATATCTCAGGAATTTCTGATCCCATTCTTTTCTGTAGCTTAGCCTGGTTAATCCGCGGCCGGAATTAGGAGCATATACCGTGACTAAATAATAATCCTCCAATTCCAGACAGATAATTCTTCCTTCGCCTTTATGATTTTCTTTGTCTACGCCATACATTACCGAAAGAGGTTTTATTTTGCTGAATACAGCCGTGCCAGAATAGCCTTTTTTTTCAGCCGAATTCCAATAATGATGTTCAAACTCTTTAAGAATTTTATCTACCTGATCAGGATGGGCTTTGGTTTCCTGCAGGCATAAGATATCTGGATTAATTTTTTTAACAATTTCAGCAAAACCTCTAGGAATGACCGCCCTGATTCCGTTGACATTCCAAGAAATTATTTTTACCATTTTATTATTTTTTAACTATTCTCCTGCTTCCGCCTTGTTTGTAAGGAGTAAATCGGCCTTTCTCTCTTTGCGACTTTCTAACATCATAAGGAAAAGGCTCCGTAGTTAATTCGTCATAGCCGCAATTGCGGCATTTAATGAATGCCAAATCTTCGTAAAGTTCAGTATTGTCCGATCCGCATTTGGGACATCTTCTGTTCATTCAGTATTCCTCTTGGTCCGGATCTTTAGTTCTATTTTCCGGGCAAGTATAGCATCTTCCTTTAGGCGTTTTATAAGATTCGCAGCAGGAATCTTTATACTTGATCTTTTTTACTACAGCAAAATCTTCCCGCATTTCATTCTCTTGAAGGCATTAAGTCTTTAGTCTCGCAGCCTTCTTCATACTGTTCCAATTGGTCCCTCAGGTCATCCAAAGGATTTCTGTTTTTCTTTTTCTGATCCTGAACCTTAGTTTTAAGAGTAATAAGAGTATTTAAAGATTTTTCTGCACGCAAGGGGTTATTAGGCCCTGTTAAGAAATAAAAAACGCCAACGCCCGGATTTGAATTTCCCAACTTGGTCTAGATTTCGTTCTCCATTCGCGGGGTTTGCGAAGCAATACCCCGCTTGAGCTTTGATGAAACTTTACCAAAGTTTCCGGGATATCCTTGCGGAAACAAGCTTTGCGGTTTAAATTCCAGGCTTGCGCAGTACCGAGTTGTGCCACGTTGGCTTAAGAAAACAGGTAAGAAGTTATTATTTAAACATTTCTGTTTATTTAGTTTACTGCGCTATCGCGTTTTTAGTTTACTAGATCAATTAGGGCTAACTTTATTTAGAATATTCTTCTTCATGACCGCAGTCTAAACAGCTGATATGCTGATGGTTCTCATACTCATAGATATCAACATGAGAAGAGTTACAGCTAGAGCAGGAATATTTGTCTTCCTTGCGTTTAGTATGTACCATTTTTAATTTAAACCAAAGACACTAATCTTCGTATAGATTTAAGCCTTTTGGCGTAAAATATGGCAGCACCGAGATTTGAATTCCCGGGCCGAGAGGCCTCTCGGAACCTCCACGTAACCCAGTTATTTAGAGTTAGTCATCGGTAAAATACCTCTTCGCTCAACTCTTATGAGCTTCGCCCATTAGTGTGGCGCTATAACCAGGTTAAGCTATGCTGCCATAATCCCAGAAGAAGGAGGCGGTTATAAAAAGCTTTCTGCAGCTATTTCTTAATTTTATTTATATCCTCCAAGCTTATCCAAGCTGCCATCATGCCTAAGCCAGTTTTATTAATCTGAAACAGCGGTATCTTTTCCACATTTTTAAGAAAAATTAAAGAGCAATATCTAAATTGCTTGTACTGCTGCGGATCTGTATCTTCAAGGCAAATTTGCCGGCCATATTTTTGAATAACTTCAGAAACGTTCGTATGTTGAAGATTAAAATATAAAACTGCGCTTACGATCGCCTTTGCAGCAACTGGTTCTCCAGAATCCTTGAAATAAACAATATCGCCTTCTTTAGCAATGCCATAAGGCGTTTTCTGATGCTTGTACCATCTAGATTCAATAGTCTTTTCTCCAGAGATAATTTTATCCAGCAATTTTCTCTTTTTATCTAGAATAGCTACGTGATCCATGATTCTTAGCCTTCTCCCTAATCCCTAGCCTTCTCCCTAATTCCTAGCCTTCTCCCTAATCCCTAGCCTTCTCCCTAATTCCTAGCCTTCTCCCTAATCCCTAGCCTTCTCCCTAATTCCTAGCCTTCTCCCTAATTCTTAGTTTTATTCAGGACTTAAACAATTTAGCTGCTTCTTCCACGCTTAAATAGCCCGGATTATTGATAATCGAATGCTGGCTCCCGCCGCCATCGCCATTCCAGCGGGGCATAATATGGATGTGCAAGTGAGGCACTACCTGGCCGGCAGCCGATCCATTGTTCCAGCCGATATTAAGACCATCCGGCTTTAATTTAAGCTTTATTTTTTTTGCCACCAATCTTACGGCTTTCATTAATTCTAAGTACTCCAGTTCGGTAAAATCTTCCATTAATTCCCCGTGTTTCTTAGGTATAACTATCGTATGGCCCTGGGCATGGGGCTTAACATCTAAAAAAGCCAGAACGTGCTTATCTTCATAAACAGTGTAGTTCGGGATTTCTCTATTAACAATTCTGCAGAAAATGCAAGTATCCATCTAGGGATAGAAACTGTGCGTCTTTTTAAGAATTTCTGATTAGACGGAGTAATTTTCAGCAACTTTTAAATAACCCCCGATTGTTATCAGGTTATGATCACCGTTCGGACCCAAATTAAGGAGATTATGCGCGAGTCAGGTTTTGGGATAGACAATATTTCTGCTGATTTCATGGACTGCTTGGATAAAAAAGTCAAGCAGTTGGTTATTGACGCAGTCAAGCGGGCTAAGGAGAATGGCCGTAAGACTGTGATGGGCAAGGATGTTTAGAGAAGTTTGTAAAATTATTAGTCGCATAAAACCTTTAAAGTGATCCTACTTTCTTTGAGGTGATAGTAATGCATACACTCACGGATTTTGCACTGAAAGAAAAAAATGAATTATTCAAAGTTCTCTTCTCAATATCTGCAGGATTAAAGGCATATCATGAATCAATTCTTTCTGCCAATTTCTCAGGCCATCTAAAGACTGGGTGGCCGCAATATCCCCAACCTGATTATTGTTAAGGATTAAATGGCCTTTTAATCCCAACTTATTCCCGATTTTAGTCCGCAGCTCTAGTAAACCCTTAGTCCACTGATATTGCTGGACGGTTAATTTTTGCTTAAGGCTTTTCTCCAGATATTCTGGTTTTCTGCTAGCTGTCGCCGTTAGTTGTTTTAGATATTCTGCTGATTCAGCCACAATGGGGTGAACTCTTTTGACCAACACCCAATTGGTTGGCGGCTGTTTAGAAAAGGCTAATAATTGCTTATTGGAAAAAATCATAAACGGCGGTTTGTCAACCTTACGGGCTAATTCCTTCCTAGCCTCAAACAAGACATGGAGTACCGCCCGCTGAGGGGCTTCTAAAGACTTAACTCCGGAGATATCCAGATAAGTTTGTTCTTTATAACTCCAATCCAAAGTTTCCAGATGCCGGCACTCTTCCATAACCCAAGACCGCCTCTCGAGCTTAATTAACTGATCATCAAGGGCCGCTTTTAATTGCAGCAAGTGAGCCGCATCTTTAGCCGCATAGGACAATTGGTCTTTAGACAAAGGGCGTTTAGTCCAATCCATCCGCTGAAACTTTTTTTCAGTTTTGATGTTAAAATATTTTCCCAGCAATGAACCCAGGCCCAGTTTTTCTTCTCCAATAAACAAAGCGGCCAACTGGGTATCAAAAACATTGAAAAGCGAGCACTGCCATTGGTTTTGAATTATTCTCAAGTCAAAATTAACATCATGAAAAACTTTTTGAATTTCTGGATCAGTAAACAGCTTTAACAATGGCTGGATATTCCTGATCTTAAGAAGATCAATTATCCAACTGTTCTGGCCATCGGAAATCTGCGCTAAGGTGGCGTAAGCGCCATAATGATGAAGATTATTCTCGCATTCCAAGTCAATGGCCAGCGCTTGTTTTTGCCGCAACACTTCAGCAGTTTGCTGCAATTCCGGTTCAGTTTGAACAAAAGCAAATTGAGTCATTATTAAGTTTAAAGGGGTTATAATTTAAAAAAGTATCATCTCCGTGGGCTTTATCCAAAAAATAATGGCCAGGTCAGACTCGCTCAGGGCTATTCATTGGATGAAGCCATTTCAAAGATCAACTATAGATTTTATATAGGCATAGATTAAATCATCTAATTAGTTTTAGATCTCATGGTTTATGATATCTGGTATCGTGATAGAAAATTTAACCCGGCCCTGCAGGAAGACGGATCGCTAAATTTTGCCGGCTTCTTTAAGCGCCCTAAAGACTCTGAATCCTATGATCCATTAGCCATTATTATAGACGGATTTAAGACCAAGCCGCAGAATGAACAGCTGGAGATTAAAGCTCCCTGTAGTTTATACATTAGTTCTATCGAACGAGAAACGTCTACCCCGGCCGGAGTTCTCTCCGTTACTGCCTTATACCTAAAACTGGAGCCTCCGCAGATGGTTGACGCGCGAAAACCCGGCTTAATGTATCACGGTTATAAAATAACTGCCGGCATGCCCATAACGGTTAAAAGATATAAAGAAATCAAAAATAACGGCGGATGGAGAATCATGGTCTTTGGCCAGGAAAAAAGAATCCAAGGCCTTTTGCTGGAAGAGTTAATTACCAAAGTTAACGACAAAAAGCTAGCCATACGCGATTATGTTCCCTCAGGAATTGTCGGGCAGTTATATAAGTTATGGCATCCTTAATTCTTCTGGATCACATAAAATATCTCAGTGGGGATTTCAATTACTGAGAAAGAATAATTTAACCGATTGCATAACCATTCAACCCATCTTCGCCTTGGAGCGTTCATGGGCTGGCTGCTCATGGTCAACGTAGCAAAACTAATGACCACATATTTTGCTGTTAGCCGTTTTAGTATCTCCTCGGTTTTTTTGTGGCCCCGGCCTTGATCCAAGAGATCGGTCATTTTAAAGAGAAAAGCAATATCAACTGAAGGTAAACTTCGAACTGTAGTAAAATCGCCCAACTGAGCTTTGCCGCGCAGGTTTATTATTTGAAAAAACTGATTAATGGCCTTAATTTCCGGCCGGCTAAGATCATAAGCATAATAAATAAGCTGCTTAAGCTTCATGAACGGAATGGAAAAAGGGTTAAGGCCGCAGCCTAAATCAAGAATAGTCCCGGGGTTCCCAGTAATGGCAAATAATTGGGGGTATAATAAACTATAGTAAGGCTGCCGCTCTTTAGTAGAAGAATGCTGTTTTAAGATTTTTTCAATAATTTCCTGCTGCGGAGGATTAGATAATTTATCTACTAAAGACATTAATGAATCAACTGCAGCAATTCTAAATAGCCCGTAAGATTTTCGCAAATCATCTCGAATTAGCTTCACAGTCTTCTTATAATCCGCGGATTTAGGATTCAGTTGCCCTAATTTCTTATTTAATTTAAAGTTTTTAGTTAAAAGAAGGCGCAATCTTTCTAATACAAAAGCATCTTTTAAAGTAGTTAATTCCTTCTTTTTTTTTATATCGCTCACCAATTGATTTAACAAAGAATCTGGATTATTCATTAATTGTTTCAGAAGGGAAGCGCATTATAAAAACCTAACTTTTTTAAAGTATAAATAAAGTCTAAGCTATATGAGGACACTTAAAAAGACCTGGAATTTCCTTTGGAATGACGATTCTATCTGGAGCTGGCTGGCTAATATCGTGGTTGCTTTTTTAGTAATCAGGTATATTTTGTATCCAATGTTAGGCTTAGTTCTAGGCACGCCCTTTCCGATTGTCGCCGTGGTCAGCGAAAGCATGGAACACGGACTGCACCAACAGCAAATTTGCGGCAAAACCCTGGCGGAATTCCAGGAGTCGTTTTCAAATTATTGGGATGCTTGCGGAGAATGGTATATAAACAAAGGTATAGATAAATCACAATTTCAGGCCTTTCCCCTGCGCGACGGGTTTAATAAAGGAGACGTCATTATTTTATGGCGGGCTGAAGAAATTAAAACCGGAGACATTTTAGTCTTTGAAGGCCATCAGCCGCAGCCGATAATTCACCGGGTAGTTGGCGTCTTTGAAGTTGAGGGTAAAAAGTCTTACCAAACTAAAGGCGACCATAATTCCGACAGCATCAGCAGTGGACTGGACGAGCAAAGAATTAGTTCAGACCGGCTGTATGGAAAAGGTATTATTAGAATTCCTTATCTAGGATGGGTTAAAATATTATTTGTAGACGCGGTTAAGCCCTTGGGAATAACTATTGAACGATAACAAAATTCTGGTTCCAATCCGGGTGATATTTTCCAGGTTCTGGTTGGAAACTTTACTTACCGATACCCCATAAACTATCACCATAATCTAAATAGGGCTGTGGGACAGGAGTTATTGAAAAGTTCGAAATAGCCATCAATATGCGAGGCTCCTCGATTTAAATAATCTAGCAAAAAGGGGATTGCAAGAGGAATTTTTGCCTTTGTCGTAATTTAACGCAGCCGAGCCGATGGCTATCGAGCTTAGAGCGAGGAACTTTTCAATAACGCCGTGGGACAGAAAAACCTTATTTTACCATTTGTTAAAGAAAAACAGTTGCTTTTTCATCATTATCCATTGATTATGTAATGGCCAAAAGAAAGATATACTTTTCGGTCTTCTTTCATACACCAAGCAAGGGCTAAATTTAAACTTAGTCGTCGTAAAATTCCTTATCTAGGTCTTCAAACCGAAAAGTAAACTTAGTCGTTGTAAATAAGCTCAAAGTTATCTTCAAACCGAAAAGATAAGCTTAAAGTTATCTTCAAACCGAAAAGATAAGCTTAAAGTTATCTTCAAACCGAAAAGTTTAGAAGAAACAAACTTTATGAAACTTTGCTTGAGCAGATTTTAGGAAGAATACCGCTTTACTGTCCCACAGCCCCTAAATAGGTAAATTATTTAAAGGGAAAGCAAAATCCTAGCTGAAATGTTTTGCCCAAAATGCGGATCAATCTTAAGGCCCAGAGAAAAGGCTGGCAAGAAAACACTGTATTGCAGCTGCGGCTTTACTAAGGGGTTAGATGGGGAATCGATAGCCGAAATCAAGGAAAAAAACCAGCAGGCCAGAAAAATAGAAGTAATGGAAGCTATTGAAACAAACCCCAAAGTTAAGATTAAATGTGAAAAATGCGGCAATAATATAGCTTACTATTGGACGCAGCAGACACGCGGGGCCGATGAGCCAGAAACACGATTCTTTAAATGCGCCAAGTGCAATTATACCTGGAGAGAATACGCGTGAGTTCTCCGCAGAATCTGCATCAATCACTTCTTAAAACTACAGTCTTTAAAAACTGGCTGACCACGCATAAGCAGTCTTATTTGTCTCATTTTTTTAGTTCTATATCAGCCCAATTAAAGCCAAAATCAACTTGGGAGATCGGCTATTTTAATCCAGAATCGCAACGAATTACCGTCTTTTCTCAAACCGAACAGTCTTTCACGATAAAACAGGAAGACGATATTTTTAAAAGCGAAACCGGAAGGGTAGAATGGTTGGAATTATCCAAAATTAAAACCAATTTTGAAGATATGTCCCTTAAATGCCAAGAACAAATTCCGGCGCTATTCCCCAAGGAAAGCCTAGGCGATGGTTTTGTGGTATTGCAGAAATTCGAAGGAAAGATTCAATGGAATTTCACTTTCGTTACTAAGTCGCTAAAATTTGCTAACATTAAGATTAATGCAGCTTCCGGCGCCGTTGATTCGCATCAGCTGGTGGAAGCCGTGCGGAGAGAGAAGTAAGATGGCTGAAGAAGAAAGCAAAGAAATAACTCCAAAAGAAATTGAATTGCTAATGCAGATATAAGATGGTTAAAGAGAATGAAGTAGTTCTAGAGGAAATTAAAGTTGCCGATGCTGATAATAATCAGGGGTTAGTTCAAGTGATTGGAAAAGATGCCCAACCAAGAAGAGTTTTTTTTACCACTAGATTAATTGCTGGGGAAAAAGAAACAGTATTTGGAATTATCGGAAATTACTGGGCCTGGAATTATACAGAATATGCAGCTGCCCGAGAATCCTTCCTGAGAAATGTTACTTTCTATATTCATAACCGGAGATATAAAATTTTAGGCAGTGTTAATATCTGACTGATTCCTTAGTTATAATCTTAAATAAATAGTTTTTATCAGCCAAAGGATTACACTATCAAATTTTAAATAAAGAACTATAAGTACTATAGATAGTAGTACCTGAATAGTATTTAATAGTCGGATAAATCAGAATATTTTTTCCGTAGTGGTATCGGCTTCAAGAATATATTTTGGATGTTAAAAGTCTTTATATACTATACTGCTATTTTAAAAACACCGATAGATGTCAGGAAAACTTTTAGTTTTCCGAGCATCCTCGGAAACTGTAAAGTTTCCGCTGGATGTTTCAAAAAAGGGGTGATTGATGTCCTATGAAAATTTCTTATAAAGCCGCCATTAGTTCTAAAAAATTAGATACTTTTTTTAATAGTCCTGAAGTGAAAGAGGAAGAAGAATAAAATTTTTTATCTTTTATTTAGGTTATTATTATTTAGGTTATTATTATTATGCTACACAGCAATACCCAAGAAAAATAAAAAAAATTAAATTAAAAAATTAGATTGCATTAATTCCTAGAATTAAAATGCTGGCCGTTTATTTCGGTAACAATCGCGACAATACACGGGCTTGCCTTCTCTGGGCTTGAATGGCACTTCGCATTCAGCATTGCATTCCGCGCAAACAGCTTTATGCATTTCTCGCGGCCCAGAAAATCGATCATTAAATCTACTTGGTCGGTTGTTCTCTCGCTGATTATCTCTTCTCATTTTATATATACCTCACGCAGAAATAGAAAAATTAATTCGCTAAATCTGTAGTTATTAGCTAATAAAAAAGGCTACTTTATAAACCATTCTATTTTTTTAGGGGGTGCACTCCATTGAGCTTTCCTAATGGATTGGTCTCAATTCTCCATATAGAACAATAACAAAGTACTAGTCTTAAAATCGGGATTAGCCAGTTTTAGTTCATATTTGCCTGTTTTTTGAAGAAAATAAGGCTCTTTAGGCATTCTTTGGCCCTCCAGAAACGTGCCATAAGAAGAAAGGTCATTAATACTAATATTATCTGAATTAACAATTATTCCTAAATGGTTGCGACTGACGCCATGACGGTCAACGTCAAGCAGATGTGGCCCTGGAGGAAGCATTTTTTCTCCTATTAGCCAAACTTCACCGGGATTTCCAAATCTTCCAATTAAATAATTCCCAGAATGCTCAATAACCGCCCAAGCTAGAGTCTTTGGGCTGATTACAATCAATCGTTTACTCATTTATACTCCTCATTTTCAAGTTAAATTTTAAAACTTTTCCAGCTTAAGGCATTATTAAAAAGTTCCTCGCCCTAGGCTCGATAGCTATTTTGGACTTGTCAATAACGCCGCCGGTGTATTTTTAACACTGGTTGTAAAGCGGAATTTCTATCTGAAGTTAAACCATATATTCCAGCCATCGTTGCCAGCGAACCAAATACAAACAATGCCGCCAAGCTTTTCTTAACCACTGGTTTTTGTCGTTTTATAATATTTGAATATGTCCAGTCCTAATTATTAAAGCCCCGATTATTCAATTCAGATTAGGTCTTATCCTTATTATCTTCTCTCTCCCTTAACCAGCTTTTCCACCTCAGAAGAGTGTAATTTACCGGATTCTTAATTCGTTTGCATAAGCCATCTGGCTGGCATATTCTAATTCCCAAATAATAAGCTTCATTGGAACAATTGGGGGGTAGTCTTTCGCCAGGCTTAAAACTGCTCATCTGGCCTTTAATGTATACTGTTCGCAAAGGTTCTCTATTTTTTTCATTATTCCAATTGATAATCAACAGTTCAATTTCTGTTTTATTCCAGCCGATCTTTCCTAGAAAATTGGTTAAACAAAAAATTCCCCTTTTCTTCCCGTCATCCAAACCCTGCAATAGTAATTTCATGCAGGGCGGAAAAAAATCTTCCTTGACGGGGCTGGAAATAGTTGTTTCCTCAAATTCCCTGGCGGACTTTTCTTCGGTGGATTTAACTTCAAAATCATAAGCCTGCAGCAGCAGCCGGCTGGCTGATTCTGTTTCAATCTTTCGATCCAAAAATTTAAACATGGGGGCAATGATCTTTTCCGGGCTGGCCATAAATTTTTCAAATTTTAGCACTTGGTCCGGGTCAATGGGCAGGCTGACTAACCCGGATTTTTCATGCAGGCTGTAGGGCATTCGATATAAATGGCGGGAAGAAATTAACACTGTATCTATAGCTAGGAATGGTTCAACATCCAAAGTTTCAATTTCCTGTTCTCCCCAGCGCGAATCCCGGTGTTTAACTGCCATTTTTATCTTTTCTTTATCAACATTAACTTTCTTGCTGATGTCATTGAAATTATTTTGTTCAAATTGCAGAATTCGCCGGCCTAATTCTTCCTTAATATTTTCCTTAATGTAAAAAGCGATTTTTTTAGGCGCTTCCGGAAATAAATCCCTGGTTAATTTTCCGGAAATCTCTTTTGGGAAGGCTTCAAACGGAACGCCGACATGAAATCCCTTATTTCCGGAGAATTTTACCGAGATATTTTTAACTTCACAATATTTAAGAAATTTTACCACCAAATCCGCACAGATGCGGCTGTATTCCATAATGGCGCAGTCAATATCTAAAACCAAGTCCCAGCCTGTTCTTAATTGATCCAGCTCTTTCCGATTAAGGCTGCTTTGCAAGGCTAAAGGATTAGACCATAACTCCTCGCTGGCATGCACTGAAGTTGCTCCCTGCAAGGCTAGCTCTAAAATGTCTCGCGGATAAGATAAAATATCCGGCCTCCTGCCAAACTGATCCCCATAGCGGATGCCCACCTCTTTATTTTGAGCATGCTCGACTATTTCTTTTTGCATCTCCGGTTGTTTGTAAAATTTAAGGATAACACTTTTAGTAAGCATACCTCTTCAGAAATTAATGGTTTTATATTAATTTGGGTTTTAGGTAATACTTAAAGAGAATCCTGAACAGCAGCTTTACGCCATTTTTCCAAGATGGATTTTCTAAAACAAGAAAAGAAACAACGATTTCTTTTCTGTTCAGAAATAAAGTAGTTTTTTTATTTCTTGAATCAAATATGACCTCCTCCCCGCCCTAAAGGACGGGGTATCCAGGCCCAGGGAGCTAAGCTAGTGCGTGATGTTCCGCTTGATTTATGATGTAATTTTTTACAGTATTTACATCGTTGTATCCTACTGTTGTAGCACACCCACCAGCACTCCACAAGTGACCTTGTGGTAGGCGAAGCCTACTTTTTGGATAGTGTTTAAAAAAGATGAACGCGGAACCACCTTTCAAAAGCATCAAGGCTTTTGAATCAGTAATGTTATGCGGTAACGTCACTAACATGTGGACATGCTCAGGCATGACATAAAGTTCATGAATTTTCAGGTTATGCTTATAAGCCACGTTTCTTATGGCTGCATTAACAAGATTTTTCTGTTTGAATTTACCAAACATTTTGTATCTATATTTAGTAGCAAATTCAATGTGCCAATAGTTAGTTCCAACTTTGTGGAAAAACTTTTTTAATGTTGTAAATTTTGTATCCATTTGTTTGTCTCCACAAACAAAGCTCACGCTACTTCTGATAGAGTAGATTACAGCGTGACTTCGTCCGCAGTTTTTACTGCGGCGAAGCCGCTTCAAAAAATTTTCTTAGAAAAACGACCTAAAGGTCGGGGTATTAGACCCCTTGCTCACTACGTTCGCAATGACAAAATCTCTTGGCTTATTCACAAGCATCCATCTCCAATGATGAACCATAGAGATTTCTGCTTATTTGATTTAACCATTTTACTTAAAAGATAGGTAAGACATTTAAATATCCTTTAAATCTGCAATGGTTATGTCTTTAGACTTGCTGCTTAAACCCCTCTGCTGGCTGCCGGAATCGCGGGCTTTTTGGATCAGAGCCGGAACGTTAGCCGCAGCTACTTTTGCAGATGGCTATCTAACTCTGCAGGGTATCAGTAAGAATGTAAGCGAGGAACATAATCCGGTTGTCGGGTTTTACCTGGAAACATTTGGAAACCACTCGGGAATGCTGGCTGTAAAAACCATCCCAGCTATATTTGCTATAGCGACGAGTGCTTACGCTTATAAATTTGCCACAACCAAATTGGAGCAGAAGTTAAGAAATGTACCGATCTATTTAGGAATTATTAGTTATACCACCCTGGGGATAGCCTGGGGATTTCCCAAAATGGTAGAAACGGGATTGTTTTGGGTAAATTCTCTATAAGGATCTTTGAAAATAGGGATTTTGCTTGTTGTGTTGCATAATTCAGGCGTAGCTGTGGCTACGCCTCGCCATATCGCTTCATCTTCTGATAACCC
>Ga0209211_10002968_pt1 | contig 28416 bp, 26 predicted proteins | sample RifGroA2_FD_183992 | JGI IMG/M metagenome (GOLD analysis project Ga0209211, IMG submission 183992) | Groundwater microbial communities from Rifle, Colorado, USA - Groundwater A2 (SPAdes) (version 2) | ecosystem: Environmental > Aquatic > Deep subsurface > Groundwater | place: Rifle, Colorado...
CTGCTAGGTTTTGAGTTTTGAGATTTGGTTTTGAGTTTATATATCACTTCTCCCAGATCGCCCAGCTCTCCAAATGATTTTTTGATCTCCTCCGAGGATTTACCGGTAGTTACGGCAATAATCCTAATCATCGTCTTTTCCGCTAATCCAAACTCAATTGCCTGAAAAGAGGGCCCCAGCCGGCCTAAAAGCAAGTAACAGACTTTATCAATTTCATCTGAGGATGTTTTGGCCAATAGATCAGCTAATATAACCGTCATTTCATTGCGGGACGAAGTGGACTCTAGTTTTTCGAAATATCTGGAAAGTTCGTTAAATAACATGAATAAAAATTTTGCGTCTAACGCAAAACATAATATGCTGCCTTTGTCTTTCCTTGTTTTCTCACCAATTTCTTCTTCATCAGTTCTTTAAGACCGCGTAAAACCGTATCGTCGGATACCTCCGGAAAAACTGCCCTAAATTTGGAATTATTAATATACTTATTATCCTCCAAATACTTTAAAATATACTCCTGCCGACCGTTTAAAATCACCTGGCCGCCTAATTCCCGTTTTAACTTTTGATCCCGGCTCAAATCCAAAATTTTTTGCTTTACCTTCAAAAGCTCCTGGGCTAAACCTTGGGTAAAATATTCCAACCAAACTGTTAAATCATCATCCAAGTTTTGATAAGTCCCCAAGGCTGCGTAATAACCAACCGCGTCGCGATCATAATATTCGTCCAAAGAAAAAAAGCGCTTCAAATCATAACCCTCCAGATACAAAGAAAGAGTGCAGACAGCCCGCGCAGTCCGGCCATTGCCTTCGGTAAAAGGATGAATTCTAGCCAGTTCAGCTTGAATTATCCCAGCCTTAATAATGGAATTAATCTGTCGACTCTCTCTTTTTAGCCATTCTAGAAACGACTCCATCTGAGGAGTCACTTCTTCTGGTTGAGGCGGCAAAAATGTTACCTCACCGGTAATACTGCTGCGAGTAGTGACAAACTCGGCAATTCTATATCTTCCCGCCTCATCTACCGGCACTATTCTGTCAACTATCAGCCTCTGAATTTCCAATATCGCCTTCTCGTTAATTGAACCAGGTTCTTCGGTTTTCTGATATCCTTCGATATACTTGATCACATTTCGATAGTTTATGATCTCTTGAATTTCCCTTCTTTTTTCTTCTAAATGGGGCTTTTCGCCGGCAATTATCTTTTGAGCTTCTTCCATGGTTAGATTATTGCCCTCAATATGAGTGGAGTGGTGAATTGTTCTGGCCATTGCGTTCTCTTTAAAACTTCTTTCCCATGCCGGAATCAATGGCGCGTTTTCTATTATTTCCTTAGAAGCCTCAATGGAGGTAAGGTTATCTAGGACGCGATTGGTGATGGAGAATTTTGGGGTAAAAAACATAAATTTAGCAATCAACTCTGGCTTTAGTTTATCCTATGAATTAAAATTTATCCATGGATTCAAATATATTCCTATCCGTTATTATACCTGCCTACAACGAAGAAAGCCGATTGCCTGACACCCTTAAAAGCGCCATCCAGTTCCTAAGCCAAAAATCCTTTCAAAGCGAGATTATTGTAGTTGATGATGGATCGCAAGATCAAACATTTCAAGTCGCCTCTACTTTTTTAAGCTCGCAAAGCTCGCAGAATCAGCCAATCTCCTATCAGCTTATCAAAAACCCCAAAAATTTGGGCAAAGGCCAGTCTATTCGCAACGGCGTGGTCAAAGCAAGGAGCTTGTTGATTCTTTTTACCGATGCTGACAATTCAACTCCCATTGAAGAATTGGACAAATTCCTTCCTTACATAAAACCCCAAGGCCAATTTGATATCATTATTGGCTCACGCTATCTTAAAGAATCTTCTATTCTGGTTCATCAACCCTGGCATCGGAAACTTCTTGGCCGATCGGCTAATTTTCTGATTCAGCTCCTTCTTCTCCCGGGGGTTACTGATACCCAATGCGGTTTTAAACTTTTTAATGGTAAGGTTGCCAAAGATTTGTTTGCTAAAACCTTCTTGCCCCGCTGGGGTTTTGACATGGAAATCCTCTTTTTAGCTCGTAAAATGGGTTATCAGATATTAGAAGTAGCGGTAACCTGGTTTAATTCTTCTGCCTCTCGCGTTCGCCCTATCAAAGACAGTTTCAGAACCTTAAAAGAACTTTTAGAAATTAAACTTTATAATTGGCAAGGCCGTTATTCCTAACTAACACCTAAAACCTAGTACCTAACTTCTAACCTTCGTCGTTACCCTAAACTCCATATATTTTCCCAACATCAATCTGGTTTGGGCGTCTATTGCCGGCAAACTCCCATAAAACAACAGCGTTAGCGGCAGAAAAATCCACTGGATAAAAGAAAATATTCTCGTAAAAATTCCCCACTTTTTTGGCCTAGGGGGAACCAACTTCTCCTGTAAAAAAATCAAGGATAACAATCCTAAGATGGCCATGGCTAAAAGCCTTGAGGTAAAATACGGCAAATTAAAGGCTAGAGTAGTCATGGCAAAATTCGGATTAATAACCTGTACTGCAATACCGCCAAAAGTAACCAAAACCGCCAGGGTGGACCAGGTTAAGTAACTGCGGATTAAAAAGAGAACCCTATCGGTTCTCCCAAAAAATGGAATATCGGAGCGTTTAAAGTAATTTTTGATAATCATTGGCATATGCTCCACTCCATAGGCCCATCTTTTAAGCTGTAGATATTGTTCTTTGATTGTTAACCACACATTTTTGTTTTGCACGCAGTCGGCAAAAATCGGCAGGTAATGGGGTATAACCGCATAATCGCCGCTAAAATGATAATAGGCACGCCAATAAAATTCACCATCATCATTAACTTTATTTACCACCCAAAAATCCATCTCAATCAAGCTTTGCAGGTTGATACTGTGACTGCTAAAATTCATGTATTTATCAGATCCGGCCATTTCCGATAACTGCCAAAAGGAAACCCCTGAGGCCACCATCCGCGTAAAAAAAGGCGACTGCCAAAAGTTGTTAAAGTACCAGAAAACACCGGTAAAGGTTCGCTTTTCCCGTTTTTCCGTGGTCAAATACTTATAAGTCATTCCGGCTAAAAACTTTTTATGAATTACAAAATCCGCATCCAAGGTAGTTAAAATCACCTGATTAAAGCCGGAAACTTTGTCTTTTAAAATTGGCAAAATCACCTTAACAGCGTAGGTCCTGTTACTTCCGGCGCCTGGCATATGTCCGGGGTAATTTTTGGGATGGATAGTAAAAAACAACCCTCCAAAAACAGCCTTAAATTTTTCTTCAAGTTCCCTTTGTTTTCTTTTCAACTCTTCCGCTCCTTCTTTTTCTTCTAGTCCTACTAAAACAAAAATCCTTTCCTTTGGATATTCTTGCATTTCAATTGATTTTAGGCATTGTTCCAAAATTGTAATTGGCTCTTTTAATGTTGGTATTACTAATAAATGGCAAATGTGATGCCAATCTGATTTTTCATCTCTTTTCAGCCAATCTAATTCGGAAATCCAATCAATTTTTAGCGCTTTTTGCATTCTAAAATAGCCAACGTAAGAATAAAAAGCCATTTTTAAGGCTCTAAAAACCCAATAAGTATTTAAAAATAAAACAAGAACTGCCGCCGCAAAAGGCAGCTTTATGGATAACCATAATGGAGAGGTCAAAACAACCCAGGTTAAGGCTCCAGGCAATATTTCTAATAAGCGATTCCAAAAATCTTCTGTCATAAAATTCAAAAAACCTGACACTTAGGGCAATAAAAAGTCCCCCTTGAGGCAACTACAATCCTCTTGATGATGGTTTTACACCGCAAACACGGCTTACCAATTCTTCCATAAACCTTAAAATGTTCCTGATATTTACCCTTAGCGCCAAAAGCATTTACATACCACTGGTCCGACGCTCCGCCATCTTTTAAACCCTCTGTCAAAACTTTCTCAATTGCCTTAAAAACAATTGCCGCGTCAACCTTATTAGCCGGCTCCAATGGATGCGTTTTGGCCAACCAAAGGCCATCGTTAGCGTAAATATTGCCAATACCGGAAATCAGTTTTTGATCCGTTAAAACTTCTTTAATTGACCGCTGGTTTTTGGACAGAATTTGTCTGAATTTTTCTAAACTCAAATCATCAAGCGGCTCCGGCCCGTATCCAAGCAATAATTCCTTAAGTTCCTTTTGATCTTTTAAGAATCGCATAAAACCAAATTTACGAGCATCACAAAAACGCAATTCCAGCCCTTTCTCAAGACTAAGCACAACATGCGCAAAAGCGTCTATTGAATCTCCGGCTTTTCTTATTAACAACCTCCCCGTCATTCTTAAATGCACAACAAAGGCTTTGCTACCATCCAGATAAAAGATTACAAGCTTGGCTCTGCGATCAATCTTTTGAATAATCGCTCCTTTAACGCCTTTAACAAAAATTAAAGGATTGGACTGCAGACTTTTAGGGTTATCAAACCAGACATTGGTAATCTTGCAACCAACAATTGTGTCTGCTAATTGGCGTTTGATAGTTTCAACTTCAGGTAATTCAGGCGTGGGTATATCAAAAATTAAAAATAAAATATCAAAAATACAGATCAAAGATTAAAAATTGACGAACGATTACTAGTACAGCCGTAACTTTTTCTTTGATTTTTAATTTGTATCTTTGATTTTTGATCTTTTACTATTTTATCATTTCCTTTATATTTAAGTTAATAGCCGCTAGGCTATACTTTAGCGAAGCGCAAGCTCTGCTTTAATTCAAGGTTCCCCGACTAGGTCGGGGGTTCTTAAAATCAACCTATGGAACTAATGTTAATTCTTATTGTCATCTTTATCTTTATCCTCGGTACAATCATCGGTTCTTTCCTCAATGTTGTCATTGATCGGCTCCCTGCCGGCCTTCCTTTAACCGGCCGCAGTCATTGCGATTTTTGCCAAAAAGAACTGATCCCCGAAGAATTAGTCCCCATTCTCTCGTTTATCTGGCAGAGAGGCCGATGCCAGTCATGCAACAGCCGGCTAAGTTGGCAATATCCCTTAGTTGAACTGACAACCGGCCTTCTTTTTGTCCTAGCGCTCTTTAGATTTCAGCCTAATCCTTTCTTCTTATCTCCTGCCCTCCTTTTTTCCTTCTTCCTCCTCTCTTCTCTTCTTACTCTGGCTATCATTGATCTTAAAACTTCTCTTCTCCCTGATCAAATTACCCTGCCAACTATTGCCATTGCCATAATCTTTTTATTTTTGACACCCCAAGCAATCGTAACTTCTTTAATAACTGCGCTTGGTTCTGCTTTTTTCTTTTGGCTCATTATTTTTATAACCCAAGGTCGTGGCATGGGTGAAGGTGATATTCGCCTAGGGTTTTTAATGGGGCTAATCTTGGGCTGGCCAAAAACTTTGATTGCGCTTTATTTGGCCTTCTTTCTTGGCGCGACCGTGGCACTAGCTCTTATTGCTGGGCGTAAAAAAAGATTTGGTCAGGAAATTCCATTTGGGCCATTTTTAATCTTGGCGACTCTTTTGATGGTGTTTTGGGGAGAAAAAATCCAAGGGTTGTGGTTTAAAATCTTTGGCTTTTGAACTCCTTACAGGGTTGCACCCTGATCAGGGTGCAACCCTGTCAAAAGTTTTGAGTTTCTCCTGCCGTTTCTCTTCTACAAACTCTCTAAGCTTCCTCTGAAATCTCTCCTTGGAGAATTGCCCTGCCCATTCTTTCATAAACTCCTTATCCCATTTTCTGCCTTTTTCCCAAACCCTTAAAACCCCCAACAATGATTCTATTGTTGGGTTTTCAAAAAATATTCCGGTTTTACCTTCAATCACTATTTCTTTCATTCCTCCACTTCGCAAGGCAATTACCGGTTTGCCAAAGGAATTTGCTTCCAACGGCACCAAGCCAAAGTCTTCATCTGAAGTTGGTACAATTACCGCCTGGCAATTCTGATAATAATCTGCCAATTGTTCGTCATTGGCCTCGCCAAGAAATTCAATTGTTGAACCGGCCATCTTCTTTAAGTTATTTTCTTCACGGCCAACTCCAATAACTTTTAACGATAATCCCAAATTATTGCAGGCCTTGATCGCTAAATCAATGTTTTTATACCTCGCCAACCTTGAAACCACCAGGAAGTAACTAGGAGCTAGGGGATAGGGGTTAGGGGTTGATCCATTACTAACACCTAGAACCTGACACCTAGCACCTATACTCACTGGCGGATATATTACTACCGAGTCTCTTTTATAAAACTTCTTTATTCTTTCTTTGACCGTTTCTGAAATAGCCACAAATTCATCCACCCTTTGAGCTGCCCAAAAATCCCAAAGCCTTAAAAACTGATCCAAAGGCGCCAGTAAAACCTGAAAAACAGGATTATTCCGATAGCTTGTTTCAGTTGGATAATGGTAAAGAAACCGCGGCGGAGTATAGCAATAACAAATGTGCAATTGATGCGGTTTGGTAATTACCCCTTTGGCAAAGGAGGCGGATGAAGAAATAATCACATCAAAATCCTTTAAATTAAGAGATTCAAAAATTAGTGGGTATAAAAAAGAAAAGGCTTTATAAAATCTACCAATCAAAGGCCAGCCGGCCAATGCTGATTGGTATATTTTGGCGCCCTCAAAATGTTTGCCCAACTTCTTTTGATCACAAAAAGTCGTATAAATTGGCGCCTGCGGCCAAATTTCGTGCATTACCTTTAGCGTTCTTTCCGCCCCGCCGAATTGGGTAAGAAAATCATGGATTAGTGCTACGCGCATAAAAATCAAAGATTAAATATAAAAAATCAAAGACACATATTAAAAATCAAAGATAAAGTTATAATTACGTTGCTTAACTATTCGACAATTTTTAATCTTTGATCTGTGTTTTTGAGCTTTGATATTTGATCTTTAATCTATCTTTTCCAGTTCTCCCCAATTCTTCCCTATTTTGAGCTCTACTTTAATGGGAACCGCAAGCTCCATTGCCTTCTCCATTTCTTCTTTTACCATTAGTCCAATTTCACCAACTTGACCTTCGGGTACTTCAAACACCAATTCATCGTGTACCTGCAACAACATCTTTGCATCCTTAAACTTTGAACTTTGAACTTTGCACTTTGAACTTATATTAACCATTGCCTTTTTTATTAAGTCAGCCGCTGTCCCTTGTATCGGCATATTTACCGCCATCCGCTCGCCAGCCGCTCTCACCATAAAATTGGATGCCTGCAACTCCGGAATTAATCGTCTGCGGCCTAACAAAGTTTCCACAAAACCCGTCTCGTAAGCCTGTTTTAAATTATCCGCAATCCAAACATTAACTCCCGGATAACTTTCAAAATATTCGTCAATAAAATGCTGGGCTTGTACTGTATCAATTTCTAATAATTCAGCCAACCCATAAGCAGTTTGACCATAAAGAACAGCAAAATTCACGGTTTTGCCTATTCGTCTTTCATCCGGGGTAACTTCACCAATAAATTTATCAAAAATTCTAGCTGCCGTGGCGGTATGAATGTCCTGATCGTGTTCAAATGAATTCAAAAGAGCGCTATCGCGCGAAAAGTGCGCCATAATTCTAAGTTCAATCTGCGAATAATCCGCCACTAACAACTTATAAGCAACCGGCGCCACAAAAGCCGGACGTAAAGACCATTTAGTAATTGGAATATTTTGTAAATTGGGATCCTCGCTTGATAATCTGCCGGTTGAAGCCCTGGTCTGGTTGAATTTGGTGTGAATACGGCCTTCTTTATCTTTTAGTTCAAAAAGAGGGTCTATATAAGTAGATTTAATTTTAAAGGCCTCGCGATACTCTAATAATGGCTTTATGGCGGGGTGCGCATTGATTAATTTTTTTAGAACTCCTTCGTCGGTTGAACGATGGGTCTTTTCTTTAGTTCTGCCATAAGACGGCAGTCTTAACTCATCAAAAAGAATAACATCCAGCTGTTTTGGCGAGTTAAGGTTAAATTGGTGTCCTACTGCCGAAAAAGCCTCTTTTTCTCGTGTAGCAATCTCAAGCTGCAGTTGCTCGTCTTGTCTGCTAAGAAAGCTTTGGTCTATCAAAACGCCATTTCTCTCCATTTCCAAAAGAATTTCCGATAAAGGCAATTCTACTTCTCTTAGCAGCCGTTCTAATTTTCCTTCTTTGATCAATTCTTTTTGATCTTGCTGATACAATAGTGTTGTTGCCTTAACATCGTTTAAACAATAACGACTGATTTCCTCGATGGGTATACCCTGCCAAATATCAACCGACAACTTTGAACTTACCTCACCTAAATCCTCCATAACCAAGCCCAATTTATTAAAAGCCAGTTCTTTTAAACCCAATCTTCCCTGACCAGCCTGCAAAAGACAGGCCGACAATATCGTATCAAAAGAAAAAGGTGAAACCTTGATACCAAAGTTGAGCAAAAACTGGGCATCAAACTTTAAATTATGGCCAATTTTGCCAATTTGTTGGTCTTCCAAAACATCCTTTAGCTTTTCTAAATTTGCCAAAAACTCCTCTTTTGTTAAAAAACAACGGCTATCTTTAACTCCCAATCCAATTCCCACCAAATCATTATGAAATGGATCATAACCGGTTGTTTCCGTATCCAAAACCAGCTCCCCTTTCTCTTTGGCCAAACGCAGGACTTCTGCTAGAGAGTCTGTAACCGTCGAGGCGATACTATTCTTTGAGGTGGAACTGAAAGCCGACGGTTGATTCACGATTTCATCGTTTTTTTGATCTTTGTCCGTCAGCTGACGGATTGATCTTTGATCTAACTTTTCCAGCCTTCCCACCAAACTCCTAAACCCTAACTCCTGAAATAATCCCAAAACTTTTTCTTTATCAAACTCCCCAAATTTCATTTTTTCCCAGTCTGCCTGTAGGGGTACATTTTGATCAATTGTGGCCAGTTTCTGCGACAAAAACGCCATTTCCTGATCATTGGCCAAAAGTTTTCTTTGTCTTTCTGATACTTCGCCTAAATGTTCGTAAACCCCGGTTAGTGTTTTAAACTTTCCCAAAAGCTCGCTGGCCGTCTTTTCTCCAATTCCTCTGACTCCGGGAATATTATCCGACGGATCACCTCTTAAGGCTTTATAGTCAATGATTTGCGATGGTTTTAACTGATATCGCGCCAAAACTTCGGCAATCCCATAAACCATGGTATCTGAAAACCCCTTGCGTGAGGTGTAAACTTTGGTATTTTCATCAATTAACTGGGTAGAGTCCATATCACCGGTGACGATGATGATTTCGTCTTGGTTGTAGGTTGTAGATTGTAGATTGTAGATTATATTATCATCAGGTTTTGATTTTTGATCTGTGTTTTTGATCTTTGATCTTTGATCTTTGATCTTTTTCGCGAGGGTCCCTATAACATCATCTGCCTCAAATCCATCAATGGCATACTGAACTATGCCAAAAGCCTCCAAAACTTTACGGGATCTTGGTTCTTGTCCCAAAAAATCTTTTTCCAAAGGCGGCCTTTGTGCTTTATATTGAGTATAAAGTTGATCTCTAAAAGTGGGCACAGCTGTATCCCAAGCGCAAGCAATAAGGGTGGGTTTTAAATCTTCCAAAACCTTAAAAAACATGGAGGTAAATCCAAAAACCGCGCCAGCTTGCTCCCCCTTGGGGTCGGTTAAGGGCGGCAAAGCATGATAAGCGCGATGCAGTAAAGAGGGCCCATCAATTAGAACTAGTCTTTCCATAACTTTCATTATAATTGAGCAAATAGCCGTAGGCTATGCTCAATTTCAAGACCTGCGAGTAAAAACGAACAGGGCTTAGACTCACATAGAGGTGACTCCTTCAAAGTGGAACCGACCCCGTCTTTGGCGGGGGAAGGAAGGTGTCACCTCTCAAGAAAATTAAAACAAAAGCCCGCAGATTTAGTGCGGGCCAAAGAAAAAATAACCAACTAATACTGCCACAACTACAAAAACCCACCAAAATCTTCCCAAGCAACCAAACAATATTTTTACCGGCAGGCTAACCGCCTGACCAAATAAAGTCCCCGCAAACGATCCAATCAAGACAGCCATAAAGATCAAAACTACCACAGTTATCCCCAAAACAACCAACGGATCATTTGGATTCCAGCCAAAAGTTGGGGCGACAATATTTATTATCCACTTCACAAACTCCATAAAACCCCTTACCAACTCTGAAGCTTTATCCATCTTTTTCCCTCTTTTCTTTTTTCTTGTTTGCGCATTATACCACCTTTCTCACTATAAGTCAAGTCGAAGCCATAAAAACGCCCCCGAATGCTCGGGGGCGGATATTCAAAATCATCAATCTATGCCGGTGCCAGGGCCGGCGCCAAACCTAACTCTTTCTTCATTCCCTGCAATCTTTCTTCAATTTCCAATACCAATGCTTCCTTTTCTACGTCAATTTCCGGTTCTTTTTCCAAAACCATTTCCATTGCCGCATCAGCTAAGGCAACCTGCTTATCAACTTGCGAACGAAATTTTGCCAGGGCATTCCCCCAATCTTGCATTTTTTGCACCGTCTGCGCGCTTTTGGCTGCTTGGTGGCGTGCTCTAGCCGCGTCATTAGTCTGCCGTAATTCCTCCAAATCACAAATGGCTTTTGCCAAACGCTCTCCATGGCCAGCTAACTCTCTCTTCAAACCATCAACCAAAGCCTGTTGCTCCTTTACCATTTTAGCCAGGCGGCCGGCTGATTGTTCATACTCAATTTGTCTAGTCAAGGCTTTGCGAGCAGCAGCATCGTTTTCTGCTACAACCAATGCTTTTGCCTTTTTTTCGGCTTCTCTGGCTAGTCCTTTGGCACGTTTCTCTTCGCTCATCAACCCTTTCAGGTGAGCAATCTGTTTTTCTACCTCTGCCGAAAAATCGTTAAGAGCATCCTCAAAAACACTGATTTGCAAGGCAGCTAATTCCTCAGGGTTCTCCAGTTTTTCAACCAGAGAGTTCAATTTTGCTCTAGCAATATTTAATAGTCTTTGTCCGATAGCCATTTCTTCTTCTCCTTTTCTTTTTTTATCCTTAATTCTGATACTATCACATCTTATTCAATGCTGTCAATTTCTTCTTTAGCAACTAAATCGCGCAAATCGTGATAAATCCTTGTTTTCTGCTCGTTATCAAACGAAAGTCTCTGTAATTTTAAAAGCAAAGTTTTTGCCAGTTCAAACTTCTTTTCGACAACTGCTTGTTCAACCTGCTGTTTCGTCTCCGCAAACTCTCGCTCTAACTCTTCTTTTTCTGTCCTAGCCCTTTCAAGAGGACGAATGCAAAACCACCAATATAATCCAACTGCTACCAATACGCAGAACATAACGGAGAGAACAATCAACAGTAATATTACTATTGCTTCCCCAACTTGTTCCCCCAAATCCTTTTCCCCCGGTCTTCGGGTTGGAGCAGGAGTCGGCAAGGGTAAGGCAGTTGGTGTGCCTGTTGGCGTTGGCGACATTGTTGCCGTGGCCGGAGGCGGAGTCGTTGTAACCACACGATTGACCACTACTGTCTCTTTGACAATCTGTGTTTGTGGCGTTACTGTCGGCAGCGGAACAACTAAAGCAGCCGGCGCTGTCGGCGATATTCCCAAAACTACCAACATTGACCGCGGCCGTGGCACATAACCTGTTAAATTAAATAGGGTTAATGACTCTTTTTTGATGGCCGCACAACTTAAATTTTTTCTTTCAAAATCTTCAGCCAACCAACGCAACTGATCGGCTGTTCGATCAGCAAAACCCAAATCATCAGCCTGACGGTAAAAATCGGCTCTTTCTTTACAGGAATCCAGCCGATCGCCAACGGTCGTAAAAACCTCAAAGGCTTTCTGGATATATCTTTCTCTTTCCCAAACTGTTAAACCCTTTAAGATTGAAGCCAAAATCCTTGGATTGGTTTCCAAGCGGTAAATTTCTAAAGAACGATTGATTGCACTATAAGTTCTCTGCTGTTGTTCAAACGTAAATTCAATCTGTTCCAAAAATACCACGCCTTTATAAACTACTTGAGAATTGTTCTTAGTTGAAGGCCATGACTTTACTTCCAAACCGCAATGACTAGTAAAGCAATGCAAAATCAAACCATAACCGCCATCATAATAAGAATCCAACTTAAAAACCCATTCCATATCAACTGGAATTCCCGCCGGTCTCCAACGCATACTTGGATCAGCCGGAGGCAGATCAAACATTCCGCCAAAATCCAGCCCCGTTTCCCAAACTTGAGCTCCAGATTTTAGCTTAACCAAATTATCGGGCCCTTGAGCTAACAAAGCTCCCGGCACCAAAAATAAAATCAAAAGCAAAACAAAAAATACCAACCCCAGCCTCACCATCGACGGCGAGGGAGTTAACGACCATTTACATTTCTTCATTTCAATCTCCTTGCTTTTTAATATTCTTCATGGTGAACGATCACAGTCATACTCTTTGGCGTTCGTTTACCTCTGCCCGACTGTGCTGCTCGAGCCGTCTGGGCTGACATAATAACATCCATGTTGTCTGAAAAAATATCACCTTGCAAAACTTCATCATCTCCGGCTGGTAACTGTCTAGCCTGTGCGACATTCTTCAAAGCGAACAGTCGCTTTTTACTCAAAGGTAACTGCTTGCGGCCACCAGCGACCAGTTCCTTCGGATCTTTTCCCTTGTTTGCCATCTTTATCAAAAAAAACAAACCAACCACATCAATAGCTCCAGCTGTCAAGGCTCCGGGTAAGGCTCCAATTCCGCCTGCCACTGCCCCAACGCCCGTACCAATAGCAAGTAAGACCAAGGCCACAATGCCATACAAAAGATACAAGCACCCGGAAGGATGTCTGATGATGTAAAAACCTATAGTAAGTAACCCAACAAAACCGATGGCCACAAATATGACATATATTTTGATTAAATCTTCGACAAAACCTATCATGTCTTTTACGATCTGTTCCATTTTCTTTTTCTCCCTTTTTCTTTAAATTTTGTCTTTAGGTTCTTCAAAAGATTCAGAAAACATTCTGTTAATAATGAACACTGCCACACTACCAAAAAGGACTAAAAACAACCCCAAATATATCAAGGCATCAATCTGAGAATTACCTGTTGTGAGTGACATTTAAGCCTCCTCCTTTTTTATTTTTCCCGCGCGGGAAGTTTTTCTTCCACGTTTTTGACCGCAAATTTTTGTGGACAAAAATGTAGAGAAGAGAAGGAGGAAATTTGCCTCCTTCTCTTAATTTAAAGAATTGAGATCACGAACAAAAAATAATTGCCCGGAATTATTTTTAGCTTGGCTCCAGATTTTTAAGCCAATCTGCACAAGGCCAAAAGCTGAACCAATGCTAGTATCCGAAGTCAGTCTGGCACAAAGGACAAAAACGCCGGATTTTTTGTGTTCGCCAAAAGGACATTTCCACCAGCCAGTTTTAGCGATAAAATTGGGCGATTCCGCCTCAAAATTAACAACTTTCATTCTTTGCGGCTCCCGACCAAAAGCTACATCGTTTTTTGGAGCATCCACAACAATCGCATTTCCGTTCTCTTGAAATCTCAGATAATAACGATCGCCACGCGAATCTTGCAAATCAAAATAATCTGTCCAGCCCCAGTCCTGGTATTGAAAATCACCCTCGCGGCCAACTATTTTGACCATCGCCAAAGAATCCACAAGGACCTTGGGGTAAGGTGTTAAGGTTGGCGTAGGCGTCCGGGTTGGAGTAGCTGTCAGGGTCGCCGTTTTTGTCGCCGTAGCTGTACTCGTCGGCGTTCGAGTCGGCGTGGCCGTTTTTGTCGGCGTCGGCGTAAAAGTATTTGTCGGCGTACTGGTCGGTGTCCGAGTTGAAGTGCTTGTCGGCGTCGCCGTAGCCGTAGCTGTGGCCGTAGCCGTTGGCGTGGCTGTCGGCGTATCGGTTGGCGTTGGCGTAGCAGTTGGTGTAGCTGTACTAGTAGCCGTTGGTTGCAACGTAAGCGTAGCCGAAGTGCTTGGTTTTAGCGTTGAACCTGCCGCCTGCGTCTGCTGCTGCCCACCCAACATCCTTAAAAAAATCAACGCCAGAATAACAACAATAACAATTAAGCTAACTCCAAAGATAACTTGCCTGTTTTTTTTGTTTATCATTACTCTCTCCTTTTCTACTCTTCCCCATCCAAAAGCGTTGGAAATGACTCCCTTGATGGTTTGCGCAAAGACTGAGCTACTTCTAACTCCTTTGACGTTAAAATCAATTGTCCGCGCAATACTTCACCTGCGCCCCCCAAAGTTACCCAAATAAAAGAGCCCAAGGCCGGCGCACTGTCAGTTACAAAGCCGCGCTGACGTAATTCCAAAATCAAACCTGGAGTCAAACCGGCAATATTCCCGGTGCGGTTTAAAATCATGGCACACACGCTGGCTGATAAACCAAAAACCTCCAAATCCAGCAATCTTTCTGATAACGCTCTAAAGAATAAAACCTGCCGAGCCTCACCAACAATTTGCGGCCCCAGACCCGTACCGCCCGTATCCTTACTGTCATTATTTAAAGCGCCCAAACTATGAGTACTCATAAAAAGCCTTAGCCCATGTTTTGGCCCGGTATTCACCAAGGCTTCAAAGCAGCCGGCAATTTGTTGTTGGATTATGTGTTCCACCTCGCCGGCTTCCAAAATGGACGTTAAATAATCTATTTCGTCAACCATTAAGGCAATAGGGTCTGCCAACTCATTGCGACTTCGGGTAAAGGCTAAAAGGGTTTGTACGAAAATCAAAAGAGTTTCGTCCAAGAGTGACGAACCGGGTTTTGGCTGAAAAACCACAATCTTTTTTGGATCCCTTAAGGCTTGTAAATATTCGTTGGCGCAACGGTCTTGCCAACCATCTGTCCGTTCTTTTTGACTAATCGGCGAAAAGATAACAAAACCTCGTTTGCTGACCGAACAAAAAGCCTCTAAGAACTTCTTAAAATATTCCGAAACTTCCATATTAACCAGAACGACTTTACGATTGGTAGCAATAAATCCCAAAAGCAGACGACCAAAAAAGGCTGTTTTGCCACTTTCGGTTGGACCTACCACTAACACAATACCGCTCTTCACCACCTCCAAAAAATCCAAAACCACCTGCCTAAAACCACTGCTGCCAATTCTTAAACCCTTTACAAAAGCCACCACCGCGCCCTGCTTTGCTTTTGGCAAGTCAGCTGGCAGCGCTTTTGCAATTGCTCTGGTGTCTCCGCCTAAGGCATCAAATAAAAAATCAACCAAAGTTGACGACAAAACATTGCAGGTCGGCAAAGCTTGACCAACAAACCATTGGCGAAGGTCTAAACCCTCATCCCAAAAAGCAATTGGATAAAGTTTGTGCCAAGCCATTTCTAGTTGATAATCAACTAATCGTTGGACATCAATCCGTTGGTCGCTAAGCGAGCTTTGCACCTTGCTCATTCGCCCCTCGACTGCAGATGAATCGCCGCCGCCAAACTCCAAAAGAACGTTAATTCCAAAAAGACATTGTCTGATTTCATCAGAATTTTTTTGCAACAAAGCTTTGATAATTACCGCTAATCTGGCCAAAATCTGTTTACTGCCACCTAGTTTTTGCGCTCTTTCTTGCGCTTCAGCTCTCGCCAAAGCACCTTGCCTCTCAAAAGGCTGAATTAAAAGATGCAAACGGCCACTAAAACGCTGAGCCGCAATCCAGGCGGCATCCAAGTTAACCGAAGTAATGATTTGATTCTCATTCTTAGGCAAGGCTAAAATGCCGACATAGTGAGATTGACCACGTTGGCGTGTTTCCACTAATTGTCCAATCTCCAAACTGTGCGGTTTTAAGGGAGCACTTTCGGTATTTCTACTCAAGTTTTGCGCCGCTGACACAAACTGCTGATTAGTAAAAATACTCTGGCAGAAAATTGCCAAATGCGCTCTTGATAAATGCTTCAATCGCCAATTTAGTTTATCGGCAAACCGCTTTAAGATTTCTTCAACCTCTTCGCGAGCCTCATAAACTAAAAAGACGACTTCGCTTCTTTCTTCAAGATCAACAGCTGTTTCCAAACGAACGTCAACCTGTTTGACTCTACCAATTTCACGGATCAGATGGATTGACGTCATTCCCGCATTCTTGCTAATACCCGCCAATTCCGCCAAAAGATCATAAAGGGCACGATTCCGATCTTCTGGACTTTTTAGCTCCGCACGAGCCGGCGCAAACATTTCAATTGACACGGCCCGCCAGCTTCTACCATTTCTGTCCACCGCCTCACCAACATTCCCACTGTTTAGCCGGACTTCTCTCAGCTCTACAACGGGTATACGCAAATCAATCTCTTTCAAGCTCAAGTTTTTATCTTGAGTTTCGTGATTCCATAACAACCAGACAAAGATGGCCACAGCAAAAACAAAAACTGCAAGAACAATCATCGACTCAAAACTAAACAAGACCAATACCAAAAGGACTGCCGCCAAAATGATCAGATTACGCTTCAAATGAAACCTTTTGACACCTTTTTGAAGATTCAACGGCCGTATGTAAGGAATCACTAACCGTCTGACTAATCGAGCCAGGGGTCGCAACCACCATTCGGCATAAATGACTACAGTTATCAAAACAAGCAATACTAAAACTAAATCCAAAATCAAATTAAAAGGATCTCCAAACTCCAAAGTTCTTTGAACCAAAAAAATCATGGCGCAAAGATAAGGCATAAAAATCTGCCCCAGCCTTATTCCCACAATTACAGCCGCCAACGAAATCAGCATTGTCCAAATGAGCAAAAACTGTAACACGGCCAAAAAGATTAACGGCCCACTTAAATCTTCGGGTGCCAATATTACAAAAGCTAGCCAACTAATAAAAGAAGTCAAAAATGCAGAAACGCTTAAACTGCCAAGACCCGGTCCTCTTTTATCCCAAAAGAGGCAAGCCAGACCGTAAATTGTGCCTTTCATTTCTTATCTCCTTTGGGTTTTTTGTTTAAAAACGGGTAAAAGCCTTAGGTTTAGTGCCACTATCTGCCCCTTGATCGCCATCATCGGTTAATTCTTCCTCGTCTTGTTCCATCGATTCAGTCGTCTGCTCTTTATCCGAAGCACTGTTCAACCGTAAAAGATTGATCGTTGCTTGAGCCAACTGGAACGGTGCCTGTTGCAAGATTAGCAATGAAGCAAAAAGCATCCAAGCGCTTATGGAGATTAACTCTTTAGCCGTTGATAGGCTGACCAAAAGTGCCAGCAGAATTGCAAAAAAGAAAAGCTCTAGAAAATGTTGAGTAAATGTCTCCAGGGTTTTTTTGGCCGTAATTTGGTCTTTTTCGCGTACAACCGAAATCCCGGCTATACCCAAACCAAAAATTGCCCCCAGAACTACAACAATTTTAGCGGTAATCAACCGGACAATGATCTTGGGAACAGTAACAATTGCTACCACCACCAAAATAATCCACAGGAAATTTGGGGTGCTAAAAATACCAAAAACCAGATTTTTCAAAGACTCAACTGAATCCGTATGAGGCAAAAACGGCAATTCGCCGTGCAGAGTATCAGTTATTAACTTATTGGCTCCGCTAAATAATTGGTTCAAAAAATAAGGCAATCCGGCTGATAGTAAAAGGATTACCGCAGTCCAAACTCCATGCCAAACCAGATTATTGGGGTCCCCAACATCATCGCCCCGACCAAACCTAATTATCTTTACGGCAAGCGAGCCAATGAGAATAATCGTTCCTAACAAGACAAAAACCTTGCTGGCGTTTTTAGCTAAACCAACCTCTAAAGAGTTTGGATTGCTAAAATCCAAAAACGGATGACCAAACAAAGCGTCGGCCCACTGGCTAAAAAACAAATCCAGAGCCGTTTTGAAACCGCCCTTAAAGCCATCTTCAAAAAATTTCTGAAACTCGCGGGGCAAGTTTTTAAGAGCATCAAAAGTTTTACCTAAATCTTCAACCGCCTGTTTAAAACCGGAGAAAAAATCACCGTTTGAAGGCGGTGGCTGGCTCGCAACTGGTGTTGGTGTAGGAGAGGGGCCTTGAGCCAAAGTCTTAGGCACCCCCTCCGTAAGAAATAAAATCAAAAGCAAAGTTAGCAAAAACAAAAATCTTTTAAACATCTCATCTCTCCTTTTATCCACCAAACAAGGTTTTCAACGGCGCAGACGGATCATTCATCAGCTGAACCACCACATAAGCCAAAATCATCACGATGCCTAAAAGCGAAAACATCGCGCCAGCAATGACTCCCCACAAAAAAGGCTTTTGACCCCAGCGAATCTGCATTTTTTCTCCTGACGGAGTTCTGCCAGCCTCGCGAACTGCTCCAATAGCTAAGACTACAACTGCAGTTAAACCCAAAAGAAACAGTAAAATGTAAACCGGAGCCAAAACCTGATTAAATGCCTCAACCGTTGGTTTGCCAAAAAACTTAAAAACCCAATCTGCAATCTGAAAAATTAAACCCTTTGCTGGATTCATTTCCTTCTCCTTTCATTTTTTTCTTCCCGAAAAGAAAAACTAAAAATTCCCCTTTTTGGAAAGAAAAACAATAAAAATGCCCGCAGGAAGCATAGTAAATCACAATGTTCCCGCGGGCAGCGATAAAGAAAATTGGGGACTGAAAAGGAAATTTGCTTCCCAGTCCCTCTTTTTTTTAAAAATTAAAACTATGCAAAAACTTCAAAACATCAATCGGCACCGAAAACATGAGCGTAAACCAAACAACTACCAAACCTGTTAAACGCAGACCAAAGCTTATAATTTCGTCTTTCCGCCAAAAATGGCCAACTGCATACAAAAGCAAACCAATTCCCACTAAAAACAACCAAGCTGATAACGAGGGATACCGAACCAAATCATCAGGCAAACCATAAACAAAACCAAACCATGGCCATAGATACGGATTTGTTGAACCTGCGTAATATGCAAGTTGATTGATAATTGGGTAATGGAAAAGGACAACTATGAAAACCGTCATCCCGTTTTTGGAAAAAAAGTCTTTAAGGTGTCTCATTTTTTTCACCCTCCCCTGTTAGCTCTATCATTTGCGCGATTGCCGTCTCCCCGAGCCGAGACTGGTCCTGTACCCGCATCCGATGGAACCTGCCTGGCGGAAACAGCAATCTTTACCAATTCAGTTAGATCAAAATTCTCAAGACCAGAAGCTAGTTTGTTAACTGCTTCGGCAAACTGCGCAAAAGCTCTGGCTCTTTGAGCATCGGCTTCTACTTCGCGTTCTCTTGCCGCTGCTCCACGCTGGGCTATATCCCGGTCAAGATCAAGCCGAAGCCTGGCTAATCTTTCTTCAGCTTGCGTACGAATTTCGGCTTCTCTTTTGACAGTAAATGTTCTAATCAATGCTTCAGCTTGCGGACTTTCAGGTTTCAATCCGGCCCTCAAGATTATGGTATTACACTGAGCTACAAACTCTTCTGCCTCTTTTGTCATCTGTCTTAAGGCTTCCTCAGCCTGCCGGCGACTTTGTTCAAATAATCGTTGTTCTTCGGCTAATTGTCTTGCTCTTTCTACCGCTGCTTCTTTATCTTCCTCCTTTTGCTGTTCGATTTCGGCAAAATAAGCCTGGAGCGTTGGACTCATTTTGGCACAATCATCAGCCACAAAGAATTCAATAATCTCAATTCCCAATCTATCCTCTTCTTCAAATAAGTCTGGTAACGCTTCGCGAATGAATGCAAATGCGTTACTGATCTTAGAATCATGCGCCCTACGGTTACCTAATGTGTATTTTTGGCCTTGTCTCTGAACCTTCAGTGCGAAATTAAACTCCTTGAAGAAAGCAATAATATCCCCGCGAATTTCGCTATTGGGATCTAAACCAACCCCAAATTCCTGCACAATAGTCTGTAGATGCTCAATAATTTGTGAGAGCGAATCTTGTTTTAAAAATCTAGCCCTCAAGAGCGCTAAAGGTCTTGCCCTAGATTTAGCCAAAATACTCCACTTTACATCAATGTTACCTTGTGAGTAGCTAAAAATCGTCGTAACCTCTTTCGCAGGCAATGGAAGCGTCCGTCTCCAAAGCCAAGCAGTCAAAAGAATACAGAAAACCACGGGAATAGCTAAACAAAGCAAGGTTCCTAAAATTTCTAGGTTGTTATCATATTCCCTTTGCCACGGCGGAACATAAGCAGTAACTACCACGGTTGGCGTAACCGTTGCTGTGGCTTTGGGGATTGGCGAAACCGGCGCGGTTTTATTGACCGTTACTTTAACTGTCGGAACAGCCGTTGGAACAGCTTGTCCGTTGGCCGGTGTTTGCTTACTAACCGTTTTCGGTTGCGCTATCCGAGTAACTATCGCCACCACTACTGTTTCAGTAGCGTCGGATGCGGCTATCTCCGGGTTTTGTTCCTCCGGCAAAGCCGCATAAACAAACATCCCACAAACGCATAAAAGCAGAATAGTAAAACAAAGAACAAGCCAAACTAGCTTATTGCTTTTTTTGACTACGGGTGGAGCTGGCCGAGTTACGGTCGAGGGAGCTGGACGAATTATCGTCGCTGGAACCCTAGACTTTTCCTCTTCGGCTTCCCTTGCCTCAACGTCTTCAGCTTCAGCTTCATCTTCAGGAACCAGACTTCCGCCGCCCCTTCGCCTTAACAAATTCAAAGGATTTGGAAAACGCATCTTTTCCCTCCAGTTTTGTTATTTATTACGACGATCTTTTTGCTCGTTTTGCAAGCACCGAATCAAAAATTAAACAAGTACTAAGAACAAGTCCGACGGCAAAATGGTCAGTCTTAACTAAAATTGCAAACTGCTCAAGAGTGTATTGAAAAATCTCCCCAAGTAACGGCACTGGTTTGATCAGTGCGCCAAGTTTGTTCAAAAACATTGGCTGACCCGAAGCTATTCCTAAAATTGTAAAGAATACGCCTATTAAAACTAAAATCCTATAGGGCCAAATAAATCCTTCCAGCCGAATCTCCGCAAGACCCTTTTCAATACCCACAAAAACAGCCTCGCCACAAAGAACCGCCAAGAATGACCCGACGGAAACTTTTATTATTTCAACAACAGCATCTTGTTTTCCACTATTCCAGATACTGGCAATCAAAATAATGAAACCGATCAAACCAAAGCAACGGACAAGGTACTCCCACTGATGAATCCTGAACTCGGTCCAAGTATTTTTGGCACCACTCCAGACATTTTGAGTACCCAACCCAACGGCATCCTTAACCCCTTTTGGAGTCGCTTTATGCGTTCCCCAACCAGCGACCAAAGCAAGGATTAACACACCCAAGAAAGTGGTCAAGAGACTACCAAATGTATAATCCTTTAGAAAAGTTTTGTCTACAAATGGCAAGCCCGCAAGCTTAAAATTGTATCCATTAACAATGGCGTCTTTAAAGAATTGAACAATTCCACCAATAACATCTTTCCCCAAATCCGTGGCTGGCTGAACTGCCGGCACCTTCCGGGCTTCAGCCTGAATATCGCCGCCAGTCTTTGTTAGATCTTGCCAACCTTTACCTGGATTAAAACTGGATGTGCCACCCAGCGTTTCTGACCAAAAAGTAACCACCTTATCCAATGATTTGTACTTTACAAAAGGGACTCCAATACCCAAACCTACAACCAATAACAAGAACAAGAAAATGATCGCAAAAACAATTATTCTTCTCATTTTTTCTCTCCTTTTCATTTCTTTCCCACCAAAAAGGCAAAAACTGTTTTCGCCCTTTTGGCGGGAAACAAGAATAGGCCCTTCGGGTTGGTTTTGCCTGACCCGAAGGGAAAAACATACTAGGGTGATTCTCCTTTTTCCAGAAAAACAATCAAAAGACCTCCCAAAAACGAAAGTACTAAAACAACCATTGCCACAATTAAAAATCTTCCGACCATCGCCAAAATGTTTAACCAACCAAATTGCTCTATAGCCGGCCAAAATAACATTAACACCATTAACAAAAAAATCGGCGGGCTAAAAACGAAAAGGGATGATCTAGAAACTCTTGAAGCCCCCATCGTCTCCTCCTTTTTCTTTTCTCTTCTCACGCCAACATAGGTTTTAGGTTCTAGGCGCTAGCAATCTGCATGCTAACCCCTATCCCCTAGCTCCTACGCTAGCGCGGGAAGAGAAGTTGTTAAAGAGCAAACTTAGGTGTTAGGTGCTAGGTTTTAGGAATTAGTTCGCAACTATACCCTAAACCCTTGTCTCCTAACTCCCTCGAACTACCGATTTCCCAAAAAGAAGAGGCCCAAAGTCCATATTTTTGAACTTTGAACTTTTTTGATCTACCTAAACATATCCGCCTCCGCTAAGGCTACGGCGGATTAATTCAGCCAACTAAAAATTCTGCGCTACGCTTGAATTTTTAGGGCTTTATTAAAAAAAGCGCTCCCTTGGCAGTTTTAGCCTTATGGACACGCCCTCCCTTCAAGGTTTAGTCAGTTGTACAGATTAAGAGGCAGCCCCTCGACTACGCCTTCGGCCGTGAGCTCAGGCCGAATCGGCTCGGGGTGGAAAGTCGGTAGATCTGAATACCTTATAGCACACATTGTCAAGCCACGTCAAGAAGAAGTATTATATTCATCATACTTGAGTTTGCAATACAAACGAGAGTTGATGAATATATAACTGTTTAACGAGAGTTACAAACTCGAGTTAAACGGGTATATTAAAGCGTGAAAACAGCAATTTCCGTTATTATTCCATCTTACAACGAAGAACTTTTACTGCCCCGCGCTTTGCGCGCCCTTAAACGACAAGATTATAAAAAACCTTTTGAAATTATTGTCATTGACAACGCCTCAACCGATCAAACCTCTGCAATTGCCCAAAAATATAATGTCAAAGTAATTTCCGAGCCGCAAAAGGGTTATGCCTACGCCTTAACCAGCGGTTTTAGGGGGGCAAAGGGAGAAATTGTTTGCGTTACTGATGCTGACTCCATTGTGCCTCAAAATTGGGTCTCGCAAATTTGTCAACACTTTAAAAAAGAACCAACAGCTGTTGCTTTTGGCGGAAACCTGGAACTATGCGATTGTATTGAAATTTTACGCCAAGCCTCCAAAATTATTTGCCGCTTTAACTATCATTATCTTTCCGGCGCAAATATGGCCATTAAAAAAGAAGCCTTTTTTAAGGCAAGCCGCGGGAAACTCAGGGTTAATTTTGGCGCAGAATTATATTTGGTAAAACGGCTTAAAAAACTGGGCAAGATAGTTTTTGACCCCAACTTAACGGTTAAAACCTCGGGCCGAAGATTAGAGGCTGATTTGCCTAGAACATTGTCTACTTATTTTCTTAATGATTTGTGGCTCTATTTATTTGATAAACCAAGATACCAAAATTTTACGGACATCAGAACACTAAAAATCGCCAAAAATTACACTGCACTGCCAGTTTTGCTCAAAACATTTATCAACAATCTCAAAACTCAATCCCAAGTCCTCGGGACAAAAGTCAAGGCTACATTTCAATCATGATCCACAAACTAACAACTGAAGACTTAATTCAACCTAAACCCCAAACAGAAGCATTTAAGAGGCTCCGGCGCAATCCAATTGCTCTTATTCTTCACAATGTCCGAAGCTTACAAAATGTTGGTTTAATTTTTAGAGTTGCGGATGCTTTTCTGGTGGAAAAAATCTATTTGACCGGCTTTACCGGCTATCCGCCTCTTTTACAAAACGACCCGCGCCCGCCGCATATTCAAGCCCACGCTCTAAATGAAATCCAAAAAACAGCCATCAATCTTTTGCCTTTTATCCCTTGGGAATATCAGGAAGACCCCATCCCCTTGCTCAAAAAACTCAAAAAGATCAATTATCAGATAATCTCGGTGGAGCAGACAAAAGAGAGTATCAATTTCATCCATGCGGAGTACAAATTTCCTTTAGCTCTGCTTTTCGGCCACGAAAGATTGGGGGTTGATGAGCTTTTGCTGGATTTGTCTGACCTTGTCATTCAAATTCCAATGTTGGGCATGGGCAATTCGCACAACGTAGCCATGAGCGCGGGAATCATACTTTCAGAGATTGTCGGCCACCATTTACCGCAATAGCTGCGTGTCTTTACCCTGTTTTTTTAAAACTTCTTCGTAAAAATCCAAAACTTTTTCTGCCACTTTAGGCCAGCTGTATTTTTTAACTTCTTTTAATCCCCACTCCCTTAACTCCTCTCTCTTTTTTTCATCTTTTAGCAATCCTGCCATCTTTTCTGCCAACTCCCAAACATTTCTGGGTTCAGCCAAGCAATCGGCCGCTTTTTCTTTTAAAACTCCTTGATAACCATTATTGGCAAAGCCCAGGACCGGCGTACCGCAAGCCATGGCTTCTAAAAGAACAATGCCAAAGCTTTCGCCATGGGTAGCGGGAGAAATAAACAGATCCGCTGTCGCGTAGTATCTTGGTAAATCTTCTTTGGAAACCGCGCCGCAAAAAATCACGTTTTGTACTTTTTTGGCGGCCACAAATAATTCGCAATTTTCCCGCTGATCTCCATCACCCACCACTATTAAACGAAGATTGTAATGTTTTTTTTGCAACAGCAAAAAAGCGCGCAGAAGGTAAATCAAGCCTTTTCTTTTTTCAATGCGGCCTACAAACAAAATATTAAAGCTTCCGTCTTTAAACTCTGTTAGGCTCTCAAGATTTGGACTAAACCTTTGCAGGTCTACTCCATTTGGAATAACCGTCTGGTGGCCCAAAAAGCCTTTAATTTCGTTTTTGCAAATTGCCGAAACCAAGATTAACCCCTGAAACTTTTTCTTTAAATAAAAGTTCATCATTCTCCTAAGTAAAGTCAAATACTTAAACGTCTTGCTTCCCTCAAGAACTGAATGCCAGGTTAAAATGTTAGTTGCTTTTGAAGCCTTTAAAATTTGGAAGGGCAAAAAAGGCGCCAAGCCGTGAAAGTGCAAAATGTCAAATTGTTCTTGAGCTAAAAGCCGCCTAATCTCCAAAGGTTTGGCAGCTAAACTTAAATCAATAATTGAATCATTAGCGCCGGCTTCAATTGACCGACCCAACAAAATTACATCCCCGCCATAATCTTCTGTTTTTGACTTTCGCGGCACAATAATCTTAACCTCCTGGCCAAACTTTTTAAACTCCTGATACAAAGCCTTAACATGTTCTTGTACGCCGCCAGGACGGGAAAAAGTGTAGGGACAGACTAGGCCAATCTTCATAAGAAAGTGCAAAGCGCAAAGATCAAAGATCAAAAACAAGTGCAAAGTTAAGAGCCTTCCTGGTTTTGCACTTTGAGCTAGGTTTTGACTTTTGCACTTTGACCTTTGAGCTTTTGCTGCTCTTGTCTATAATCATATCAATGAATGGAAAATATATAAAAGTTTTGGATACGCAAATATATTTGTACAAAATGGGCTCTGGCCCGCCCCTTCTTTTTATCCACGGACACCGCTCCGATGTCTTGCGTTGGAGAAAAATGGTTGAACTCTTGGCGCCCCACTTTACTGTTTATGCTCCGGATCTTCCCGGCTTTGGCAAATCGCAAACTCTGCTAAAAGGCAAACATGATCTTAAAACCTTAAGCTTTTATCTTAAAGCCCTAGTTGAAAAACTGGACTTGAAGGATTTGACAATTGGCGGAGTTTCTCTGGGTGGAATGATTGGGCTTCTTTTGGCTTACCAGATACAAAAAAGAGTAAGAAAGTTAATTCTCTTAGGAACTCCTTCTTCAAGCCGTTATTTTAAATTTAGCCAAAAGAAAATGCGCTTTTTAAAAGGACTATTTTTTGCTGTTTCCCATTTTCCCTTCTCTTGGGTTGCCAATACTTGCATTAAAAGCGACCGGCTCTTGGGTTTTTTATTAAACAAATCCTTCCCCCAAGAACTCCAAGGCAATAAGCCAATTCTATCTTACGAAATGAAAGAATGGCGGATAATGCCCGCGCAAGTCCATGCCCAATCCGCTCTTTCAGCGCTTAATTTTGAGCTGCCCAAAAACTATAAATTGGATATTCCGGTTATTATTTTTGCCACCCATACGGATCATTTAGTTGATATGGATTTGGCGGTAAAATATTTACAGAAAAAAGCCCCCGTGAACCAGGTAATTTGGTTGCCGATGAAACGCCATGTTCCTATTGGCGATTTAGATAACTATTTAGTTGAAATCCTCAAGCCCTACTTAGGCCCTATCTTGGTTTAATCACGCAGAGGTTGTTGGAGGAAGTTTTGATTTCTGTCCGTCAGCTGACGGATTGGCTTCTGGTTCTTTGATCACTATCCCTACAAATATCATCCCCCAGCCCAAAACATACAAACAAACCGGGATTAACTCCGAAACTACCAGTTCCACCACCTTGTTCACCTTGGGATGCGCTTGCGATTCCACACTCCCCAAAAGAGATTCCAGAGTCTGATTTCTTAATGGTTCAATTAAGTGTTTATCATATTCATAAGTAAAAGAAAGAATCAAAAACCCAAAAAGTAAAAATAAATGAAAGCGGCTGGGCTTAATCAGGCAGAGGACGGCCGAGAGCAAACTGCCAAACAAATACACTAACACGGCATAGTTATGAGAAAAAAAGCTGTAGGAGGTATTGATTAATGATTGGATAAGATCAGAAGATAGCATATCATTTTTGTCCCACAATAATCTGGGCATCAAACAATTCCGATTCAGCAACCACGCCTACTTCGACACTCACTTGATATTTGGTTGCCAGATCTGTTTGCAATTGTCCCAAATACGCCTTTTTGGATTCTTTAATTGCAATGGCCGTTTGCAAATAATCGTATCTGGCCGCATTTCCTGTTTTTGTCACGTTATAACCCAAAGTTTTTAGAAAATCGGATGCGCTTTTGGCCGCACCCTTAGCACCGCTACCATTCAGAATAGAAATTCCTAGATCGGATTTTAACAGAACCAGAGTGGGGGTTGGGGTTGGCGGTAAGGAGGTTGGGGACGATGTCGGGATTGGAGTTGAAGCCTCTGTTGGAGTAGGACTGAAAGAACTATTATTGATAAATCGAGTAAACTTATTGCTCAGTTCTCCCTTTACTCCTTTTATCACCGTAAAACCGACAACAAAAAATACCAAAACAAGCCCGCCAATAATTAACCATTTAACAGCCCCTCCACTATAGCCTTTTATAGCAGCGCCGCCAGTCCTTCCCGCTTCCATCATTTCTTCCTCTTCAATTTTATCTTCATTCTTTTTGGCTTTTTTTCCGTCTTTAATTTTGGCTTTTCGCTTTTCAGCAAATTCCTTTTCCACTTTTACCGTTCCCAACTTTTTGCTGATTAAGTTAAATTCTGTTTGACTGTCTTCAAATGCCAGCATTAACCCTAAGGTCTTAGCAAAAAGCGTTGTGGGGAGCTTAATCTGGCTTAAATCAGCTGCTCTTTCCTTTATTTGCAAGGCAATATATTCTGCCGCCAAACCAATTGACAGATCCAGCTTTTTTTCCAAAACCAAAGGGTCAAGCCCCAAACCGCTTTCACCAGCTAAAATCAGCTTTGATACTTGCCGCACACTTTGTTCTTCAACCTCAACTCTGGCATTGCCAAAATCTTTAATCAAAGTTTTTGTTCCAATCTTACCCTTAAAATCGGAAACCGGACCAAAAGAATCAAAAAAGGAAAGGCCTAAATTATCATCTTTTGCTTCTAAAACCGCGGTCAAACCTTTATCATCCAAAGCTTCATCAAGACCTTGGTAAACCGACCAGGGCTGGGCAATCGCAAAAACAGGCACTAACCCAATCTGCAGAAAAACACGGCGAAAGGAATCCAAAACTTCTCTGGGAGTCGTAAAAACTAAAATGTCCTGCGTGGAGTCTGAAAGACGAACCCTGCCAAAACTATAAACCAAATTCGCAACAGCAGTCCCGGTTTCTTCCACCAAGGCCGTCTCTATTTCTTCCTGCAACAACTCTTTGCTTAAATCCGAAGCCAAACTTAAACGCTTAAAGATAAAAGAGCCTGGAGGTAAATTAAAAAGGCATTCTTCATTATTACGATTCTCATTCTCACCTAAAAGTTCTAAAATTTTTTCGCTTAAAGTATTTTCGTTTTTAGGTAGGCCTCCTTTTAAAATTTCATCTTCCAATTCCGCCTTACCTAAGGCCACAATTGCCAACCTCCTAAAAAGGGGCTTTTTAAATTGCAAAACTTCAATGGACTTTTCCGAAAAATCAAAAGCAAGCATGGCAGTGAAGCTCCACGATTTTGTGGAGCGGAACCTCGCACCGTACCGCCAAAGCGGGACTGGTGCGTGGGTAAATGCTTTTACTCATTCCATGGTAGTCAAAATTACAACAAATATCAACCCTTTACTTTGATAAGGCGACCTTCTGGAGTATAATTACGATAAACCTATTAATACGTCTGTCCTCGTAGCTTAACTGGATAAAGCACTAGCTTGCGGAGCTGGGGAGTGCGAGTTCGACTCTCGCCGAGGGCACCAGTAAGGAAAAGTCAAATTTTGTTGGCTTGTTTCGTTTTGCTCGGCGATTAAATTGTAAGGAATTTTAGGCGAAAAAATCAATTGGCGATTTTGTAAA
>Ga0209211_10002969_pt1 | contig 28412 bp, 26 predicted proteins | sample RifGroA2_FD_183992 | JGI IMG/M metagenome (GOLD analysis project Ga0209211, IMG submission 183992) | Groundwater microbial communities from Rifle, Colorado, USA - Groundwater A2 (SPAdes) (version 2) | ecosystem: Environmental > Aquatic > Deep subsurface > Groundwater | place: Rifle, Colorado...
CATATTTGCAAAAAGGTTATTCAAGAGAATGGATAAATCAACGCTTAAAAAGCATAGAGGTACGCAAAGAATTAACCGATGAGTGGCAAGAGCGGGAAATGAAAGAAGGGCTAGAATATGCGATACTAACAGATGAGATTACGAGAGCATGGGCAGATAGAAGCGTGAGAGATTATAAAAAGTTTAAGGGACTGAAAAAGGAGAATTTGAGAGATAATATGACCAATCTCGAATTGGTATTGAATATGCTTGCGGAAGCCTCAACAACAGAAATATCTAAAAAGAAAAAACCACAAGGACTAGAAAACAATAAACAGGTTGCCAGAGCAGGAGGATTTGCCGCAAAAAAGGCAAGGATTGAAATAGAAAAACAAACAGGCGAAAGTGTGATAACTGCTAGAAATGCAAAAATTTTAGAGGGTAAACAGAATCCTTCTTTACCTGATAAAAGCAACAAATAATTATGTCAATTCAAATTTTATCAAATCTAAATTACCCAATCGGCAATATCATCAATCAAGAGTTGCAGAATGCGCAATCTGCAAGAATTGCGATTGCTTTTCTAAAATACTCAGGCATAAAAATAATAGAAAAGTCACTAAATCAATAGACCTGTTGCTTAATAATTTTTTGGGAAAATTTGATGCAAAAAACCCTTATTTTAAGCCACTAATTTTTTAAAAAAACGGCTAAAATCTTAATAAGCAACAGGTCTAATGTTTAGACGATAATGGAAGCGTTGAGATTATTGCTGGGCTGGATTTTAAAACAACTGACCCACAATCAATAGACCTGTTGCCTTTTAAACTTTCTGACAAAATCGTATCATAGAGATATTACATGTAAACAATGTTTTATCGCTATGATACAACTTGAAAAAATTCTTAAGAATGACCGCCTCATGCGCGCACTTACAGGATTAAACGCTCCGGAATTTACCGCGCTCCTTCCTGAGTTCGAGAAACAATGGATATTATCCCGGCAAATCCGGTACGCGGCAGACAAAAAACGCCAACGCAAGCCCGGCGGGGGTCGAAAGGGGTGCACCGGAACAATTGCCGAAAAGTTCTTTTTCATCCTCTTCTACTATAAATGCTATCCAACTTATGATGTCCTCGGTTTCTTCTATGCCTGCGACCGATCAAATGCCTGCAGGAAACAACAGCGTTTAAGCGGAACGCTTGAGGCGACGCTCGGTAAAAAACTTGTTCTTCCCAAACGGCAACTCAGGAATATCGAGGAATTTCTTAAGGCATTTCCAGAAGCAAAAGAGGTGTTTATTGACGGCACGGAACGGCCAATCCAGCGCCCCCAAGACAGCAAACGGCAAAAAGAGGATTATTCGGGTAAAAAGAAACGGCATACCAGAAAGAATCTTATCATCAGCACGCGGCAAAAACGCATCGGATTTCTTTCGAAAACCATAGGAGGTAAAGAGCATGATTTCACTATTCTTAAAGCCCAAGCGCCTCCCCGCGTCATCCCGAAAGATGTCAAAACGCATGTAGATCTCGCTTTCAAGGGAATTGACCGTCAATACCCTGATCATCGTATTTCAATGCCGGAACGCAAACCGCGTACTCGCGGCTTGACCGAAGCCCGGAAGAGCAGAAACAAGAAGAAATCGAGCGTGCGAGTCCTGGCAGAACATGCTATTGGCGGCATCAAGCGCCTGCGGATCGTTTCAGATGTATTTCGCAACAAGAAAAAGAACTTCGATGACCAAGCAATGCTTATTTCCTGCGGACTCTGGAATTACCATCTTGCCATGAGATAGCCATTCCAGAATTCGGAGGAGTCTGTCTTTTTAAAAATCTTAATACGCAACAGGTCTAATATTTGAGTTTGGAGTTATAATATTGATACTAACCTTACCCTTATACCCAATTTGAATCTCGCCGAAAAATCCGTCCGTCCGAAAGTTTTGGGGGCGAAGCCCAAGCAGGCGGGCAAAAAGGGAGGGGGGTGGGGGGAAGGAATTTTTGCCCGCCTGCTTCCGTTCCCGTTCCGTTTGAGCAAGAGAAAAGCGGAAGGGGGGTTTGGGGGGAATTCCGCTTTTCTCTTGCCAAATCAAAATGAGGCCAGTCCCGCCACCTTGCAATTCATTGCAAGACACCACAGAAAAATACTCTTTTCATTAGGAGAAAAAGAAATGGATTCGACAAGCTCACCACAAGTCCGGCGCGCGCAAAATGAAAAGAGCAAAGAGTATTTTTCTGTGGTGTGGCGAGCAAGACGCGCAGTGGCGGGGCTGGCTTCCTTATTGGGGGTTTGCTCAAAAAATGTTCGAATTTTAACCAAAAAACACCGCCAGAAAGGATTTTGCAAGCGCGAGTCGTCCGCCTCGCTTCGCTCGGCGACTAATTTGTATTGGATTTTTAGCGAAAAAGAAATGCTTTTATCAATAAGGGCAAAAGAATTTTTTTCATTTAATTTATTTCGTTAATTTGTTATGCGTCATTTTTTGACGCTGTTATTTTTTAGTGGTATCATATTGATAAAACAGTACATTCCAAAAACAGAAAGGACTTCATATGACAAAGCTAAGCGTCAAAGACCTTCCCATCGCAGTGAATGTCTGCGAACAGGTGCTCCGCGAAGTTGAGAAACGGCCAATATGGTCAATGGCGCACGTCATCATGAATCCGATGGCCGCGTCGTTGCTCCACAACCACCAACGCATGACGGAGATATACGTCATTACGAAGGGGTACGGTGAGATTGGGTTTGGTGTTCCCGAGCCGGATGGCTACTATCACCAAGTTGCGGCCGGAAGCGCATACGAGATTCCCGTTGGTGTTCCGCACATGCTTCGCAACAAGAGTAGCGGCCATCTGGAACATCTCGTGTTCGCGTTGCCGCACTTTGACCCAGCCGATGTTCATCTGCTCGGCGAAAAACGTCTAGCAGAAGAAATGCGTCCGTTGTCGCTACCGGAAGTGCAGGAATGCTTCGACGGCGCGAAAATTCTGTCGTACGCTTTTCAGCATCTCGACTTGAGCATCGCGTTCGGCTGGGTCATCAATGATCCTGCGCGGCGCAAGCAGCCGCACTACCACAAGAAAATCACAGAGTTTGTTTTTGTGGTCGAGGGCAAGGGCTTCATCGAGATTGACCGAGTTCGTCAGCCGATTCAACACGGTGACTGGATTCGGATTGATCCCGAAACTGAACATGCTCTCATCAACGAATCGCCAGAAGACATGGTCGTGGTATGCACCTGCTCGCCAGCGTTCCAGATGGAGGACGTCCACTATCGCCGCTAACGCGGCTCACATCCCCGCCTTGCCTCACGGCTTGTGCGGGGATTTTTCAAAGAACATTTGTGCGTGCTCCGCACGCTCGCATTTGTATTCCGCCAAAGAAAAACTTGAAATTGTTAATGCTCTCGGCTTCGCCTTTCATTTTGCCCGCCCGCCCATTCAGACCGTCCGAAAACTCCAGTTATGCACACTGAATTTTGAACAGAAAAGTGATAAAATTAAGATTACTTGTTTAATTTTATCATCACTATGTTCAAACAATACAATCAAAATCAATTACAACTTCTTCCTCCCAACCTTTCGGACCTAATCGTCAAAGACCACCTCGCCCGCCTTATCAATCACGCGGTTGACGGCCTGGATCTTTCTTTAATCGAACAAACGTATTCACCAGACGGCCAGCATGCCTACCCGCCCCGAATGCTTTTGAAAATACTTGTGTACGGCTACGCCTCCGGAGTCAGAAGCTCGAGAAAACTCGCTGATCGCCTGAAAGAAGACATTGTTTTTATGTGGCTCTCCGGAAGACTCACTCCTGATTTTCGCACCATTGCAGACTTCCGCAAGGACAAACTCACGGATTTCAAAAAGATATTCGAAGAAGTTCTCGAGACCTCTTTTCAGATAGGATTGACGCGCGTGGGCAAAGTAATGATCGATGGAACCAAGATTAGGGCCAATGCTTCTAAAAATAAGGCTGTGTACCGAACAAACCTCGCTAGAAGAAAAGAGCTCATCAAACAAAAAGTCGAAGAAATCATTGCCGAGGCCGAGAAACTGGACGAAGAAGAAAACAGGCTCTATGGAAACGCAACTTTGCATCGCACAGGAAAAACATTCACCAAAGAAGAAGTTGTCAAAGCCCTGAAAAAGGTCAAACAGGAACGCGCCAAACTTGTAAAGAAACAGGAGGTTTTAAAAGCCAAGAAACAAGATATCAGCAAGAAAGAACGTCTGATGCGTGGCGACCGCAACTCTTTTACTTCTTCCGACCCCGATGCCACCGTCATGTTAATGAAAGAAGGATACATCGCTCCCGGGTACAACGTACAGCTGGCCACTGAACATCAGGTGATTCTGGGATATGGTCTTTCCTCAGACCGAAACGACACAAAACTCTTGAAACCGATGGTGAAAGAGGTCAAGGAACGAACAGGAAGAAAACCGGAAGCAATCGGTTCAGATTCAGGGTATGGAACCAAGAAAAACTATCGGTATCTGAAAAAAGAAAGAATCACGTCATACATTCCTTATCCAACCTATGAGCAAGAACGCATATTGAAAAACAAGGGTTTTTTTACTCCTCCTAAACAACCTGATCGGGAGCTGGAAAGATACAAATTTCGACAAAGATTGCGATTACAAAGTGAAGAAGGAAAACTGATGATGAAACGAAGACGCGAAGATGTAGAACCGGTGTTCGGCAACTTAAAAAGGAATATGGGCTTCAGACGATTTAATCTCAGAGGTAAACGTAAATGCGAGCTTGAACTCGGTCTGTTTTCAGTTGCCCATAACCTATTAAAGATTAGAAATTGGGTTAGGAAATTAGCAAAATGGGATGACGGAAGAAGAAAGGGAATAGAATTGGGAATAGTTCTGGGGTATCGGACGGCTTAAAAGCCGATACTCGGGAACTGTTCCGAAATCATTCGGTCTGTTTTACCAGTTGTCTGGAGTTTTCGGACGGTCTGACAGAATTCCATTCGAGCTATTTCAAAAAACACCGCCATGACAACTTTTTATCGGCATGACCCGATTGGTCGCGGATGAGCTACGACCCGAGTGCATCGATAAAAATTGAACAAAAACAACCGAGTGTAATCGGTTGTTTTTGTTTACGCCCCCTCTGGAATTTTGTTCCAATAAATGCTAAATTAGCCGTATGGATCGTTCGGATCAACAGCTTATAGCGGATTATCTCGCCGGCGACGAAAAGTCGCTTGGGGTTCTTATTCAGCGGTATCTCAAACCAATCTACAGCTTTACATATAGGTATGTCGAGAACGCACAGGATGCCGAAGACACCACACAGGAGACATTTGTAAAAATTTGGCGCAATCTAAAAAAGTTCGACCAGAATAAAAGTTTCAAGACATGGATTTTCCAGATAGCCAAAAATACAGCGTTTGACCATCTCAAGAAGAAAAGAGCGATTCCGTTTTCCGAATTTGAGAATGAGAAAGGAGAAAATATGATAACCGAGACGCTTGCCGACCCATCTCCTCTCCCCCAAGAACTTTTAGAGAAAGCCGGAATGGCGCAGATACTCAATTCAGCGATAGAGAAACTATCGCCAAAATACCGCATGGTTTTATTCTTGCGCTATAACGACCACTTTAATTTTCGAGAAATTGCAGAATCTCTCGGCGAGCCGCTTCATACTATAACATCGCGGCACAGACGAACCCTTGTCATGCTTAAAAATCTGCTTTCTGAATTTTAATGCACCAAATTATTCAGCTCTCTAGTATTATTATTATGTAAAGGCGACAAACCTCGCCCCATGTTTGTAGTATCGGGGTTCCCGAAGTTCATTCGACCTTTCTTCGGACCCAACGACAAAAGTATGCACAAAAATGCATCCCTTTGTCGTATTAGTATATAAGGCAAATTATGCGCAAAGATTACGAAAAACTTTTTACCCATCTTGAACCGCCTGAGCCGCCGGCAGGCCTTTTTGAACGAATAATCCTTGCGATTAAACGCGAGCAGGAATTACGCAACACCAAACGATTGGCGTTTGGTTTTTTGGCTCTTTTGGCTGTTTCATTTATAGCCATGCCGTTCTCTTGGACATTGTTTTCTGGGCAAATGGCCGAATCGGGGATTCTCCAGTTTATATCAGTCGCAGTGAGTGATCTCGAAACCTTCCTTTCGGTATGGCCTGATTCTGTCATGGCTGTTGCCGAATCATTGCCGGTTATAGGAATTGCCTTTTTTACCATAAATATGATTTTAGCGGTCTTTACCCTGCGCCTGTTTCTTTACAAAAAGAGATTGCTGGTCGGCTATCTCCTACACACAGAACAATTAGCTTAAAAATATGAACGAAGAAAAAATAAAAAAAATCTTTCAGAATCGCGATGTTCTTAAATGGGTCATTATAGGACTCACCGGTTTCGTGGTTCTTGTATTGGTTTTTGGCGCTGGCGTTAAGGTCGGCACGCTCAAGGCCAGATACTCTTATCGTTGGGCGGATAATTATCACAAAAATTTTGCCGGCCCCCGCGGCGGATTCTTGGGTGATTGGCAAAGATTCCCGGCCGGAGATTTTATCAGCGGCCACGGCGCGTTTGGAGAAATCATTGAAATCAAAGACAACGGCTTTGTCATCAAGGGCCGCGAGAATGTAGAAAAAGTGATCATTACCGCTGAAGACACCACGATCACAAAGGGTCGAGAAACTATTAAAGACGGATTGAAGGTCGGCGACCGAATAGTCATTATCGGTACTCCTAACGAAGAGGGGCAGATCGATGCTAAGTTGATACGAGTCTTTGACGAAGAGACAAAAGGATTGCCGTATAAACGCTCCCGCTCGATTCCTTTCTTTTAATCACTATGATTTCAAAACTTTTAGCACAATTGATCAAGCACAAATTTACCGCCGGCATACTCCTGCTTCTTGTTGCCGGCGGCGGGTATTGGGGCTACGCCAAAATTTTTAGCAACGATGGCGCGGTTCGCTATGCCACTGCGCAAGTTCAAAATGGAACTCTTATCGTCTCCATTTCTGGAAACGGCCAAGTGTCTGCCTCCAATCAATTGGATGTTAAGCCAAAAGCAAACGGAGAAATAACCGCTCTATATGTAAAGCTTGGACAGGAAGTGGGCTCGGGAGCGACCCTGGCGGTAATTGACGCGAGTGACGCGGAAAGAGCGGTGCGGGACGCCGAAACGGCTTTTGAAACAGCAAAACTTGAACTGGATAAATTGCTTGAGCCATTGGATGAGCTTACCTTGCTTCAGGCGGAAAATTCGTTGATACAGGCGAAGTCATCAAAAAAAAATTCAGAATATAATCTCAAAAAAGCTTACGAGGATGGATTCAATACAGTTGCCAATGCCTTTCTTGACCTTCCTTCTTTAATGGTCGGCCTGCAGGATATACTTTACGGCACAACTCTCGCTTTGGGAGGACAGCCCAACCTTTCATATTACGCCGACTCGGTTAAAAATTATGATGAGAAAATTTTAGAGTATAAGGATGATGCCTCGATGGCTTATCAAAAAGCGCGCCTATCTTACGACAAAAATTTTCAAACTTATAAATCAGCAGGCAGGTTTTCAGACACAAAAACAGTTGAATCGTTGATTGATGAAACTTATGAAAACACAAAAAATATTGCCGAAGCGATAAAAATCACAAACGACCTGATTCAGTTTTATCAGGATAAGCTGGCGGAGCGTTTGCTTAAACCAAATACGATTTCCAACACGCATCTTTCTACTCTTTCATCCTATACCGGCAAAACCAACAGCACTCTTTCAGGCCTTCTCTCTATCAAACAAACTATACAAGATTCAAAAGACGCAATAGTAAGCGCTGAACGTTCCATTGAAGAAAAAGAATTGTCTCTCACAAAAACGAAAGAGGGGCCGGACGATCTTGATATTCGCGCAAAGAAAATAACCATTCAGCAAAAAGAAGACGCGTTTATAACCGCAAAACAAACCTTGTCCGACCATTATGTTAAGTCGCCTTTCGCGGGAGTGATTGCCAAGGTTAACGCCAAAAAAGGTGACTCCGCTTCAGCCAGCACGATTATTGCGACGCTTATTACCAAACAGCGCATTGCTGAAATATCATTGAATGAAGTGGATGTATCCAAAGTCAAAGCGGGGCAAAAAGTCACTATCACATTTGACGCAATCGAGGGCTTAAGCATTACCGGAGAAGTTGCGGAGATTGACTCTGTCGGAGTCATTGCCCAAGGAGTGGTCACATACGGCGTCAAAATCGAGTTGGACACAGAGGATGAAAGAGTTAAGCCCAGTATGAGTGTTTCTGCCGCAATTATTACCGAAGTCAGACAAAATGCGCTTATTGTTCCCAATTCCGCGGTAAAACAGCAGGGTGATACGGCCTATGTGGAAATTTATGTTAGTGATACCCAAACCCCGCTTAAGCAAAATGTACAAGTCGGGCTATCTAATGACACTTCAACGGAAATTTTAAGCGGACTTAACGAAGGCGAAAGGGTTGTAACACAAACTATTAATACTTCCGGCGCCGCGCAAACTCAAACCCAGCAGAATTCCTCCATTCGTATTCCTGGAATTACCAGAGGCGGGGGAGGAGGCGGGCCTAGGGGCGGCGGAGGAGGAATCAGACGCTAATTTTTAATATGATTCAGTGTCAAAACATAACAAAAATTTATAAAACCGGAGAAGTGAAAACAGCCGCGCTGAAAAGCGTAACCTTTACTATTAAAGACGGCGAGTTCGTGGCAATCATGGGACCCTCGGGTTCCGGCAAATCAACGCTCATGCATATCATTGGTTGTTTGGATACGCCAACAAGCGGAGAGTATCTTTTGGATGATAAAGATGTTTCTAAATTATCCGATGATGAGCTTGCCGACATTCGAATGCAAAAAATAGGATTCGTGTTTCAATCGTTTAATCTCTTGCCGCGAGCCACCGTGCTTCGCAATGTGTCGCTTCCTCTTGTCTATGCGGGTGTATCCAGTGAAGAACGGGAAAGACAGGCAAAAGAAGCGCTTAAGGGCGCGGCGTTTCCGGAAGAATTTTGGAACCATTATTCAAACCAGCTTTCCGGAGGCATGATGCAAAGAGTCGCCATTGCCCGGGCTCTTGTGAATAATCCTACGCTCGTGCTTGCCGACGAGCCGACAGGAAATTTGGATACAAAAACAGGCGAAATGGTACTTGATACTTTCCAGCGGCTTCATCAGGAACAGGGGCGGACTATTGTCTTAATCACCCACGAGCAATACGTGGCGGAGCATGCCGAGCGCATTATCAATATCCGAGATGGAAATATTGTGGAAGACGGCAAAGTCAAAAATCGGCGAGTTATCAATAATCACAACCACCATGAGTAAACTAATAAAAACTGTTCCTCTCGTTGCATTACTGGTCATCGCTCTCGCGGGCGTATATTTGTGGCAACGCGATGACGCGCTTTTGGTTCAGCCACTGTCAGATATAAACAATAACAACGAAACAAAAAGTGTTAGATTGTATTATTACAACTCCGCCCTCGATCGCGATGAGGCGGGCAATCTAATGTGTAGTCGCAAGGGATTGGCGGCGGTGGAACGGAAAATCCCATCAACAATTAATCCAATCAAAGATACCATCAACCTTTTAGTAAAAGGAGAATTGCTTAATGAAGAAAAAAATCGGGGCGTTACCACCGAATATCCTTTGGACGGGTTAATTCTGAAAAACATTGTTTTGAATAACGGCGTGCTCACTCTTTCTTTTGATGATACGAAAAATAAAACCGTTGGCGGCGCGTGCCGAGTCGGCATTCTGTGGTTTCAAATCGAAGCAACAGCAAGACAATTCCCCGAAGTAGAAAAAGTGCGCTTTTTACCAGAGGAACTTTTCCAGCCGTAAAAAAATGAACAGATTGACTAAACAAGAAAAATTATTGTTTTTGGGCTTGTTTTTACTCATCATCGCGGTTGCGATATTTTTGGTATGGTTTTTGAATCCCGACCGAAAAGTGAAAGAAGAAATCCGAAATACGCTTACCGAGCAAGAAGTTGTGAAAGCGAAAGCAACAGAAGCCCTAAAATCTGTAGTGGATATCGCCAACCAATTATCAGGCATCACATCCGGCGCGGTTTTCAATTTTGAAGTAACCGATGTGGACGGACGGTCTGGGAACTTTGGCATCGTGCGGTATATTGACGAAGTAAAAGGAGAACGGATCGTGGAAGAACACTTCGTAACATTTAAAAATCAAAATTACGCTTCCGAGGTGCATAGAGATACAAATGCTGTTGTAAGTATGCATCGTTCGGTGTCAGAATTTGCGGTCAGCGGTAGTCCATACCCGGTTGATAAACTTGAAGAGACCGTGCGACAGTTCGTGGAAAGAGTGTATCCCGAGTTCACGCGAAGAGAATCAACATTGGAGTATGATCCGGGAAGCAAGGATGCGCCGGGAGTAGCTACCAATTATTTCTTCCGTTGGAACGACAAGCAATTCGCGGTACCCAATGGACTGGAAATGGACTTGCCGCCGTTTATTCAGGTCGGTATTAACGCGAACGGATTTATATTCAGCTACGAGAATACCGTTCAGCTTTATCACAACCTTCCTAAAGAGGCACTGCGGGCAATGTGTGGCTTTGTCGAGATGCCGCGAACAGACGACTCTTTAACTGACCGAGAAAAAGGCATTGTGAAAGTTTGGTTCACCGAATACGAGCCATTTCAGAATCGTTATCTTATATTGCCTTATGAACCAGAAACCGATTTTGAGGGTTGCTCGGAGTCGGCAAAAGAATTTTTGGGGCAGGTACCAAGCGAACCGAGATAAAATATGAATTATGAATTAAAGGAATGGGTAATACCATAATTCTTGATTCATAATTCTTAATTCAATGAAACCACAAGATTTATTCCAAGAAACTATCATTGCGTTAAACGCCAATAAAGTGCGTTCCGGCTTGACCATTTTGGGCATTGTCATTGGCATCGGGTCGGTAGTGGCCATGATTTCCATAGGACAAGGGGCATCAGGTTCAATTCAGGCAAGCATCCAATCAATCGGTTCAAACTTGGTGCTGGTAATGCCCGGATTTCAGAGAGGAGCTGGAGCAGGCTCGGTAAGCGCCGGCCGCGGTTCTGCAACGACGCTCACGCAAGAAGACGCTGACGCCATCCAAAAAGAAATTATGCTTGCCAAAGCCGTGGCCCCTGAAATATCGCGAAGATACCAAATTACGGCAAAAGGCAAAAATACCAACACTAATGTTGTGGGAACCGTTGCCGTCTATCCGCAAGTGCGGAACGTGGAAATTGATGTCGGGTCTTTTGTTTCCGAACAGAATGTGCGAAGTTTATCAAAAGTCGCGGTACTCGGGCCTACGACGCGAAACGACCTTTTTGGCGAGAGTTCAACTCCTATTGGCCAAATCATTCGCATCAATCGCGTTGATTTTAAAATTATCGGCATTACCAAATCAAAAGGTAGCGCGGGATTCACTAATCAAGACGATATGATTTTTGTTCCTCTCTCCACTGCCCAGCGGTTTCTTGCCGGAGATAACTATGTGACAACCATAAGTGTGCAGGCAGAAAGTCCGGATACCATGACAACCATTCAACAGCAAATTACCGACCTTTTACTTCAAAGGCATAACATACCGAATCCCCAACTCGCCGACTTTCAAGTGTTAAATCAGCAAGACATCGTGCAGACCGCTTCCGCAGTCACCAATACCATGACTATTCTTCTTGCTTCCATTGCGGGCATTTCTCTTATTGTCGGAGGAATCGGAATTATGAATATGATGCTTACCACGGTTACCGAAAGAACGCGCGAAATCGGTCTTCGCAAGGCAATTGGCGCCAAAAGCAGGGATATTTCCCGCCAGTTTTTGGCGGAATCGGTTATGCTTACTTTTTTCGGCGGATTTGTCGGAATTATATTGGGATGGCTTCTTACTTTTGGCGTTACTTATTTTACTTCTATAGCCACGAGTGTTTCTTTTTATTCCATCGCCCTTGCCTTCGGCGTATCGACCGCCATCGGAATTATTTTCGGGTATTACCCGGCCCGTCGCGCCGCGTCGTTAAACCCAATTGAAGCACTTCGTTATGAGTGAAATTATTGAATTATTTATTCTTCGAGCTTGTCCTAAAGCCGTCCGGCCGGACTAGGGTCGAGAAGTTCACTCATTAAATAAATTCAGGGCAGGCATTTAATATAAATTAAAAAAAGTAAAAATTACAAATCCAAATTTAAAATTTTTAACATAAGGCCGAAAGAATATTCTAATATTCTTAAGAATACTAGAATATTATTTTGTTTTTAGCAGTTGATGACAGGCAAATTAATTTCTATTGCTATAGCAATAGTAGTGGTCGTGGGAGGAGGCGCATTCTACGGCGGTATAAAATACGCCGAATATAAAAATCCGCGAGGACAATTTTCACGCGCGGATTTGCAGAATATTTCGCCGGAAGAACGCCAACAACGCCTTCAGCAATTTGGCGGCGCAAGCGCGGGTCTTCGCAATGTAACGCAGGGAAATCGAACCCCGGGCGGATTTGCGTCAGGAGAAATTCTTTCCAAAAACGATAAAAGCGTAACCGTCAAACTGCAAGACGGCGGATCAAAAATTGTCTTTCTTTCCGACTCAACCAAAATAACAAAGTCAGCCGAAGGGACATTGAACGATCTTGAAGTCGGTAAGAATATCACCGTAAACGGTACCGCCAATTCAGACGGAAGCGTCACCGCGCAAATGATTCAACTAAGACCAATAAATAGTAACCAATAAAGCTGGATGGTATTCGGAAGGGCGGGTCAAACTTCGCCTTTTTCGTTTCCAGCAAAATCCTTGCGCGATTATCTGCGTGATTCTTGCGGGATTATTCCTCAATCATCATTATCTTTTTATCTTTATAGTTCAACCTGCTTCGCGGGTTCGCGAGTAGTTCTCTCTTGTCTGACGTACTGCCGTCTTTCAATAAGTACTTCGCGTACCGGCGGATGTTAACATCATCTTCTTCGACAAGCCCTTTTCCACTTCATCCATTCACGATCTTCTGCGGCTTATTGAACCGTCTGACTCCGGCGCTTTTGCGCATGAAAAAACCCCTGTTCTTACGAACAGGAGTTTTGGAACAACCCCTAACACGCTTATTTTTATTTTTTGTACCAATTTACTTATAATGACACGCCGACCTCGCGATATTCATGCTGTCTCATGATGTAGATAATACGGTCGTTATCAAACGGCGTTACCACAAGCATGGAACGAAACCGACTCGGATGTTCAAAATTTTTCAAACGGCTAAGATCGAGATATCCGCCTTCGCCCTCACAAGAAAAAATACTATACGCGGGAGAAGTCGACATAAGTACGCCCTCTTTGGTCCACGGCCGATCAATTGAAATTTCAAAAACCTTAAGCATGGCGCCACCATAAGCATTCCGCGCGAATTTTGCAAAAGCAAGCCAGTGCATCCATTCACTGACTTTCTCGCCATTGGCAAGAATGAAACCAATGGGACCGTATCCTTTTTGCAGCTCCGAAAGGTATAAAATACGGGATGGGCCGCCGGGTTCGGTGTGATGCAAAAACGCATCCGGATTTTCAACAAAAATCATACTATCATTAAAGTTTTCTCGATAGCCCTTTTTTCCAAGAAACGTCACAAACCGCTTTGCGTCTTCCGGTGTGCGGCATGAGTCTTTTGCCGGCAAGAAATTGAGCGGCTGGCCGGCCGAAACAATATATGAAAGATTGACCATTTCAATCCTTTCATCAGAAAAAGACGGAAGGCAAAAATAAAAAATCCCGATCGGAGTTGCGACAAAAATAGTGCGCGTAATGTAATTTAACACAATCGAAAAAATAATAGCGCCCTTACGGATACACGTAATGGAAGTTGAGGCGCCGGTAATTGTCGCTGGAGCTTCAAATAAATCTTCCCAGACAGATTCGGCATTTATATTTTCCATCAGTTCACCAATCTTAACGAATGGCCTTTCAGCAGAAATCTTCTCAATGAATTTTCCAAGCTGTTTTGAGCGGTCCGTGGGATCAGAGAAAAACATAAGGGGCTGTTTGACCGGATCGGCATCACTCGGCCAGCGTTTCTTGGCAATGTCGTCAAGTTCCTCGGTTACAAGAATCGCATGATTATCAAAATCGCGCAACTTTTCGGAAATATTAATCTCCGGAATCGCATCAAGCCCAAGCGTATCACCCTTGCCATACCGCACCTTGTTTAAGGCCTCGGTGGCACTGGTTTCCATAAGCGCTTTCCATGCTCCAACGGTTGCCCGGACACATTCATCACAATAAGTCCGTTCTATCCCCTGCATAAGAACCTCCTATTTCTATAGCTTTGCAAGGAGCTTTATTGGTCTGATAATACATTTATTTTGTAAAAAGTCAAAGATTTGTTATGTTGCGACACTGTCATTCTATAAAAAATCTGAAGGCCGAGACATCTTAAGCCGGGCTCTGGACAATAATTCAAAAATGCCCTACAATACATAATATAGTTCAGTTATAAACAGAAACGCGCAGAATTTTTTTAAAAATATGCGGGCAACAAAACATTATGAAAATTTCATAGGAGGAGGCGAGGGAACCGAATTTGAATGGGATATTTTTGGAGCAGCGGATACGAAAAATCCGGAATACCAAAAAGAACTTGAAAGGGTTACCAAACCCAACGATTTTGTGTTTTATCGCGACGCCCTAAAGCTTGCTAAAAAATTCCAGCCGGGCGATCCGGGAAACCCGAAACGCGCTTTTGCCCGCGACTTAAGGATTGAAATTATTGACCTTCTCGGATTGACTGAAGAAAAAGATATGGACAGAATAAAATTCTATACCGCAATCGGAACACCATTGGACAAATGGCACTCCATTGACGGATTTTTTGAAATTGAACAGGAACACAGGCCTCCGATTATGATAACCTTTGACACCACAACGCTTACCGCCGAACAAAAACAAGAAAGAGGGCAGAAAATTAAAGCCGACATTTTAATAAGCGATAAAGAATTGGACATAAGCAATGAAAAAACGCTTCCGGAAAAAACCACCAAGCTTGCCAAAGAAATTGTGAATATTTTCAAAGAAAAACAAGAACAAACCAACAAAAAGAACGTTCCTGAAGGAAAATACTCCCCGCCTCGCCGAACCGTATAAAATCAATCAAAACTCCGGTATACAGCCGGAGTTTTGATTTATTGGCGCAGTATTCTTGAATTAGTCCGAACCCCAGTAGTAAAGCAGAGCTTACTACGGGGCGCGACGCATTTCGTCCCGACGCAAGGTCGGGGCGAGGAACCCCCTGCGAATTCGGAGCGGCTTCGCCACGAGATTTAACAATCTCAAGTTTTTCTTTGGCGGCAAAATTCCTAAAATCATAATTTTTCTGCAACAATCACAATTCTATGTCGTTTCAATTCTATCCCATTCGATACGCTAAATTTTTCGGAATAGGAGCGAAGGTTTTCTTTATCTTTTTCTTGATCAAAATCTTTAAATATAGGAACGCTTTGCAAAAAAAGATTTAGGTTTTCAATATCAGGATAAATTTCAGAATAAAAATAATCATGAACAAATACAACTTTAAAACCTTTAGCTACCAAATTATAGATTTTTGTTTTTGCCACAGAAATATCCCATTCACCAAACCCTTGTCCTCTTCCGAAAATTTCTTTAAGTCCCTTTCCATCTTTCTCACCAATACAAATTTCAAGATAATATCCGATCGGCTTTATTACTCTACTAATTTCAGTATAAGGAGATGGGCCTCTACGACTGTAAATCAAATCGAAATATTTATCTTGAAATGGAAGTTTTTCTGCCTCGGCTTTTTGAAAAGTAACATTAGAAATTTTCTGTTCTTCTTGAAACTGCTTGGCCCTAGCGAGCATTTCAGAAGATATATCAATTCCAAAAGTTTTATGAAATTTTTCTGCTACCTTAAGTGTAAATCTTCCGTCGGCACAACCAATATCAAGAGCAGTCTTATCTTTATCACTGTATTTAACAAGTTGCTCAAGAAAAATTTCTTCTGGATTCCCGTTGGGAAAATGGCTTTTGTGAATTGCTTCAGACTTATATCCACCGACTTTTTTAGCAACTTTATCATAAAACTTTTGGTCAGAAATATGCATATGATTAAAAAATTTTCTTCTCCCAAAATTAAAATATGGTTCGCCTAAAGCCCGTTGGGCTCGGCCCAATTATAGAAAATATACCGCATAGCAAGACCGGCTATTTAATTTCGGGTTTTTGATTTACCAAGTATCGCAGAAAAACTCGACGCTCTCTTGAGTTTTCCTTCTTTATGTTCCTTTTTAAATATGCTTATTGCTTCATCGGTGTCCTGCTCTTCATTAAGAAGGCGCTTTTTGATACGAAGCGTTTCTTCATATTCAGAACGAGGAATAATTACAAGGTCGCCCCGTTCTGTTAATTTTCTTGGAATAGTGAGTATGTCTGCCATATTAATATGGTATAAAATTGTAACGATAGCGTCAACTTGTTTATACCGCTACGTTTTTTAAATGGTGCAGTATTCTTGAATTAGTCCGAACGCATTTCGCCGCCTGCGGCGGCGAGGAAGTCCCCTCGTTCACCCGCCAAAGTTTTCTGAAAGAAAATTTGGGCGGGCAAGAATTCGGAAAGGCGGCGGAGCCGCCCCGATAACAATTTCAAGTTTTTCTTTGGCGGCAAATTCTTTGTTCTTTAAAATTCAAAAAAGAAGAAACCCGCCAGAGGTCCAGATGGACATAGCGGGTGATACTAGTTCTGCCTTGCCCTTTACTTTATATGTGAACCATTTCGCCTGGTCCACTCATGGGGCTACCTGGTGTGACGAGTTGCATATCCCCGCATTTATCGCAATAGCGGATTGTGCGATAAACATAGCCATTGCTTTCGCGGAGCCGCACTTTCGTCATTCGCTCACAGTCATGCCACCTGAACCAGAATTTCCCTGCAAGTTCCACTGTTACTTGTACACCTGGGCTGTATCTCTGATAGCGTTGAAGGATTTTTGCTTGCAACATGGCTACTTCCTCCTTTTGGTTGGTTTGTGGGCCTGACTTCCTTGCAACACAACAATTCGGAAAGTTTTCTGAACTATTGTGTCGCAAGGAATAAAGAAGCTGTTTTTACAAAGAACAAACCTCTCAATTTACTAATTAAAGTATAGCATATATGAACCTGCCTGTCAAGCCCAACTCAAAACAAATAAAAAAGCCCTTATTTTAAGCCATTTTATGCAAATCTTATGATTAAAAAATTTTCCGTCCCCCAAACGAAACCGTCAATTCATTTTTGCCCCCAAAATCCAATACAAATTAGCCGCCGAGCAAAGCGAGGCGGCTTCTCCCAAAAATCGCGAAAGTCTTATCGTGTCCCCTCGGCAGGAATCGAACCCGCATCTTTCCCTTAGGACGGGATTGCTCTGATCCATTGAGCTACGAGGGGGCTTTGTTGATTTTGTCATATTATACTATAATAAAATAAGAGAAAAATAAAGTAACCACAGATACAAGCACAGATTACTCACGGATTTCACAGATTCCGTGCTATCCGTGAAAATATCTGTGCGCTCTCAGTGGTATGACCCACGAAGAATCAATAATACAAGTCGTACAAAAAACCCTTCCCTCGGTGGTTTCTATTGTAATTTCCAAAACACTGGAAGAATTGGAACGGGAAAATCCGTTTCAAAAATTTTTCGGCTCTATGCCTTATGGCTACCAGCCAAGCCCGGAAGAACAGGAAGAATTTTATCACTCGCTTCCGCGAACCGAAGAAGGAAAAGTAAAAATCGGAGGCGGTTCCGGTTTTATAGCCCTTAAAAACGGAATAATAATAACCAACAAGCACGTAGTCGTGGAAAAAAACGCGGATTATACAGTGGTAATGCCGGATGACAAACAATATAAAGCGGAGATTTTAGCCAGAGACCCTATTAATGACGTCGCCATATTAAAAATCAATGTTGATAATTTACCGGCGCTTGAGCTCGGAAACTCCAACAAAATACTGCTGGGACAAACCGTAATTGCCATTGGCACGGCCTTGGGTGAATTTCAAAATACGGTATCTTCGGGAATTGTTTCCGGCCTTTCCAGATTCATTATGGCCGTAACCGATTCGGACGGCAGGCAAGAACGGCTCCGGGGGCTGATTCAGACAGACGCGGCAATCAATCCGGGAAACTCCGGCGGGCCGTTGGTAAACTTAAAAGGAGAAGTCATAGGAATTAACGCCGCGGTTGTTTTTGGAGCGCAAAGCATTGGCTTTGCCATTCCCATAAACAAAGCCAAATCGGACTTGGAAGATTTAAAAAAATTCGGAAAAATCAGGAAACCGTTTTTGGGAGTGCGCTACATTCTGCTCAACAAAAATCTGCAGGAAAAATTTAAACTGGCCATGGACAGAGGCGCTTTGATTTTGCGGGAGCACGGTCCGGAAGGGCACGGCATAGTACCGGGGTCTTCAGCGCACCAGGCAGGATTAAAAGAATATGATGTCATTACCGAATGCAATGGCGCTGCCATCAACGATAAAAATACCCTTGAAGATATTCTTGATAAAGTAAACATCGGCGAAGAAATTCCTATAAAAATATTCCGCGAAGGGAAAGAATATATTAAGAAACTTATGGTTGGTGAAAGATAAGTCATGCAGCATGAAACATGTAACATAAAACATGATTTGTGATTCGTGACTCATGATTCATGATATTCGTATCATATTTATATTGGCACTATACTTATGGTTTTCGGGCGCTGCTTAAAGAAGTGTCGGATTTGACCGATGCTTTTTATAATTTCTTTTCGGTTATTTATCTTTTGAATACTCTTTTTTATCCGTGGCACCGATATATTGAGCCGTACAAATCCGGCTTTTATGTTTCGGAGCTTTTGTGGACTCTTTCGCAAAACCTGATTTCAAGAATCCTCGGAGCGACAGTGAGATTGGCCACAGTTTTAATGGGTATTATCATAACTTTTCTCACGATCGTTATTGGCTTTTCTTTTGTATTGATTTGGCTAATATTACCGGTGTTAATACCGATATTTTTTTCTTTGGGAATAATTGTTATGATCTAATTTAGCGACAAGAGACATGAGACAAGCGACAAGGAACTAAAAAACAAACGTATAATAAACGATAGAAAAAACATGTCTCATGTCACATGTATCATGTCACATGAAATATAATTTACTCTTTGAGGCCGCCGCCTTAGAAAACAAAATACCTCTCCATTTTATAAAACTTGCCAAACAAATCTCTTTGGCCTTATTTATTTTTGCCGCGATTTCCTATGTCTTGCTGGACAATAATATGACTTTCGGCACCGCCCTTATTTTGCTGTCTATTTATTTAACTATTTTGGCCTGGTGGAGATTTTTAAATTATTTCAAAACAAAAAAGCCCGAAATTCTGCCGCCGAACCCATCAGTCATATCCGAACCGCTTAAATATATAGATTTTGAAACGGCAAAATTATTCATAAACTCTCCTGATTTTTTTCCGGAAACTCTGCTTATAACCGCTTTTGACGCGGATTTCGGAAACTTTTTTCTTTCACGCCTCGGTTTTTCAAAAAACGACATTATTCCGCGGCTAAAAATACAAACGCGCCAGCCGTCAGACATTATAAATAAAAATTCCACGGAGTCCGTTGTTCGAGCCGCATCCATTTTCGCCCAAAAAACCGGGAAAAACTTTTTGGACATAGGGGATATTTTCATAACTTCTGGGCTCCTGTCTCCTGAATTTAAAAATTTCTTGAACGAAGAAAAAATTGAAATAAGCGACCTTGCCAACTTAACGCATTGGTATTTTGTGAACCGGGAACATTACCAAAAAAAGATGCTGGCCAATTTTTTGAACAACTCTCCTTCCATAGGCACAACATGGGCTTATGCTTTTACCCCGCTTCTTAACAAATTTTCCGAGCCGATAAAAACGGGGTCCTCCGAAGAAGAGTACCTGCATTTTATCGGGCATAAAAAAGAAATTTTATTGCTGGAAGAAGCGCTGCTTAAATCCGCGGAAGCAAACGCACTTCTGGTGGGAGAGCCGGGGGTTGGAAAAATGACTATAATTAAAGGCCTTGCAAGAAGGATTGAAAGAGGACGGGTTCCCGGAGTTCTGGCTTACAAAAAAGTAACAAAACTCAATCTTGAACTTCTTTTCGGCCAAAAAACTTTCGGCGACACCGCGGGACTTTTATCTTCGGTTTTAAGGGAGACCGAATGGGCGGGAAACATAATTTTGATAATTGATGATATCCACAATTATCTTTCACCCAAATCCCAAACGAATATTTCGGAAATTTTAATACCGTTTTTAAAATCAACCTCCTTAAAAATAATAGGATTGACCGACCCCTACGGATTTGAAAAATCCGCCCTGGAAAACAACGCCATCTTAAATCTTTTTGAAAAAATTGAAGTGCCGGAACCGGATGAAAACGGCGTTTTCAAAATTTTGGAAGATGTGGCCTCCCATAAAGAACGAAGACACGGCCTTTTCGTAACTTACGGCGCCGTAAAAAAAATCTACGAACTCTCCGACCAATATTTGGCCGCTTCACCTTTTCCTGAAAAAGCCGTTAACTTTCTGGAAGATTCTTTCGTCTATGTAAAAATGCTGAAAACAGCCAAAACAGTTCTGCCCGAACACATTGAAGCGGTACTGGAACGTAAAATCCGCCTGCCCATCGGAGAAATTGAAAAGGAAGAAAAAAGAAAACTGCTGAACATGGAAGACGAGCTTCATAAGCGCATTGTTGACCAGGAAGAAGGAATAGGGGTTTTGGCCAACGCACTAAGGCGCTCAAGAACCGGTCTTGCCGCGACCAACAAACCCATCGGAACTTTTTTGTTTCTGGGGCCGACCGGCGTGGGAAAAACGGAAACAGCCAAGGCCCTTGCTGAATTTTACTTTGAAAATGAAGAACGCATGCTCCGCTTTGACATGGCCGAATATCAGAAAAAAGACGATATTTACCGGCTTATTGGCAACCCTGACACGAGAGAGCCGGGCGCCATGGCCGCAGAAGTCAGGGCCAACCCGTTTTCATTGGTACTTCTGGATGAAATTGAAAAAGCAAATTCCGATATTTTAAATCTGTTTTTAAGGGTGTTTGACGAAGGAAAGTTCACGGACGCTTTCGGGAAAAGGGTTGATTTCCGGAATACAATAATAATAGGCACCTCCAACGCGGGTGCGGAATTTATCCGCGAATCTTTGATGTCCGGAATGCCTTATAAAGAACTGCAAAAAACACTAACCGACAAACTGCTCCGCGATGAAATTTTCAAACCGGAATTTATAAACAGATTTGACACGGTAATCATTTTCAAGCCGCTTTCCCTGGAAGAGACCAAAAAAATCGCGGTTCTCATGCTGAAAAAACTTGGAGAACGCATTGAAAAACAAGGATTTAAATTTGAAATCACCGAAGAAACAATTTTACGCATGGCAGAATCCGCAAAAAACAACGTATTCGGGGCGCGCGAATTAAGGCGGGCAATACAGGATACGATTGAATCTCCCCTGGCCAAAAACATGCTTGAAGGAAAATATAAAAAGGGAGAAGTAATAAAGATTTGAAATATAAAAATTTTCACTAAAACCTATCTCAAAAATAGTTATTGCCTGAGCCCATCGAAGGCATACACTAAGAAAATCCGGGAAAATTCGCAAAATTTATCCTTTCCTCCAACTACACTCGGGGTAAACTGCTCAGGAAATAAATTTTGCTGATTTTTAAGATGAGTTCTAATCAATAAAAAATTTTTATGAAAGAATCGGAACCAAAAAGAGAAAACGCCGAAACCGAAATTATAAAGAAACCAAAAAACAAGGGGTTAAAAAGCCCCAAATCCGATGTTGAAAATTTTTCCCTGGATAAAGCTCAGCTTGATTCGCTCCGTCTTGAATTTCAAGATCTGTCCCCCGGGGACTTGGAAAAAATGAAAACGCTGATAAACGAATGCGACAATTCTCTGGTTTCGAATTTTAAAAATTATTTTCCTAAAAAAGAAACGCCCGGAAAAATTCCGGCCCGGGAACGGTTTTTATTTACGGATAAAAAAACTTTTGAAAGATTTAATGAAAAATGGCTCGGCAAACTGCAATCCGGCGACGCTTCATACCTTAATAAAGAAAATAAAGGAAACATGAGAACATTCCTTGAAAGAGGAGACTTTGCCGCGGGATTCGTGCCGGATATATGGGAAAAAATTCCTCAAGAAATGCAAAAAAAGCTTATTGATGCGGCCGGAGGGGAAAAACAAGCTAAAAAGGCAATCAAAAACATGGCGGCGCGCTATATTATTACGCACGAACTGGCCCACCTTCACCAAGACCCAAGTTTACCCCTTTGGTTTGCCGAGTCCGGAGCGTATTGCTATACACAGGAAACAATGAAAAAAAACAAATGGGGAGAACTCAACAGCGCGCAAGATGAAGCGGCTGATTTTTACCGCTGGCTTCTGGAAAAATACGGGGATGACGTGCATAAAATATATTTCGGACAGTTGCAAGACAGGAAAAAACGGGAAAAAATATTTTCCGAATTTACCAAGGAAAAAAAGAAAATATTGTTTCCCGATTATCGCGAAGAAAAGGAATAGTTCCATAAAGGGACTGTTGCCGAATGTCATCCTGAACACATTCGCTTCGCTCAGTGTAAACTCCGTGAAGGATCTCGGCTATTCTAAAACATCAAAAACATTAAGATTCTTCCCCTTCGCATTGCTCAGGGTCAGAATGACAAAAATAGAAAAGGGCTATTCGGCAACAATCCCATAAAAAGGCCGATAAAAAACTTTTAAAAAATTAAATGCCTGAAACTTCAGGCATTATTTTTTGTTTACGCGCCGCTCAAAGCTAGTTATAGAGTTCGGCTATTTTACGGCGAATCTCTTCGGAAATTTCCTTGATGTCCTTTACCCCATCAACCAAAAAAAGATTTCCGAAAACCACTTCAACCCTTCTTCGGCCAAAGAAAAAAGCTTTCCATGAAAAATATTCAATTCCTTTAATGGCAACCGGCAAAATCAGAGCGCCCGATTCTTTGGCCAGATACGCGGCCCCGACTTTTACTTCATGAATGCCTGGTTTGATCCTAAGCCCGCCTTCGGGATAAATTCCTACAACTCCGCCGTTTTGCAAAAAGTCCAATGGTTCGCAAAGCATCTTTCGCAATGATAATCCCAGCCCCTTTCTTTTACGCAACCGGTATGCTCCAAAAAGATTCTTTGCCGCCCAGCCAATAATCTGAGTTTCAAACACCCAGTCAACCGCCATAACACGGACAGGCAAAAGCTTAGAACTCATCGGCAAAGCCGCCAGAATAAAAAAATGGTCGACATAACTTTTGTGATTCGGAGCAATAATCATTGGTCCCCGTAAAACACCCGATACTTTCCTATTCTTTACGCTCAGCCGGAAAAATAACAATCCAAAAGTTAAATACGAAATCATGCTTAATATTTTAAAAAGCAAACCGGCTATAATCTGAGAAACCCAATAGATTCGCCATCTAAACATTCAACTTACTCTTTTCAAACTCAAGAAACAACGCGAAAACCGCCTAAAATCAGCCATATTTCCGTACCATTTTTTAAATCAAGGTTCTGTCCGTATTGTAAAATAATACGCTAAAAAAATGCAAGAATTAAAAAATCGCCCCATTGAACAAGACGATTTTTTAAAATCCGCATTTATGTTTACAACCCCAATTCCCTTACCTTAACCTTCTTCATAAAAACCGGCTGAAGCGGCTTGTCTTGCGCCCCTGTTTCAACAATCCCGATTTTATCAACCGCCTCAATTCCCTTAACCACTTTTCCGAAAATGGTGTATTTATACGGAAGCGGAACATCACCAAGAGTTATGAAAAACTGGCTGCCGTTAGTATCGGGTCCGGAATTAGCCATGGCCACAATCCCCTTTTTATAACCAAACTTGCCTGATTCGGAATTTGGGTCAAGTTCATCTTCAAATTTGTAACCCGGTCCGCCGGTGCCGTTGCCGTTTGGGTCCCCTCCCTGGATTACAAAACCCTTAACCACGCGATGAAATGTCAGGCCGTCATAAAATCCTTTTCCGGCAAGCGTAATAAAATTATTTACGGTTTTAGGCGCATCTTTGTCAAAAGTTTCAAATTGGATTTCCCCTAAACTTGTTTCAATTGTTACAATATACATACGATTTTTTACGGCAGTATTCTCCGTATTTTCAAGTTCTTTGTTCGTTGCCGACGGCTGATTAACAGACAACGTATTGGAAACTGAAACCGGAGTTACTGCCGGATTTTCAGACAAAACCTCGGCCGGCCTTCTATTGACGGCAAAAAAACCTCCTATGCCGAGAGTTATCACAAAAATAATTATCACAGTAAACAAAAATTTGTTTTGATTCATATATGTTTATTGAGTAAATTAAAATAAATTATTACAAAACTTAAAAAATCACTTAAAATCATTAAGAATATATTTCCCTTTCAAATTGCTCAATATCAGCTTTTATATTTTTATAAACAGCCAAGGCCTCTTCTGTTTGATAAGAATATACTATTGCATGGTAAAGTTCTTCCGAGATGCGTTCAAGAAACATTCCAACATTACCATATTTAACTGCGCTAAACGGCGTCTCCATTATTCCTTTGAAACGGGACTTGTTTTTTTCATTTAGATTGGATTCTTCTACTATAGAAAGCCAGAGTTTCAACCGCGCTTCAAATTTTTCTTGAAATCTTTCCCTCGCTTTTTCTTCCGGTGTAAAATATTTTTCTTGTGTCATGTATTAAGTATAAATTACCATATATTAACGTGGACCCGATCGGGATCGAACCGACGACCTCCTCGATGCCATCGAGGCGCTCTGCTTCACCCTCCCACCTTTTTTGGACCGTGCGGGGATCGAACCCGCGGCCTTTAGTATGCCATACTAACGCTCTACCACTGAGCTAACGGCCCATCCAAAAAGGCGGGAGGGCAAGCTAAGCTACGGGCCCGAATGTTCTTTATGATATTATTTTTTATTTTTTATGTCAATACTTACGGCGCGGGATTTAGCGCAAAACTTTTATCTTAACTCAAATTGGCCGATCGTTCATTTTGAATTAAGATAAACTTACGCATAAAAAATACCGAGCTTGCGCCCGGCTTTTCTCTTTTTCTCAAACCTTTGTCTATCCCGCTTTTAACGGGACTTTCGCTAGTTCAATACTTAAGAGATAATAAAAATTTACTTAATTTAGACCGATTGGTCAGAATGAAAAACAGTGCCTCCTGGCCGCTCGCTATCTTCAGCCGAACGAGGATTCATTTTCATAATTCTCATGGCTTCTTCCCACTGGCTTACGGGAATGTCGCGAAGATACGGACGTTTGTCCATAAACTCCCTAACCTTTTTCAAGGTAGACGGACTCTTGCCCGACTCATCGTACACAAGCGGTAAATCATTCATGATTTCAAGAACCCTTCCCCGCACAGTTCTTAACGCCTCCAAAATTTCTACTGGCGAACTGTTTTCAAAATTGGTTTTACCGGTTTTTTCCGGCAAAATCTCAATCCCAACATATTCTTTTTCTTTTTCTTTTTCCGAACCGCGGTTAAAAATATGACGAAGAACCAACAAGAAAACAAGCGCCAAGCTCATAACAATAATGGCTCCCATAGCAAATTTATCGTTTTCAAGTTCCTTAATTCTTTTATTGTTCGCGGCCATAGCCGATTCATAACGGACCCGCATGGCTTTCAGGTCCTCCTGGGTCATCATGGCCATTTTTGGCAAAAGAGACGTACCCGCCACAGCCGATTCCGCGCGATAAACCGGAATATTTATGGTTTCGCCCAAATACAAAAGGTCGGGATTGTTTCGCAAAGCAAGTTTAGGATTTACTTTTTCGGAAAGCAAATCATCCAGTTTAACTCCAAAACGGTTGGCAATCCGCATAAGGCTATCGCCGTTTATCTTAATCTGATAAACAAGCAGTGAAGCAATAATAACATTTTCTTTTGCCCCGTCCGTGGCCGTCAAAACCTCCGGAATTTTACCGCTGGCCAGCGGGTTAACACCAAAGGATTCAACAGAACCGGAACCAACGTAAACCTCGCTACCGGCGGCATAAACAGCGTCATTTACAAAATAATGACCGAAGGCAAAAACCACAAAAGCAATCAAAAAAACAAGAATTTTTGGCGGTCGGAAACCCATTTTTCCGATACTCCTTTTTCGTTCTTTTTTAGATTTTCAAGGTGCGATAGTTATGTTAGCAAAACGCAAAAAATAAGTCAACTATCGCTCCGCCCCGCCGCCGTGCCGCTAAGCGGCACTGCCTCACAGAAAAACGCACTTTTCCCTTTAGAATAAAAAATCCGGCGCGCGTAAAAATGGAAAATTGCAAAGTGCGTTTTTCTGCTCGGCGCTGTTCTGACGAACAGAACGGCGGGGCTTCGCTTCCGGCTCGGGCGGCTCGGCATTCCCCCCTTGAACCCCCCTGCCGAGCCGCCCTCGCTTGCTTTGGCATTGTGGCGGAATTAGTCAAAAATCGAAGCTTCGGCTATAATGAAAATACTTATGGCGCATCGTCCAACCTCAAAACTAAATCCAAAAAAATGTTATCTACAAGTGGCATTAAACAGTACGCTTGAAGAAGCGCACAAAATTATCAATGCCTTACCGATAAGCGACCGAATTATTGTCGAAGCAGGTACTCCGCTCATTAAACGATACGGTGAGCACGGAATTCGCCAAATTCGTCAATGGTACGAACAACGTCTGTCGGGGCAGTTATTGACATCTGTTGCAACAGCCAATGTATCATCAAAATCCGTGCTCTCGTTGCTATTTCAATCGGCGCTTACTCAAACAAAAACTGTGCCGCGTGCGTCAACAATAAAACCGGAAAATGATATTTTCCCCTATGTTGTTGCCGACCTTAAAACAATGGATCGGGGCGAAACAGAAGTGGAAATTGCTGCGCGCGCCGGCGCAAGTGCCGCAATCGCTTTAGGAACGGCGCCGATTGAAACTCTAAATTCCTTCGTCGAACAATGCGAAACCCACGGACTTGACGCAATGATTGACATGATGAATGTTGAATTTCCGCTTTCCGTCTTGCGCGCTCTTAAAAAAGTTCCACCAGTTGTAATCATTCATCGCGGTGTTGACGAAGAAAAATTTAACAGAGAAAAACAAATTCCATTGCACGAAATACGGCGCATAAAGGGAAACTATAACATTATGATTTCCATTGCCGGAGGTGATACGATCCGCGAAGTGCAGCGTTCAATTTTCAATGACGCGGATATTGTTGTGATTTGGAAATCCGTATATCAAGAAACGAGCGAAACAATCTCGCTCGTTGAAGGATTCCTAAAAGAGATTAAGTAGTTCCCCCTACTTAGTTTTGTCTTTGAAAAACTGCGATAAGGTTTTAATCCCTTCAAAAAATTCTACTGGCAAAGCAAAAATAACTGTTTTTGAAGGGTCTGGATTTATTTTCTCAATCGTTTGTAGAGTTCTCATTGAAATACCGCCGGGGGTATTGCTTAAAACGCCTGCAGCTTGCGCCAAACGCTCCGAAGCCGCATATTCTCCTTCCGCCTTGATGATAACGGCGCGCCTTTCGCGTTCTGACTCTGCTTGCTTTGCCATGACTCGTTTCATGTCCGCAGGCAACTCAATATCTTGGATTTTAATGTCCGTAACGAAGATACCCCACGGCTCCGTTGCTTTGATAACAATTTTCTGAATTTCTTCCGCAGTTTTTTCTCGTTCTGAAAGGAGCGAGTCAAGTTCAATGCCGCCGATGACATCACGAAGCGCGGCTTGTGCGTATTGGGAAACGGCGAGCGTATAGTCCTTGATATTCAAAATGGCGTGTTCGGCGGATTGAACTTGAAAATATACAACGGCATTGATACCAGCAGGAACATTGTCTTTGGTAATAACTTCCTGTTGCGGAACATCTACTGTCGTGATACGCAAGTCAACTTTTATCATTCGCTGAATACCATTAAAAATCCATGTCAGGCCGGGCTGCCTTGTACTGGTATATTTCCCTAAAGTCAGCACAACTCCGCGTTCAAACTGATCAACAATCCTTAATCCGCCAATAAAAAAAATCAGGAAAAGCAAGCCGACTATCCAAAAGAATAGAGAGGTGCTGGAAACAATATTGGCTTGGGCTAAGAAATAACCCACAATGCCAAGAAAAATTAAAAGACTGATTAGTGAACCGATTGGGTTGGATGATTTGCTTTCCATGGCTTTAGTATAGCACAAGTCTGGAAAACACAATAGGTCAAGCTTTGTGGATTTCCATTCCTTGTTTTTTCAGTATAGCATATTCCGCCACAATGCCAAAGCAAGCGAGGGCGGCTCGGCAGGGGGGTTCAAGGGGGGAATGCCG
>Ga0209211_10002970_pt1 | contig 28409 bp, 26 predicted proteins | sample RifGroA2_FD_183992 | JGI IMG/M metagenome (GOLD analysis project Ga0209211, IMG submission 183992) | Groundwater microbial communities from Rifle, Colorado, USA - Groundwater A2 (SPAdes) (version 2) | ecosystem: Environmental > Aquatic > Deep subsurface > Groundwater | place: Rifle, Colorado...
CTCCTAAAAAGGAGACTCCTTTTTGCATATAAAAGTTCTAGTTTGATAGATATCGTACAATTTTTGACGATTTTCTTTTTGTCCGTCTTCTTGATGACCGAGAAGTCAGCGTTTATTTGGAACTGGTGGAAAAATTACATAAATATTGATATGCCGTGGAGGTTTTTATTAATGACGACGTTCTCCGCCGGCGCTCTGGCTGGATTAGTTATAAAAGGCCTGGCCTTGCATGGCAAGGCCAGGCCTTTATTGATTGCTGTTATTTTAGTAATTTTAGCTATATATACCAACCGCAACCATCTTCGGGTAAACGAATATTTTGATTATCCCGATTCCAGATTGGAAACATATCGAGGAACAAGTAATAGCGACAATGAATACCGGCCAAAATGGGATGACGGCGGGATTGCCAATACTTTCAGGCCGGAGGCGCAGATTTCGCAAGGGAATGGCGAGTTGACAGTAATTAGGAGCAAGTCTAACTTATTGGAATTGGCAGTCAGGGCCGACGAAAATATCCGGCTTGACATAAACACTTTTTATTTCCCGGGTTGGAAAATTTTTGTTGACGGCAGAAATAATGTGTTTAAATACGTCGGAGAGAAGGGGATAATGAGGGTTGACTTGACGGCAGGATACCACTTGGTAGAAGCCAAATATGGTGAACCATTTGCAGCGGTAATTGGAGATATGATCAGTATTGTAAGTTTGATAACCTTGGTAGGTATCATTAAAACATTAAAACACAAGAACATTAAAACAGTTTTTATGTTTTTATGAAGAAAAATAAAGTCATCGTCGTCATGCCGGCTTATAATGCCGCTAAAACTATTACTAAAACCATCGGTGATATTCCGAAAGGCTTGATAAGTGAAATTATTGTAGTTGATGATCATTCAACTGACGATACCGTCAAAGTGGCTCGAAAACTTGGACTGACAGTATTTGAGCATCCCAATAATTTAGGTTATGGCGGCAATCAAAAAACCTGTTATTGGGAAGCTCTAAAAAGAAATCCCGATGTGGTGGTAATGCTACATCCCGATTATCAATACGACGCTTCGCTGACCGGTGAATTGGTAAGGCCGATTTTAGAAAGGCGTTTTGACGTGATGTTTGGTTCCCGGATTAGAACCAGAGAAGAAGCATTAGCCGGAGGAATGCCGGTGACAAAATATTATCTTAATCGCCTGTTTTGCGTGATAGAAAACATTATTTTGGGAGTAAACTTCACAGAACATTTTTCCGGGTTCAGGGCTTATTCAAGAAATGCTCTCAAGATTATTCCCTTTGGCCGATTTTCAAATGATTTTGTTTTTGACCAACAATTGATGATAAGCGCCATTGCCCATAATCTTAGAGTTGGCGAAATAGCCGTGCCGGTCAGATATTATAATGAGAGTTCATCCATTCAGTTTTGGAAGGGAATCAAATTTTTAACGGAAACGTTGTTCTACTTGCTACAATATAGTCTATGGCGCAGGAGATTAGTTTAGAAGCGCGGGTGGCGGCTTCGATTAGGGAGCTAAGATTTTCTTTTGGGGGAGTGGTGGAAAGTTTTTCCGCCGAAGTCGGGAAGATGGTGTCGGCGGGAGAAATAATCGGCAGATTAAAACGGGAAGAGCTGACGAAGAAACGACAGTTGAAACTGGAGGGGTATAACAAGATGCGGGCGACGTTTGAGCAATTGAAGAAAAAACTGGAGGGCGACGACGATCCGGATAAAAAATATTTGATGGATCGGGCTCAAGCCGACCTTAATTCCAGCGTTTTGGAAGTAGAGCTGGCCCAATTGGAATTTGACGGCGCCGAATTGAAATGTCCTTTTCCCGGTTTGGTAATGGATGACGGCGGGATAGCCCCGGGGATGGCGATTTCGCCGGCGTCTTTTTCGGTTAAAATTGCCGATTTATCCTCGATTAAAGTTCAGGCAGAAGTCGGACAGGAGAAGATGAGTTTAATTAAGAAAGACCAATACGCGGAATTTACGCCTTTGTCTTTGCCGGAAGCGGTTTATAAAGGCAGGATTTTCGGATTTACCCCGGGACCACTGGACAGGCGGTCTAACGATTTTGGGGTGTGGTGCTCTTTGGAAACAAAAGATAATTTGCTTCCGGGAATGACAGGAGCCCTGAAAATTTACTTCGACCGATGACAATCGTGATTGACGGGAGCAGTCTCCAGACCGAATATAAAAGCCGCGGGATCGGCAGGTACACCCGGAACTTGGTTGCCGCGTTGAAAAAATTAGGAACGGATCACAAAATTATATTAACCAGCCGAGTCGAAGCGGTAAAAGAGGCGGATTTGGTCCATTATCCTTATTTTGATTTATTTCATCGGCATTTGCCGTTGTTGGCGCCGGTAAAGAGGGAAGTGGTGACAATCCACGACCTGATTCCTTTGCGGTTTCCCCAAAGTTACCGCCTGGGAATAAGGAGCGGGTTTAACTTATGGCTGCAGAAGCGTTTAATCAAGAGAGTCAGGGCGGTGATAGCGGATTCGGCTTGGTCGGCCCGGGATATTGGCCAATTATTGCCCGGCGTCGGCAGTAAAGTATCGGTGGTGCCATTGGGGGTGGAGACGCAATTTAGGGTGTTGCCGAAAGAAAAAGTCGACAAGATTAGAAGCAAATACGGATTGCCGGAGAAATATATTTTGTATGTCGGTGACGTGACGGTGAATAAGAACCTGCCGGTTTTAATCGAGGCGGCTTCCGGAATTAAGGGATTTAGCTTGGTGATGGTGACTAGGGGAATGTCCGGAAAGGATATTCCCGAAGTGAAGGCGGTAGTTTCGGCTGTGGATAAGTTTGGAGTCGGCAATAGAGTTTATTATTTGGATAGCGTTCGGTTTGATCCGGGTGACGATCTGGTGGGGATTTATAACGGGGCGAGCGTTTATGTCCAACCGAGTTTATATGAGGGGTTTGGACTGCCGGTTTTGGAGGCGATGGCTTGCGGGACTCCGGTGATCGCCGCCAACGTTACCAGTTTGCCGGAAACGGCGGGGGGAGCGGCGGTTTTGGCGGATCCAACGGTTGAGTCATTGCGGTCGGCGATGAAGCGGGCGCTGGCGGATGATAAATTACGCCGGGAGTTAATTAGTAAAGGAAAAGCGCGGGCGGCGGCGGCGACATGGGAGAAGACTGCGCGGGAAACACTTAAAGTATATGAGAGTTTGATATGATACAAATTTCGCACCCGGCAAGCTCGTTGACGGAAATTTGTTCGTTCGCCGTCACCCACTCGCACATTGCATGTGGTGCTCGGGGTGGCCTCAGACGGCAGCAGTCTCACTCGCAAATTTGTCAACTTCGCTTGCTATTCGTGTGCGAAAGTCGTATATGAAAAAAGTTTTAATCTGGTGGATTTGGTGGAGAGTAGGGTTATTGATAGTTGCGTTGGCGGCAACCGGTTTTATTGGCTTTTTTTTCCCTTACCCGAATTTTGAGTGGCTGATTGAACTGGGGAGGAAGATTCCGTTGGTGTGGACCTGGGGAGGGTTTGACGGAATCCATTATTTGACCATCGCGGAGAACGGTTATATCGCGCAATATACTCAAGCATTTTTTCCGGTGTTTCCGCAACTGATTCGGCTGGCGAAGGGATTTTTAGGAGTAAACATCTTGGAATCCGGTTTGATAGTGGCGAATTTGGCGTCGCTGACGGCGGTTTTGGTTTTTTGGCGATTGTTGCGTTTGGATTATAGTGAAGCTTTAAGCCGGCGGATGTTATGGTTATTTTTACTTTTCCCCACGTCATTTTACTTAGTGTCGGTTTACAGCGAAGGAATATTTTTGGCGTTGGTATTTTTGTCATTTTTGGCCGCCAGAAAGGGGAATTGGTTGGCGGCCGGACTAATAGGAGCGGTGGCCGGCGCCACCAGGCCGGTAGGAGTTTTCTTGCTGCCGGCGCTTTTAGTCGAATACTGGCAACAGAGAGTTCAAAGTTCAAAGTTCCCCGTTCTCGCCGAGGTGAAGCCGAGGGCGGGCAAAGTTCAAAGTTTGGATGCGAATGATTGGATAAATTTATTCCTGATTTTTTTGGTACCACTGGGGCTGGGGGCGTATATGATTTATTTGCAGCAGCATTTTGGGGACGCGTTGATGTTTTTGCACTCGCAGCCGGCGTTCGGGGCGGACAGGTCTGACAAGATTGTTTTGTTATATCAAGTTTTGTGGCGATATATTAAAATGCTGATGACCGTTCAAGTTTGGTCTTTATTATATTTTCGGGTTCTCCAAGAGTTGGTTTCTTCTTTGGTCTTTTTGATTTTAGGGATAGTGAGTTTTAAAAAGGTGAGATTGTCTTACGCTGTTTTTGCGATTTTAAGTTTTATTACGCCGACTTTGACCGGGACTTTTTCCAGCATGCCGCGATATGTTTTAGTCATGTTCCCGGCGTTTATAGTTTTGGGGCAGTGGTTCCAGAAACACCGACGGTTAAGATGGGCGTGGTGGGGAAGTAGTGTAATATTGTTAGTTGTCGATCTGTCATTATTTTTGACCGGTCGTTGGGTAGCATGAGAATCCTAGTCACCGGCGGTGCCGGGTTTATTGGCAGTCATATTGTTGACGCTTATACAGCGGCGGGATATGAAGTGGGAATAATAGATGACCTGTCGACCGGGGTGAAGGAAAATATTAACCCAAAGGCGAAATTTTGGCAGGGGAGCATAACCGACACCGATTTTGTTGACAGAATTGTCAGAGAGTTCAGGCCGGAGGTTTTGAACCATCACGCGGCTCATATTCACGTGGGGCGGTCGGTAACAGATCCTCTGTTTGACGCGACGGTAAATATTGGCGGGACGATTAACTTGATGCAGTCTTTAGTTAAGGCCGGGAGTTGTAAAAAAGTAATTTTTGCTTCGACGGGAGGGGCGATGTACGGTAATAAACAAACTCCGTTTACCGAGGAAATGGCGGAGGCGCCGTTGTCTCCTTATGGGGTTTCCAAGAGGGCGGCGGAGTTATACCTGGGGTTTTACCAAGAGCAATACGGGATAAAGTTTATTGCGCTGCGATACGCCAATGTTTACGGTCCGCGGCAAAATCCGCACGGCGAGGCCGGGGTGGTGTCAATTTTTTCCAAAAATATTTTGCAAAATAAACAGCCGGTGATTAACGGCGACGGTAAGCAAACCAGGGATTATGTTTATGTTTCAGACGTAGTGGAGGCTAATTTCAAGGCGCTTCAATATAATAAATCGGGAATTTTCAATATCGGAACGGGGATTGAGGCGGACGTCAATGAGATTTTTCGGTTGGTGAATCGGGAATTTGGCGAGGATTGGCGAGAAGTTCACGGGCCGCCGCGTCCCGGGGAACAGCAGACCAGCAGTTTGTCTTTTGATAAAGCCGGGAGAGAACTGGGATGGGAGCCGAAAGTAAAACTATCAGATGGTATCAGAAAAACGGTTGAGTGGTTTAAGACCAATCAGCAGAGAGTGTAATCTCGCGAAAATCACGAAAATTCACGAAAAACGCGAAATCATGAAACTACTGATAGTTATCCCGGCTTTCAATGAAGAAAGAGTGATTGCGGACACCGTGAGAGGTGTTAAGTCTGTTATTTCCAAAGAGAGCCAAATTTTGGTGGTTGACGACGGGTCAAATGATTTTACCGGTGAATTGGCCAAAAAAGCCGGGGCAATTGTGTTGCGGCATCCGATTAATCGAGGTTTGGGGGGGGCGCTGGGGACGGGATTGTATTGGGCGAAAGTAAAAGATTTTGACTTATGCGTGACTTTTGACGCCGACGGCCAGCATGATCCGAGCGATCTCAAAAAGGTGCTGCAGCCACTTTATTATAATGAAGCGGATGTGGTAATCGGGACCAGAACAAAGACGGGTTGGAAGGAAATTCCCAGAGATAGAAAAATCATTTTGGCGGTCAGCAACTGGTTGACGTGGTGGTTGTTTGGGATAAAAACCAGCGACTCTTTGTCCGGTTTCCGGGCGTTTAACCGGAGAGGGATAGAAAAAATTCAATTGCGGACCGATAGGATGGAGGTTTCCAACGAATTCTTTTCGGAGATAAAACGGCATAGATTAAGGTTGGCCGAAGTTCCAATTAGAGTTATCTATACGAATTATTCCAGGTCAAAGGGGCAAAGGAATTCCAATGCTTTTAGTGTTGGAGTAAAATTGGTGTTAAGGTTGTTTAGATAAATATGAATTTTTTGGCGATTCCAATTCAGTTAGGGGCGGTGGCTTTTTTAATTTTTGCTTTTACCCGGGTGTGGCTGCGGATGAGAGAAGGGTCAATTGGAATAGGAATGTTTATTTTCTGGATAGTGGTTTGGGGATTGGCGCTGGCGGCGGTGATCCGGCCCGGCCTGACGACGCAGGTAGCCAACCGGTTAGGAATAGGCAGAGGCGTGGACGCGGCTTTATATATATCAATAGTTTTATTGTTTTATCTGAATTTTAGGGCTAACGTGATGATGGAGAACCTGCGGCATGAGATAACAAAACTTACGCGAGAAATTGCATTGAACAATGAGCAAGAAACAAGAAACAATGACAAATGAAGATTTTGATTTTGACGGAGTATTTTCCTTCGGATATCGGTAAAACTTTTACCGGCGGGGTGGAGGCCAGGGTGTATCACTTAGCTAACTATCTAAAACTTCGCGGCCATCAAATAACAATTAAATCCAGAACCGATAAATATTCATTTAACACTCTCTCTGCGCTTATTGAACGTTTTAAGTATCTTGTTAAAGAAGGATCAGATCTTTTTAGAAGATCTGATCCTTCAGGAAAATATGACATCGTTGAGGGAACTAATTTTGTAACCCACATTTTAGCTTTTTTGTACGCCAAGAAGACCGGGGCGAAAGCCGTGGCTTGGTATCCTGATGTTTTTATTGGACACGGGGCGGAAAGACTGGGATTAGTTAATGGGATAGTGGCGGAATTGGCAGAGAGATTGACGGTGAAACTGCCGTGGGACGGGATGATCGCTTTATCTGATGAAACAAAGAAAAAGTTAGTAGAAAACGGAGTCGATTCGGCAAAAATTACAGTAATTTATGGCGGGACAGAATTAAATTCAGAATTCCACGCCAAGGGGCGGGCAGGCAGAATTCAGAATTCAGAATTAGAGAAATTTAAGAAACCGACAGTTATTTGCATTGCCAGGTTGGTGAAATATAAAAGAGTTCAAGATTTGTTGTTGGCGATTTACTTTTTGCGGGAGCGATTTAAAGATATTAGAGTAATTATTGTCGGCGACGGTCCGGAGAGAAATAATTTGGTCAAATTAAGTATTCAATTAAAGTTAGAAAGAACTATAGAATGGCATAATCGGATTAGTGAGGAAGAAAAACGGAAGTTTTTATTGTCTTCTCATATTCATGTTTTGCCATCGGTGGTAGAGGGATTTGGGTTGGTGACAATTGAGGCTTTAGCAAGCGGGACACCGGTGGTTAACGCTGATATTCCGATTAATAGGGAGATTTTACAAAAGGAAGAAGGAAAAAGGAAAAGGGAAGAAGGGAATACGAAAGATAGTTTGGTTCAGGGCGGGCTACTTTTTAAAGCGGGAGACGCGGCGGACTTGGCGGAAAAAATAGAGTTATTATTAACCGACAGGAAACTTTATAATCAGAAAGTCGGCGAGGGAAGGGAGTTGGCAAAACGATATGAGTGGGAAAGGGTTAATAACCAGACCGAGGAATTCTATCAGCGTTTGTTATCTGATTGACGTTTTGCCGGGAAAATTTAGAGGTGGAGGACAGACGCATCTCGTGAATTTAGTCCGACGTTTGAAAAGGCCTGGCCTTGCCGCAGCGGCAAGGCCAGGCCTTAATATATTTGGCGGTCAAGGTCCTCAAGTTATTTTGCGGTTTTTTTGGATGATTTATGTTATACCCCAGGTTATTTTTCACTATTTCTTTCTCCAGCGATTCGATTTGATCCACGCGCATTCGGTGCCGGCGATGGCGGCGGGGAAAATTTTGTCTTTGATTTTGGGGATACCGATTGTGGTGACGGTTCATGGCGCGTGGATGAAAAGCTGGTTAGAAAAAATAGTCTTAACTAAAATCAAATATGATGCGCAGATTACGGTGTCGCGAAATTTTCTTGAGGTTCCAAATATAAATAAAAATGTGGTTTATATTCCAAACGGGGTTGATCTTGATGTATTTAAAGGCCCGGCCTTGCCGCGGCAAGGCCGGGCCTTATCACATAAAATTGTGCTTTTTGTCGGCAGAATGAATGACCCGGCCAAAGGATTTAAAATTTTGGAAGAAGCTATGAAACTGGTGGAGCGGGAAGTTCCGGAGGCAAAATTATTGGTGGCAGACGGTTCGGTTCCCGAGACAGAAGTCGTAAAGATGTATTGGGCTGCCGATCTGTTTGTTCTCCCTTCGTTGTCCGAGGGATTTCCTTTAACCTTGCTTGAGGCGTGGGCGGCGAAATTGCCGGTGGTGGCGACGGCGGTTGGGGAGATTCCCCATCTGTTTGGAGTTGGAAGTTTCGCAAACTTCCAGCAGGAAGTTTACGAAACTGCGAATGGATATGTGGTTAAGCCGGGAAATGTCAAATCTCTGGCAAAAGCGATTACTTTGGCTTTGTCTAATAAACATCTTGATAAACTGGGAGAGAATGGTTACAATCTGGCTAAGGAGTACACATGGGAAAGAGTAGCTCGAGAAACATTAAAGGTTTACCAAAAGATTTGTTAGATATTTTGGCTTGCCCCGAAGATAAGGCTCCGGTTTTGGAAGTAACTATTAAAGGTAAGTATGCCTTAAGATGTACCAAGTGCAAGCGAATATTTGAGGTGAGGGATAATATTCCGATCATGCTGCCAAGAGACGAGTCGTGAAAAGATTTTTTCTCCTTGTTGTATTGATTCTAGCCGGAGTTTTGGTTTCAATAAATATCAATAAACCGTTTGTCGGCCAGCATGATTGGAACGGGGTGGTTTACGGACAGCAGGCGAAGAATTTTGTTCGATTCGGTTATTTACCCTTAAAATTTGGAGCAACTTTGTCGACTGGGGATACTTTACCTGGAGACAGAAAATTTTCCACCCATTACACTCCGATTTTGCCGATTCTGATTAGTTTTTCTTACCGGTTGTTCGGAGTTTCCGAGTGGAGTACTAGATTAGTTCCGGCGGCGGCTTCATTGGCATCGGTATTTTTGGTAATACTTTTAGGAAGGGAGTTAATTTCATTTAGGGCCGGAATAATAGCGGGTATTTTAATGGCGGTGACGCCGATGTTTATTTATTACGGCAAAAATCCGGTGCATGAAGTGGTATTGTTGCCGTTTGCATTGTTGTCATTTTATTCATATCAATGTTTCCTTAAAACAAATAAAGACAAGTGGTGGAAAACTTTACTATTGGCGTCAACGGCGGCGATGCTGACAGGTTGGCCCGGATATTACGCCGCGGGACTGATAGCGGCGCATGGATTTTTAACCGAGAAAAAATTCAGAGCCAGATTTTTGGCATTACCGATGTTAATGGTTGGGTTATTTTCTTTATTTCTGCTCCATGGATATATTCTTGATCCAAAAATTAAGGATGAATTACAACGGATTGGACTGTCAAGGATGTCCGGCGGCGGTTTCAGAGTGAGTGAATTTGTCGCCAAAGAACTCCGTTACTCAATAAATTTATTCACCGCAACTCTTTTGGGATTGGCCGGAATCTGGGTAATAGGATTTTTGATTAAGTTGACAAGGATACTATCCCAAGTTGTTTCTAGTCATTGCGAGGAGCGTCAGCGACGCGGCAATCTAAAAACGATATTGTTAGGCCTTATAGGCATATTCGGAATTTCTCATGTTTTGTTATTTCGAGACGCGGGATGGTATCACGAATATTTGCTATTTCCGGTTTTGCCGTTTGTGGTTCTGGCGGCGGCGGGAGTAATTCATCGATTTAGACCATTGATAATTCTTATAATTTTGGTTTTGGTAGCGGTTGAGCGGGTCGGTTATGCCAAGGCGTTAATAAATAGCGAATATGTTCGCGATACATTCGAGGAGGCAATAAAGTTTGATAGGCATGGTGAACGGCAGGAGTTGGAGATCCCGGCTGGAAAAGACATATATTTTATTTTTTACGCGGATCAAAAAGGGTTGGTATACTCAAGGGAATGAAGAAGAAAGTTGCTTGTTGTTACGGAACCAGGCCGGAATTTATTAAGATTGCTCCGGTGGTACTGGCATTAAGGAAATTCCATTCAGATATCAAACAGGTTTTGATTTGTTCCGGACAGCACCGAGAGTTGTTGAGAGGGATAGGAGAGGATTTTGGCCTGAAGCCGGATATTGAATTGAATGTCAGAAAAAAGATCGGTGATTCCGGCGATTTGTCAGAGTTGGCAGCCGGATTGCTTAAAGGTTTTGATGGCGTTTTCAGGAGAGTGAAGCCTGACGCGGTGGCGGTTCAGGGAGACGCGGCATCGGCGGCGTTTGCGGCATTGGCCGCGTTTCATCTCCGGTTGCCGGTTTATTATATTGAAGCGGGACTGCGGACATACGATTTATCAGCGCCATTTCCCGAGGAAGGGTATAGGCAGATGATTTCCAGGGTGGCGAGCGTTTTATTTTGTCCGACGGAGATTGATAAGAAAAATTTATTAAACGAAGGAATTCCCGAAAACAAAATTCATGTAGTGGGAAATACAGTCGTTGATGCGCTGAAAATAATATTAAAAGGCCCGGCCTTGCTACGGCAAGGCCGGGCCTTTACTGATAAAAAAATTGTCGTAACTGTCCACCGGAGGGAAAATTGGGGAGATCCACTTAAGAGGATTTTATTATCGTTAAAAAAAATCAGAGATAATAATCCGGAATATAAATTTATTGTCTCGGTTCACCCTAATCCTATAGTCAAAAATGTAATTGAGAGTTTCCTGAAAGATGAACCGGGATTTGAGTTGATTATCCCTCCGACTTACCGGAAATTTATTTCAATACTTGGCCAATCATCCGGAGTTATTACTGATTCCGGCGGAATTCAGGAAGAGTCGCCTACTTTGGAAATTCCGTGTTTGGTGGTCAGGGAGAAAACCGAGCGGATAGCCGGGGTTAAACTGGGGTGGTCGTTTTTGGCCGGGACCGGCGGAGATGAGATAATTTCAGGGTTTAGGTGGTTGATTAACTGGAAGAGACCGAAAGGAGGAAATCCTTATGGAGATGGGAAAGCCTCTGTCAGAATTGCCGATGTTATCGAAAAAATTTGGCAGTGATTATTTTAAGCGGCTTTATCGGGATAGCGGTGACAGGAATTCGCCGGGGAAGATAGAAACGTATTTAAGGTTGATAAGACGATATACTTACGAAAATCAACAAAGGCCTGGCCTTCCGACGGAAGGCCGGGCCTTATCAAGCAAGGAAAGGCGGCCGATCCTATTGGATATTGGCTGCGGTTACGGAAGGTTTTTGAAAACAGCAGAAAAAGATTTTGAAACTTACGGAATAGATCCAAGTTTTTTTGTAATTGATAAAGCATCAGAATACGCGACTAAAACCAAATTTGAAACCGCGTCAGTTTTTTCATATAGGCCGAAAAAACTTTTTGACGTGATCACCTGTTTGGACGTTTTGGAGCATGTGTCGGATGTCGAGAAATCCGTTTTGAAAATTAAGACATGGTTGAAGTCGGGAGGAATTTTCTTTTGCGTAGTTCCGGTTTACGACGGGCCGTTGGGATGGATAGCGGGAAAGTTGGATAGGGACGAGACGCACATTAATAAGTGGAGCCGCGATAGATGGCTGGGACTACTGGCAAAACATTTTAAAGTGATAACAACATGGGGAGCGTTCAGATATTCATTTGGGCGTTTTGGTTATTTTCATTTGGCCGGCCCCGGTTTGGCCCGGTGGGGGCAGGCGATTTTGGCGGTGATGCAAAAATGATAATCAGAGTAGTTTTACCGGCTTACAACGAAGCGGAATCTTTAAAATCCTTATTGCCGACTTTAATAAAAAGTTTGGCGGAAGGAGGAAAGAAATTCCATATCTATGTGGTTGATGACGGCAGCAGTGACAATACTGCCGGACAAGTAAAGGAAATTTCATCAAATACAGTGACTTTAATTCGGCATGTTCGGAATTTGGGATTACCAGAAGCGATAAATTCCGGATTGCGGCGGGCGCTTAAGGACAGCGGCGAGGATGACATTATTGTGACTATGGACGCGGATAATTCTCATCTGCCGGGGTTGATAAGCAGGATGGTGAGGTTGATGGAGGAGGGACATGACGTAGTAATTTCGTCAAGATTTATCGGTGGCGCCAGGGTTAGGGGCGTGCCTTTTACCAGAAGGATATTGAGCCTGGGAGCGAGTTTACTGTTTAGATTATTATTTCCGATTCAGGGAGTTAAAGATTATACCTGCGGATATCGAGCCTATCGGGTAAGTTTACTGAAGCGGGCTGTGGAGAAATTCGGAAATAATTTTATTAACCAGAAAGGATTTTCCTGCATGGTGGATATTTTGCTAAAACTACGGGAATTTGACCCGATAGTTACCGAAGTGCCGATGATTTTGCGTTACGACCTGAAGCCCGGAAAAAGCAAAATGGATATAGGCAAGACTATTATGGAAACACTTGTATTGATTTTAAGGACTGTCCTTGGCATACGCCAAGGACAGTCCTTAATAAGAATAATTTGGTTTTTGTTAATAGCAGTTTTTTTAGCTTCTAGAGTTTATAACTTGGAGGGGTTGCCCTTATTCTCCGATGAAGCTTACGCGGTAGCCAGAGCATGGGAGTTAAAAAATACCGGCGAACTGCTGGGAATGGTGAAATACACCACTCAGCCGATTTTTATTTGGATATTGTCGTTATTTCAGCTTTTACCTTTTAATGATGTCGTCAACGGCAGATTGGCGTCCGGTATCGCCGGGCTGGGGGCTGCTTTAATATTGGCGAAACTGGCGGGAAAATGGATCGGTCTCCGGGCCGGTATTGCGGCATTCATTTTGATGACAGTTTTGCCATTTTCCGTTTTTTATGACAGGACGATTTTATTTGAATCCACGACTCTATTTTTCATGTCTCTGTCCTTGATTTTTCCTTTGGCGACAGGACTGGCGATATTGACGAAACAGACCGGTTGGTTAATATTGCCGTTGGTAATAGTTTTTGGTCGGGGAAGTTTTGGAAAACGACTAGTGAAAGTTGTAATTAGTGTTTTTGGGGTGGCTGTGGTTTGGAGCTTGGCCGTCGGGGGACCGGGATCAATAGCTGAAACAATACTGGGAAAAACGACGGCGCCAATTTCGGCAGCGGCGGATTTTAAGAGCAACTTTTTGCGTTCAAAATTGTGGTTGGGAGATTATTTGACTTGGCCGGTAATTTTAATGTCTATTTTCGGCGGCGCGGCGGCTTTGATTGAGGCATTTAGACAGAAGAAGATTACTCCGCTTTTGGCAATAACGGCATGGACATTGGGAATATTTTTGTTTGTCACCAAGACGGCGGTGATTTTTTATCCGAGATATTTATATCCGATAGTGTTGGGAGTAGTTTTGCTGGCGGCGAAGGGATGGTTTGAGTTCGGCAAAAGACTGGGAATAATAGGTTGGATATTGGTGGGTTTGTTGATACTGGTTCCGGGAACGGCGATATCCGGCAGGATTATTTTAACTCCGGAATCGGCGAATATTCCCAGAGAAGACAGGTTTCAATTTTTTGAGGATTGGACCGGCGGAGTCGGGAGTAAAGGTCTTGCCGATGAGATTGCCAAAATAAATTCAGAAAGACAGATTAATGTTTACTTAGAAGAGGAAAACTCATACTTTATTACACTAAAGAGTGACTCAAGATTAAAAAACGTCATAGTGGAGACGGCCGGTTGGCTGGTTGATCCGCTAACTGAAGTTCCGAAAGAAGTATTATCAGACGGGAAAACTTCGATGTTCGTCCGTAACCGGCATCCGGATATTCCCCAAGATTGGCCGGTGGAATTGGTTTTGGAAGTTCCAAAGACGGATTCGCGGTCGGTATATTTGTACAGGATTATCAAATGAAATATTTATTAATAATAATGGGGATTTACGCCGGAATTTTCGCGGTGCTGGCGGTGCGCAACCACCAGCTTTACCAGACCTTCGGTTGGGATTTGGGGTTTTTTGACCAATTGTTGTGGCAGGCGAGCCGGGGGAATTTTAACTTTGTATCCACAATCGGAAACATAAATATTCTGGGCGACCATTTCCAGCCGATAATTTACTTGCTGGCGCCGCTATATCTGATTTGGGACAATGTGGAGATTATTTTGATTGCCCAAGTTTTGCTAGTGACCGCTGCGGCAGTGCCGTTGTATCTTTTAGCTGAAAAGAAAATTAAAAGTAGGCAGGCGGCATTGGCGATTGCGGCGGCGTATCTATTGTTTTCGGGGACGCAATTCACGATTACCAACGAGTTTCATCAAAGCGCGTTTATCCCGCTGCTGCTATCTTTGGGATTATGGTGGATGGAAACGGGGAAAACCGTTAAGGGTTTGGCGGCATTATTTTCTTTGCTGCTAATCAGGGAAGAGATGGGATTATTGATTACAGCTTTAGGCATTATGTATTTTTATAAGTTACGGAAAGGCCAGGCCTTCCAACGGAAGGCCTGGCCTTTATTGACGGTTGGCGGCATCGCCGGTTTTATTCTGTTAATTAAAATAATTATTCCCGCTGTTTCTTCCCAAGGTAAATACATCCATTACGGATATGGCAGTTTCGGAAATAAACCGGAGGAGGTTTTAATTTCGGCGATTAAAAATCCCGGAGGTATTGTCACCAACTTGATTTCACCGCCGGTAAAAGTAACCCAAGTATTTCAATCACTGGCGTCATTTGGCGGTCTGCCGCTTCTGTCGTCGGTGAGTCTAATTCCAGTGATAGAGCAGTACGCGGTCAGATTCCTGGATGACAGAAACATTCATCGGTGGATTAACAATAATCATTATTCGGCTCCGCTGGGACCGCTGTTGGCTTATGGGACAATTTTAGCGTTTGGAAGTTTCGCAAACTTCCATGGAAGTTTGCGAAACTTCCACCCGGCGGTATATTTAATTGCTGTTTCCCTGATAACTGCGGGTTTATTAAAAACGCCGATTTGGTCTATTTTTAAGCCACAGCTTTATTTTACTCCGCAGTGGGCGAAAAATGCCGACAGTTTAGTTGAGTCGGTACCGGCGGACGCAAGTGTAGCGGTCAATAACAGTCTGGCGCCGCATTTGACCCATCGGGATAAACTATATCTCTTGCCGGAAGTTGGGGACGCGGAGTATATCGCGGTAGACTTGGCAGACGGTCCGAATAAGCACGCGCCCTGGACGGCGGGGAAGATGAGAGAATATATTGAAGGATTGATCAGTAGCGGGGATTGGGAGATCCAGCAGAGATTTGGCGAGTCTTTACTGCTGAGAAAATGAAAATTGAAAAAATAAGTATTCCGGTAGATTTTGACTTATCGTTTTTGAAAATCCGTTGGTCGGACAGGGTTGTCGTCAAAGATGGAAATAAGATCGCTGGCGAGGGAGTAGTTTATGGAGGTGATTGGGAGAAAGCGGAAAAGCTGGCGAGACAGATGGCGGAAATGAAGTTTGGAGCCGAGAGAGACGGACTAGCGGTGTGCGAGCAGGTGTTCATTTTAGGGAAGAAGGAAGAAGGAAGAAGGAAGAAGGAGATACAAGACATTATCAGCAGGGGATTTAACTTGAAGTTGAAGGTTGGGAGAGATGTTATAGAAGATATAAAAGTTATAAAGTTTATCCGCAAAGATTTAAAATTTTCCAATCAAATCAGGATTGATGCTAATCAAGGATATTCTCTGAAACAACTTCTGTATTTAATTCCGACTTTAAAAGAGTTTGGAATTAAATATGTGGAGGAGCCGGTGAAAGTTAAAGATCTGCCGGTTGCCGCAGAGTTGCTTCATCGTTATGGATTGAGAATTATTTTGGATGAAAGTTTAAATCTTATAAGTATTATAAAGTTTATAAAATTTGTTGATGTTATCAATATCAAGCTTTCTCGCATTGGGGATATTCAAGAAGCGCTTCAATTAATTAAACTGGCCAAAAAACATAATATTAAAGTTGTTATCGGTTGTAGTGAAGAGCTGGAAAGAGGGATGGTGGCGATTTATGCTTTAGGGCATCAGGCCAGAAAAGCAGGGGTATTGCTCGAGGTTGAAGGTTTTGGTCCCCTTCGACTCTCCGCCAGCCGGCGGATCGCTCAGGCCTTCGGCTCTGAGGCTCAGGCTCGAAGAGGTAAACCGCCGAGCATCCCCAGATGGATTAACAGGCTGGAAAATTTATCGTTGATGTTTAGACATAAGTTTAGACAAACAGCGTTTGATTTGTGGTGGGAATTGGCAAGAATTTCGGTTTTAGTTTTGAAACAGTCAAAAAAATTATCCGCTTTGTCTTTAAGGTTGGTGGAGCTTACTGGGAAATATCCTGGTAGAGTTCATCCAAAACATCTGGTGATTACCGATGAAGAACCGGAATATCTGAAATGGATTAAGTCGACAGACGCAGTTTTGGATATCGGTTGCGGTAACGGTCAGCATTCACTGAAGGCAGCCAAAAAAGCCGCATCTGTGGTTGGATTTGACATTGACGAATCTCAACTTAAGTTAGCAAAAAAAGCAGCAGACAGGTTAAGAATGAAAAACGTTAAATTTATTGCCGATTCAGCTATTGAGAAATTACGGTTTGAGTCAAGCACATTTAACAATGTTCTATTTTTAGGAGTCTTAGAACATTTAAATGATAGAAACAAAGTGTTACAAGAAGTTTGGCGGGTGCTAAAGACCGGGGGAAGGTTATTGTTGGGAGTGCCAAATGAGATGACGAGTTGGAAAAAGACCCAAATGAGATTCGGGATTCCTCATTACACCGATCCGGACCATAAAGTTGAATTTACAGGAGAATCAATAAGCCGGTTACTGGAAAATCATAAATTCAAAGTTATTAAATTAAATCCGACGGCTTACGATACGCCTTGGGCCGGGATTATTGATGTTATCGGAGGAATTTCTTTGGATTGGTATCGGAAATTGCTTGAGTGGAAGTGGGATATGGTTAATCGGTTTCCCGAAGAGACAATCAGTTATTTTATAGTTGCCAATAAGGTTAAATGATTTGAATCATTTAACCTTATTAATATGGAAAAGAAACCGTTGGTTTCAGTTTTGATGCCATACAGGAAAAAAGATAAACTTTTTTCTTTGGCGTTAAATAGTTTGAAAAATCAGACCTACCCGCGGTTGGAAATTTTAACTGAAGAGGATGCCGGCGATGAGGGCATAACGATGTTATTGAATAGATTAGCTAAACGAGCCAAAGGGGAATTTTTGGCGCGGATGGACGCCGATGATATCAGCGAGCCGGATAGGATTGATAAGCAGGTAAAGTATTTAAATTTTCACCCGGAAACGGTGTTAATTGGGAGCTGGGCGACTTTAATAGATGAAAGCGGTGGCAAAATCGGATTACAGAAAATTCCGGTGAGTTGGGAAAAGATAAAAGAGCAGGCGTTTTATCGTAATCCGTTGATTCATCCGTCGTGGATGATGAGGAAAAAATGGTTTTTAGACGTTGGCGGATATGACGTTGAATTTCGTTATTCTCAAGACTGGGAATTCGTTTTGCGGAGAGTGTGGGTTGATCGGATGGAGAATATTCCTCAACCCTTAATCAAGTTAAGAATTCATCCTAAATCGTCTTCGTTTTCCGCCAACAAACTGCAATTATATTTTGGGATGAAAGCGCGATGGTTAGCGTTGCGGCGGGGGAGCGTACCGATATGGAAAATAATTTTTCTAATCCTTAGGGTATTTTCTTTTTTTATTCCGGTAAGACTTAAATATTTATTCAGGTCTGAAATATCTGATGCTACGATCGTAGCCCCAAATATTTTGGGGATTGTTTTGCCGATGGGACAGAGTAAAAAACGCTTGAAAGAGAGCGGGCAATGGAGCTTGTGGGAAAGCGAGTTGGGTGAATATAAAAAAGTTTTTGATGATGTTGAGTTGTTTGAGTACCCCCACCGCGATTTTAGAAGATTTTTTGAAGCGTTGGTTCTGCCGTTTGTTGAAAGAAAAAGGTTCAGGAGATGTTCTGTGTTAAAGGCGGTTCATTTGACCGGAGCGATACCGTGTTTAATGGCAAAATTGTTATACGGAATTCCCTACGTTTTGAGTTACGGTTATCGGTACGATAAGTTTGCAGCGTTGGAGAAAAAGTGGGGAGCATGGTTACTTGCAAAAATGCTGGCGCCGGTGGCGATTAAACTTGCCGACGCGGTGATGGTGCCGACGGAGGAGTTGAAGAATTACGTAAGAAGCTGTGGGGGGAGAAAAGTAGAGGTGATTCCGAACGGAGTTGATATCGGGCGTTTCACACCAGGGAAGAGGGAAGAGGGAAGAGGGAAGAGGGGATTACAGTTGCTATTTGTGGGAAGGTTGGAGAAGCAGAAGAACCTGAAGACTTTAATTACGGCGGTGAGCAAACTCGAGATATTAAAGAAAAAGATACGCGATCGCGTATCAAAAACTTTAATATCGGTGAAACTGGTTTTTATTGGGTCCGGAAGTCTCGAAGCAGAGCTGACGGTATTAGCTCAAAAATTGGATGTTGATTTTCAGGTGAGAGCTCCGGTGGTGAATGATAAGCTGCCGGAAGTTTACAGACAGGCGGATATTTTTGTTTTGCCGTCCTTGATAGAAGGGCACCCCAAGGCGCTTCTGGAAGCCATGAGTTGTGGTTTGGCGTGTTTGGCAAGCAATATTACCGGCGTGAATGAGATAATTGTCAATGGCAAAAATGGTTTATTGGTTGAGCCGACGGTTGATGGGATTGCCGAGGGGTTGCGGAAATTGATTGAGAGTCCAGGCTTAAGGGGTAAACTTGGAAAAGAGGCGAGAGAAACGGTGGTGGAGAAATTTGATAAGAAGAAATTGATGGAAAGAGAATTGAAATTATTATTTGATATCAAATAAGGCCTGGCCTTGGGATACCAAGGCCAGGCCTTTAAATGCCATCTATGAAAATCATATTCGTTCTGGAAAATACGATGGATAATTTGGAAGGGGGTACGGAAGTTAGCAGCCGCCATTTGGCGGGGTTGTTGTTGAAAAAGGGGGTTGAAGTAGAGGAGTGGACGCCATTCAATAGGCGAAAACCAATATTTTGGTATACAAGTATATTCGGACAGATATATATATTAATAGTACTCGCGTGGAAACTGGTGAAAAGTAGAGTACAAATACTGCACGTTCAGGGAAAATATCTGCTTCCGGCGGTGGTAATTCTGGGTAAACTGTTGAGAATCCCGACTGTGGCTACGATTAGGGATTATGTTGTTATTTGTCCGATCGCACTATGTCTTTTTAAAGGCCCGGCCTTGCCGCGGCAAGGCCGGGCCTTTTCAGACCTTCGTCACGGGTTTTGGTTTTATTTAACGAAAGAAATTCCCCGATTTCTATCGACTTATCACCCGAATGATAGTCTAATGATTCGAATCATTAGACATATTTTTTTGGTTAGAGGCTGGTTTGTAAGTTGGTGGTTGAGATTTTGGTTGAGGAAAGCCGATGCGGTGGTGGCGGTTTCCAAATATGTTCAGAAGGTATTGGGCGCAAATGGAATTAAGTCGGAGGTGGTTTATAATTCGTTCAATCCGGATTTTGCTTTGGAATTTAATAAGGCCCGGCCTTGGCAACCCAAGGCCGGGCCTTTAAATACAATAACGTTCGTCGGTAAGCCTTCTTACGGGAAAGGTTATGATCTATTTCGATCACTTTCTCGTAATAAAGTATTTCGAGATTTTAGGTTTGAAACAATAGGCGGAGATAACAAGTTACCCTATTTGGAAACTTTGCAAAAAATTAAAGAAGCGATCGCGGTTGTAGTTCCCAGCCGGTGGCCGGAACCGTTTGGCCGGGTGGCCTTGGAAGCGTTGATGATGGGAACTCCGGTGGTAGCGGCCAGTAGCGGCGGCTTAGCGGAAATAATTGAAACGGGATTAACCGGAATATCGGCAGAACCGACTCCGGACGGGTTGTCATCGGGGCTGAAGGAGATAATTGACAGAAACTCCGAGTTTAGGAGAAATATCCGGTTTCACAATCCTAAATTGAAAGAAAAGTTTATTAAGACACCGGTACAAAAATATCTTAAGTTGTATCAATCTTTGTTAAGCTAGAGCTCTGGTATCATAGAAGGATGAGTAGGAAGTTTAAAATAAAGCTGGTTTTACTAGTGCTAGGGTGGACAGGGATTTTGCTGGCCGCGGGTTTGGCGGCGCCAAAATTTATTTCCCAAACTTCTTACATTGGAAGCAGAAATCATCTTGATGAACGTTTGCCAAAATGGTTATACGACGGGCGTATGCCGCGATGGATATGGATGTGGGCAAGTTTGGACGGGAATCATTACTTGTCGATAGCCCGAGACGGATATTATGAATTAGAATATGGATTTTTTCCTTTATATCCAATCTTAATTAGATTTCTTAACAGCTTGACCGGCCTTCAATTTGCAATTAGCGGTTTGGTCATTTCGTACTTGTCCCTTTTAGGCATAATGGTTATGGGGTGGAGGCTTTTTCGCCTTGATTATTCCGCGGATCGGTCGAAGTCTATATTCTACTGGCTTTTAGTTTTTCCCACGGCATTTTTTTTGATTTCGGTATATAACGATTCGCTGTATCTCTTTTTTGCTTTAACTTCATGGTATTTGGTGAGGAAGAAAAAAATATGGAGTGGAGCTATGGTGGGTTATTTTGCCGCTTTGACTCGGATTACCGGACTGGCTCTTTTACCCGCGTTGGCCGTCGAGGCCATAATGTCGAGAAGAAAAGTGAAAGAGTTGTTTCCCTTAATTTTGATTCCGCTGGGGACGCTGTCATATTTTTTATATCTGGAAGTGTTTAGAGGCGGATGGCGGTTATTTTTTGACTCGATGGCTATTTGGGGGCAAGAGCGGTTTATTTTTCCGCTGCAGACTTTGTGGCGATACTTAAAGATAATTGTTGGATTTCAGACTTTTGATCGAGCGTATTTAGTGGCCGGTATGGAACTTTCGGTGGTGATTTTATCTATTTTGTTGCTAATAAGAGGATGGAAGTTAGTGCGGTTATCGTACTTGGTCTATGCGATTGTAGTATTACTATTGCCTTCATCCAGCGGTACTTTGGCGGGGATGCCGAGATATTTTCTTCACGCTTTTCCACTGATGATAATATTATCTTCGCTGTTTAAGCATCGTTGGATGATAATCTCTTTTAGATTAGTATTTTTTGTGATCCAACTTGTGTTGTTTGCGTATTTCTCGCAGGGCCATTTTGTATCTTAATTTATGGTCATTATTAGTCCGCAACTAGGGATATCGCCGACGGCGACGACCGGTGGAGAAACTTACGATAGGGAGGTGTTGAAGCAGTTTGTCAAACTGGGGCAGGATGTCAGGATTTTGTTGCCGAAAGGAAAAGAGATTCCCTCAGGTATTAGCGGCTGGAAAGTTGACCGGACGCCGGTGGGGCATTTTATTCCGCCGTATACGTTTAACATATTTGCATTTCCGTGGGTTGTTCGCCAATTGAAACAGGAGACTCCTGACGTACGTCAGGAGTCTCCTGAATTGGTGTTAAGAATTCACTCACCCGAGTATTTGTTTCCGACGGGGTATTTGGTAAAGAAGTTTTTTCCGAAAATTCCGGTTATTGTTCACTATCATTTAGATCAAACCGGGAAATTGTGGACGGCGATGAATAAGAAGTTGTTGAATATGGCCGACGCGGTGATTGCAGATTCTGAATTTTTAAAAAAACAGTTAATCGAGAGAGTGGGGATTGATCCTCAAAAGATTCATGTGATTTATTGTGGGGTTGATACGGACAGTATCAAGCCGAAAGTCAATAAAGGCCTGGCCTTGCTTCGCAAGGCCAGGCCTTATAAAACCATTCTATTTCTGGGAAGGTTTATTGAAAGAAAGCGGCCGGATTTGGCGATTGAGATATTTGCCAAACTGCACCAAAAACATCCGGAGACGAAATTAGTGATGATTGGGGAAGGGCCGATGGAAAAAGACCTCAGGTTACAGGCTGCAGGTTACAGGTTGCAAGGGGCGGTGGAGTTTCCGGGGCCGCTGTTTGGGGAGGAGAAATTAAAAAGATATCATCAGGCGGATTTGTTTTTATTTCCGTCGGAAAAAGAGGGTTTTGTGTTGGTGGTATTGGAAGCGATGGCGGCGGGGCTGCCCTTGCTGGTGCCGCGGGCGCTGGGGTTTGGGGAAGCGGTGGAGGATGGGGGGAATGGGCTATTGGCGGAACCGACCAATGTTGATGATTGGGTAATAAAAGCGGAGAAGATTTTATTTGATGAGAAGATGAATCTGGCGATGAGGAAAATATCTCGAGATTTGGCGGTGAAAAAATTTAGCTGGGAGGAGTGCGCTAAGAAGAATTTGAGGGTGTATGAGGATTTAGTACAATAGAGGTTGTGGCGAAGAATTTAGCTTCTATTTCGGTGTTTTTTCCCTGCTATAACGACGAGTGGACGATTGGCGGTTTGGTAAGAACTGCCGATAAAATTTTGAAGCGGCGGGGGGGAAAATATGAAATTATGGTAATTGACGACGGTTCGACTGACGGCAGCCGGCAGCTGCTTAAAAAATTAGCAAAAGAATTTTCCAGGTTGAGACTAATTTTTCATAGAGGGAATAAGGGTTACGGAGGGGCTTTGCGTTCGGGACTGGGGAGAGCGAAATATGACCTGGTATTTTATACGGACGGAGACGGGCAATATGATGTTTCGGAACTTGAATTGATGTTGCCGCTTTTGACTGATGACATAGACGTGGTTAACGGGATAAAAATGTTCAGAAACGATCCGTGGTATAGAGTGGTGATAGGTAACATTTACAATTTTTTCGTCAGAAATGTTTTTGGAATAGATATTTTTGATACGGATTGTGATTTTAGGTTAATTCGTAATTCGTTGATGAAGAGGATTTCGTTGAAGTGTGATTCCGGGGCGATTTGCGTGGAGCTGGTACGAAAACTTCAGGATGCGGACGCCAGATTCAGGCAAGTATCGGTGCATCATTATTCACGAAGGTATGGGAATTCGCAGTTTTTTAATTGGCGGAGAATTTTAACAACGGGATTTGAATTGGCAAAGTTAAGAGTAGAATTAACGTATTAACGCATTAACGCATGAACGTATTAATCACCGGCGGATTGGGATTTATCGGCAGCACTCTGGCGGTGGCGGAAGTGAAACGAGGGAATCGAGTAACCGTACTAGACGCGTTGCTGCTGGATTACGGGGGAAATAGATTTAATGTAAAAAAGATAGAGAAAGAGATAGAGATAGAGATCGGCGACGTCAGAAATAAAAAACTGATTGAAAAGTCGGTAAAAAATAAAGACGTGATTTATAGCCTGGCGGGAACCCTGTCGCATATTGATTCAATGACTGACCCGTTTACCGATTTGGAAATAAATTGCGTTAGCCAATTGGTGCTGCTTGAAGCCTGCCGAAAGTTAAACCCGGCGACAAAAATTTTGTTTGCCGGAACCCGTAATCAATATGGAAGGGCTAAATATTTACCGGTAGATGAAAATCATCCGATGGAGCCGGTGGACGTTAACGGAATAAACAATATCGCCGCCGAGTGGTATTACCGTTTGTATCACGATATTCATGGAATGTGGACTAGCTCGCTGCGGTTGACCAATACTTTTGGTCCGAGGCACCAAATGAAGCATTCGCGCCAGGGGGTATTGAATTGGTTCATCCGTCAGATTCTGGATGGTGAAAAGATCAGTTTGTATGGAACCGGAGAACAAATAAGAGATGTGAATTATGTGAATGACGTAGTCAATGCGTTTATGTTGGCGGCCGATAGCGATAGGGCAAACGGAGAAGGGTTTAATTTGGGCGGAGAAGCCATTTCATTAAAGAAATTTGTGGGAGAAATAATTAGAGTAACGGGTAAAGGAAAATATGAAACAGTGCCGTTTCCGCCGGATAGGAAGGTAATAGAAGTCGGCGATTATATCGCGGATTGGTCGAAGATTAAAAAAACGCTGGGTTGGAAACCGGAAATTTCGCTGAAAGAAGGGATAAAGAGGACCGTAGAATATTATCGGCGATTTAAAAATAACTATTGGTAAGTTTTTTCAGGAGTCTCCTTGCCGCGGCAAGGAGACTCCTGTAGAGAATTAATATGATTCCGTTTAATGATCTTAAGTCTTTATTTCGCCGGCATCGCGCAGAGTACAGACAAGCAGTTGAGCGGGTGATGGCGTCGGGAATTTATCTTTTGGGGTCGGAACTGGCGGCGTTTGAAAAAGAATTTGCCGAGTATTTAGGAGTTAAATTTGCAGTCGGAGTCGGGTCGGGGACAGACGCCTTGACTTTGGCGATTCGGGGTTTGGGGTTAGGGAAGAACGATGAGGTGATTGTTCCGGCTAACGCTTACCCAACGGCGTTCGGAGTAGCCGCGGCGGGAGTGAATTTAAGATTATGCGATGTTGACGAAGATACGCTTAATGTGTCGGCAAAAACACTCGAGGCAGCGATAACCAGCCGGACTAAAGCGATAGTGGTGGTCCATTTATACGGGATGCCGGTGGTAATGGACGAAATCATTAATTTCGCAAAACGTTTAAACATTGCCGTAATTGAGGATTGCGCCCAAGCCGTGGGAGCTAAAATCGGGAATAAATATGTTGGGACTTTTGGCGACATTGCATGTTTTAGTTTTTACCCGACTAAGAATTTATCGACAATGGGTGATGGCGGAGCGGTAGTTACCAACGATATTAAAATTGCCGAAAGAATCAGGAGATTAAGAATGTATGGAGAAGATATCAGATATCATTCGCTGGAACCATCAACTCATAGCCGGTTGGAAGAAATTCAAGCCGCAATTTTGAGGGTTAAACTTCAGAACTTAAAAGATGAATTAAAGCAAAGACAGACAATGGGGTTAAAGTACCGAGGGTCCATTAATCCTGCCAATTTGATACCGGATATACTGCCCCAAAATATTACCCATGGCTATCATCTATTCGTTGTCAGATCGGAAAACAGGGACCGGTTAAAAGAGAAGTTGGAAGCAGAAAGGATTATGTCTTTGATTCATTATCCCCAGCCTCTTCATTTTCAGCCGGCATTTCAAAAAATCGATCATATGACGTATTCGACACGGCATTTTCCGGTGTCAGAAAATGCCAGCCGCCAGATTTTGTCATTGCCGTTCTACCCGGGATTGCCGGTTGAATCTCAAGAGAAAATTTTAGAAATGGTAAATCAATGGATATAAATGAGTATTATCGATTGGCAAAGGTTGAAGATAGCCATTGGTGGTACCGGTCGGTACATAGATTGGTGATAAATGAAGTAAATAACCTTAAGTCTCCTGCTATCCTCGACGCCGGCTGCGGCACCGGCGGTTTAACCGAAAAGTTAGCTGATTTAGGGTCAACAGTCGGAATTGATATCTCTGATTTAACTTTGGACTTGAAATGTCACTCGAAAGCTGAATATGTTAACGGCTCCATAAATAATTTGCCTTTTGCGGATAAAAGTTTTGGCTTAATTACTTGTATCAGCGTTTTTTATCATCGCCGAGTGTCAGATTCAAAAGCCGCGGCTGAAATATTTAGGGTGCTTAAAAAAGGCGGCCGGGCAATATTAGTAATGCCGGCATTCCAATGGGCGTTCGGGAGCCACGATAAGGCTGTTCATGCGGCTAGAAGATATAGCATGCCTTCCGCCACGGCGTTATTAAAAAATGCCGGTTTTACCATAATCAAAGCCCGTTATATTTTTGGAATACTATTTCCGGAGTTTGTGGTTAAGAGGTTTCTGGATAAAATAGGAGTAACTAACAAAAGAATCTCGGATTTGGCCGAGCTTCCCGGTTGGTTGAGCGGAGTTTTTGGACTGATTTGCAGATTTGAAAATTGGCTGTCAAAATGGATAAAGCTGCCGTTTGGCAGTTCTATATATATAGTAGTAGAGAAACCATGAATTTCATTGTCATTCCGGCCTTGCCTGCCCGCCGAAAAGTGCTCCGTGAGCCGTGAACGAATAGTTCTTAAAGGCGAACGGCAAACGTAGGCGGGAGCCGGAATCTATACAAATATGAATATCAAAGAAATATTGTTTACAACCCTACGGAGGAGATTGGTCGACGACGATTTGTTCGCCTGTCAGTATTTATTAACCGGAAAAGTTCTGGATTTGGGCGGAGGTCGGACGAGGGGGAAATTTCCTCATGGCCGGGAATTGGGTTGGACGATTTTGGATATTGATTTTAATTTGAGACCAATAGTTGTCGGCGACGCTCAAATTTTGCCGTTTGCTAATAATTCTTTCGATTCTGCCAAATGCAGCGAATTGACCGGATATTTATTTGAACCGTTGAAAATGTTGCGGGAGGTCAAGAGGGTTTTAAAATCTGGTGGAATCGCGGTTTTTACTTCACCATTTTTAACCCCGTTTGATTCTGACCAGCACGATAGTATCAGACTGACCAGCGCGTGGTGGGTTTGGGCTGCCAAGCGTGTTGGTTTGCAAGTTGAAAAAATTAAACCGCAGGGATATATGATGACTGTTTTAGCTGATGCCGAAAAATATTGGATCGGACACTGGTGGAAGCCGTTGCGGATTATCGGATACCTAATAATGATTCCGGTTTACGAATTGTTATTTTGGTGGGAGCAGCGCGTTCCCGTTCCGGACTATTTTAAACGCTTCACCACAGGGTTTTTAGTGATTTTAAGAAAAACTTAATATGAACTTCTGAAATTATCTTTGTCATTGCGAGGCGCTTGTCGCCGTGGCAATCTAATTTAATATGAAAAAAATATTTTATTTATTTCCGACCAATAGACAAAAGCTGATTGAGGAAGTCAAAAGTGGGATTTCTCCTGACAATAATTTATATGGTTTTAATCATTTCCAAAAGACTTTCCAAGTTGATCAAACGGAAATCTCCGCCAATTTAGAAAGAATATTAAATATATTATTTTTACCGATTGTTTGGATATTTAGTTCCCGCCACACAAAATTAAATTTTGGACGAGCTATATTGACGATGCCTCAATTTTGGCGAGCCGATACTGTGATTACTTGCGTTGATTCGGTAAACAAAGCTGCGGCTATATTAAAAAAACTTAAGCTTTTTCCTGCTCCTCTGATTTGTATGGTAGGGAATGTGATGGATGGATCTGAAAAATTTCTTAGATTACACTACTGGTTATGGTCAGGAGCAGACAGGATTGTTACTCATGCGCCTGTAGATCAGGAAAAATTGATAAAGTTGGGATTAGAAGATAGAGGGGTGATGATTCCGGTTGGTTCTGACGAGAGGTTTTGGAATATAACGAGATTGCCACGTCCCGCCGTAGGTGGGACTCGCAATGACGGCCAAACCCCAGTTGTGTCGGTGGGGGCGGATAGAGATAGAGATTATCAAACTTTATTTTTGGCGGCGGCACAACTGCCTAAATTAAAATTTATAGTCTGTTGTGGGCGCAAAAATGTCGAAGACTTGAAAATTCCCGGTAACGTTGAGGTTAAAATTAATGTTTCGCCGCCGGCGACAAGAGAAATCTTGTCTAAAGCGAACATTATAGTTTTGCCGCTAAAGGAAACCAATCGAGCAAGCGGGCAGCTGGCGCTGGTTGACGCGATGTTAATGGGAAAACCGGTGATTGTCAGTAGAACTCGGGGCGTGGTTGAGGCATACGGATTAATTCACCAGAAGCATATTTTGTTGTCGGAACCCGGTAACGCCAAGGATTTGGCCGGCAATATTCTCAGCCTAATCAGTAATAAGAAACTGAGGTCAGATTTGGCAGAGGTCGGCAAAAAATTAGGTCTTAGGTATACTACAAATAAATATGCCGAGAAACTCAAAAAGATCATTCTCGCCTCAAGTTGATGATCCCAATTACTTGACGATGCCGTATCTGTCGCGGGAGAGATGGATAAGTTTTTGGTATCAATTGATGGAGGTGATGGAAACAAAACCGGAGTCGGTGCTGGAAATCGGGCCGGGACCCAAAATAGTCTCCGATATTTTGAAAGGCATGGAAATAAAGTTGACGACGGTGGATATTGACCGGCGGTTGCGGCCAACCGTAGCGGCAGATATTTCCCGACTGCCTTTTGGGGATAAAAGTTTTGATTGCGTTTTGGCGGCGGAAGTTTTGGAGCATATTCCGTTTGCCGAAGTTTCGGGAGCGCTAAAAGAGTTAGCCAGAGTTTCACGAAAAGCAATCGTGATAACTTTGCCGCATTACTCCCGCTTTTCTCCATCAATCGCTCTAAAAATTTTTCCATTTGTTCCACGAGTTCAAAAAGTGTTTCCGATTTCTATTTTTTCGCCTAAACATCGGTT